>JGI996J12353_1000009_pt1 | contig 82122 bp, 59 predicted proteins | sample IntmicLarv5ML5BL_FD_12353 | JGI IMG/M metagenome (IMG submission 12353) | reverse complement strand
AACGGATAAAATTGTTATTCGATGATTAATAGAACGCAGATAAAGCGGATTGGGCGGATTTCCGCGGATGATTCGGCACGGATTACAAATCCGCGCCAGCGGAGCCCAGCGAAATCCTTTATCATCGCTTTGCGCTCACTCGTCACTAGTGTCACTTGTCACTGCGAGCTTTGCTCGCTGTCACTGAGTTGCCGTGAGGCAACTCCCCCCTGAAATTCTACAATACATTGATCGAGAGCTTTGCATTGTGTAGAATTTCAAAACGAGGGATAATTCGGAAACGGATTATCCCTTAATTATTTCTGTTTAGCGGATTTTCCAAGAGGATATCCCTTTCTTTCGGGTGAAGAGGAAACCCCGGTTGATATAGATTATTAAGCAAACTCAATATAAGAAAAAGCAAGAAGTCATATCGCCTGCATAGCAGGCTAGCCTGTTCGAGTTGTTTGCCTGCTATGCAGGCAGCGCATGCGTTTCTGTACTTGTTGTTCAGTACACTGAGAGTACTGCTTAGGCAGGTTGGCTTTCTATCGAAAGCATTTTTTAAGTGCTGATTGGCTATGATATATTCTTGACCCGAAAGAAAGGGATATTCATCTGGAAAATCCGCTGACCCTTTATTCCCTAAAATATTCCTAAAATAAAAAATCCATTGCTAATCTGTTGATTTGCAATGGATTTCTAGTGTAAAATGTGGTCCCACCTGGGCTTGAACCAGGGACTCCCTGATTATGAGTCAGGTGCTCTAACCAACTGAGCTATAGGACCGGCTTCTTTATTTTCAAAAGCGAATGCAAAATTACAATTTTTATTCAATAATACAAACTTTTTAGCAATTTATTCTTCGCCTCCGAACTCCATTAAATAAGCTTTGATGAAATTATCAATATCTCCATCCATGACAGCGTTAACGTTGGATGTCTGATAATCAGTGCGATGGTCTTTCACTCGGCGGTCATCGAAGACATAAGAGCGGATTTGTGAACCCCATTCAATTTTTTTCTTTCCAGCTTCAATTTTTGCGGAAGCCCTTCTTCTTCGTTCCAATTCCAATTCGTATAATTGCGATTTCAATAAACGAATAGCATTGTCTTTATTTCCGAATTGAGAACGAGATTCCGTATTTTCAATTACGATTTCTTTTGCTTCTCCGGTATCCGGGTCTTTGTAAGTATAATGCAAGCGAACACCCGTTTCTACCTTGTTCACGTTCTGTCCTCCGGCTCCACTCGAACGGAAAGTATCCCAAGAAATGTCACCCGGATTAACATCTATTTCGATTGTGTCGTCAACTAATGGAACGACTGAAACCGATGAGAAAGAAGTCATTCGTTTGCCTTGTGCGTTATATGGCGAAACACGAACTAAACGATGAACGCCGTTTTCGCTTTTCAAATAACCATAAGCATAATCGCCTTCTACCTGAATCGTTACCGTTTTAATTCCGGCATCGTCTCCGTCTAACCAGTTGCTAACCGTTACTTTGTATCCTTTGCTTTCACACCAACGGCTGTACATGCGATAGAGCATTTCTGCCCAATCTTGCGCTTCGGTTCCTCCGGCTCCTGCGTTAACTTTCAGAACAGCTCCTAAATGGTCTTCCTCCGAACGAAGCATATTCTTCATTTCGAGGTTTTCGGTCAACTCAATGGCTTTGCGATAAGCTTCATCGACTTCCTCTTCGGAAGTAATTCCTTCTTTAACGAAATCAAAAGCTAATTGCAATTCTTCATTGGCTGATTTTACCTCATTATAAGCTGAAATCCAGGATTTAATACCGCGAATTTTTCGCATTTGTTCTTCGGCACGTTTGGCATCTTCCCAAAAACTGGGGTCTTGTGTGCGAAGTTCTTCTTCTTCTAATTGAACTGTCTTGGCATCGACGTCAAAGATACCCCCTCAACGCGGACTCGCGCTCCAATACATCACGTAATTGGTCTGTCGTTATCATATTTTTGTTTCTAAATTTCCGACAAAGGTAAGCATTTTTGTGGAGAGTTGAAAGTGGTGATGTAATAACATTACCCCGCCGTCAATAGAACGCGGATAATACGGATAATAAAATATAAAATCTGCGTTTATCCGCTCAATCCGTATTATCCGCGTTCCATTGGCGATATAATTTATTCTTCAAATCGAATGTTTAAAATTACAATTTCGGATTGAGTGCCAATCCGGACTTGAGGTCCCCATAAAGCCAATCCGGAAGAAACATAAACGTGCGTATTTTCTTTTTTCTTATATCCGTGACCAATTTCAAAAATCGATTTAACAATCAGAGTGACAGGCCATAATTGTCCGCCGTGTGTGTGTCCTGAAAATTGAATGTCAATGCCATTTTCTACCGCTTCTTCCAAAAAATAAGGTTCATGGTCCAGCAAAATTAACGGCTGGTTTGTATTTGTTTCGGCAACCAACTCTGCTAAAGCTTTTCGATTCGGATTTCCTTGTTTATCATCTCGTCCAATAATCCAAAAACTATCATCAACTAAAGCAGCACTATCAACCACTAAAGTCATATTTGTTTTTCTCAGAAAATCCATGCCGTCTTCCATTCCACTTATGTATTCGTGATTTCCAAGACAAAAATAGACTCCCAATGGCGCGTTTAGTTGGTTAATTTCTTCGTACATTTTTTCTTTATGGAGAGGGTAGGGGTTGTTATCAATCATATCGCCAGCAATAATGATGATGTCTGGATTTTGCTCGTTTATGAGTTGCACATATCTTTTGAGTTTAGCCTTGTCTATTGCTACTCCTAAATGTATATCACTCACAGCAGCCACTTTTAATTCAGTATATTTATTTCCATTTTTAGGAATAATAATTTCTTTTTCGACAATTACCGGATGCTTAAAATTGTAGTGTCCGATTGATAAAATAATCGCCACAATTAGATAGCCGGAAATGACTTGAATGCGATAAAATAATTGTCGGGAAATGGTTTTAGGAATGAAATGCCAAAAGCGATTGAGCAGATATATCAAATCCGTGATTAAGAAGAAGAATGTAAGATAGAGCATAAATCCAAACCACGAAGTTCCGGGAAAATAGAGGATTTTTTGCACTTCCAAAGGCAGCACATTTCTTCCAATCATCGCAATAATGAATGAGCTGTAAAAAACAAAGAATAAAAGACTATATATTATTCGGATTGGTCGAGAGACGGGAAGCGCTTTCCACCCTTTGTGAAAAATATATGCGTTGACGAGTGAATGGAAGAGAAATACGAAAAAGAAAAAAATCATAAAAGAAAAATCTGATTAGTAACTATCAAAACTGATTTGGATTTTACCAAGGATGCGCAAAGATAAATTTAATAACTCTAAAAAACTATATCTTGTCATTTTTTAACTGTGATAAAACAGCATCATCAAACCACTTATCGGGTAATATTTTTTTTGCGAACAACAACGGTCTCGCTGGCGCGGATTTGTAATCCGTGCCAAACAGATATAAAGGCACGGATTGCAAATCCGCGCCCGCGCGAGTGTGGATTAAATGCGAGTTTGCCTTGATTATTTTAGTTGAGATAAAACAGCAGTATCAAACCATTTATCGGGTAATATTTTTTTTGCGAACAACAACGGTTTTGCATAAGTGCCACCAACATATCTGATTTTTGCTTTTTTTGCTTGAATTGCTTTTAAGATGAGCTTTGCAATAACAATGGGCTCTGCATTCTCTTTTTCAATGAATGGAAAATAGCGAACCACTTTTTCTGCCATTTCTTCATAGGGAGTTCCTTTTGATGAATCAATAAGATGTTTTCCTGCAGTTGCAGCCCAATTCGACTTTACACCACCCGGTTCGATAAGAATAACATCAATTCCGAATGGTTTAACTTCTTGTCGCAAACTGTCGCTTAAACCTTCCACAGCGTGTTTGCTGGCAAAATACCAACTTCCCAAAGGAGATGTCAGTTTTCCTGCAATCGAAGAAATATTGATGATTTTTCCTTTTTTCTGTTTGCGCATAATAGGCAAAACGAGCTGAGTTAAACGCGCTAATCCGAAAAGATTCACTTCCATTTCGGCTTTGGCTTGTTCGATAGTCGTATTTTCAAATGCGCCATACAATCCGTAGCCGGCATTGTTGATTAAAATGTCAATTCGACCTTGTTCTGTTATAATTTGCTGAATGCCTTTTTCAATTGTTTTTTCATCCGTAACATCCATAAAAAGACTACGTCCGCCTAATGAAACAAGGTCTTTCATTTTGTCCGTAGAGCGTGCCGCGCCATAAACGATATATCCTTTTTCAATGAGAAATTGGGCAATCGTTTTTCCAATGCCGGAACTCGCTCCTGTAATTAATATAACTGAATTCATTTTTTTCTGAGAGTAAATAAAAATTCCAAACCGCCGCCAGCTCTGTTTTTTGCGTGTATTTCTCCGTGATGAAACGCAACAGCATCTTTCACAATCGCTAATCCTAATCCGGAGCCTCCTTTATCTCTGGTTCTTCCTTCTGTGATTCTGTAAAAACGCTCAAAGATGTGGTCCAAATGCTTTTCATCAACTCCTTTTCCATTGTCAGCGAAAGAAAAATAGTAGAAATTACTGTCTTCCATATAATTGTGAATCGTAATCGTAGTATTATCTCCGGCGTATTTTAAAGCATTATTCCCTAAATTGCGAAAAATAGAATACAATAAAGTTCTATTTCCTCTGATAATTACATCTTTAGGAACTTTTATATTTATGATACAGTTATTCTTAAGCATTTCCAAGTCTTCTCCGTCAATTATTTCATGAAGCATATCGTAAATATTTACATCTTCCATTTTGAAAAATTGAGGCGCATCTTTTGTTTTGGAAAGCAAAATAACATCTTGAATGATTTCTGAAAGCCGAATAATCTGCGTATAAGCTCGTTGCATAAAATCATCTCGCTTTTCCGGACTTAAATTTTTGTGTTCAATGAGTGTTTCCAGATAACCGCGAACGCTAGTTACCGGAGTTTTAAGTTCATGCGCAATGTTATTCGTCATTTCAGTTCGGTCGAAATTGTTTTTTTCGGACTTGGAAATATCCCGGATAATAACTTCAAAACTTTTGTCATCAAAAATAATAACATGAACAAAAAAATGTTTCCCATTGGCAAAGAGTTTACTGCTAAAAGAATTTTCATTTCCGGAATTTTCCAGAAAATGGACAACTTCATTAAAAACGGGACTTTTGAATAGATTACTTACATCAAATGTCGGTTCATTCAATAAAATATTAAGGTATTGAATAAAATTAGCGTTTGTGTAAATATTTTCAAATGTGGGCGTGAAAAAAGAAATACCTTCTTCTGCAAAATGAAAGTGTTCTAATAATTTTTCCCTTTCCAGAGAAATATCTTTTTTACTTTCTTCCATCTGATTGCAAAGATTTATCATCATAGATTGAATTTCGGTCAATTCTTCATCGATAAAAGATATATCTACTTCCGATTTTCTATTGTTCGGAAATGTAGATACAAATTGTTTTATATTTTTTACAGACAATCTGGAAGTCCAATAAATGGCCGAAATAATCACAAAAAGCAAAAGGAAAACAGATATTATAAAAAATAAAAACGTTCTATTTATTTTGAAAAAACTTTCTGTTTCTAAAAGATAAGGAAGTCCGATTCGAATAATGTAAATTTTCTCATAAACAGCATAATATATGAAATCACAATCCCAGCTCGTATCAATAGATTTTCGAATATTCCATCCTCGACCGTATCGCAAAGCTTTTTTTATCTCCGTATTTTGCATTCGACTTTCTATCCATTCTTCGGGAGCTAATTTGTTATCAAAAAGAATGTAGCCTTCTCCATCTAAAATCGAAAGGCGTAAATCTTCAGGAAAAAAAGGCAAGAGACTTGATACATTTTCTAAATTGCTTGTGTTTAATTGATTTTGGCTAATGTATTCGTCAACAATATTGATATATGCAATTAGCTTTAATTCAAAAGCTTCCTTTTTCAGTTTTTGTTCTCTACTACAAACAATTGTAATTATAAATGTTGTTAGCAGAATAAAAGAGGCACACAAATAAAGATAAAGTCTGTATTTATATTTAATTTTCATTGTCATAAATTGGAGCCGAATCCGAGAAAGAATATCCGTATCCGGAACGATTGGTTATTAAGGAGCCATATTCATTCAATTTTTTACGTAAACGAGCAATATGTACATCTACCGTTCTTTCCAGCACATAACTTTCATCTTTCCATACATTTTTGAGAATTTCACTTCGAGTAAACATCTGTTGAGGATGTTGCATCAAGAGTTTCAGTATTTCAAATTCTTTTTTTGTAAGAACAATATCTTCGTTTCTCAGCTCGAGATGTTTCGATACAATATTTAATTTTAAGTCTCCAACAGTAATAATTTTTTGCTCTGAAGAACCGGCTTCATATCCTCGGCGCGTAACTGCTTTTACTCGAGCAATAACTTCTTTAATTGAAAACGGTTTGTAAATATAATCGTCTGCGCCGACCGAAAAACCGGTTAACATATCGTTTTCGCTTCCTTTAGCCGTTAAAAAAATAATGGGAACATGAATGTTTTCTTTTCTTAATTTTTCAGCCACCCGAAAACCCGAAATGCCATCCATCATTACATCCAATAAAATCAACTTATGTTCCGGTGAGAGTTTTTCCAGAGCTTCTTCACCCGATGAGGCTGTTTCAATAATAAAACCTTCGTTTTCTAAATTGAATTGAAGAATTTCACGAATGTCTTCTTCGTCATCCACTACTAATATTTTTATTTGACTCATAATGAATTAATTATTTATCCAAATGTTGATGTCTGATGTCTATTCCCTCTGTTGCAAAAATAGTAGATTTTGCAACATTTCTAGCATTATTTTTAATTCTTTCAATGACATAAGAAATATTTTTCAAGCTAATAATATTTAACAACTCTTGTGCCGTCAAATTCATTTCCTGAAAAGATGAACTTAAATTTTCGGATAGCTCTTTAGAAAGAATGTCAATGTCGTTGCCTTTATGAAGAATTTTATAAGCTTCTTTGGAATTATTTTTAAAGAAAGAATAAGCCGATGCGTTCGTTATTTCTCGAGAAGATACAATCATTTTTCTCAAAGTCTGTTTGAAATCATTGTAGTCAGGAGAACTCAAATTCAGCTTTTTCAACAAATCAATAATATCTAACAGAAAATCGCCAATTTGTTCCAATGAGAGAATAACTTCGTGACAAGAAACTATTTTGCGTAATTCGGTTGCTTTGGGAGCAAATAAAATAACTAAATTCGGTAATTTTTGCACCGTTTGAACTTCCAAATCATCAATGATATTTTCATTTTCTAAAATTTGCTTATAAATATCTTCCTTCCATTCCTTCATTAATAATTCTTCAACAAGTCCAAATTGATGAATCACTTTTGTCGAAAGAAGTTCCAGATTTTTGTTTACTAGCGTATATTCACGGCTTTTTATGCTGGCATCCATTGTCGTTGTTTTAAGTTTGACTTGCAATAAATCTGTCTGTTCGTTTATCTTGCGGATTCCAAAATAATTTGGATGTTATCCCGTATTCGATTAATTCTCCTCCTTCCATGAACATTGTATAATCAGAGATTCGAGCCGCTTGGGAAAGGTTTTTAGTGATTACCATAATAGAATAATTTTCTTTTAATTGTTCCATTAATTCTTCGATTTTGTTGGCACTCGCAGTTTCTAAAATCGAAGTGGGTTCGTTCATTAATAACAATTCCGGTTCTAAAGCAATTGTTCGCGCAATACATAATCGTTGTTGTTGTCCTTTGGATAAAAGAGACGGATATTTATGCAGATTATCTTTAACATCTTCCCATAAATTGACCGCTTTAAGATTTTTTTCTCCGATTATATTTTTTTCTTCTTTAGAAAGGCGAATTTTATTTAAGTTATATCCGGCCAATACATTATCGAAAATACTCATATTGGGAAATGGGTTGGGTTCTTGAAACACCATTCCAATTCTTCTTCTTACCAAAATTGAATTTAGAGTGAATATATTTTCCTCATTCAATAAGATTTCGCCTGTTGTTTTGATATTCGGATATAATTCATGTAAACGATTAATCGCTCTTAATAAGGTTTTTTTTCCGGCTCCGACAGGTCCGATAATAGACGTAATGGCTTGTGGTTTAATTGAAACCGATACGTTTTTTACAGCATATTTATCCGGAGAATAAGATACGCTTAAATTTTTCAATTGAAGAATATATTCTTTGTCATTCATAAGCCATTCTTTTTTTCCATTTACGGTAGATGTATCTGGCAGTGATATTTAAAATGACAACAATCAAAAACAAGACGAGTGATGTTGCCCAGACTAAATCAATCATATTGGGACTGTTTAAGAAAAAATAAATTAGTAACGAAATAGAAGTGGTGGGTTGGAATATATCCCAATTAATCATTAAAGCCCCCAAAGCAGTAACCATAAGAGGTGCTGTTTCTCCGATTACTTGGCCAATCGCGTATATGATTCCGCTCCATAAACCTCCTCTTGCTGAGGGGAAAATTATTTTAGACATGACACTCCAATAAGAACCGCCTAAAGCCAATCCATTTTCTTTTAGATTTACGGGTAATACTTTTAATGTTTCCAAAGTGGATTGAATAATTATTGGCAGCATGATAATGGCTAATGCGACGCCTCCGGCTAATGCGGAAAAATTGTGAACCGAACGAACAATCCAGATATACGAAATAATTCCAATCAAAAGAGAGGGGAGACCTCGCATCAAAAAGACGCATGATTGAATCAATAAGGCAAATTTATTTCGCGTTTCGTAGAGGTAAAAACCGGAAAAAATTCCGATTGGAACGGCTAAGATTAATGCAATGCTTAAAATCAGCAATCCACCTAAAATGCCATTCAATATACCTCCGGGAATAACTTCTCCTCCGATTTGTGCGAGCAATGCATCGAGAGGTGTTGGGGAAATTTGAGTGAATAAATCTAAATTAAATTGCTTTAATCCGTTTTTGAATAATTCCCAAATCAAAAAAAAGAAAGGAATTAGAGCAATTAAAGCCAATGAAATAGTGAGGACAGAATATATTCGGTCTACAAATATCCGATATTGCCAATGCGATTCTTTCATAATATACTCTTCCTCATCATTTGTCTTGCTGCAAAATTAACGATAGAAGTCATTAAAAACAACAACAAGGCAAGGGCAAACAGAGAGCTGAGTTTCAGCTGTCCTGCGGCTCCGATTTGATTAACGATAATTCCGGTTATTGTATTTCCTGTATCTGAAATGCTTTCCGGAATATGATTGATATTTCCAACCAATAACATGACAATCATAGTTTCTCCTAATGCTTTTCCCAATGCAAAAAGATAGGACGCAAAGATTCCTTTTTTGACAAGAGGAAGTCCTACTTTTTGTAGCATTTCGCTGTGTGTAGCTCCTAAACTATAAGCCGCTTCTTTTATATTTTGAGGAATTTTAGAAATAAAAGTGATATTCAACGAAGCCGCATAAGGAATAATCATTATTGCTAAAACGAACGAAGCCGTAAAAATACCAAAACCTTGGGTTCCAACATTAAAAGAAATTAATATCGGACGCAAACAAAAATAACCCCACACGCCCCAAAGAATAGAAGGAATATTAGCGAATAAATGAATGATTTGATTGATTCCGGTTGCAATTCGTCCTCCGTTATAATAATCTCCACGAAACAAAGAGAGCGCCAATGAAAAAGGAATGCAAATAAGTAAGGCCAATCCGGCCGTGAGAGTTGTGCCGACAATAAAAGATAAGGCTCCATATTTTTCGTTTCCTTCACTCGGATTCCATTCGGAAGAGGAAATGAAATTGAAAAATCCAAAATGTTCGAATGTCGGTAACGACTCTACTATCAATGAGTAAAGTATTCCAGCCATTAAAAGCAAAATGGATAAAGCTGAAATAAATAATCCTATTTTGAATATTTTGTCTTTTATTTTGTCCATTCCATTGAATCCACCAACTTTTGGGCTTTATCTGTTACATTTTGTGGCAGTGGAACATATTGCATTTTTGCTGCCATTTTCTGATTTTCCGGGTCAATAATATAATTTAATAAGGACTTCGTTGCTTCATATTTCGGAACTTTTCGATTAGCATAAGCCTGATTTTTATAAACGAGAATCCACGAAAAACAACTGATAGGATAGGCCTTTTCATTGGACGAGTTTGTAATCATAACCCGTAAATCATCCGGATAATCTCTATCGGCTGCGGCTAAGATAGATTCTTTGCTAATCTGAATGTAATTCCCTTTTGAATTGCAAATGTTTGCAATAGAAATATTTAGCAAAACAGTATGTTCCCAACTTGTATATCCGATAGAACCTTCTATCTCAGCAACCGAACCGGCAACCATTAAACAACCTCTAACGGCTACTCCATTTTTCCAATTGAGAGATTTCCCTTTTCCCATTTCTTCTTTCCATTTGGAACTGACTTTACAAAGGTAATCAGAAAACACATACGATGCTCCACTTCCGTCTGCACGATGAATTGTTGTAATCGCTTTGTGAGGCAAATTTATTTCGGAATTTATGGATTGAATAGCCGGGTCGTCCCAATATTTGATATTTTGCAAATAAATATCCGCCAAAACCGGTCCCGAAAGATTTAAATTTGAAATTCCCGGAATATTATAAGTTATAGCAATGGCGCCCAAACAAGCTGGAATTGTCAGTATTTCAGAATCAAATTGTGAATATTCCTCATCAGAAGGTAAAGCATCCGTTCCTGCGAAATCAACTGTTTTATCTTGAAGTGCCCGAATTGAAGCCTCACTATTATAGGCATTTGCAATCACATTCCTTCCGGTTGATTTGGAATAATTAGAAAAAAGAATATTATATAAAGGACGAGGAAAAGTCGCAATCATTCCCGACAAAGTAATATCTGAATTTGTCGATTTTTCATGCTTTTGACATCCTGCAAAAGTTAACAAAAGTAGAATACTAATGAAAACGAATTTCATCATGTGTTTATAGGATATTTATATAAATGCAAAAATAAATTAGATGAATGTCAACATTGTTATAATTTTGTTAAGTTTTTGTTAAATTTCAAAATGATTTGCAATTTTTGACAAAACTCTTAATTCTTAATTTTTAACTCTTAATTTTTAATTCTATAATATTGCATATTTCTTCAATGCTAAAAACAGAAGAATTAATACAAATATTATAGGAATTCGCCATTCCCCAAGTTTTATTACTGTAAAAACTGTAATAATTAGCTCTTTTTCTATCCGTCTGTTCAATCAACGTTTTTGCTTCTATTTCAGAAATATTTTCGTTTTGGCAAAGGCGCAAAATCCTATCTTCCATGTTAGCCGTAATAAATATCTGAATACAATTCGGATGATTTCGCAAAATATAATCGGCGCAACGACCAACGAATATACATGATTCTTTTTCAGCCAATAATCGAATGACATCACTCTGTATCTTGAATAAAGCTTCGTTGCATAAATAATTTCCTGAATTGTCGCCAACATAGCCGGAACGAAAACCGAAAAGATTGCTGAAAAAACCATGACTGCTTTTTTCGTCCATTTTTTCAAAAAATTCTTTCCCTAATCCACTTTCGCGAGAAGCCAATTGTATTAGTTCTTTGTCGTAACATGGAATTCCTAGTTTTTCCGACAATCGCTTTCCAATTTCTTTTCCGCCACTTCCCAACTGGCGCCCGATTGTTATGATATAATTTTCATTCATGACTTCTTCAATTTTATTATATAGCCGTTTGCTTCTCTTTTTTCAAAACTTTATATTCCATTCCTAGCAAAATGCCGGCTAATATAACGGACATTAAATCCGATATTGCCAGACTAGCCCAAACTCCTGTAATTCCCCAAAACTTAGGTAGAATAAATAAAAGTGGAATTAAAAATATAACTTGGCGCGTTAAAGATAAGACAATTGATTTTTTTGGTTTTCCGATACTTTGAAAAAAAGTAGAAGTAACCATTTGAAAACCGACCAAAGGATAGAATAAAAATACCCAACGAAGCCCGATTGCAGCAATTTCAATTAAATCGCTTCCATTTAAGTCGCTTCTTTTCGTAAAGATTGATGCAACGGCATGAGGAAATAATTCGATAATTGCAGTTCCAACAATCATAATGAGAGTTGCAAAAAGAATTGATTTCTTCAAAACTTCGATAACTCTATCGTGTCGTTTGGCTCCATAATTATATCCTGCAATTGGTTGCATTCCCTGATTTAATCCTAAAACAATCATAATAAACATGAATGCAATTCTATTTACAATGCCAAAAGCACCGACCGCTAAATCTCCACCTTCCTTCGTTAATTGCTGATTGATTACAATTACGATTAGGCAACTTGCTGCATTCATAAGGAAAGGCGCCATTCCAATGGATAAAGAATCAACCACGATTTTTTTCTTCAGTTTATAGATTCCTTTTTTCCAATGAATGAAATATTTTTTATCGTTGAATAAATGGATTTGCCAGCCAAGAACCAATACTTGTGAAATAATTGTGGCAAAAGCAGAACCTTGAATGCCCCATTTGAATACAAAAATGAATAAAGGATTTAAAACAATATTGATTAATACCGTGTAAATCATACACATCATAGCTTTTTTCGGATTTCCGGCAGAACGAATCAAGGCATTTAATCCTAAAAACATGTGAGTAACGACATTTCCGGAAAGAATAATAATCATAAAATCTCGAGCGTATGGAAGTGTATTCGGACTTGCTTTGAAAAAGGTTAGGATAGGAGTCAGAAAAGTGAGAGTAACAATGGAGAAAGCAATTCCCATAATTAAGTTTAAGATAAGAACATTTCCTAAAATGTCGTTGGCTGTTTCGTAATCTTTTTGACCCATTCGAATGGATAAAAGAGTTGAGGCTCCAACTCCGACTAATGCCCCGAATGCAGCACCCAAGTTCATTAAAGGGAAAGTAATCGCTAAACCGGATAAAGCCATTGGTCCGACTCCGTGTCCGATAAATATGCTGTCTGTGATATTATAAAGAGAAGAAGCTGTCATTGCAATAATTGCAGGAACAGCATACTGCATCAAGAGTTTACCGATATTTTCCGTACCCAAACTAATGGGTGTTGTTTGTTCATCTTTCATTGCCTTTTCTGCCTTGAAAATAGCAGCCCGCAAAGGTAGTAAATTAAGTTGTAAGTAGGTCGAAGACCTAAAATATCTTAGCACAGGGTAAGCGTAGCGCAACCCTGTATGCGAAAATGACGGTATATCAATGGATTACCTCGCAAATATTAATTGCATCCCTTAGGGATTTGGTGTGGTATTCATCATCATTTCACACACTTCGTTTGCCCTGTGCTAAGATATTTCAGGTCTTCGACCTGTTTTAAACTTACAACTTATAACTTACAACTATTTAAAGAGGGTATTCTTCAAATGCGAATAAAACAGTAGATAAATAACGTTCTCCGGTATCCGGTAAAATCGCTACAATATTTTTGCCTTTATTTTCAGGACGTTGAGCTATTTGAGTTGCAGCATAAACGGCAGCTCCTGAAGAAATACCGACAAGTAAACCTTCTTGTTTCGCTAATTCTCTACTAGTGCGAATAGCATCATCATTGCTTACTTTGAATATTTCATCCACCACTTTCGGATTGAATGTTTTTGGAACAAAACCGGCTCCGATACCTTGTATTTTATGAGGTCCGGGATTGCCTCCTGAAAGAACCGGAGAATCACTTGGCTCAACAGCAATGACTTGTATATTGGGGTTGTTTTGTTTCAAAACTTCGCCCACGCCACTAACTGTTCCTCCTGTTCCAACACCTGCAATAAAAATATCAACATTACCGTCAGTATCATTTAATATTTCGATAGCTGTTGTTTTCGTATGAATCGCAGGGTTCGCCGGATTTTCGAATTGTTGAAGAAGAACAGCATTCGGATTTTTTTCGGTCAATTCAATGGCTTTAGCGATAGCACCTTTCATGCCTTCAGCACCCGGAGTTAGCACTAAATTCGCACCTAAGGCTTTGAGTAAATTGCGCCGTTCGATACTCATGGTTTCCGGCATGGTTAACGTTAATTTATAGCCTTTAGAAGCACTTACAAATGCTAGACCAATACCCGTATTTCCGCTGGTTGGTTCAACAATTTCGCTTCCCGCCTTAAGAATGCCTTTCGCTTCAGCGTCTTCAATCATCGCCAACGCAATTCTGTCTTTTACGCTGGAAGCAGGATTGAAAGATTCAATTTTTCCGATTACATGTGCATTTAAGTTATGAATTTTATTGAAATTTGTAAATTCTAATAACGGAGTTTTTCCTATTAACTCTGTTAAATTTTTTGCTATCTTTCCCATAAATTTATTTTGAGTAGTTATTAATGATACAAAGATACGCTGATTTTTAGGCCTGCACAATACCATATTTAGGGTATATTTTTTGAATAGAAACAAGGAAAATTAATTTAGACTAAATTCAGTGAAGATATATCGTCCCTTTCGAAATGTTTCACGGATTTTACGTAAATTTGCGCAAACAATTCATTCAAATGAAAAAAAACATTTATTTTTTACCATTACTACTATTAAGTTGTATTCTTAATGTAACCTCATACGCTCAATCCATTTATAGAGAAAACTCGGTTCGATATCCGGGTATTGAAGAAGTGAGAACATATCATTTATATAACAAAAAAAGCAATCCGGCTTGCAGTCTGAAAATCAATTTCTTTTATCCTGAAATATATTTGAATAAAGAAATGTCTGAAATGCTTCAGAATTATTTTATTAAAAGTTTTTTCGGACAAGAATATGTTGGACAAGCTCCAAAAGATGTTGTAAAAGCATATTCTAAAGCTTACGAAGAGCAATATAAAGAAGTTTTTGAAAAATCGGGAATGTATAAAAATGAAGTGGACCGAGCTTCTAAAAATGGAGATGAAATTCAGAACTTTGCCTCTTTGTATATTTTCGAAAAGACGATGCGGAATACCATTTTGTTTAATAGCGGAAATGTTATCAGTCAGGTAGTTAATATTTACGAATATACCGGTGGTGCGCATGGATTTTCATCGACACAAGGAATGGTACTGGATATTAATACCGGTAAAGAAATAAAGTACGAAGATATATTTTATGAAAATACCGAAGAGGCTATTTCTGCTTTATTATTATCCGCTTTAATGGAAGAACGAAAATATACTTCGTTGCAAGCTCTTATGGATGCCGGTTTCGATTTTGATATACTTCATCCAAGTTCAAATTTTGTTGCTGATGACAAAGGAATCACATTTATTTATAACCCATACGAATTAGGCGCCTATGTGCTGGGAGTTATTGAAATCGTTGTTCCTTATTCGGATTTGGACATTTATATGAAGCCGGATTGTACGTTATTTCGTTGGACATTAAAACCTTATGCTGATAATTTGATTAGATATGAAACTGTATTGTTGAAAAAAGAGTACATTGCTAAAGACATAGAATATTTTCCTAGTTTCACGACAGATATGCAGTTCACTTTCCCTTCCGCTTACCGAAGCAAAGAAAAATTACAAAAACTTCAAGAGTTGTTTGTTAGCAATGCTTTTGGGGCAGAATTTGCTTCTTTTTCACCTTCAGACGCTCTGGATGTTTTTTATGAAAAATTATTTTCTGAATATCAGGAAATAGTGGATTCTAATGGCGAAATGATTGCTAAAGGAATGGAAGACCCTGCTAATTCAGGAGATATGTGGATGTCTTTGTCAAAAGATTATACACAGACGAATCAGTTCTCTTTCAATCGAAATGATTTGATTAGTTATACGGTTGCAACTTATCGATACGACGGAGGCGCGCATGGTATGGATTTCGTGACCGGATTTGTTGTGGATGTAAATACCGCGAAAAATCTGACTTTTGGTGATATTTTTAAATCCAATACACAAAAACAGATTACAGATTTACTTCTTGCCAAAATGGTAAGTTATTTTGAAGATTATAATACCGTTGAAGAATTAGAAGAAGCGGGTTATTCTATCGACGAAATTAAGCCTCATGATAATTTTTATATCAATGAAAGGGGAATCACATTTATCTATAATCCCTATCAAATAGGAGCTTACGCTTTAGGTGGTCAAGAAATAGTATTGACTTATGCAGAAATTGCAGATTACTTGAAACCGAATTCTCCTTTGATTGAAATAACTAAAAAAACGGAATAAGATATGGAAAAGAAATACAATTGGGGTGTACTTGGAGCTGCTCGCATTGCAAATAAGTTTGTCAATGGATTAAAAGAATTGCCCAATGCAGTATGTTATGCAGTCGCTTCCCGTTCTTCGGAAAAGGCGGAATCTTTTCGCGAGCAACATGGTTTTGAAAAGGCTTACAATTCTTATCAGGAAATGTTGGCAGATTCCAATTTGGATATTGTATATATTGCCACAACAAATAATTTGCATTTCGAACATACAATGATGTGTTTAGAAGCCGGCAAATCGGTTTTATGTGAAAAACCTTTTGCGTCTAATTTAGCACAAGTGGCACAAATGATTGAAAAAGCGAAAGAAAAGAATGTTTTCTTAATGGAAGCTTTGTGGAGTCGTTTTTTGCCGACAATGATTCAACTGAAAACCGAAGTTGAAAACGGAAGCATTGGTAAACCGATGTTGTTGCAATGTGATTTTGGTTTTATTTCGCCTTTTGACCCCAACAGTCGTCTTTACGACCCTAAATTGGGTGGCGGGTCAATTCCTGATATTGGAATTTACCCAATCTTTTTATCTCTCTATCTGTTTGGTTATCCGGTTGATATAAAAGTAATGTCTGTTCCGGCTCCAACGGGAACCGATTGGACAACTTCTATTCTTTTCAAGCATAAACAAAAAGAAATCAGCATGTTGACTTCGTCTTTTGAAATGCACTTAAGTAACGAAGCTCGATTGTATGGCGATGGCGGAACATTGAAATTACATCGAATGTTTCACATGTTAACAAAATTGACCTTAGATAGAAATGAGAGACGAGATTTGGAAATCCCGATTGATGCTGTCGGAAATGGCTATAATTATGAAGCTGCTGAAGTAATGAATTGCATCAATAAAGGATTATTGGAAAGTCCGGAAATGTCTTGGCAATTTTCCCTTGATTTGATGCGCCTTCTGGAAGAAGTCAGCCGAAAAGCGGAAGATAATTATAATTAAGAATTAAGAATTAAGAATTAAGAATTAAGAATTAAGAAATTCTACGCTACTAACAAAATGTTACAGAGTAACATTGCCTAAATAGCCAGTGATTTCAATCACTGGGATTTAATGGGATAATGCGTTTAATGGGATTAATGCGTTTAATGAATTTAGTGCATTTGATAAATTTAATACGTTTAATGAATTTAACGAAAGAAGTTTAATATTAACACAAAATAAAGGCATTATTATGAATAATTTTAGATTTTGGAGTCCAACGGAATTTGTTTTTGGAAAGAACACCGTTAAAAACACAGCACAATTAGTGAAAAAATATGGAGGGACAAAAGTATTGATTCACTATGGAGGTCAATCCGCAATCAAAAGCGGCTTATTGGCAGAAGTAGAAAACAGTCTTCAAAATGAATTAATCGATTATGTTAAATTTGGAGGTGCTCAACCGAACCCGGTAGACACTTTAGTTTATGAAGGAATTGAATTATGTCGAAAAGAAAATGTAAATTTCATTTTGGCAGTAGGCGGGGGGAGTGTTATTGATTCGGCTAAAGCAATTGCAGCCGGAGTTCCTTATGCCGGAGATTTTTGGAATTTCTTTGAAGGAACAGTTGCTGTAAACCGCGCTTTACCAGTTGCTACCGTTTTAACAATCCCGGCAGCCGGCAGCGAAGGTTCTCCGAATACAGTTATTACCAAAACAGAAGGAATGCTAAAACGAGGAATGGGAAGTCCTTATCTTCGTCCGGTTTTTTCAATTATGGACCCGGTTTTGACTTTCACACTTCCAGCCAATCAAACCGCTTATGGTATTGCAGATATGATAGCGCATGTTATGGAACGTTATTTTACTCATACAAAAGGAGTCGAAGTAACAGACCGTTTGTGCGAAGCTGTTTTGCTTTCGGTAATAAAAGAAGCTCCGATAGTTATGCAAGAACCCGAAAATTATGAAGCTCGCGCAAATATTATGTGGGCAGGAACAATTGCTCACAACGGAATTTGCGGAGTCGGTCGTGAAGAAGATTGGGCTACACATCGTTTAGAACATGAATTGAGCGCTTTATATGGCGTGGCTCACGGAGCCGGATTAGCAGTTATGTTTCCCGCTTGGATGCAATACGTATATACTTCAGGAATAGACCGTTTTGTTCAATTTGCAACTCGCGTATGGGGTATCGAAAATACCGGAGATAAAAAAGATGTGGCATTAAAAGGAATTAAAGCTTTGAAAGATTTCTTTTCATCTATTGGCCTTCCTGTTAATTTTGAAGAATTGGGAGCAAAAGCGTCAGATATTGATAAACTGATTGAAACTCTGAATGTTGGTTTTGAGGGTTCCCTTGGTAATTTTGTCAAACTAGATGCGACTGATTGCCGAAAAATTTATGAAATAGCTGCACAGAAATAAGCGTTTTTTCTATGCTGATAGAACGCGGATGACGCGGATTGAGCGGATAATCGCGGATTTATATTGTGGCTGTGCTGTCTTACGCTGGCGCGGATTTATAATCCGTGCCAAACATATTAAAGGCACGAATTGCAAATCCGCGCCAGCGTAATAAAAATCCGCGTTCATCCGCTCAATCCGCGTCATCTGCGTTCTATTGGCTGATTTTGAAACAGAACAATACTTTCAATCTTTCGTTAGTCGAATCGTCTTTCCTTCCGCTGCGCTTTTCTTTGCAGCATCTAATATTTTCACAACAATCAGATTGTTTTCTAAAGACGAAAGGTCAGTTGGCAACACTTTGAAATTCCCTTTAATAACGTTTGCAAAATAATTGAAAGGTTCATTCGCATCAGACGGAAAGTCAGTAACTTTTATTTCTTGTACAGGCAGATTTCTATTCAAACGATATTCTATATCATTCGCATTTAATGCTTTGACATATCCTGCTTTTCCATAAATATCCATATCTTTTCTGTCAACCGGCCAATTCCAAGAACCTTGAACAATGGCTTGCGTCTGAGGATAAGTTAAGATAATTGTTGCCATATCATCCACTTTAGGATACACTTCCGGTTTGATTGTTTGTAAAATAGCCGTTACAGTTTCCGGTTCTTCATTTTGCATAATCCAAGTCATTAAATTTGCACCGTAACAACCAAAATCAATAACAGCACCGCCTCCATTTAATACAGGGTCCGTAAGCCAAGCTAAAAATTCCGGCGAACAACCAATTTCGACCGGACCTTTGTGACCGTCATGAATGACAACCTTACTAATCTCTCCAATTTCTTGATTCGTAATTGCCATTTCGTATGCTTTGTAATGAGTTGGATACCATGTTGTTTCATAGTTTGTTAAAAGAAAAATATTATTTTCTTTTGCCAGTTTCGCCATTTTCTGAGCATGTTCAGAATTAACAGCTAAAGGTTTTTCTACCATTACATGAATCCCTTTCGGAGCGCAAATTTCAACAGTGCTTAAGTGGTCGTAAATGGAATTAAATGCAACAACTCCTTCAGGATTAGTCTTTCCAATCATTGTTGCTAAGTCATCAAAAACGATATTCATATCAAATTCGTATTGCTCGGCGAGTTTTTGAACCCTTTGTTTATTTGATTCGGCAATTCCTACAATTTGAATATCGGTGCGTTCTTTATGGTTCTTTAATAAACCATGAATGTGGTCGTGGGAGAGTCCGTCAATGCCAATCCGAACAGGTTTATCTAGTTGTGCATAACAGAATTGCGCGAAAAAAAGACAAATCAAACAAAGTAATAAAGTGCGTATTTTCATGAGAATGACTATTTATAAAATTTTACATTAGCTACAAAAGTAAGGATTATTTATTATAATTATTCTTTTTTTCAATAACTTCATATCCTCCAGTTCTCTTTGCTCCAACATATCTTATCAATCCATTTTCTTTTAATGTTTTGATGTAACGCTCAATTGTTGCATCGCTTTTGTTGACAAGTTGTTGTATATCGGCATGTTTTGCTAACGGATTTTTTTGTATAAAAGAATAGATTTGGGTCAACTCTTTTTTTATTCCCTCATTAACAAGATTTATTCCCTCAAAACTAGAGTTTATTCCCTCATTTTCAGGGTTTATTCCCTCACATACAAAATCTATTCTCTCATTAGCAGTCTTGGATTCTACTCTTTTTCGAATTTCCTGACGGTGGATAGTTACGGTAAAATCTTCTTTGGTGTAATTATTTTTGAAAGTAATGTGGTCATAACTTTTCATTGCTCGAATAATTCCACTTCCAATACCTGTGTATGGTAATAGATATTTAGCATTGTCAAATAGCAATTGATTGTGAGCTTGCGGAATTCAAGTAGGGAAATTCAGTAAACTGCAACGGTATTGAAAATCAAATAGTTGCAATCTATAATGCTCTGAGACTGGTTACTAAAGGTAGTTTCCTAACGGAAACATTCGACGAAAAAGTAAGACGCTATTTTTTGCCTATTTACTGAATATCCCCAAGTAAACATTATTATTTATGTGCATTCGCTTCAATGTGGCAAATGCAGTCAAATTTAATCTATTACAAACAATTTCTTTCCAATGCCGATTTGCAAATAGAATGTATCTGTTCCCTAAGTGACAGCGGTTCAATTACTTTTAACGACCAACTTCTGGACATTAACTCCATGACAAAATCCAAAGTTATTTTCAATCGTAATTTGATAACAAACACATCTTTATCATCTGTTATTATTTCTTGGCTATGATGCAATGGCAAGGATTTGAGGTAGCTACCATCTCGCGCATCAAAAGATAATATCACATCTTCTATCGGATATTCATCAGATGAATAAATGCCGAAACTGTAATTGAATTTTTCCGATACATCAATCGTATCATCTTTAGAAAAAGTTTCATCTGTAATAAAGAGGTCTGTAATTCTGTCCAATCCGAATGATTTCATATCATCCAATCCTTTTGCTCTGCCAATCAAATACCACCGTCCACGACATTCTTTTACCGCATATGGCTCGAGATGACGGATAGATGGCTGTTCGGAACCAAATTTCAGGTAGGAAAAAGTTACTCGAAACGAGTTTTTTATCGCGTGAATAAGTGTATAAAGATGTTGTGTTCCCATAGGACGATGTTTTTCCGCCAGCACAAAGTTTGGGATGCCTGTTTCTGTATTGAGAGAAGTGAGTATATCGAACGAGTCCAGAAAACGGTCGATGTCGGAACAGAAATCACTTTCGGCGATATAATAACCCTGATTCCGCCGACAATATTCTACAGCAATACCGAAATCGGTTCGGATATTTTGGATGTCCCGCTGGATTGTTCTGCGTGATAATCCGGTATCGTATATTCCACGGAACGACAATTCTTTCTTGAGATAAGAAGTTAATTCAGCGAAATTAACATAAGGATTATTTCTTATTTTAGAGATAATCAGCAAGTTTCGTTGCAAATGATGAATTTGGGACATATATCAATATTTTGAATAAAAATCAAAAATAATCAATTGAAGCGTCATGTAATGGCGCTATGAAGTGTTTATTTTGCAGAGGCAACAGCCAGAAGCAAAAATACTTAAAATGTTGTAAATAATATCTATCTTTGTTGTGTTAGTTAGCAATAATTAACAGACATATTAGAATTCAAACATCGAAAGTGTTTGACTTATTTCTCTCAAGTGAAATCTGGTAAATTTTAAGAGAAGGAGAATAAGTTAACTGCTCTCATGCTGTAATAGGCGTGGGCTGTTGCTTATTTTACTTCCAAGGCTTACCAGAGCCTCACTTGATAATATAAGTTGACGGTTCCACGCTTTCGACATTTAATAATAAACTCTTCTTTTGGAAATCGGGGGAAGGTAAAAGTAATTTTTATGGAAATTTTTTACAAAGCAAAAAAACTTGCTACTGATAAAGCTTCAGAACTAATTGATAAAAATTTGACCACTGTAAGTGATGTGATAAACACTACATCTGAGTTTGTTGATAAAGCTATTCGGAAAACAAAAGAAGGGAAATCCGAAAAAGAGTTTGATATAGAAACCTCTTCACAAGTCATCAGAATTGATTCTTTAGAACAAATGGAAGAGTATCTTATCTCTCTGCAATCGAATGCGTCTGTCTCTCTTACTGCCGCCCTTGCCGCCCAATTGCAAGTTATCAATTATGTGAGTTCTCCCCAATTGTTAGATAGTACATTTGATTTATTTTTTCAGAATTTAAAGAAATCTCTTGATTATGCGGAAGATGACCAAATGAAAAACGACATTAAAGAAAAATGTACTTTAATGGTTCAGAATTATGTTTTTTTTATGAATGCGAAGTTGACTTATGCTATCCAAGAAAACAAAAAGGAAGGACAAAAACTTTTGGAGACGGCTGGTACAATATTGACAAAAACCGTTCAAGATTTGACTCGACTGGCGGTAACGAGTGGAATATCGGGAACATCAACAATTCTTTCTATAGCTGAAAATATATTTCAAACAGATAAAAAAGGGAAAAATATTTTAGAAAGAGCTATCAGTTGGTGGGGAAAAGCGAAAGAGAATAAACGCAAACAATCGGATTTTTACAAAAGTCTTTCATCTCTAATTCAGAAATTACACAAACACAAGGATTTAATAGGAAAAACAAATCTTATATCCGGACTTATCGAAAATTATGCGAAAGATTTGGCTGAATATGAAATGCCTGAAGCCACTCGTGAAATTGTTGCAGAACTGGAAAAAATGCAAAGAGAAAAAGTTCTCAGAAAGAAGCAATTTATTCGCCTTATGTGGGTTACACCAATATTAGGATGCGTTTTACTTGGTATATTATCAGGAGGAAAAGACGAATGGTTTGAAGCTCATTTTATATGGATTCTTATCTTAATGCTTATTCCTGCATCTATTTATTTCATTTGGAATTGGAATACAAATAAAAGAATTACAGATTTAGAAATTGCTCAAAGTCAAACACACAATTATCTTTTAAAGAAATACGGCGCAATAGCAAATGACTTTGAAGAATAATAAAATTTTAAAATAAATCATTATGAACCAATCTTTAGACTCGAAGTATAAATTTCCACCAATAAGTTTGTTGAAACAGTATGAAGCTGAAAGTACTCAAGTAGATATAGATGAACAGAGCCCACAAGTTGTTTCTTTATTTAGCGTGATTAATTCCGAGGAATTTCAGAAATCAACCTATGATTTACCTATAGCTATGGGGAAAACAACTACCAATGAAATTTTCATGTTTGATTTGGTTAAAGCGCCAAATCTTTTGATTGGTGGAACAAATGGTCAAGAAAAGACGATGGCGTTAAATACCATCATTACATCCTTGTTATATAAAAAACATCCGGCTGAACTAAAATTTGTTTTGATTGATTCTAAAAAGGAAGAATTAAGTATTTACTCTAATATTGAAAAATATTTTCTGGCAAAATTACCTAATATTGAAAACCCGATTGTTAACAATGTTGCAAAAACGATAGATACACTTAATTCTTTGATTCTAGAAATGGATAACCGCTACGATTTGTTAGAAAAAGCGAATGTCTGTAATGTACAAGAATATAATAACAAATTTGTCAATCTTCTCATGCCTTATATTGTAATTGTAATTGATGAACTTAGCGATTTGATTCTGGAAGGTGGAAAAGAAATTGAATTGCCAATTGCAAGGATTGCGCAAATGGCACAAGCGACCGGCATCCATATTATTATAGCCTCTCAGTATCCGAGTACAGATATCTTTACCGGAACAATCAAATACAATTGTTCTACACGGATTGCATTTAAAGTAGCTTCTGCAATTGATTCCCGCATTATTCTTGATAAAATCGGAGCTAACACGCTTGTTGGGCATGGAGATATGATGTTTTCGCAAGAGGATAACATGACATGTGTGCAATGTGCTTTTGTTGATACATTAGGGATAAAACGTATTTCAGAATATATCGGAAAACAACAATGGGATTCTCTGGTTTTTGAACTCCCTGAATATTACTTTTAAACACATTATTAATAAACAAAATCATGAGACTATTCAATTTTTTATTTGGAAGCGATGATTCTTCCGAATCGTCTTTCGGACAAACAATGTACGAAATCCATATCATTGGCACCATTCAAGCCAATGGTCCGAAATCAATTAACCGCAAAATCATTGTGGACGAAACACAAAGGCAATTATTTACCGGTAGCAAGCGCAAAGAAGCTTTAGAGGGCTGGGTGCGAGCCAATTATCCGGGAGTGACTAAAGTAAATTCACTGGCAGTAGTAGGAAGTAAAAGAATATAAATATCATGAATCCAAGTAAGTACAGCTTAACAGACATTCCTCGCGACAAATCGAAAGGAGAATCAGACAAATTCGGTATCGGACAATATGAAAACGGTTTAATTCGGTTTATTGAACATGCCAATACCCCGACAACTATCGCTTTGCAAGGCGAATGGGGAAGTGGAAAAACATCGTTGATGAACACGTTGAAAAACAATCTATGCGAAGGTAATAATGCAAAATTTTCAGGAGTGTGGATAAATACTTGGGAACATTCATTGATGAAAGATGCAAATACTGCGCTATTGGATATTGTCAGTGGTTTAGCCAAGAATATCATGCAGATTGCAGGACATAAGACAAATAAACTATTCGAAAGTATACTGAAAATCGGTGCGGTGGGTGCTGCTGTTGCTTTAAATCGAGGTAGTCATGTTGTAGAAGAGATTTTTACCGACAAATCCAAGTCATCTATTAGCGAAATTCGCGCCGAATTAGAAACGATTATCAACGATTGCATTGAAAAACAAGGAAAACAGGGTTTAATCTTTTTTATTGATGATTTAGACCGGATAGACCCTCCGATTGCTGTTCAATTACTGGAGTTGTTGAAAAACCTCTTTACATTCAGTCATTGTATCTTTGTGTTAGCAATTGATTATGAGGTGGTTATAAAAGGATTAGAGCCGAAGTTCGGAAAACTCTCTGAGCAAAATGAGCGAGAATTTCGTTCCTTTTTCGACAAAATCATTCAAGTCCCATTCTCGATGCCTGTTACTCGCTATCAGATTGATGATTTTTTGAAAGAAAGTTTGTTATCAATACATTATCTAAGCGAGGAGCAATCGAATAAAAAAGAATTGATTTCGGCTTTTTCTGAAATTTCCAATTTATCTGTTGGCACGAATCCAAGAGCCTTGAAACGACTGCTAAACTCACTTTTGCTTATTCAATGTATCAATAATTCAGAGGAAGAAAATTCTGCTGATTCAGAAGAATTAGAATTACAAGTTAATTTCGCTTTGGTTAGTATTCAGATTGCTTATCCTTTAATTTACAGATTATTGTCGACCAATCCGGGCTTTGACAAATGGAATGAAGAAATATTGACTCAAATGAATTTGCAGCCTCTTACTCAAGAAAGTACGCAAACTGAAGAATGGGAAAAAGTATTGTTTCGATTATGTGAAAATGATTATTACCTAAAAAAACGTTTCCCGAATATTTCAAAAATACTCAATCGGTTGAAAAAACTTATCGAGTCGCAAAATCTTATTGTAGAAGATATTATCAAGGATACTATTTCATTATCGTCTGTCACAAATTTAAATACCACTTTTGACAATCAGCCCTCAAATGCCGATGTACATATATCAGGATTCCTTAAAGAATTGCGCGAGAAATTAATTCCACTATTGAAAAAGCAACTGCCTGATATTGCAAAACTGATAGCTCCCACCAAAAAAGGCGTTAGAACAATTGCCCCTATCAAATTTTCAAAAAAAGAAGACGAATGTTGGGTTCGATTACATGCTAAATCGACTGAAAAGGGTATCGAATTAACTATTTCCGCCAAATCAATAGATGTACCGGAAAAAATCATTTTATCAACTAAAGAGGAGTTTTTTACAGACGATAAATTACAGGAAATCACAGATGTAATATGTGAGCTATATAGCAAAATAACATAACAAAAGGAAACAATATTAAACAAAACGAAGCGAGTGGAAATACATTATTTTCCACTCGCTTACAATTTAAAAGTAAGGAAAAAGTTAAGTTAATTTGTTATTTCTTGTATCGCATTTACAATTTCTTTGTCCGTTATTTCTATACCATAACCATGAAAAATCTTTCTTATGATTCGTTGTTCATCTAATATAAAAAAAACAGGAACTCCGTGCCTGGTTTGATAGTCTTTTATCAAATCATCTGTTGCACTTAATAAATTATAGTTTAAGCTGTTTCTATCCGCATAATTTTGTAGAGAATGCGGTTTGTTTCCCCAAGTTTCTATTGCAACAATCTCTAAATCTTCAGCACTGAAATCATTTTTCAATTTTTTCAAAAAAGGAATAGCAAGGGCGCAGGGACCACAACCTATACCGGTAAAATTGATTAATAAAACTTTACTTTTATAATCAGAAAGAGACACCAATTGCTCGTTTTTATCATTTAAAATCCAATCGGGCGCTTTTTTATTTCTTAGATTATCCGTTGATTTTACATCGCTTTTTTCTCCAACTTTTTGGAGAGCATAATTCTCTGGAAAATAATCAAAAACATTCAAATCATTAATAGATAGATTGTTAAATTCTACTTCGGAACAAATGTGTATTGTAGCCTCAGACGCCATTTCTCGTCGGATTTTATAAGGTAAATCATTGGATTTGCTTATCCATAGCTCATAAATTGAAGTAGGATTTTGTTCGTATGGAGGAGCAGGCATGTGATAAGCTTCTCCAAAAAACTCAACTTGTTCGTCTTCATGAATTACTAATTTAATATAATAATCATCCTCAAAATCCATTGATTCTACATTAATGCTATCTTTCGTTGTGAGAATATATTGGATGATACTTTTTGCGTAATTGAAAAATGGAGGAGAAACTGGTCTAAAAGAGAATCTATTGGTGGTAAAATCATCTATTATTACTGTTTTCTCCTCGTCGTCTGTCCAAAATTTGCTCGTTCCGTCATAGCCAAACAATAATATTGTGGTGTCATTACAATCTACACTCACATAACTTGCGCCTATTGTTGAGTCTTTGGGATTATTATACTCTTTAGTAAATTCGCATCGGATGTGTGAAGCAATTGTGTCGCCCGGATGCCATATTTCATCCGTTTGACGATATGTTGCGGTTTCTATGTTTTCCAGATTATTCAGCACTTTCCGTAGATAATCATTTTGATTGTTTTTACAACCGATTATTAGCAATAAAGACAAGAGTGAAAAGAAAGTTAATTTTGTTTTCATATTAAATTAGTTTTTCGATTTTTTGCTTTAAGTCATTTTTTGTTCCGGTTATAAAATGCTCTTTAACATTTCCCTCCTTATCAATAATTATGTATAAAGGAACGCCAATCATATCGAAACGTTTCCAAAAATAATCCCAAAATTCATTATTTAAGCGATAATGATAACCTTCCATCTCCGGTATTAATTTTTTCCAAAGCACTTCAGGAGAGGATTCGTTCGTTAAATATACAAAAGCAACCTCATCTTTGTTAAAATCACTTTTCAGCGGTTCAAATTCTTTTATCGTTATTCGGCAGCCGGCGCACCAAGTTGCCCATAAATCGATTAAAATGACTTTTCCTTTCTGTTTGCGTATGATTTCATTTAGAATTTCATCTTTGGGTACATTTGGATTATCGCATATAATATGTTTCGCTATATTGTCTTTTTTTCGAGGTTTCATTTGTGCATTTATCTCTTCCAAAACCCCGATACAAATGGGATTTGTCAAACTGCTGTAATACAATTCCTGTTCAGTCGTTAATGGTTTAAAATCCCTAAATACGGTACGAGCAAAAGCGGTTTTCATATATTCGAAAATGGGCAAAGTGCTATCTCCATAAATAGCAGCCATTCTTGTTTGTGTTTCTTCAAATATGATTTGTAAGCATTTAGCTCGAACCTCTTCATATTTCAGTCCGACCGTCATCAGTTCACTATGTCTGGAGAAACCATTATAGTAATTTTGTTTATAATCATTGATTAACTCTTGTTCCTCCTCTGTAATAGGAGCGTGTGTTTCAATAAATTGGATACCCGAAGTTGCATCTTCTTTTAATATAAAATCATTTAGAATTGGAATCGAATGACTAAAATTAAAGCAGTAAATAGAAAAAGGGTCATTCAGTGGAAATTCTGTTAAGACATCATAATATCCTTCGGGTAAGGAATAGTCATCATAGCGGGCGTATGAAGCTTCTCTGCTGATACCTTCTATAAGCATAGCTCCACATTGCTGAGCATATTTGGGATGCTTTAAGGATTCCAATACATCCATTGCATACGACCGATTAGCCAATTCTTTGGCATCTCGGCAAGCATCTTTTCTTTTATTGTTGTAGGATATGGCCTCTTTTATATCTTTCATACAAAAATCTCTGAATTCCAAAGGAGACATACCATACATTTCTTTCATTAGCTCATCATCCATATAATAAGGTAGCTTTTTGGACTTTAATCGATGATTGAAATCTCTATTTAATTCAGCATAAGTTCCTTTGTATATAAATTGCTGTTCTTTTTCTTCAGCTTGCAAATCAATCTCTATATAAGACACCGTATCTTCCGGTTGCATAAATATATATTGCTGTTGTTCGCCAATCGCCAATCCAATTTGCATCGCGTATTGTAATGAAATCTCTTGTGAAAAACTTCCGTCTTCCTGAATGTCAAGACTGATGCGTTCCATACTTAGGATAATATTTGGAATTCCAATTTTTACTTCCAGGTTATCTGATGAATTGTAGTTTATTATTTTTCCTTGTAAAATAGCGATTCCCGGATTGTACTGAGGTTCGGGGAGCTGTATTTTGTCATTATTACAGGAGACTAACAAGAAGAAACAGAAAAGAGAAAAAACAGTTTTGAATGAGTTTACTTTCATGATATTGCGAATTAAAAATTAATATTGTTCCGCAATGTACGTAATATTTTTGAAATAAAAAACAATCTACGCAAAATACGTATATTTTTTGTGTTTTTCCAAGTAAATAGAGTAATTCTGTTTCCTAACGGAAACACTCGAAACAGCTACTTTGCTGAACATCTCTAAACAAAAACAAAGAGGGTAAAATCCTACGATTTTACCCTCTACCATTAAAACAAATTTATCCAATAATAAGAAAACAAATTTTACTTATCTTGCATCCAAACCAGTTTGTTTTACCATTTGAATAGTTCCGTCTTCGTTATAGAACAATTCATCTACACAAATAGAACGCAACCAGTCACTAGGTTCTTGTCCATTTGCTTGAGAAAGAGAACTATTGTGATAGAAAGAATACCATTTACCTTTGAATTCAACGATTGAACCGTGATTCGTATAGCTGTTTGTTGGTTCCATGTAGATTCCTTTGTGTTCCCAAGGACCTAATGGATTATCACTGATTGCATAACGCATTCTGTTGTCGCCGGCTACACCATCATTCCAATTGTCATCGTGATTGTCCGAGTAAGAAAGATAGTAAACACCATTTCTTTTGTGTACCCAAGCAGCTTCGTGGAAATCGTACAAACCTTCCATTTCTATCAATTCACCATCTATTTCGATCATATTGTCTTTCAATTTAGCACCATAGCAAGTACCGCCACCGCCGTAATAGAAGTAAGCTTGTCCATCATCGTCAACAAAAACAGAAGGATCGATTTCTCCATCATCAGGAATTCCAATTAACCAATGATCTAAACAAACGAAATCAGAAGCAGGTTTATCACTTACAGCAATACCGATTTTCCAAGTGCTGTTCCAAGGATTTCTACTTGGGTGAGGGAAATAAAAATAATATTTTCCATCTTTGTAAGCACAATCAGGAGCCCACATGAATTTTGCACCATTTGCAAGTTCTTCTTCTCTCCAAGGCACATCAGCCGCTTCCAAAATCTGACCATGGTCTGTCCAGTTAACCATATCATCGGTAGAAAATACATGATATTTATCCATCATGTCACATCCGCGCGCAGGATACATATCATGAGACGCGTAAACATACAAACGTCCGTCTTCCCATACATGAGCAGAAGGATCCGCAGTGTACATGTGTTTGATAAACGGGTTGTTAAAATCGACTTCTACAGCGTCAGTAGTCGCTTTTTTACTACATGCAAGTGCCAAAACAGATAACATAAGGCACGCCATTAATTGAATTTTTCTCATTTTTTTGTAAATTTAAAAATTAAAATTGTTTATTCTCTTAAGTCTCTCTTTTTGTAAATTGTATTTTTTTTTCTGTATTTTAGTTGCTTGTAACCCCTAAATCCTCTTTCGGGGATTTAGGGGTCGAATAGCTTATATCGGTATTATTCCGAATGTTCATATTAATTTTCTTCGTATATCTCTGTTCCTTTTACAATTCCGTTTTCGTTGAATGTATCAATGCTGAAATAATATTTGGAATCTCGGTTGAAAAATCCGCCTTCATATTGGTTATCATGAACCATTATTGATTTAAATAATTGGTCTTTGTTGATACCTACATTGATGATATATCCATCGGCTTGATTTTGTTTGTCCCAAGAGATTGCAAATCTTCTTTTATCTTCCGAATTTCGCTGTATTTTGACATTCGTTGCTTGTGCTGGCAAATCTCCTTTTCCTTTTCCGAAAACTCTAAAGCCATAAAGCGAGAATTTTCCGGGAAGTTCTTTTGAATTGGTAATTCGCAAATAACGAGTTTCAATCGGATTATCTAATACAATCAATTCGTGAACTGCATCTTGAGTGTTTTTTGTTTTGTCAGCAATTACACTCCAATTTTCGCCATCTTCCGAAGCTTCGATAAAGTATTGATATGCAAATAAATCGTGAGGCGCGCGAATTGTAAAATCTTGATCTGCAAAATTAACTTGAATGGCAGACACTTCCATTTTCTTTGTCAAATCAACAATCAACCATTCACCCGGTTTGCCGGTTTCGGCAGACCACCAATTTTCTACATATTCATTTGTTGCATAAGCTGGTAAAAATCCTTCTAAAGAAGAAGAACTTAGTACGGGTTTATTGAAAGACAACATATTCCATCCGGCAGAGCGATTATCGTTTTCAAAATCTACTTTTTTGTTCGGAATAACAAACGGATAATCCGTCCACACAGAATGTTGTCCAAAAGTTCCATCTTCAGTAATGAAAAGAGGGAAAAGACCTAAACGTCTTTCAAACATGTGACGTTGCGATATTTTCATACTGGCTACGTGCCAATAATTTCCGTACTTATCTTGGAATGTATGTCCGTGACCTGCACCGCCAATAAATCCGCCGGGTTTGAAGGAAAATGGAGAATCTTCTACATAAGTATAAGGACCTAATGGTTTATCGGATACATAAATACCGTCAGCATACACTCTGAATTGTGTTCCCGGACCAGCATATTGCAAGTAATATTTACCTTTGTATTTTGTTATGCAAGGACCTTCGTTCCAACCCACTGTTCCGAGGTCGTTGTTTTCTCCTTGAACTTCCCAACCGTATTTATCAAAGTTGTGAGTAATTAACGTAACTCGTTCTCCAATAGGTGCAAATCCATTCATTGGATCCACTTCCACACCTTCTATTGGATCTTTGTCAGAGCAACCCCAATAAAGATATACTTTGCCATCGTCATCTTGATAGAAGGCTGGGTCTGTTACTCCAATATTGAATTTTGTATCGATTTCTTCCCAATTATCTACATCCGGATTAGCTGTTCTGTAAATTTTTGAACCGGACGCCATGAAATAAATAGAATCATTTCGAACCAAAATGGTAGGAGCGTAATTATTTAATTCTCTGATGCTTGAACATGGAATAAAGTCCCATGTAACCAAATCCGGAGAGCTCCAATAGCCCCCGGATTTAGATGCAAAAAGATAGTATTTTCCTTTAAAATATTCGCAAACAGGATCAGCTGCTTCTCGATAACCCGGATCATCAAACTGAAAGCGATAATTCAGATTCATCGGATTTGCAACGATTGGCTGATTTTGGGATTGACTTTCTGTGTTTTGCTTCGTATTGCAACTAGAAAGTAGCAGAAACGCAACCCATAGCAATCCTAATTTTTGTATATTTAATATTCTTTCTTTCATGCTTTTATTCCATTTTTATTTGTTTGGATTTTGCAAAGAAGTTTGTAACTGTCCTACGAAATTTGCGTTATTTTCACAAACAAATTGAATATTATCAACGTTTTCATTATTTGGAACAGAAACACTAATTTGATTCCATCCTTGTTTTAGAGGAATTGTTTTATAAGAATCTAATTTTGTTCCATTTAATTTAATCTCGTTTCTATCTCCGGCGATTACAATATCCAATTTAGGCATATTGGGTTCAATCAATAAATCATATAACGGACGAGGACTGTACACCCAAAAGCTGTAATTCTTTTTGTTATTTTCATTGTTTACAAAAAGATTCGCAAATTGAACATATCCTTTTGAATCGATAAGTGATTCGGAAAGTTTTTTACCGCCTGTTGGAATTCCTGCTCCGTATAGAATTTTATCCAAAGTATTGTATCCTTTTTCTGTTGATGTAAAATTATCAATAGTGCTAATGTAGACTACAGAAGAAGATGTTGGATATTTAACGAACATAGCCGCAGGGCCTTTCGCTTCATTTTCACTTCGTAATAAAGATGCTGTTTTTAATTCTTCAGCTCTTTTGTTCCATCTTCTCCAATTGGTGTTACAAGCACTCAAAAGCACTTCTCCTTCAGAAACTAATTTTCCGGTCATTCCATATTCAGAAGCTTCATTGTTTTGTATTTCGCAGAAATAGAAATCTGAATTAACTGTATTAATCAACCAAGATTTGTGATTAGGAATGAAAGAAGATGCTGCACGAGGTTCTAATATTAATTCATTTGGCAAGAACGATTTATACGCATTTGCTGTTGTTGGAGTAGGAGACCAAATCCAAATATCAGCACCTTTCGCAAGATAATCATTAATCAAAGTTGTTTCTTTACCGGAAGGAAGATATTTTCCATCCAAAATCAATAATGAATTGTTGATTTGCTTTAACTTAGAAGTAAATGTGATTCCGTGACTTTCTAGCAAATATTTAAGTGAGCTGTTTGCTTCCCCAATAAAGAATATTTCACTATATGTTTTTTGAGGAGCGATTGTACTCGCTTGTTCTTTCTTTGGCATTTCAGACCATTTAGACCAAGCCGGTTTTTGACCCGCGTTCGCAGCTTTAATTGCATCAAACATTGGCCATGGTCTGTAAAGAGGAAGAGTTGGGTCGTATCCCGGATTGAAAGTGGAACAATAAGGTCCCATTCTTTCTGGTTGAACACCCGGCATTCCTTCTTTGTAATTTCCAAAATGGATACCATCTTCTAAAGCAGGAGTGGTCGTTAAATCTCTTTTTCCGAAAGGAAGCGGTTGAAGACTGTACCAAGCAACGTTGAATACAGAAACATAAGAAGCTCCGTTGTTACGTTGTTGTGCAACTAAGTCATAACATTCGTAAGCTAAACCTTCCATTCTGCCCATTTGAGATTCGTAAGCACGTTCTCCATTGTATATAGAAACCTGTTCAGGCGTTCCATAATAAGCCATACTATGTTCTCCGATTCCCCAAGGTTTACCAATTTCAATCCAATGTTTCATGGAATTTTGGTCGCCATAATGTCCGACTGTTGTTGGCAAAATACCGTCTCCATCATCTTCACCATCCGCAGAAATCCAAGGACGAGTTGGGTCAAATTCTCTACAGATATCTCTCCATTCTTCCCATGCTTTTTCTTGCAAAGGCATCAAATCTTTACGATTGTAAACATGAAGAATAACCGGTTTATTTTCATTACTGATACTCCATCCGAAAATAGATGCATGATTACGGTCACGAAGAACCAATCTTTTTAAGTGGTCTTTTGAATTTTCCCAGAAAATAGGAGAATCTAATTTAGGTCCGCCGTCACTCGCCCAGTTTGCTGTTTCAGATAATACACAGATTCCCATTTCGTCTGCCACTTCCATGTAAAAACGAGGATAAATTTGTGCATGAGGACGAACAGCGTTTGCGTTTGCGTCTTTCAACGCTGTGTACCAAGCCCAAGCGTAACGCCGTGTCAATTGAGGAATTCCCATGAAATGCCATGAATCGCCTCTTAATTGAATTTCTTTACCGTTTAATAATTGTTTGGTTCCATTGAAAGTCCATTCTCTCCAACCGAAACGTTGATATTTAACATCCGTTGTAGCTTTGTTTGTTCCAAGAGAAAGCGTCAAACCATAAAGATTCGGAAATTCAGGAGTCCAATAATCCAATTCATTTGCTTTTACCAGAATTTGAATCGTTGTTTGATTTAGTCCCGGAGTCAAATTAATTTTTTGTTGAGGAATATTTAATGCAGTTGTTTTTGCCAAATCCCAATTAGAAACAGGAGCAGAATGTACATCAGTACCGGCTTTGTTTATCCATTCGCGAACATCGCCCGAAAGAGTGAGTGTTTCATTTTTCGTGGTTGTGTTTTCGATTGTAATCTCTAATTCCAACATTCCTTTTGAAACCAAAGGTTTAACATATATATCGCTGATATTGATTTTTGGAACAGCAATCAAATACACATCTTGCCAAATTCCGTTCACATGATATCCCCACATTGAACCCGCAGGAATGATACGTCTTCCTAAAGTTGAATTGTCTTCAAATAATTGTTGGCTTCTTACACCAACTAGTATTTCAATCGTTTCGCCTGCTTTGGCAAAAGACGTAATATCGGCATCAAAAGGAAGGAAAATATCAAAATTTTCAGCCACTTTATTACCGTTTACATATACTTCGGTATATCCGGCTACCGCTTCGAAATGAAGCACGATTTTGTCGTTATTCCAATCCGCAGGAACAACCACATTTTTTTTCATCCATGCCATTTTCACGTTATCCCAAGCTTTTGGATAAGAAGGGTAATTTCGATGATCGGGACCTTCCAAGTCGCGATTGGCAAAAGAGTTAATATTCCACGGAGAAGGAATTTTTATTTTCACGTTATCCCAATTGGCATTATTGGGTTGAGGAAGAGTCGGCGCAATTCCTTTTCCTTGTTTGTAATCAGCGGGGAGATTAACCGCTTGAAAATCCCATTGTCCATTTAGACAAATTTCTTTTCTAATTGGTTTTTCAACTTTGCTGATATAGCCTTCTGACGGTGCAAATACTTGGTCATAACGCAAGCGATTATCTGCTTTTGAAATAACCGCAGAGATAATAAGTAATGCTAATAAAAAAGTTCTTTTCATGATTTAGTTGTCTTAAAAAATTACTTCAGCAAAGATATTTGCAGCCTATTAACAAAAGCAATAATAAACCGCTTAATGAAACCTTATTTTGCTAAGTGATTAATCATATTTGTGATTAATTTCCCTGTTTACCCCTAAATCCCCTGAAGGGGACTTTGGTTTACGCACAAAATTAGAAAGTCGCACAGACGCCAAGTCCCCTTCAGGGGATTTAGGGGTAAAAACGACTATTGAAACACCCGCTTTGGGGGTAATTTTGTGGATAATCATTAAATTTATATTCTATATGTTGTTAATAAATCGTTTCCATTTTAAACCAGGAGAAAATCGCTTCATTTCCTGAAATGTTTTCCAACATTAAGCCGGAATGTATTCCTGAACCCCATCTGGGAATAAAACTGCCATCGATGTGTTCGTTTGCTTCCAAAAATGTATGCCATTCCTGTTGGTCCAAAGACCAATAAGCGCGGAATAATCTTCCTAAAGTAGATTCTACTTTCAGATAAATGACTTGTGGATAATTCTCTAAAGTTTGCGTATCTATATATATCGTTTTTTGTTGTCCATTTTTCATTTCATGCAATTGAATTTCGGAGCCTTTTATTCCCCATGCAATCCAATTGTCGGCATTTCCGTAAACGGATAAGCCTTTGAATGTTGCGCTAGAATTAGCAATTCTAGTTTCCATTTTGTAATTCCCGGTGAGAGGATTTAATCCCAGAAAATACATTCCGGGTTTTTCTTTTCCCGCTAATTTTAATCCGGATTCAGTTCTTGTAATAATCGGCTTAGGCAATTTCATATCCCATTGCCAAGCGTGATTGTTTTGATTTGGAGAGAAATTGTCGAAAAAAACTGTTTCTCTTTGTTGAATTGTATTTTTGAAAGGAACTTCAGCTTGTGCAGAGGGATTGTTTCCCATTTTGAAATAAGGCCACTGCGTTTCTTCATTCCAAAGCATTTCGTCTAAAAGTCCTTGACGACCTACAAATTCAAAGTCGTATGCGTTATAGGCATGATATAAATAAAAATATCGATTGTCGGGCGTTTGTACTAAAGTTCCGTGACCGGAGCATTTCCATAATTCGCCGCCTTCCAAAATTGCATTTTCGTATTGTTCCCAATGACCTTTTAGGTGTTTAGAACGTGCAACGCGAACATTATAATCGCAACGGTTATCGCAGCAACCGCCAATTGAATAAAGGTGATAATAATATTCTCCATGTTTCACAATACATTGTCCTTCGTCGCCACGACCTATCCAGCCTTCGTTGTGCTTGGTCAAACTAAAATGTTCTCCGATAAGAGATAATCCATCGGAACTTAATTCGGAAGCTAAAATTTCAATTGGACGAGAATCATCCAATCCGTAAGCTTTCCAAGTGATGTATAATTTTTCGTCTGTATCTTGAAATACAAAAGCGTCTATTGCTTCATTTCCCCATTCGATTAAAGGCCCGTAATCTTTAAATCCGGAAGAAATATTTTGAGTGGTTGCTACTCCAATACAAGAAGTATTATCGCTTTTTTTGCGAGCTGTATAATACACATAGAATGTATTGTTGTGATAAAATAATTCGGGAGCCCAGCAACTGCCTACAATCCAATCGGGAGTGTCATAAAAAACATATCCGATTCGATTCCAATTAATTAAATCTTTCGAATGATAAATCGGATAATTGGGTGCGAAATCAGAAGTTGTTCCTGTTGCATAATAATCTTCTCCGACTCGAATAATGCTTGGGTCGGGAAAATCTCCGGAAATGACGGGATTTCGATAGGTTAATACTGTACTGTTTTGCGATGATAATACACCGCAAAACAGACAGAATAAAGAAAGCAATAGGCTCTTTTTCATAAATAATTATGGAATAGGTTCTGCTGAAGGAGGAACATTATCCATAGAAGCAGCCCATTTTTTATTGGCTTTATCACCCATTACTAAAACTAATTTACCTCCATTGGCAATATCATTATGATGAAACCAAGGTTTATCCCAAGTTACGCCATTTAATGTTGCTGATTGGATGTATTTATTTTCATCAGAATTATTTTCAGCAACTATTTCGAATACGTTTCCATTGCCTAAATTCATTTTCACATAACTGAAAACAGGGCTTCCAATGTTGTAAGTTGGGGAACCCGGAGTAACCGGATAGAATCCCATTTGAGAGAATGCAATGAAAGCAGTTACGCCACCACCATCTTCATCTCCCGGAACTCCCATCAAATCATTTCGGAACCATTGTTTTAATAATGTACGAATTCTTTTTTGCGTCATCCACGGTTGACCCGCATAATTATATAAGTAAGGAATATGCAAAGAAGGCTCGTTTGCCATAGAAAATTGACCTACATTTCCGGTGTGATCCGGAAGAATAGAATAAAATTCAAATTTGCTTTTTCCTAATGGTTCTTGGAAAGTTTGATTCATTAAATTGATATAATTTTCAGTAGAACCCATTAAGTTAATCAAATCAGCCGGATTGTGAGGTACATCCCAACGATAAACGTATGCGTTATTTTCGCCGTAATAAAGTCTCGCGCCCGGACCACCGGAGTAGCGATAATCGAATGGTTGAATGAAGTTTCCTTCGATATCTTTCGGATGAAAAAATCCTGTTTCTGCATTGTATAAGTTACGATAATTGTAAGAGCCTTTTAGGAAATAAGCGTAATCCTCTTCGTATCCTAATTCTTTAGCAATTTGCGACAAACACCAATAGTCGTAGCTTGTTCCTAATGTAACAGCAACCGGTTGTCTTTTTTCAAACGAATTAACTTCTTTCACATATTCTGCTTGACCTTCTTTCAAAGCAGGGAAATAGCCTTTTTCTTTATAGAAAATATCTAATTCTGTATTTGAAACGCGTGTCCAAGGGATAAGCGATTTTTCAGTAAGCGCCCCTTTGCAAGCATCGTATGCAGCTTTTAAATCAAATCCTCTTAAACCTTTGCAATAAGCATCCCAAATAACTGCTACGGCATGATTGCTATTCATTCGATGACTGTCTCCTGTTACTTCTGGGAAAGTCGGCATCCAACCTTCTTCAGTTTGTTGAGCCATACGAATATACGAATTAATCATGTGCGTTTCCATTTCGGGTTCAGTCAAAATGCGAAGCGGATGAGTTGCTCTATAAGTATCCCAAATCCAATCGTCGGTATAGAATGGTATTCCTTCGTCATCATGCACTTGTTTGTCCGTTGCGCTATAATATTTGCCATCTTCAGAAATGCAAATCATACGTTCGTATGTTCTGTAAAGAGAAGTGTAAAATACTGTTTTTGCATCATCACAAGCACCGGAAACTTCGATTTTACCTAATACTTCGTTCCATTTATCTCTACCGATAGACGCAATTTCGTTTACGTTATAAGTATTGATTTCTCTTTTTAAGTTTTTTTCTGCTTGTTGTGTACTAATAAAAGAGATTCCGTATCGAAGATTGATTTCTTTTGAATCGAAAGTTAACACATAAGCATCATTCCTTCCATTTCCGTCTAATTTTTCAACTTTTTTTGCCGGTTGTTTTGTTTCCAAGTAAACATAAATCGTTGTTGGACCACCGTTAATCAATTGATATCCTGAAACGCCATTCGGAGTTTGTTCTAATTTTCCATTTCTGGTATTAATAACTAATTGATTGGTGTTTTCATTTTCAAAAGTGATTGCATATAAACCGGATTGATGAGAAGGCGCATATTCTACTTCAATATTGTCTTCATCTAAATACACGGAATAGTGATAAGGTGTAATTTTTTCTTTATCGTATGTGTATTTCATCACAACGGGCACATTGTTGGGTGTTCCGCTGATTGGACTGATGTTAAAAGCAGAACTTCCTCTGTGACTGGTAACAGCGACAGGTAAACCGGAAATTTGGTCGGTTGTATAATCTGCTCTTTCCGGATAAACGCGCAACATACTGTTGGGCAAATGGACGGTAGGGTAGGTGGGTACTAACAAATGACTGATGTTACCCACCAGCGGATTCACATAATCTACCGGTGATTTTTTTGCTTGATTTCCGTTTTTGCCACTATCGCAGTTACAAGAAGTTAGCGATATAAACAAAAAAACGGGAATAAAATAAAAATAAAAATGCTTTTTCATTCAAGGGCTATTTAATTATGAATTAAAAATTAAGAATTAAGAATTGCACTTAAAGGCTTTCAGCCTTTTTCAACTCTTAATTCGCCTTTTTTATTAATTTTTGTTGATATACTTGATTTTTCAGTTGAACCGATAAAATGTAGATGCCACAAGCCTGCTCTGAAATATTAACGGAATAATTCGATTTTATTGTGTTGTCTTTGAAAATAATCTTTCCGGTAATGTCGGAAATCCAAACGCTTTCGATATCAGGAGCATTGATTTGGAAAACTCCGTCTGTGGGGTTTGGATATACGAGAATGTTTTCTTTTTTCGTTTCTACATTTTGAATTGCAGTTCCTTGTTCTTTTACAACAAACTTATCAAAATTTAAATCTCCAACTGGATAAAAAGTCATTGTATGTATTCCTTTTGATAGAGAAATATTTTCCACTGTATAAGGTGTCATATTGTTAACAGCAGCATACTCTAAAGTGTATTTTTCAGGAGTCTCGTCTCCATTTAGTTCCGAATCTATATAAATTTGGTCGAATTTTATGTAAAAATCAGCTGTTGAGTTTCTTTGAGCTGCGGCAGCATAAAAATCAATATCAAATATGCCATCATTAGCTACTTCAAATGTATAATTAATCCATTCTCCTGTTTCGGTCTTACTTATATATGCGACTCCAGAACGATGTTCCTCAATGTCTACATATTCTGTTGATCTGTGTTCTGTTGAAGGAGGCATTCTTGTAGCATCATGATATGCAATACCCGGTCCTTCTTCATTAAAATCTTCAGCCTCAATTGTTCCGGGCATAACTTTCGCAGTACCTCCGTATGGAGCTCCAAGTCCCCTTGTTTGTTTTACTAACTGCATAGTACCGTCTTCGTTGAAATATAATTTATCAAAACAGATAGAACGTAAAGTACCATTGTTAGACAGCATTTGATTATGATAGAAAAGATACCATTGATCTTTAAACTCAACAATAGATCCGTGACTGGTGCCGCAACCTGTTGGTTCCAAAACGACTCCTTTATAAGTCCAAGGTCCCATAGGACTATCACTCATGGAATATCTCATTTCATCCCCTTTTTCGCTGCCATTATCTGCCGGATACATAAAGTAATATTTATTTTCACGTTTGAATACCCAAGGGCCTTCGTGAAATCTTGGTATTTGTGTACTTGGTATTCGCTGAGGTTCCCCATCTAATTCAAGCATATTGTCTTTTAACTTTGTTACAAAACATCTTCCACCTCCACCGTTGTAAAGGTAAGCTTGACCATCATCATCAATAAATACACATGGATCTATTTCGGAAGCAGTTCCTTCTATCCAAGTTGGTTCCGGAACGAAATCAGATGCAGGTTTATCACTTACTGCAACTCCAATTTTCCAATTGCTGTTCCATGGGTTCTTACTGGGGTGAGGATAATAGAAATAATACTTTCCGTCTCTATAAATACAATCGGGAGCCCACATGAATGTTGCATTATCGGCAAGTTCTTCTTCTCTCCAAGGCACATCGGCAGCTTCCAATATTTGACCATGATCTACCCAATTAACCATGTCGTCAGTAGAATATACATGGTATTTATCCATTAAGTCGCAACCTCTAGAAGGGAATTGATCTTGTGAAGGGTATACATATAAACGTCCATCTGCCCATACACGAGCTGATGGGTCTGCAGTGTATCTGTCGCGAACAAGTGGATTGCCGGTGTATTTAAAGTTTTTTTCTTCTCCGATACAAATTTGTGTTGAGAATATAAAAGCAAGTAATATATTTATAAATAATATTTTTTTCATTGTCTTTAATTTTTCAAGTTCATTTCTCTTAATTTTCGCAATTCATTTTGAACTTTATTGATATTATAGATTCCTAACCTTATTTCTGAAAATAAAGAGGGGGCAAAGGCAATGGATTAACTTTGCCTTTACCCCTCTTAGTCTTCTTAAACTTGTTCTATCTTTTCTTATTTAATAATAACTCGTTCAGTAGTAGTAGCACTACCTGTAGTTATTTTTACAAGATATACACCTGCGTCAACGCCACTAACATTACATGGGTATTTTCCATTGATTTGATTGTCTAAAAGCGTTTTAACGATTTGTCCGCTAATTGAAATTAATTCAACTTTTGCTTTTCCTGCAGATTTACCAAAATCAATATTTATATAACCATCTTTATCAACAACTGTATTCATTACTTTAATAGCGTTATTATTGCTTACAACATTAGCAATACTTGTTCCCCACTCTGCAGCAATAGGATCGCTAGGAGTAGCTGATAGTCTTGGTGTAGCATCTTCGATAATACCTTGAGCTGAACCAGCCCAAATAGTACCACCTGTAACTTCGCGAGTTGCTAAAAACAAATCTAGTTCAGTTTCGTACTCATCAAATAATAATTGAGGGTCTCCTAATCTAGAAGCATAAGCACCATTTATGAAACCGTAATAAAATGCACCATTTCTGTTGAATCTTCTAGCTCCTCCTTCTTCCATGTAAAGACCAGACTCATCTAATGCTACCCAACTACCATTTGTTGTGTATTCATATTGTTGCATTTTAGATTTGTTTGCAATCGCTGGATTATCTTGAACTGTCCAAGGATTTCCTGCAGGAAACCAAGTCGATACATCATCAAAAGCTCCTGATTGAGCATCAAAAACACATCCAATAATAGAGTTTTTCACTGTAAATTCAGAAGCATTTGCTCTGTATGAAACATCTACTGCTCCATTAGCAGACATTCCTCCAGCTACATTTCCTACAATTAAGGAATTATAAACACGGAAAATATAACCTCCATCTTGGAAAGTTAAACCAGAGCCATTGTTACCATTACCACCGTAACCAGAAGTGTTTTGTGCCATTATTGTGTTTACAAAAGTAATAATAGTTCCAGACATTCCTCCTCCAGTAGCCCAAATACATCCTGCACCACCTTCAGATCTACCATCTTCTACACCCGTTTCAGGATCCGGAGCTCTTCTAACTCCATTTGTATTTAATGTAATTGTAGAGTTTACAAAAGTAACTGTTTTAGAAGCTTCTCCGTCAATAATCATGAAACCAGCATGATCACCAAAACCTAAATTACGAGAAAACGAGCAAGATTCAGCATAGAAAGAAGTAGATGTATTTCCTGTAAAACGAATACCTCCAGTTCCTTCTTCTGTAGTAGAGTTGTTATCTACACTTGTAGCAAACATGTGTATGCTACTTCCCTCTATACTAAGTGCACCACCACGTTTTACTGATTTATTTTGCATCAATAAACAATAGTCGAACGATAGATTTGGACCTTGAATTGCGTCCTCGCCTACCATTGCAACTCTAACTGCACCACCGCTACCTCCAGCAGAGTTTCCAGTAAACGTACAAGCATAAAATTCTAAAGCAACACTCTCGTCACCTTCAGCGTATACAGCACCACCACCATCAGAAGCTGTATTGTTTTCAAAATAGCAACTAGTAAAGTGTGCGCGACCAGAAGTTACAGATACAGCACCACCATTACCTTCTACATTTCCACCATCGAAAATGATGTTAGCTGCCCAGAAGAAGCCATTGCCTTCAGGTAACTCAACATTTAAGATACGATCACTACCCGTTGATGCAATAACCACATCCGTGTCTTCTTTACCTTCAATTTTAATGAATTTGTCAATAACAACAGCCTTCTCCACTTCAATTTCTCCAACAACAATGATAATGTCATTGTCTGCAGCAACATCTACAGCTGCTTGTAGTGAATTAAATGCAGTTGCTTCAGACAACCCGTCGCCGTTACTTCCTGTGCTAGAAACGTAATACGTTGCAGCATTTAAGGACGCGATCACGAAAAAAAATGCAGCCAAAAAAGCTGATTTTAATAAGTAATTTACTTTCATAATGAAAAATTAATAAAGTTAATGAATAAAAATTAATTATAAACTAAGTCACAATTGAGATACAAAGAAGAAAATATTTTCTTCTTTGTATCTTTTATTGTTTTTTATTTTTTGAAAAATTTCCGAGTATACATCAGATAATCCTCATTTATTTCTCTTGTTGGTTCTAGATTATTTCCATTACGGAAATCATTCCAATGATAAACTAGAATTATTCTACTATCACCAACATTTCTTTTAGCAACGTTTGCTAGCATTTTGTATGGATTCTCTTTAATATTGCTCAAGTTATATTGAACATCTTCACCATCTTCATGGTATTCGCCGGCGGCACTTACAATATATGGTTTATTTCCCTTACTCTCCGGATACCAACGTGCGATATGATAATTATTATTACTAGGATCTCTGACTTTGTTATCAAATGCAGGGAAAATAATAGGTATATATTCTTTGTTTATTGGACGCATGCGTTGTTGCCAATAATTGTAATTATAGTCCATAAAAGAATAATAACCACTCCAACGTTCGTAGTCTCCAGTTGCAATATCTGTAATATAAACGGCATCAAAATGAGATATGGTATCAGCTCTTGCAATCCCTTTAGTTGTAGCATCACGATATCCCCAATTTTCAGGAGAACTCCAATTTCCACCAACTTCACCCATAATCCAAAGTTTATTATCAGCAATCGTTCTATATTCGTTGATAAATTTACTTAGGTCAAGGATTTCACCAGGATATTTATTTGTAAAATTGCAAAATGCCATTACCGGATTTCCTTTTTTGTCTTTATAAGCGAAAGATTTACTCATAACATGAGTGTAGATTGAGTCAAAATCCATTCTTAAAGTATCCATTCTAGGAATATCTAGTTGCAATGTATCATTTGTTTCAGGCATATCTCTTATGGCATTTCTGTTGAGTAGATATCCCGGATCATATCGTATCACAATCCTTGGATATTGATTGTCTAGATTGTATAGTCTTTCCCATTCAATAAGAAGTGTGTCATTCCAACCACGACCACCCCAACTTACCATAAAGAAATCAATACCAGCCTCTTTACCCCATTTCAAATGCTCATGAAGAACATTAGATGGTTCTCTGCTATTTGGTTTTCTAGCAGTATACTCTCCTAATTTTGGATTGCCAGTATATAATTCCTCCTCGTTTCTCGATTCATTAAACCAATACCCTGAGTCCACGATATTATAAGGTACACCTATTACATAATCTTCAGTTACAGGTACATCAGGAATGTCATAATAGTACTTGTCTGTAGGAAACTGGTATACATCCGGTTCATCTACACATGCAATTACCACAAATAATGAGATAATAGCAGTTATGAGATATTTTGTTCTTTTCATATTTTTATATTAATTTATTTTGTTGTTGTCATTTCACTCTATTGTTGTCTATTACGAGCTAGATTTGGAAAATCAACGAATGATTCATTCATAGGTACGCCCATTAATCCCGGATAATCCTTACAGAAAATTAAACGAAATGTAATTTGATCTAGCGGGTCTTTTGTTGTATTATCCAACAATAGATTATCTATTGCTTTCTTAACTTCTGCAGCATTTTTTGAATATTCACCACTAGGATAAGCAAGGCGATTAGGAACATAAGCGTAATTTCCTCTAGGTCCTCCTGTTGTGATAAAAGCTGTACTAATATCTGGAGTCCAGTGAGGTTTAAATTCTAATACTTGAGTTCTTTTTAACAGAGTCCAGCAATCAACACCTTGATAGAAGAAATTGAGCCATTGTTGCAAAACAATACGTTTGTAGTTATCTTCTTCTTCGCCCAAATAGCTATCAATGAGTCCAAGGAAGTCACGAAATGCACTACCGTCAACCAACAATTCTCTTCTATCATCCGGATCTACTCGAGTAAGTGTATCTGAAGCCGTACTCCATTTTATACCCGGGAAATCTTTGTATCTTTGAACATCAGCAGGTCTAGCATTGAATCGAGTACAGCGAGCGTCAATAACTTCATAATAATATTTCTCTGCTTCTCCCGGTTTCCACCAATTTTTGTAACTAGCTTCAGCACGATAACCGGCGATTTCAGGATAAGTGAAAAATTGAAAATCAGAAGTCATCCCTGAGAAATCTCGTCCAACTTGACTAAAGCTCAAATATCTGATATCTCCATCATAAGGATTCGTTTTACCGGTTTCCCAACGATAACCTTGAGGAGTTCCATTTGCGTATGGTCTTCCATAATATTCAGGAGATGGATTTCTTACAGTTCCAGCTAGCTGATCTCCTTTTTTCATGTAAGATGTAAGACAAGGATCATTGTATGTTTTAGGAGAAGTCCATAAAATCATAGATTCATGTATTACAGGATAATTACCCGGATCATTTAGATCTCTCTCAACCGGATTAAGGTCAATTTTTTTGTAAAATGGATTTTGATTAGCTTCATCAGCACCAAATGACATAAAGAAATTACCTGCGTTGCTCGTAATCAATTTACCTTCTTCAGCGTTATTTAATTCTTCTACCACTATTGCTCTTGCTTTAGCTGCTAATTCAGGTGCAAATTCATCAGCTTCAGAAACTCTAAACGCAATTCTTAGACGAATACAATGTGCAAATTGGCTCCATCTTTGAATGTATTTATCCGTTTCAGTTTCTTTAATAAATGGATCAGCCGCCTCTGGATATCTATCTCCTTTAGGATCTAATGCAGTATAAGCTTCTTTTAGCTCTCTTAGCATTTCCCCATAGATAAATTCTTCGCTATCAAATCTCATATATGGACCTTCATTACACGCATCAACGTAAGGTACAGGTCCGTATATTGCTGTCAATTGAGAAAAAACATATGCTTTCCATATTTTAGCAATAGCAACCCTGTTATTGTAAGCAGGATTATCTTTGTAGGTTTTTTCAATTGTTAATACTGGATTTAAAGCTTTTGTATATAGATTTCCCCAGATTTGATCATCTCCACGTCCATCTTTAGCAAAGTGGGGTCCAGCTCCTCCGACTACAGACATTTGATTTGTATAATTCCCAAAAAAGAACCAATTACAATCATCACTTAATGCCCTTAATGTGGATACTGGAGCTAAACCAAAAATATATTCTGGCTCTACTTCCTCTGTTTTATTTGGATTTTTGTTAAATTCATCAAACCCATCTGTACATGCAAAAAAAGCAAACACAGCAAGAACTTGTAAAAATAATATTTTAGATATTTTTTTCATAACTGTAAAAAATTAAAAAGAAATTTTTATGTCAAAGCCAAAAGTTGTAGTAGGAGGTAAAGCTCCATATTCTAACCCTTGTGCATTTCCTGCATTAATAGAAGATTCGGGATCCAAACCTTTAGGTGTATTTTGATCGATAATCCAGATGTTTCTTCCTACAGCGGAAATACGAGCATTCGTCATTTTTAATTTTGAAATAAACTTTTTAGGTAAATTATAACCAACACTTAATTCTCTGAATTTCACGTAAGAAGCATCATAGGTAAATAGTTCAGGGTAACTATCACCATAGTATCCTACATCACCCGGAAGGAAATATCGTTCACATTTTTCTGGTTCATAGTTTGGATCTGGTATCCAATTACCATGTTCGTCTACCATTTTTTGTAAAACACCATTCACTTCTTCCACCATATAGGTATTCATATCATTATCGTATCGTTCTGGAATATAAAAGTAGATATCATCCATATAACTACCACCCCATTGACTATTGGCTCCACCGCCATCGCCCATGATATATCTTCTATACCAAAAATCTTCACGAGCTTTTTCATCTCCAGAGAAAACAGAAGCTCTTGTTCCTTGTCCTCTTGAACCGGAAAGAATTTTTCCTCCTTTTTTAATGTCAATCAGAGCATATAGGTCAAATGATTTGTAGCGAAAACGATTACTAATACCTAATAACCAATCAGGATTTACATTACCCATGTATTGGTCTGCTAAAGGAACCGGTTCTCCATTCGAATCTACCATTCTTCTACCCTCATTATCTCTCATCCATGAATAATATTTTAATACACCATAAGGATATCCTACTTTTACAACGTTTGAGGTTGCATATTTACCTCTATTTCCTCCAATAACGATTTCATCTAGACCGTCGACCATGCTAAGTACTTTTGAATTGTTCTTAGAAAAGTTCAACATTACTTCCCAACTAAATGTTTTTGTTTCAATCGGAATTGCACTTAAAGCTAATTCAACACCCTCATTTCTGATTACCCCAGCATTATACATTCTTCTAGCGTATCCGGAAGAAGCAGCCATTTGAGCTTCTATGATTTGATTTTTTGATTCTTGATTATAGTAAGTGAAATCAGCCACTAATCGTCCATTAAAGAATCGTAAATCTAACCCTGTTTCATATGAAGTTGTAATTTCCGGTTTCAAATCAGCATTAGGTAAAGTACCCTGGAATGAAGCGTATTTGTAAGCATTGAATATATTATCAGAGTTCAAATCGTAATACGTTTTCAAACGATATGGATCTGTGTCATTTCCAACCTGTGCCCAAGAAGCTCTTATTTTACCAAAGAAAACACGAGATGGAATATCTAATAATTCCGAAGGAATAAACGAAACTCCCACAGATGGGTAGAAATAAGAATTGTTTCCTGATGGTAAAGTAGAACTCCAGTCATTTCTTGCAGTTCCATCTAGGTAAACCCAATCTCTAAATCCTACAGAAACATATCCATACATTGCATTCAAACGTTTTCTACCTGTATCTTCTCCTACAGATGGATAATCATCTGAGTTGGTTATATGTGCAAGTCCTGCTTGTTTTAGGGTTGGGATATTAGCCGAAGTGTTATACCATCCATAATCATATCTTGCAGCTCCTGCAGTAGCTAGAATGGAAAAATCATTAAAACGCTCATTGAAAGTTGCTAAGAAGTCGTAAGTGTCATTATTTGTTGTATTAACCCACTCTCCATACCAACCATTTGGATCTCCTGATGCACCTTTATTTCGGAATTCATTACGTTGGGTAACGTTGTAATCTTTTCCATATCTTAAAGATAGCTTTAAGCTTGGTAATATTTGATAAGATAAATCAAAACTACCCATTATCCTATTTTTATTATCTTGGTTACTTGTTTCGTTGATACTCCAATATGGATTGTGAACATCACCTAAATTACCTAATTCATTACCATTATCATCTTTATAGTGTTTCAACTCTTCCAAACTCAATGTACGAGGCATCTTGATAAACATCCCTGTTGGGTTGTAAGAACCACCATTGGTATAACGTCTGTTTTTCGTTCTATCACTAACGTATGTGATTTTAGAATCTAATGTTATATTTTTTACTAAGGTGTTGAAATAGCGAAGTGTAACATTGTTTTTGTTTACTAAGTTCTGTTTTTCAACCACATCTGTAGCGCGCGTATTAGTGTATGATATACGATAATTGTTATCTTGATTACCTCCTTCTATCGCCACATTATTGGTATATATGTGTCCTGTTTGGTAAAAATCGGTAACATTATTTGGTTTTGGCTCATAATAACGAATTGTGCCATCCAAACCAAGATATGGTTGCCCTAAATGTGGTCCACCATTAGAATTACCTCCACCTCTCGCAATTTCAGCCATGTTTGGAATACCGGGATATGGATATAAATTTCCATTCGCATCAACAGTTATAAGATCTTTCTCGTTATTATTAACGAATCTTTGCATGTGTCCAATACCAAAGGCATTTTCATAATCCGGAAATTGTGAGATGTAATAAAACTGCGAATTAGAAGCTAGAGATAATTTAAATCGACCTTCTTTCGCTTTTTTAGTCGTAATGATAATAGCACCATTTGCAGCTCTAGAACCATATAATGCCGCAGCATTCGGACCTTTTAATACGTCTATTGTTTCAATGTCATCCGCATTAATATCAGCCGCACCATTACCCATATCCAGACTGTTGCTTTGTGCATTGGCACCCGAGCTACCGTCATAGTTGTCTATAATCATACCGTCTACCACCCACAATGGTTGGTTGTTTCCGGTAAAAGAACTATTTCCCCGAATAACGATACGAGCAGAACCTGTAGCTGATCCCGGAGGAGTTACTTGTACCCCAGCAATTTTTCCAGATAAAGAAGAAACGATATTTTGGTCTCTTACTTCAGCCATTGTTTCTGCATCAACACGTTGTTGAGCTACAGTTAATGATTTATTTTCTCGTTTAATACCTAAAGCCGAAACAACGACTTCGCCCAAAACATTGTCATCACTTGCCATTGTTACATTAATTTGGGTTCTGTTCCCAATTGAAATGGTTTGTGATTTCATACCAATAAAAGAGAAGCTTAATTGCCTATCTCCTTCTTGAACCGTGATAGAATAATTACCGTCTAAGTCTGTGACAGTACCCCTAGTTGTTCCCACTATTTGAACAGAAACACCCGGCAAATTGTCGGTAACATCACGTACAGTTCCTGTAATTGTTTTCTGTGCAAACATATTCACACAAAAAAGCCCCATGAAGAGTAGTAAAATGATTTTTCGCATAATTAGTTTAAAACTAAAATTTATAATATTAGAAATAATAGACGCAAAACTAATATTCACCCATTAATTATTTATTAATATTTGATTAATTCAATATTAAAAAATAATTAATGGGGAATTATTTTTTATCTTTTGATAAATTTTTCTCTATAAACTTTACCATTGTTTTCAATGATCACTACATATGCTCCAGAAGGGAGATTTAAATTTGTAGAGTTTTCAATCATTGTATTTAGTAATTGTTGCCCAGAGATACTATAGACTTTTACAGATGAAAGTCCAGTTGTTCCATATAAATTCAAAAATCCTGAAGAAGAAATATTGACTGATACATCTTTTTTCTCAGAGTTTACTATTTGAATACTTGTATTGGGATCTATTGGATCTTCTGAGTAATCCGGCAGATTTGTGATATAAAATTCAGCAACTCTCCAAGAAGAAGATTTAGATGAAGTTTGTTCTATTTTAATGTATCTAGCCTTTTTGGAGGTGAAAAAGAATTCTCCAATGTTATTTCCACTTGCCACTTCTTCCCAATTTGTATCATCATCAGAAATATAAACTTTGGCAGTTGCAGGAAGTGATGAATTATTTCCAGCCTCTAAGATAATTCCTGTAAATTCGTGCTCTTTTAACATGTCAACTTTGAACCATTGACCAGGCTTCTGATTTTCGCTCAGTGTAGACCAACGTGTATTCACATCTCCATCTAAGGAATTATTTGCATCTTCATTTCTAACAGAAGCCGTTGCAATCCAACCTGTTCTATCAATGAAATTGGCATTTGCAGTTGTTGCCACTCCTGTTAAACCCAAATTGTGAAGCCATAAACCACACTCACTTGTGTTGACGTTTCCGCTATTTAACAACGATGATTGAGCGTAAAATCGAGGAGCAGATCCCGCTGTAAGTAGTGTGCCTACATTTCTAACATGAGATCCTATAAGCCTGAATTCAGCACCTTCAGCAACAGAAGCAAAGGCTCTTTGGCCGGGATTGTCATAGTTACCTGTTTGTAGTTCGAGAGTTCCACTTAATATCTCATTTGATATCTGTTGAGGTTGTCCCCAGAAATCAGCACCAAAAAAAGTAACCTTACCAGTAAAATCTGCTGATGTTTGGAAGTATCGGTTATTTGTTTTGTATTCATCTAATACATCACCGGGTCTGCCTGGAGCTGTTGTTACAATTTGGGTACTTATAAAGTTAAAACCTTTTTCGCCGACTGCACCAATGTAAAAAGCATTCATACCTTGATCAATACCTTGTCCTAAGCAAATACCACTTGGACCTTTTCCATTTTTTTCAGCAAGTACGAATCCTCGGTTAGATCCGAAGTCAAAATTATTATATAGAACTTGATCTTCACAGTCTTCTAAAACTATGAAATCTAGATTGTTCCAGCAGTAAGCATAAGCTAAAGCGTGTTCGTTAGAATATAGATCTCTATCGCCGTCATTGTCAGGAGAATTAGGCCATGCTCCAAATTTAGTTTCTCCTCCACTACCATAAGCAATTTGATTAAATTGAGCATTATAGAGATGACCACCTTGAGTTCCTCCACCTACACGAATACCAGTTTTAAAAACATGACCTGCAGGATAATCAACAAAGTAGTTATCACATTTGTTTGTGAAAAGGTCAATTCCATGATAAGAAGCTCTAAATGCTATATTAACAATATAAACATCTTTATTTCCACGTATAGTATAAGGATATTTATAAACATGACCGCCATTTAACGCTGGTTCTGTAAGCAATTGAACTCTTTGTTCTGGATAATTCATGCTAAATCCACGAATACCACTTCCCGGTTCCATTGTGACAAATGGTGTGCCACCTTCATCATCTTTACCTGCATATATTTCTAATACAGTACCAGGACCTGTTGGTAAACTAGGCGTGTCCATTGAACCTTTTAACTCAACCCCAGTTGGAATGGTAATTGGGTTTCTAAAGTTGTAACGTCCCATAGGAATAAAAACCAAACCTCCTCCTTCTGCTTTCGTTTTATTTAGTAAAGCTTGTAGGGCAGCAGAGTTATCATTGTTATCAACACTTACTCCATGTTCAGTAGCTAAATAGAACACATTTCCATCAGGTTTTTGTTTAAACTCAAATTGGTTTTTGTATGGGAAATGAGGTAATTTCGTTAGTCCTTCTATTGGATCGTGATTAATAACACATTCATAGGATGATAAATTAGTGATTTTAGGATCATTATTTTTAAATTTATTACCTGTAATGGTTGCAATAGCTTTAAATCCCAAAATAATATGGTCTGCTTCACTATTAAAATCAGATGCCATAATAGACGTTAGTCCTGAACGAATATCAACAGCTCCACGATTAAATGTAGATTGATTGATAAATATTCTTGTATTATTATTTGCGGGTGCATATAAAGCCGCTTTTTTTGCATCAAATTCACATCCTAAGATTTGAACGACTCCTCCCCCAGCTCCAGGAAAGTAAAATCCAAAATCACAGTTGATAAACTTGTATTCATAGAACATCATACCTGCACCTGCAATAGCAGCAGCATATACTCCATATTTACAATTAGTAAATTCCATTCCATAATTATGTCCATTTGGAGCAGTTGGTCGTCCGGTGCCAGAATCATTATTATACGATAAATCTGTTCGGTAACCAATATTATAGCCTTCCGCTTTTACTTTACAGATAAAAGACCAGTCATTTCTACGCATGATAACAGCGGTTCCATTTTCATAGATGAATTTTTTATGAGGACCGTCAAAAGCCGGAGATCCGGGAAGTCCAGAACCAGCCCAATAGTCAGGAGAGAAATCCACATTGTCAATTCGTCCAATTTCAGCAATATTATCTATTTCAATACCTCGTCTAAGTGGAGTTCCATAAATGCCATAGCAATTAGGTGCTCCACCGCCATTTTGACGAGAAAAGATAACACCATCGTAAGCATTTACAAGAGTGACATTTGATACTAGTGCATAATCATTTCCCCAATAACCACTTGCTCCCAATAGTATCGCAGGAGAATAAGGTACAATATTTTCAGGATCTTGATTAGGATACCAAATATTGACATCTTTAACGGCTGCAGACGGTTGTAAGGTTATAAATGATCTTATTTCATCTGTTACTGTTTTTTCGGCATCACGACCGCTGCCGGTAGTTACCTTAAAAATAGTACCTTTAATTGGTTGTCCTTTTACTGGTTTTTCCCATTCTCCTCGAATGGTAACCCCTTTAGGAACAATTAATCTTCCATCGAATAGATATTTACCTTCAGGAACAAATAAGATACCTCCATTTCTATTTGCTTGAGCACCGATTTTGTTACCTTCTTCGTCATTTACTCGTCCATTGCCTCTTGAACCTAATACATCTAAGAGTCTTTGGAATAAAGCTGATTGGTCGGTTTCTCCTGTGGGATCAGCTCCATGATCCATAACGTTAATTGCCGATACGAACACATCATGTGTCGCGTATTTGGGAGTAACTATTTCCCAGTTTGGCTCTACTTGGGAATAAGCTGTAAATGTGCTTAATGTAAACATCGCACACACACACATTCCCATTACTTTTTTGAGTAAAGTTGATTTTTGCATGATATTAAATATTTAATAAAATAATAAGTTGTCTCTTTTACAAATTTTGAGTTTTATCAGTCATTACTATTTCTAGTAAACCGCCTTCCATTAAGTCTTTATGAGAAAAGAATAATACATCTAATACTTTTCCGTTTAACTTAGCTGATTCTACGTATTTATTGTTTTTTCCATTATTCGCAACTTGGATAGTAAAGGATTTACCATTTTGTAAATTTATTTTTACTTCGTCAAATAGAGGTCTTCCGATTGAATAATAGGGAATTCCCGGACAATAAGAATAAAATCCCATACTGTTTAGAATATACCAAGCTGACATTTGACCACAGTCTTCATTTCCGGAAAGACCATTTGGGTCGTTAAAATATAATGTTTGTAGTACTTCATCCACTAAAGCTTGTGCTTTGTGTGGCTGACCAATCAAGTTGTATAGGTGAATAGTTTGATGACTAGGCTCGTTTCCATGAGCGTATTGTCCTATTAATCCTGTCATGTCTGCAGAAGGATTTTCGCCTACCATTTCAGATGAAGTAGAAAATAAAGAATCTAATTTTTCGATAAATAAATCTCTACCACCCATCAATTCTGCTAATCCATCTACATCGTGAGGTACAAACCAAGTCCATTGCCAAGCATTTCCTTCGCAATAGTCATCATTATTATGGTCAGAATAACGAGGGTCGAAAGGAGTTCTCCAAGAACCATCGAGCATTTTACCTCTCATAAAACCGGTTGAAGGATCGTAATAGTGACGATAGTTTTTTCCTAGGTCTGAAAAACGAGCATAATCCTCCTCTTTTCCTAATCCTTTTGCAAATTGAGCGATAAGCCAATCATTATAAGCATATTCTAATCCTCTAGCAACCGATTGTTTTTCAACATCAGCCGGAATATATCCAATTGTATTTTTGTATTGTTTCCCAATTGGAGTTAAATTTCTGTGTAATACATTTCTATTAATAGTTGGCGATACATTGATTGTATCATATTCAGATGATTTTATACAAGCAAGATAAGCTTTTTCGATATCAAAGTCTTGTTGTCCTTTAGTATATGAGTCAACAATTACTGAAACAGCGTGATAACCAATCATACATCCTGTATAGTTGGATGCAAGTTCCCACATAGGCAATAAACCACCTTCATCTGATTTTCTTATCAAAGAACGAATCATTGCTTGATTTTCCTCCGGAGATATAATTGTATTTAAAGGGTGTAAAGCTCTAAATGTGTCCCATAATGAAAAAATAGAGTAGTTTATATAGTTTTTATCTTGGGCAATTTGATTATCCATCGTTCTGTATCTTCCATCCACATCAGAGCTGTTAATTGGTTCTAATGCTGTGTGATAAAGGGCCGAATAGAAAATAGTTCGGTCTGTATCATCGTTTGTTTTAATTTGAATCTTACCTAATTCATCATTCCAAATTTTGTGAGCATCCTTTTTTACTTTGTCAAAATTCCAGTCCGAAACTTCCAAATAGAGATTGTTTTTAGCTCCTTCGATATCTACGAATGAAATACCTACTTTAGCCAATATTTGTTTTCCTTTTTTTGTTTCACCAAATTTAAGATGAGCTTTTTTGTTATCTTCTATTTCATATTCAAAGGGTTCTGAAAATTGTGCATAAAAGAAAACATAGCGATTCGGAGCCCAACCATGAACTTGCTTCATTCCTTGAATTTCATACTCATTAATAACTGTTAATTCAGACGCTGCTAATCTTCGGTTGTGTATTGTTCTTTCTAAATCAATGAACAAACCGGTGTTTTCTGCTTGTGGAAAAGTGTATCGGTGGAAACCAACGCGATGAGTTGCTGTCAGTTCAGCTTTGATGTCGTAATCTTGTAAGTAAACGCTATAATATCCGGGAATAGCAACTTCGTCATCATGAGAAAATGCAGAACCAAAAGTTGGATTTCTGTCATCTCCATTTGGAGCAACCAATTTCAATTCATTTGAATAAGGTAAAAAGAGAATATCTCCCAAATCACCGATTCCTGTACCACTTAAATGTGTGTGACTAAATCCAATTAATGTATTATCATCATAGTGATAACCGGAACACGCATCCCATCCACTCGTTCGAGTATCCGGACTTAGTTGAACTAGACCATGTGGGAGGGTTGCACCGGGATAAGTATGTCCATGACCTCCTGTTCCAATAAACAAATTAACGGATTTGGTGTAATCTATTTGTTTTTCCGAACAGGCAAATAAAAAACCGAATAAAAAAAGAGAATAAAAAATGATAAAAAGATTTTTTACTTTCATAGTAAAAAAAATTATAGATTAAAAAAATGTTAAGCACAAAAATAACCGGAGAGAATTAATAAAAGATTAAAATGATCTTAATATGAAATTAAAAAAAGAATGAATGCTTCATTAAGCATAAATTAATATAATATTAAGTTATTTTGTCTATTTTTGATTTTGATAAATTAAGCAAAGACTATTATTGAATAACTAATATAAATATTATGAATTATTGTTACAAACTTTTATTTTTATTAAGCTTTACTTTGTTGAGTTTTTCAGTAGGAGCGCAGGTTCCTTTGAAAGCTCACTATGATTCCCCGGCTACAAATTGGGAAAGTGAAGCAATGCCTTTAGGTAATGGATTTATTGGTGCTATGGTTTTTGGAGGAGTAGTCTCTGATGTGGTTCAAGTAAATGAACATACTCTTTGGTCTGGTGGCCCAGGTAAAAATCCGAATTTTAATGGAGGGCATACCGGAACTGTAACAACAAACAGAAATAATTATCAAAGAGCAAGAACGGCATTGCAGGCAGATATGAATACTTTTTCAGAAACGAGAGCTGTTACTATTGATGCTAGTGGTAGAGTGGTTGCTCCTAGTTATCCGCAAAATGCAACAACAACAGCATATGTTAATACATTGAAAGGGACAAAGAATGATTTTGGTTCTTACCAATCTTTAAGTAACATTAATATTGTTTATTCTTCTGTTGTTATGCCGGAGATAATTCCTTCATCGATTACCGGTGATTGTAATAATCCAAGTCCGGGAGAACAGTTTCCTGCTCTTTTTGATGGAAGTGCCGGAACAAAATGGTTTTCCGATCAAGGTTTCAAATCTTTTCCTTGTTATATTGCTTGGGGATATGCAGATGCTTTTACAACGGCTTCTTATACTTTAATTTCAGGAAACGATGTTCCGGATCGAGATCCTAAATCGTGGAAACTTTATGGATCGAATACAGAAGGTTCCGGTTATGTTGAAATTGATTCCAGAACCAATCAAACATTTCCTGAGAGAAGTCAGGCTTATCAATTTAAATTGCCAAAAACAGTAACTTATAAATATTTTAAGTTCGAGATATTGGCAACACAAGGAACAAATACTCCTCCTCAATTAAGTGAGATTGCTTTAGAAAATGCAACGATCACACAAGCTCCGGAATATACAAACTATTATCGCGAGTTAGATATTGATAATGCTGTTTCTACAGTAACTTACACTCAAGAAGGAGTGAATTATAAACGAGAATATTTTATCAGTAATCCGGATAATGTGATTGTCATTCGTTTATCAGCAGACAAACCGGCTTCACTTTCAAGAACAGTCTTTTTGACATCTCCTCAAACAAGTATTGCTATTGAATCCGCAAATGGTGTTATTACAATGACGGGAAAACCGGCTGATCATAGAGATGACGGATTAAAATTTGCTCAACAAATCAAGCTTATCCCAACAGGAGGTACAATGACTTCTTTGGATGGTAGAGTTACTGTTGAAAATGCAGATGAAATTTTAATCATTTCTTCGGCTGCTACAAATTACCAACAATGTATGGATGATACATACAATTATTTCTCTGCGGTCAATCCATTGACAACAGTTCAAACCACTTTGAATAATGCATCTAAAAAAGCTTATACCAAATTGTTAGAAGATCATATTGTGAATTATAAGTCATTATATGATAGAATGGATCTTAATATCGCAGGAGCTGCCAATACATCTAATAAAACTACAGATAAATTGTTAGCAGGCTATAAAAACAATACAAATACAACTGCAGAAAATTTATATTTAGAACAGTTGTATTATCAATTCGGGCGTTATTTGCTGATTTCATGTTCTCGAAAAAATGGACTTCCAGCTAACTTGCAAGGGATTTGGGCAGAAGGACTTAATCCGCCTTGGTCTGCAGATTATCACACAAATATCAATGTTCAAATGAATTATTGGTTGGCACAGCAAACAAACTTGGCAGAATGTCATTTGCCTGTAATTCAATATACTAAAGCGCAAGTTCCAAGAGGTAGATATACTGCGGAAATGTACCACTGTAAGCAAGATGGAAGCCCTGTGAGAGGTTGGGTAATTTATCATGAAAATAATATTTGGGGAAATACAGGTCCGGCAACATCGGATGCTTTTTATTTCCCGGCTGCCGCAGCTTGGATGTGTCAAGATATCTGGGAGTATTTCTTATTTAACCAAGATAAAGCATTTTTGGAAGAAAATTACTCAGTTATATTGGAAGCAGCGTTGTTTTGGGTAGATAACTTGTGGAGAGATTCACGCGATGGAACTCTTGTTGCAAGTCCTTCTTATTCTCCAGAACATGGACCTTATTCTTTAGGCTCTTCTTGTGACCAAGCGATTATTACAGAAGTATTTGATATGGCTATCAAAGCGAGTGAAATATTAAATAGAAATACTCCTGAAGTGAAAGAAATTATAGATGCGAAAAGTAAATTGGCTGGACCTCAAATTGGTTTAGGAGGTCAATTTATGGAATGGAAAGATGAAATCGCAATGGACCTTACAGGAGACGGCGGTCACCGACATGTGAATCATTTGCATTGGCTTCATCCAGGAACTCAAATTGTTGCAGGAAAAAGTGCTCAAGATGATTTGTACATCGAAGCCATGAAAAAAACATTGAACACTCGTGGTGATGGCGGTACCGGTTGGAGTAAAGCGTGGAAAATTAATTTCTGGGCACGATTGAGAGATGGTAACCGTTCTCACAAATTGGTGCAAGAGCTTTTGAAAGAATCAACTCTTACAAACTTATTTGATACTCATCCACCATTTCAAATTGATGGTAATTTTGGAGCAACATCGGGCATGACAGAGATGTTAGTGCAAAGTCAAGGGGATTGTATCGAATTATTGCCGGCTCTTCCGGATGCTTGGAGTACCGGAACTTTTAATGGAGTTAAAGCGAGAGGTAATTTCGAATTGAAAGCAGAGTGGAACACAAGTAAATTAAAAGAAGTGGAAATTCTTTCTAATTCGGGAACTAAATGCGTTATAAAATATGAAGGAATAGCCAATTCCACCATTACTCAAAAAGGTGGAGCAACGATTACTCCTACTATTCTTGATAATGATAAAATAGCATTTGATACGACTTCAGGAGCTAGTTATGTTATTAATTTCTAATAAAATAAAACGGTCATGAAAAAAATAATAATATGCGTTATTTGTTTTGTGTTTTCATTCTCAGTAATGGCACAACGGAAGTATTATGTAAAACCGGATGGTTCTCCAACTTATACAGGAACTTCATGGAGATGGGCATCTGATGATTTAACAGCTACTATTGAAAAAGCGGTTGCAGGAGATATTATATATGTTGCTGTTGGAACCTATCAAGGTGGATTCTTAATGAAAGAAGGAGTAACCGTAAAAGGTGGATATACAGCTAATACTGAGAATCCGGAAGAACGTTATCTTTTGCCGGAAACAACAGATCCGGCAAAGCAAAGTATTTTGGATGGAGGAAATAATCAGCGAGTACTTACACAATATGCTCCATTCAGTGTGGCTACAACTTGGGAGGGATTTGTTATTCAAAATGGTAGTCCTTCAGTTGAATTCGATAAAGGAAGTGTTATTTATTCTTCTGATGGCTCCGGTAAAATTGTAGGAGTTCTTTATAAATATGATTCAGAATCCGGAGAAGGTATGATGATTGGAAGGGAAGAACTAAAAAAACAATGGGGTGGTTATGGTCTTGAATTAGCTAATTTGCCTATTGTAGGAAATAAGGAAGATGCAAAAAAAGATCTTTCCGGTGCTTCTAATATGGGAAAAATAGTGAACGAATTGGGTAATAATAAAAGTGTCGATTTTAGTCAAGAAAATTATCCTTCAAATGGAAATTACGCTGCCTATTGGTGTGATACACTGACTACAGGAGGTTATTCTAATTGGCATTTGCCTTCTCCGGGAGAATTGCAAGAAGTTTATGAAGCTGGTATTACGCAAGTAATGAAAAGTATTGGTAAAAATACAAATAACGCTTACTGGACTTCATCTCATGCCGGAGATGCTTTAGCTTGGGCTTATTATTTTGACAATGGATATTTTCATCCGGCTATTAAATATGTAAAATATCTAGTCAATGCTGTTCATTCATTTGTAAAACCAGTTCAACCCGATGGAATCTATTTTGCTGGAGGTGGTGTTTTCCTAAGCAGTAATGGAGTTTTAGAAAACTGCGTAGTTAAGAATAATACATCTCCATCTAAAGGAGGAGGAGTATATGTAGGCGGTGGCGGTGCCTTGAAAAATTGTACCGTTGAAGGAAATAATGCTCCTGAAGGCAAAGAAGTTTATTATGAATGGCCAGTAAATATTGATGAAATTTCACAAGTGGATAATTCGATAAAAGTTTATCCTAATCCGGTGAAAAAAGATGGAAGTATAAGTGTTGATTTACCTCAAGGTTTGGAATTTGATTATCAATTAGTGAATTCTGCTGGAGTCGTAATTGAGAAAGGACTTTTGAAATCGAGCGATAAATCAATAAATGCACCTTCTGAAAAAGGTATTTATATTTTTAGACTCCAATCAAAAGATCAGAGTTATAAGTCAAAAATAATCGTTTATTGATAATGTAAAAAAGATATTTCCCTAAATCCCTAAAGGATTTAGGGATTTAGGGAAATATCTTTGCTTGTAAGGAAATTACAGAGAGATGAAAGTTAAAACCATTAAAAATCACAGTTAAAATGTTCTCCTTTATGATTAAAATGAAAACAAAAACAGTATTTATATTATTTTTCTTTTTTTTATCTTCACTTTCATTGTTCTCACAAAAAGAAGAATTATTATTCTCACCAAAGGGAATAGCCGAAATTCATATAACCTTAGCTAATGGAAAGAAAATTAGCGACATTCAAAACGAAAAAGCTACTGATAACTATCAGGGCAAGGTACAAGCTGAAATGATAATTAAAAATTCAGCTACATCAACTTATGGAAATGAGGATTTCTATAGGGGTAAAATTCTAATTGATGGAAGAGGAAATACTTCTTGGCATCGAAGCAAAAGACCATATAATATAGATTTGGTAGCCAATGATTGGATTGGAGAAAATCCGGCAGCATTATTAGGAATGCCTGCTGATGAAGAATGGTCTTTACTCGCTTTTTGGAATGATCGCAGTTTAATGCGTCTTCCATTGGCAATGTACTTAGGTCGCTCTATGGATGGAATTCTTTGGACACCGCAAGTACAATATGTTGAAGTTTGGATCAATGATGATTATCGAGGCTTGTATTGCCTATCGGAAAAAATACAACGAGATGATCATCGCGTAAATATCAAAAAATTAGATGCTGCATCTACAGATCTTTCAGGAGGATACGTTTTAGAAGCAGCTCCGGCTGATGGACATAAAAGTCATCCGATTGAAATTCAAACTCAAATCAAAACCGAAAGAGAAGGAATAAATTTTATTTTTAAATATCCAAAAGCAAAAAATGTAACTCAAGCCCAAAGAACTTGGATAAAAAATTATCTGGATGAATTTGAAGATGTTCTTCGAAGTGATAATTTTAATGATCCAGTAGATGGATATTCAAAATATATCAATGAAGAAAGTTTTATTGATTGGACCATTCTTCATGAATTATCAAAAGGTTGTGACAATTTATTTCATGCCAGTGTTTTCGTGCAAAAAGACAGAAATGGCAAATTACACATGAGTGCTCCATGGGATTTTGACCTTTCATTTGGAAATTCGGGAGTATATACAGAAGATGAGAATTGGATTCGGACACATCGGTGGTTTGGTCGATTATATCAAGATGAGCGATATGCGAAAAAATACAATGACCGTTATGATGAATTGATGCCGCTCTTTAATAAAATACCTGAAATTCTTCAAGAGAACTACAAACAATTAGAAGAAACAGGTGTTTTAGATAGAGAATTTGACAGATTTCCTGAAATAATAATTGATTTTAGAAGTGATGGCGAAGGTCGAACAACTCCTACTACATATAAAGGCCATATCCAATATTTAAGTGAATGGACTATGTCCCGAAATGCATGGGTTGGCATTCATTTAGGTTTGACTGATGAGGAGAAAGGAGAGCGATTGGAGGCGATAAAACCAATTATACGTGTGATGGAGCCGGAGTATATGGCGTCTGGTTATAATTTCGAAGTGAGAGTAATGAAAAGCAATAAGGATGATAATAAATATACTTATAGCTGGAATGATTCAAAAAATTTTTCGAACAGCTCTTCAAGAACAATTAGAACCAAAGGAAAGTATTGGGTAAATATAAAAGATGAATGGGGTAATATTAGTTTGTCTTCAGACACACTTTATTATGGAGTAGAACCATGGGTTGAGCCGGAGCCTCAAAATATACAAAATATTGCCTCGGGTTTTGTAACTTATACAAATCCTGTAAAAGATATATTGTATATAAACTACTATTCATTAAATAATGAATATTTAGAATTGCAGTTGATTGATATTGGAGGTGTTGAAAGAAAGAAATTAAGTGTGCTTTTGAAAACAGGAGATAACGGAATAGAGCTGAATGTTTCAGAATTAAAAACAGGTGTTTATATAATGCATTTATTCACTCAATCAAACGTTATTTCTAAAAAAATTATTCTAAAAAAATGAAAAACAAATTAATCGTTTTAATACTAAGTCTCATTTGTTCAATTTCTGTCTTTTCTCAGACAGATCAGTTTCTTTTCTCCCCTAAAGGAATTGCAGAAGTGCATATCACTTTATTAAATGGAAAAAAGATAGGCGATATTAAGAGTGAAAAAAATGATGCTGATTATGTAGGAAAATTGGAAGCCCGAATGATTGTCACCAATTCTTATAATTCGACTTATGAATCACAAGAATTATATGATGGGCGAATATTAATAAACGGGCGAGGAAATACAACTTGGGGAGTTCCGAAAAGACCCTATTCTATTGATTTGGTTGATAACGCAGGAGAGGAATTAACTTCAGCCTTACTGGGAATGCCCGCAGACGATGAATGGTGTTTATTGGCTTTTTGGCACGACCGTAGTTTAATGCGTATTCCATTGGCTATGTACTTAGGTCAATTTATGGATGGAATTCATTGGACGCCGCAATTGCACTATGTAAAAGTTTGGATAAATGATGAATATCGAGGTCTTTATTGTTTGTCTGAAAAAATAAGACGCGCTGATGATCGTATAGATGTGAAGAAATTGACTGATTCAGCCAATGACCAACAAGAACCGCGAGTTTCAGGAGGATATATTTTGGAAGGAACTTCAGACGGAAAAATTAAGCAAGGCGTTGAATGGGATACAAAATTTAGAACAGGCAGAGATCAACAGTTTATTTTTAAATATCCCAAACCTAAAAATGTAACCTCTCAACAAAGAGATTGGATTATCAATTATCTTGAAGATTTTGAAACTGCTTTGTATGATGAACAAAACTTCAAAGATCCGAATAGAGGGTATCAAAAGTATATCAATGAAGAAAGTTTTATTGACTGGACGATTCTTCATGAAATGTCAAGAGGAGTAGACAATTTGAATTTTCACGCGAGTGGTTTTATCCATAAAGATCGAAATGACAAATTAAATATGAGCGCTCCATGGGATTTTGATTTATCTTATGGTAATGCCGGATCCAACAAGAATAACAACGATCGACAAGAAATTGATAACTGGGTAAGAACCAATCGATGGTTTGGTCGATTATACCGAGATGAACGTTATGCAAGAAAATATATGGCCCGTTACGAAAAACTTCTTCCTTTGTTTAATCAAATCCCTCAAATTCTTCAGGCCAATTATGAACAATTGAGAGATGCGGGTGTTATTGAAGAGGAAGAGCTTTTTTGGCCACAAATCCTTATGGATTTTAACAATCAAGTAGATGCGGCATATCCAACAACCTACAAAGGACACGCAAAATGGCTGTCTGATTGGGTTGAATCTCGCAATGCTTGGTGCTATGTTGCAATGGCTTACACCGAAGAGGAAAGACTTGAACGTTTTGAGCAAATGAAACCTGTGATACGAATATTAGATCCGGAATCCCGTGATATTAATTTCCCTTTTTGGACAAAAGTAATGGGCGGATATACTTATCAATGGGGAAGTCAATTGCTTGATAATGAAGAGAATAATGTGGAGGTAGAGTCAAATAACGAAAAAAGGATTGTCGACAAAGGAAAATACTGGGTTCAATTGGTTGATGAGAATGGAAATCATAGTTTGACATCCGATACGCTTTATTTTGGAGTGAAACCTCCGGTCGTTGTTCCTCCAACAGCAATCGAAACGCCAGCAGCAACACCCGTATTTACATATTCCGGCGCAATTAATGATTTGTTAAGAATTAATTATTTGGCAACCACCGATTTTACACTTTCCATCCAATTATTGAATGTGCAAGGAGTTTGTGTGAAAAGGTCGAATATACAACTAAATAAAGGTTATAATCAAGTCGAAATAGATGTTTCAGCCTTAGAAAAAGGAGTGTACATATTGTATTTATTTACAGAAGCTGGAATTGTTTCAAAAAAGATAATAAAAGGAAAATATTAAACTTCAACCAAATAAATTAAGAGCATATTAATTTTTTTATTATTAACAAAGGAAATAATATATAATTAATAAAGTGGTTTATAGCCTAATTGCAGCGCGATTTCAGCTTGTCTTTTGGGTATGTTTGGTGTTTTAAATTTTTTTCATTTGATTAGAATTAAAATTATTACTACATTTGTATTTGTAATTTTATTCTAATGAGATTGATAAAGAGTTTTTGTCTTTTATTATTCCTTTTAATATCAAGTTTTGTTTATGGAAAACTCCCTTCTGTAGGATTGTCTTTTTATTCGCATAATTATAATATAGATAAGAGAACTTCGTTGGTTTTGAATGACGAAGAACCTTATCGGCTCGGGAATTTAGATGATTTTACCCTTGAATTTGATGTCTTTTTTCGAGATGAAAGAATAAAATTCGGATACATATTTAGAGTTATTTCCAATAAAGGAGAAAATTTGGATTTTATTATAAACAACGAACTCCAAATGTTCTTTGTTATGAATAATCAAGATTTTCAGCTTAAAAGTGTTCCTTCTGTAAATCAGTGGAATCGTGTCGTTTTGTCATTTAATAAAAAAGAAAATGTCATTTCTCTTCAGTATAATGATGAAATAATTACTTGTCCTTATGATCTGACAAATCTTAAATTGTTAAATATTAGCTTTGGACAATGTGATTTTAAGAGTTTTATCGCAACAGATGTTGCGCCCATTGTCTTAAAAGATGTTCAGGTAAAAGTGAATGATAATCCGCTTCATTATTGGAAATTGGATAAACATGGAGAAAATGTTGTTTATGATGAGTTGAAAAATAAGCCAGCAAAAGTATGTAATCCTGATTGGCTTATGGATAATCGAATTTTTTGGAAAAAGATTACAGAAATAAAGACTCCAACTTATCCTCAAATAGCTTTTGATTCGATAACTAATCGAATTTTTGTTTTGAGTAATAAGGAGTTGATGAATTACTCAATAGAAGACGATTCCATAACTGTAGTTCCGAATCCAAAAGAAACATTAAAAGAAGAACTACATAATCATTTTATATTTGATCCAGTTTCGAAGAATTTATTATATTATGGATTTGGTTCGAACCAAAAAACTTTTTATGATCCCGTTAAAAATATTTGGTTGGATAATACGCATTTAGAGGAAGACTCAGATCATGCTCATCACAATCGATATATTTCAAAGAATGATTCATCACTGTACTTGTTTGGCGGATACGGCCATTATCGGTATAATAGTACTTTTTCGGAAAGTAAATTATATACAAACGAACAGAAAATACTTGATTTTTCGCATACTATAACTCCACGCTATTTGGCAGCAATGGGCGGAAACAGGGCAGGAAATAAAATTTATATTTTCGGCGGTCGAGGAGCCGAAATGGGAAGACAAGAATTATCTCCTAAAAATTTTTCCGATTTATTTGAAGTTGACTTACAAACAAAAAAGATAAAGTATTTATTTGATATAGCTAATGAAGGAGATGATGATTGTGTCTATTCTAATAGCTTGGTAATGGCTGAAGACGATAAAAGTTTTTATGTTCTTGCCTATCCCAATAGCAAATATTCTTCTGTTGTAAATCTTAAAAGGATAAATATAGAAACACAAGTTGTTGAAAATCTGGGTAATTCGATTGAATTTTATTTTAGAGATGTTACCTCTTTTTGCGATTTATACTATTCTCCAAGTTTATCTAAATTAATTGCGATTGTATCTTATTCGGAAGATCAGGTAAGTTTCCAGATAAATGTTTACACATTGGATTGCTCGCCCCTTCAAATAACAGATGCAGTTCAATTAGCACCTTCTTCTACAGCATCGAAGGTAAAAATCGCTTATATATTTCTTGCCTGTTTAGTTTTAATGATCATTTTGTTTGTTTTTGGAAAAAAATGGCGGAAAAATGGCGAAAAAACAATACCTAACGAAAGCCAAGGAAGCATATTTAAAGCCAATAACGAAGAGACACCAAAAGATAACTCATTTTATAATTTCAAAACGAAATATATATTATTCCTTGGTGGATTTCAAGTTTTTGACAAAAACGGAAAAAACATAACTGGAGATTTCACTCCAACTTTGAAATATCTTTTGGTTTTAATTGTCCTTTATACAATGAAAAACAATAAAGGGATTTCGTCTTCTAAGCTTCAAGAATTATTATGGTTTGACAAACCGGAAGAAGCTGCTCGAAACAATAGAAGTGTAAACTTGAGGAAATTAAGAGTTTTATTGCAAGAATTAGGAGATATTGATATTACCAATCAAAATAGTTACTGGACAATTTCGTTTCCGGATGATGTCTTTTTGGATTATAAAGAGGTCTTGAGGCTGATGCAAAAGGTTCATTATGATGAAATTACCGAAAAAGATGATTTATTGCATCTTTTGGAATTGCTTAATTTAGGAATTCTTCTTCCTAACATTCAATTTGAATGGGTCGATAATTTCAAAACCGATTTTTCGAATGCCGTTATAGATGTATTGATGCATGTCAATAATAACAATAGAAATTCTTTTTACAATGATCAAAGTATCCAATTGCGAATTGCTGACTGCATTTTGAAAATAGATCCGATCAATGAAGAAGCACTAAGTCTTAAGTGTAAAGCACTTTATAAAATGGGTAAAAAAGGTTTGGCAAAAGCAGCCTTTGATAATTTCTCTAAAGAATATAAACTTTTGCTAGGCGAACCTTATTCCGGTTCAATCAAAAATTTCATTAATTGAGATTTTAGTGCAATGTCGTTCAGTTAAGGAAAATTTATATTTGTCGAGTAATCCCAAAGGGATAAAATATCACAACATTGGGTTTTAACTCGGGATATTCAGAAAATAGGCAAGCAATATAGCGTCTTACTTTTTCGTCGAATGTTTCCGTTAGGAAACTACCTTTAGCAACCAGTCTCAGAGCATTATAGATTGCACACCCTTGAAAGTAACAAAAGTAAATTAACGAGAATTCGATAAAAAAGTCCGCGGGACTTTAATATGAATAACCCCGTGCAAGCGAGGTACGAGCGCAGCTCGGGGTAAGAATGACATCACATATAATAAGAACTCCGATATAGGAGTTCAATTACCCCAAACAGCTTGTGTGTTCAACTCCTACAGAGTTGTGGAGAGAGAAGAGAGCGTTCTTTTACCCCGAGCTACACTCGTACCTTGCTTGCATGGGGTTATTCATATTGAAGTCCTTCGGACTTTTGTAGACAACACCACATTCTTATTGCTCATGTTAAATTGTTGATTTTCAATTGTTTTGATATTTGTTACATAAGAGTGAGCAAGCTCGCAGGTTACTAAACAAAATTTCCTAACGGAAATAAAATTACCCCGATTTTGAAGAAAAAGATTCAAAATCGGGGTAGTTTTAGAGAAATATACTATTGCAACTATTTGATTTTCAATGCAGTTGTAGTTTGCTGAACTTTATTGATTAAGATATAGTTGAAAATTCGAAGATTGCTTTTCTTTTGTTTTTCCTTCCTCATCAGAATAAACAAATAGATACTCTAATCCGTCTATTTGCTCTGCAATAGAACAAGCTTTTTCAATTCCGAGAACCATAAAAGCAGTCGCAAAAGCATCGGCAGTCATACAATCAGGATATATCACAGAAGCACTTAAGATGTTTTCCTCAGCAGGATAACCACTTTTCGGATTAATCGTGTGAGCATATTTTTTGCCATCTTTGATGTAATAATTTCGATAATTCCCTGATGTTGCAATAGCCACATTTCGAAGATAAATAATCTGTTGTTGCTCTTTAATCGTACCGGATGAATCATCAATCGGCTGTAATATTTCAATACTCCAATCTTTGTCTCTCGGATTTTTTCCCTTGACCCGAACTTCACCTCCAATTTCAATCATATAATCTGTAATTTCGTATGAGTCAAATAATTCAGCAATAACATCACAGGCATATCCTTTGGCTATAGAAGATGCATTTAATTGTAAACGAGGGTCTTCTTTTATTACTTTTCTGCCTTCCAAACGGACTTTTTGATAACCAACAAATTGTTTCAAACTATCAATAATAGAGGGCGTAACTTCATCCATTTTGCTGAAGCCAAATCCCCATAAATTAATTAAAGGCGCACAAGTAATATCGTAAACGCCGTCTGTCATTTCGGAAATCTCTTTCGCTTTGTTAAAAACGGCAATAAACCAATCATCGACTTCTACCTCCTCGTTGTTATTCACTTTGTAAATAATCGACTTCTGATTAAATGGATTCAATGATAAATCGAAGCTATCCAAACGAGCATATATTTCTTTTCCTAAATCCTGATTGTGTTTGTATTTTATATGAGCTGTCGTTTTAAAAATTTCGCCTTGTGTTAAGTAATAAGGCTGTTCTTTTTGACAAGCAAATAGGAGAAATAAACAGAAGAATGCAACGATGTTTTTCATGTGAAATTTGAATTGTAGAGGTTGCCTCAAAAGTGAAATATCCGTCATTTTACCCCCAACCCCCTGAAGGGGGCTTTTGCTGATGCCTGTTACCGCGCTTTGCAAAGTCCCCTTCAGGGGATTTAGGGGTAAAAAAGACTTTTGAGACAACCTCTTATTGGTTTTCGTGTGTTAATCATCAAGGGCGGAATAATTATTCGCCCCTACGAAATAACAACATTATGTCCTATTCCCACTCAATCGTTGCGGGAGGCTTAGAACTAATATCATAAACGACTCGATTAACACCGCGCACTTTATTAATTATTTCATTTGATATTTTAGCCAGAAACTCATACGGCAAATGTGCCCAATCAGCAGTCATAGCATCAGTAGATGTAACCGCTCTCAAAGCAACCGCATTTTCGTAAGTTCTTTCGTCGCCCATTACGCCCACCGATTGAACCGGCAAAAGCATTACTCCGGCTTGCCAAACCTCATCATATAAATTCCATTCGTGAAGACCTTTAATGAAAATGTCATCCGCTTCTTGAAGTACACGCACTTTTTCAGGAGTAATATCGCCTAAAATACGAACACCTAATCCGGGTCCCGGAAATGGATGACGCTTAATCAAATGCTCTTTCATTCCTAATTCGCGACCAATTCTGCGAACTTCATCTTTGAATAATAACCGAAGCGGCTCAACTAATTTCAGATTCATTTTTTCTGGTAATCCACCTACATTGTGATGCGATTTAATTACCGTTCCGGTAATAGAAAGCGATTCGATAATATCGGGATAAATCGTTCCCTGTGCCAACCATTTTATATCCGTAAGCTTTTTCGCTTCTTGCTCGAACACATCAATAAACCCTTTTCCGATTATTTTTCGCTTTTTCTCCGGATCTTTTTCGCCTGTAAGCTCTTTGTAAAAATGATCCTTTGCATCAATACCTAACACATTCAAACCTAAATGCTCATAATCAACCAGCACTCTTTCAAACTCATTCTTTCTTAGAAGACCATGATCAACAAAAATACAAGTGAGATTTTTGCCAATCGCTTTGTTTAACAGTACGGCACTTACCGAAGAATCAACTCCGCCCGAAAGAGCTAAGATAACTTTGTCATCTTTTAGCTGCTCTTTTAGTTCATTAACGGTTGCTTCGATGAAATTTGCCGGAGTCCAATCTTTTTTTGCGTTGCAAATACAAAGGAAATTATCCAAAATAGAAGTTCCAATTTCTGAGTGAAATACTTCCGGATGAAATTGAACGCCCCATGTATTTTCTCCTTCAATGTGATAAGCCGCACACTTTACATCTTCCGTATTCGCGATGATTTTGAAATTATCAGGAATAGTCGTGATTGTATCTCCGTGAGACATCCATACTTGAGAATTATTATTCACATTTTTCATCAAAGCATCCTCATTATTAACCGGAGTTAATTTAGCACGTCCATATTCTCTGGAATCACCTTTTTCTATTTTTCCTCCGGAAATGTAAGCCAAATATTGTGCTCCATAACAAATTCCAAGCATAGGATATTTGCCTTTAATCTGGGATAAATCAGGCTTAAAAGCTTCAGGGTCATTTACCGAAAACGGACTTCCGGAAAGAATGACTCCAATGATAGATTTGTCATTTTCGGGAAACTTGTTATACGGAACAATTTCGCAATACACGTTTAATTCACGCAGACGACGACCAATTAATTGGGTTGTTTGAGAACCAAAATCAAGAATAATAATTTTTTCGAGCATTTGTATTGAATATTTATTAATTTTACCACCTAAGTGAAGGAGATAATTCTTTTTTGCAAAAGTACATATTTCCTTTAAAAAAAGAATTATGTTTGGTAAACATAATGTTATTGATATTGTTTGATAGTTAGAACAAGTTTTATTAATTAAAAATTCTTTGTCATGAAAAATTCAAGTTTATTTATTGGTTTAGGAATTGGATTGTTGGCCGGAGCGGCTATTGGAGCGTATTTAGCATCAAGTGATGACGACAAAGCAAAGTTGAAAGACGGAATTAATTCCACTGTAGAAAAAGCGAAAAAAACTATCGGAAAGATAGTGGATGAAGGTTTGGAAAAATTAGATAAAGTTGTTCAACAAGATACATAATCTTCAATCATGATGCGTGACTATAGTTTAAGTTCACTTATTTCTGAAATAAAAGCGGATGTTAGAAAGCTGATTAACATCAAAATAGAACTGTTGAAATTGGAAGTGTTTGAAAAATCTTCTATTATCGGTTCATTTCTGATTTATGGTTTGATTATTACCAATCTTGTTTTCTTCGCGCTTTTATTTGCATTTGTTGCATTAGGTTTTTTGATTGGCGATTGGGTAAATAGTTTGGCCGGCGGCTTTGGAATTGTTACTCTGATTTATTTAATCATCATATTCATTTTTATTGTTTGTCGAAAGTCGATTTTTACGGGTTTACAAAATGCACTATTGAAAGAATTGCATCCAAGCAATGATTTTGAGCAAAGTGAGAAAAAGATTGAAAATGAACAGATTGTTAATGACGATTATTTATGAAATCAACTAATTTAACCCCATTAGAAGCTTTGCACAGGCGAAAAATTCGTTTGGAAGTAAAGCAAGATGTATTGTTGGAGCATTTGACAGATAAATTTAACTTTCTGCAAAAAAACATTGTTCCTTTAGCAACGGAGAACGCAATGGAAACGATGATTTCCGGAATATCATCGTTAACGTTTCGTGGAATAGTAAAATATATAATCAATAAAGGTAGGAGGGTGTATCAAAAGTAAAATATCCATCATTTTACCCCTAAATCCCCTGAAGGGGACTTTTGCTGACGCCTGTTACCGCGCTTTGCGAAGTCCCCTTCAGGGGATTTAGGGGTAAAAATTTAATACACCCACTTACATCATTTTTTATTGCCTGTTAAAACACGTTCCGTTGCTTTCATGTTTTTATTTCGGTCGTCCACGCGAGAAATGACATTTTGCGCCAACTGCTGAAAAGCCATTCCTGTGATACTTGATTCATTCAGTGCCACCGGTTTTCCGTTATCGCTTCCTTCGCAAATACTTTGCACAATCGGTATCTCTCCCAATAAAGGCACATTCACTTCTTCTGCCAATCGTTTTCCGCCATTTTTCCCGAAAATATAATACTTATTTTCAGGAAGTTCCGCAGGAGTAAAATGAGACATATTTTCAATTAATCCTAAAACCGGAACATTCACTTTTTCTCCGGTAAACATATTGATTCCTTTGCGGGCATCCGCTAAAGCAACTTCCTGAGGAGTTGTTACAACAATTACTCCTGTAACCGCTAATGTTTGCACAAGAGTCAAATGAATATCGCTTGTTCCGGGCGGTAAATCCAGTAAAAAATAATCCAACTCTCCCCAATGCGCATCGCTAATCAGCTGTTTTAGAGCATTGCTCGCCATTGTTCCTCTCCAAACTAAAGCATCTTCTTTATTCACGAAAAAACCGATAGACAAAATTTTCACACCATATTTTTCAACAGGCATAATTAATTCTCTGTCCTCTATTTTTTCCATATAAGGACGAGCATCTTCTTCTCCGAACATTTTCGGAATACTTGGACCATAAATATCAGCGTCTAAAAGTCCCACTTTATATCCCGCTTGCGCCAACGCTATTGCTAAATTTGCAGAAACAGTACTTTTTCCGACACCGCCTTTTCCCGAAGAAATTGCAATGATATTTTTTACTTGAGGTAATAATTTTGCCGGTTCCGGTCGTGAAATTTGTTTGGCTTTTGCGGAAATATTTCCTTTTATGTCAACATCCGAATCCACATAAGTCAATATAGCCGTTTCTGCCGCTTTAATGATTGATTTGATAAAAGGGTCATTCGGTTTTTCAAATAAAATCGAAAAACTCACTTTGCTGCCTTCAATACGCATATCATCTTCAATCATTTCCATTTCGACAATATTTTTGCCGGTTCCCGGATAACGAACTTTCTCTAAAGCATCTGTTATTAATTTAGGATATAATTTCATTTTTTTCCTGACCTTTTACTTCTGTTAAAACTCCGATAACTATCCATTTCAATCTCAATATCCGGTTCGATATAACTCTCTTTCGGTTCACAAACAAATCGGATGTATTTTATATTTAAGCCTCGTTCCAACCATTGTTGCTCGTAAAACGTTTGAATAGAAAGAATTTCGTCGGCTAAATGACTGCTGTATAAATTGTCGGTTTGCACTAACACCGGAAAATCATTCGCTTTAATCATTTCATTGGTGTAAGTGTACATAAAATGGCTATCCGTTTTCAAATGAATAAGACCGGAATCATTGAGAATTTCGCGATACAATTTCATAAATCGAGTGCTTGTCATCCGTTTATTAACCTTGCTCATTTGAGGGTCCGGAAAGGTAATCCATATTTCGGAAACTTCTCCGGGAGCAAAGAAATGATTGATTAATTCAATATGAGTTCGGAGAAAAGCAACATTAGTCATTTGCTCTCCCAAAGCTTGTTTCGCTCCCGACCACATTCTAGCTCCTTTTATATCAACTCCAATGAAATTCTTGGAAGGAAATAATTTTCCAAGTCCAACAGTATACTCTCCCTTCCCGCATCCTAATTCGAGAACAATTGGATTGTCATTTTTGAAAAATACTTCGTTCCACTTGCCTTTCATTTCAAATCCTTTTTCTTGTAATACCGAGAATGGATATTGAAAGACGTGCGGATAACCGCTCATGTCATCGAATTTTTGTAATTTATTTTTTCCCACAATTAATAAACTTTATTAATCTACAAAGATAAATAATGTATTAATTATTCTCTACTTTTGTTGGAGAACAATTTGAAAAGAATGTATAAAACTTTTTTTTAAGGATTTTTTTTATGCCTTTTGTGATTTTTTCTATTGCTATGTTACTAATCATACAAAAACGGTTTTTATAAAATCCAATTAAACATGGTGCAGGAAAAAGAAAAAAATAAAGAAGACGAATTTTTGAACGTATTCGAGAAAAATGCAGGCATAGTGATAAAAATCGCAAAAGCATACACCAACACCACACACGATCGTGAAGATCTGATTAACGACATAGTTGTGGAATTGTGGCGGTCATTCGATACATTTATGGGTCATTCGTCTGTTTCGACATGGATTTACAGGGTGGCACTAAACACTTCAATGAATTACCAACGAAAAAAGAAACGGGATTCACTATTTACTTTCTGGGATAAATCAAAACAGTTCGAAGACATGCGTTGGCTTACCGAACAGAAAGATACTTCCGAAACAGAACTTCTTTACCGATGTATCGACCAGTTGGATGCTATTAATAAATCTATTATCCTGCTCTATCTTGATGGAAAATCACACGAAGAAATTGCCCTTATCACAGGAATTTCAAAAACCAATGTGGGAACCAAAATTGGACGAATTAAAGAACAACTCAAAAAAAATATTCAACTTCAAAAAGAATAAAATCATGGAAATATTAGAATTACAAAAAATGTGGCAGCAATATGATGCACGTATCACAGAAAATACACGCATCAATAAAGAAATATTAAAACGAATACTCCGAACAAAACCGGAAAAGAGGATACAATGGATGAGATGGCGGGCAATATACGAAATGGTTATGCCAATACCTATTATGTGTATCGCATTAATTCCAAATACGAAGTTTCGAAATGAGTGGGATTTTTATATAGGATTAGCCTTATTGGTAATTATGTTAGCAAGGTTGCAATATCAGACAATACAAAAGTATCATTTAATCAAAATGATTAATTTTTCAAATCCTATAATACAAATAAGAAAAAGCATTATACAATTAGAGAAATTTAGCACCAAAGTGATGAAAGTTGGTTTTGTTGATTTGATTGTTGGTCTGGTTGGTATTTGCTTGATGTGTAAAATTCCTGTATTAACAAAGAATTTTGCCCTGGTGACAATTTTTATAATTTTTTCTTCAGTTGTTTCATCATATTATCATCACAAAAAATTAAAAAATAAATTAAATAAACTCAACGCAGAACTTGACGAAATAGAGGAACTTGAGAAAGAATGATTTTTAATAGTCAACCCGAAAAGTTGTGCTGTATTACTTTCTCACATTTAATTAACTTTTATTAATTTGCAAAGACATACAATGTATTAATTATTCTCTACTTTTGTCGGATAACAATTTGAAAAGGATGGATAAATCTTTCTTTCCCAAGTTTATTTGTACACTTATTATTAGCCCTTTTGCAACGTTTTGTTTGATAGCGCAGGATGGAGATATTTTTAAACAGCTAATCAAAGAATCTATGAAAATGGACTTTTTGACGAATCCTTTAGAAATGGAAATTGCGAATGATTCAATTCCCGGATACATCGAATTAAATGTAAATAAAAATCCATTGCCTGTTTTTGGATTTAATTATCTCCAAAATTCTTTATACTTACAATACAAAGATAGTTTACCAATGGATGATGAAGCGAAAATGATTATATCTGAGGGATTAATGAAACCGTATACAAATTTAAATCCGAAATTGGATACTGCTCCTATTTATAATTACGAACATTTACTTCCAGCATTGACATATAGTCATTTGTCGGGCAATGGTTTTCTAAACGTGACAGGTATGCTTGGCTTGGTTATTTCTTTATTTTCTGAAAAAGAAGGGATTAGCAGAGTTTCTGAAATGAAATTGACAGAACAAGAAAAAACGGTTATAGTAGAAAAAACAAATGAATTAATCCGAGAGCATAGGGGCGAATAATTATTCGTCCTAATAATTCGCCCCTGTATAAGAAAGAATGAATCTAAATAAAATACTATGTATTGCAAAGTACTCAAGGAATACATATTTTTGTGAAAAATAATGAATATCCGTTATTGATGTTAGAAATCTCAAAAAGGGTCGTTATATAATTTGTAAGGGCTACAGGTATAATCACATAAAAAACAATAGTATAACTAATGATAAAACTGGAACTCATAAATAAAACGTATCACAATGGTTCACCTCTCCATGTTTTGAAAGGCATTGACCTAGAGATTAAACAAGGAGAAATGGTTTCCATTATGGGTGCATCCGGTTCAGGGAAATCCACATTACTTAATATTTTAGGTATTTTGGATACTTATGATACCGGCAATTATTATTTGAATAATACACTGATAAAAGATTTAAGTGAAACCAAAGCGGCTGAATTTCGAAATCGAATGATTGGATTTATTTTTCAGTCTTTTAATCTGATTAGTTTTAAAAATGCAGTGGAAAATGTGGCTCTTCCTTTATATTATCAAGGAATAAGTCGCAAAAAGCGCAATCAAATTGCATTGGAATATTTGGATAAATTGGGATTGAAAGATTGGGCAGAACACATGCCCAATGAATTATCCGGAGGACAAAAACAGCGGGTTGCAATTGCTCGGGCATTAATTGCTAAACCGCAAATTATTCTTGCTGATGAGCCTACCGGAGCTTTGGATAGTAAAACATCTGAAGAAGTTATACAAATTTTGCGCGAAGTCAATCAGGAAGGAATGACTATGATTATTGTTACACATGAGCAAAGTGTGGCGGAAGCAACCGATAAAATCATCCGTCTGAAAGATGGACTTATCGAATCAATTACAAGTAAACAGGAAATATATGTTTGACTTGGATAATTGGGCTGAAATATTCAGCACAATCAAAAAAAATAAACTACGTACATTTCTAACCGGATTTTCTATTTCTTGGGGAATCTTTATGTTTTGTATTCTTCTGGCTGCCGGAAACGGATTAAGAAATGGCATAACATCCAATTTTGGAAGTCGTTCGGTTAATAGTGTTCAATATTGGGGACGAGCAACATCAATTCCTTTCAATGGATTTCCCGACCGTAGACCGATTCAATTGGATGAGAAAGATTTAGAATTGATTCGAACTCAAATTCCTGAAGCAGATGAAATAACACCCATAGTTGGAACCAATCTTACCGTGAGTTATGGAACATACAGCTCCAGTTGCACTTTTACTGGTATTAATCCGGAATTCATGCGTATAAACGGAATAACAATAAAAGACAATCAAGGACGATTTATTAATGATATTGATTTAAAAGAAAAGAGAAAAGTTGCAGTTATCAATCAGAGATTAAAAGAGATTTTGTTTAGTGATGAAAACCCTGTCGGCAAAATGTTTATTGCCGGAGGTTTAGGCTATACTGTTGTTGGTGTGTTTAAAGAAGATACATGGGGCAATGAAGAAAAGGCTTATATTCCATTTACAACGGCTCAACTATTATACAAAAAAGGGTGGGGGATAAATGACATTTCTTTTACCGTGAAAAATTTGGAAACCAAAGAGCAAAACGAAGTTTTTGAAAATGATTTGCGCGAAAAATTGTCATTTCTTCATCACTACGACCCTTTGGATAGACGGGCAATCGGTGTTTGGAATCAATTAGAAAATTATCTTCAATTTATAGGTATTTTTAATGGAATATCGGCATTTATCTGGATTATCGGAATTGGAACTTTAATCGCCGGAATTATCGGAGTGAGTAACATCATGTTGATAACGGTCAGGGAAAGAACGCGTGAAATCGGAATCCGAAAAGCTTTGGGAGCCAAACCCTCTTCCATTCTCGGCAGCATTTTGTTGGAGTCGGTTTTTATCACATCCATATTTGGTTACTTAGGAATGTTTTTAGGCGTTGGATTGGGCGAGTTGATAAATTCTTTCTTGGAAATGCCGGGCATGGAAGAATTGTTGGGGATTTTCAGAGACCCGACAATTAATGTAAATATTGCTATCGGAGCCATGTTAGTTCTTATTTTTTCAGGATTAATCGCCGGCTATTTCCCAGCATGGAAAGCCGTCAAAATCTCCCCCGTCGAAGCCATGAGAACGGAGTAGAATTATAAATTATGAATTATAAATTATGAATTTGCCGATACAAAAGTGTTATTTGTGAAATGTTACGTAGTAACATTGCTTTAATAGCCAGTGATTTCAATCACTGGATTTAGCGGAGTAGAGCCGATGAAAGAGAAAAAGAGTTTTTTGCAAAATGCAAGCGCAGCTTGCGGTAATAATAACAACAGACCTCTTCCCCACAAGGGAGGGAGCTGGAGTTGCGTTTATAATTTATAATTAAAGAAATCGTGTTTGATTTAGATAGATTTGAAGAGATATGGGTTACCATTACCCGCAACAAAGTAAGAAGTTTACTTACCGGATTCGGTGTGTTTTGGGGGATATTCATGCTTATCATAATGATGGGTTCCGGAGAAGGCTTGCAAAGAGGAATGTTTAAAGGAATTGAAGGATTTGCGACCAATTCCTGTTTCATGGGAGCCGGACAAACCAGTGAAGCATACAAAGGTTTTCGGAAAGGTCGGCAATGGAATATGCATAATAGCGATGTTGAAATTTTGCGTCATTCCATTCCCGAATTAGACGTTTTGTCTCCCATTTTATTTGGAGGACGTTCCCCGAACAACGTTGTATTTGGTGAAAATTCCGGTTCATATAATGTTCGAGGTTTGCACTCCAACTATGAGCAAATCGAAAGACAAGCTTTGTCTCAAGGACGCTTCATCAATGAGATGGATATTCTTCAAAAAAGAAAAACTTGCGTTATTGGAGAAAAAGTGTACGAAGAATTATTTCCAACCAAATCGAATCCTATCGGACAATACATCCGAATCAATGGAATTTACTTTCAGATTATTGGAGTTGCAAGCGGTGTTTCAAATGTTAGTGTGGGCGGTCGAACTTCCGAAGCGGTCGTAATTCCTTTTACAACAATGCAACAAATAAATAATCAGGGAGATGTTGTTCACATGCTTGGAGCAACAGCAAAAAGCAATTCATCAGCAAAAGTTGTCGAAGAAAAAATGAAGGAAATTCTAAAGGCTCATAATAATATTTCCCCAACGGATAATCAAGCGATTTGGGGATTTAATATGGAAGAACAGTTTAATATGTTCAAGTATTTGTTTCTTGGAATTTCCATTCTCATTTGGATTGTTGGTTCAGGAACATTAATCGCCGGAATTGTTGGCGTAAGCAATATTATGATGGTTACAGTAAAAGAAAGAACTAAAGAAATTGGAATCCGAAGAGCTTTAGGCGCAAAACCAATAACAATCATTACTCAAATAATGTCAGAAAGTTTGGTTTTGACAGCCATTGCGGGTTTGTTAGGATTATGTTTGGGAGTATTAACCTTGCATTTGGCAGATATTTATTGGATACAAAATGCAGAAAATATGTTTTTGTCGGACCCTACGGTTTCTTTTTCAACAGCAATCATTTCGACCATTATATTATTAATATGCGGTTTGATTGCTGGAGCCATTCCAACGATGAGAGCTTTGCAAATAAAAGCCATAGATGCGATTAGAGAAGAATAACAATAACAGACCTCTCTCCCCGCCCTCCCCACAAGGGAGGGAGCCAGAGAAGCGAAATTTTCAGTATTCTAAAAAATATCGCCTCTAAAGAGAGTTCTACTTCCTTAGCTCCCTCCCTTGTGGGGAGGGCGGGGGGAGAGGTCTTAATTAAGATTTAAGAAAAAAACACATATATCATCATGAAAAAAATCGGAAAAATTATTTTATTTGTAGTCATAGGCTTGATTGTATTATCAACCTTTCTGTTTTTGTGGAATAAATCACGTCCTCAAGTAACTGTTTATGATATTGTATCTTCTTCCGTTGGAACAATCGAAAATAAAACGATTGCGACAGGAAAGGTAGAACCTCGAGATGAAATTTTGATTAAGCCTCAAATATCGGGAATTGTTTCGGAAGTTTTGAAAGAAGCAGGACAAATGATAACCGTAGGAGAAATAATTGCAACAGTGAAAGTTATTCCTGAAATGGGACAATTAAATTCCGCAGAATCTCGAGTGCGTGTGGCCGATATTAATTTGAAGCAAGTAGAAACAGAATATGCTCGTCAATTGAAATTGCATGAAACCGGAGTTATATCGAAAGAAGAATTTGATGTGGCTGAAACAAGTTTCAATAAAGCAAAAGAAGAAAAAGTCAATGCACAAGATGCGTTGGACATTGTAAGAGAAGGCGTTTCCAAGAAATATGCGAGATTAAGTAATACACAAATTCGCTCTACTATTTCAGGAATGATTTTGGATGTGCCGATAAAAGTTGGAAACTCTGTAATTCAAGCAAATACATTCAATGACGGAACAACAATTGCTTCGGTTGCGAATATGAATGACCTTATTTTTAGAGGAAATATTGATGAAACGGAAGTCGGAAAAGTAAAAGAAGGTATGCCAATTGTATTAACAATTGGTGCAATTAACGGTGAAAAATTCGATGCCGAATTAGAGTATATTTCGCCAAAAGGAATGGAACAAAGCGGAGCTGTTTTATTTGAAATAAAAGCAGCAGTAAAAGTTCCGGATTCTGTTTTTATCCGTGCCGGTTACAGTGCAAATGCGGAAATTGTATTAGCTCGTTCGTCCGATGTTTTGACCATTCCGGAAAGCACAATTGAATTTAGTAACGATTCGGCTTTTGTTTATGTGCTTAAAGACGAAAAAGCATCAGAACAAATTTTCGATAAAAAATTGGTTACAATCGGTTTGTCGGACGGTATAAATATTGAAATAAAAGAAGGATTAAAAGGAGAAGATAAACTTCGCGGAAATCCGGTTGACCCGAAAGCTAAAAAAAATGAACCCACTAAATAATTAAAACAAAAGAAAATGAAAAAAATCAGTTTTTTTATTATTTGCTGTTGTCTTTTTTCGATACTCAATGCACAAACGAAACAATGGAGTTTAGAAGAATGTATTCAGCATGCAATTGAGAATAATATTTCAATTAAACAAATTGAACTTCAAAAAGAGACTGCGGAAATTAATCTAAACACCTCTCAAATGAGTCGTTTGCCAAATTTGAATGCAGGCGTAGACCAACGTTTCAGCTTTGGTCGTACTTCGACTCAAACCGGTTTGTATGAAAATTTAACGCAATCCAATACGAGTTTGTCTCTTAGCAGTTCGACTCCTCTTTTTACCGGATTTAGAATTTCAAATGAAATAGCAAGAAATAAATTGGAGTTAAATGCGGCTACCGAAAATCTGGAAAAAGCGAAAGAAGATTTGTCTTTAAATATTGCCTCTTTGTTCTTGCAAGTTCTTTTTAACAAAGAATTATTGAAAATAAATCAAGAACAATTAGGTCTCAGTCAATCTCAAATTGAAAGAACCCGCGTATTGGTGGATGTGGGGAAAGTTCCTATGTCTCAATTATATGACATTGAATCTCAAGTCGCAAAAGACGAAGTTTCAGTTATTCAAGCAGAAAATAATTTGAATCTGTCTTTCTTGGATTTAATTCAATCTTTGGAATTGGAACAAAGTACAGAATTCGACATATATGCTCCTGAAGTTGGCGATGTAATTGCCGAATATATGGGCAGTGTCCAGCCGACTCACATTGTTTTTGATAATGCTGTAAATATTAAACCGGCAATTAAGGAACAGCAATATCGTTTGGGAAGTGCAGAAAAATCATTGAATATAGCAAAATCGGGATATTTACCGACTTTGAATTTAGGTTTGGGCTATGGAACGAATTATTTTTATCTGTACAATAGTGCTAAAAATATTTCTTTTTCGGAGCAGTTTAACAATAATAGGGGAGAGTATATTAATTTAAATTTGAGTATTCCTATTTTCAATCGTTTTGCTGTCAGAAATCAGGTTCGCAGCGCAAAATTGAATATTGAGAATCAGCAATTAATGTTAGATAATACAAAAAAGACACTTTACAAAGAAATTCAAACGGCTTATCTGAATGCAACTGCGGCTCAAGAAAAATACCGTGCATCAGATAAAGCGGTAAAAGCATCTTCCGAATCATTCAAATATGCTCAAGAAAGATATGATGTCGGAAAATCGTCTGTTTTTGAATTTAACGAAGCAAAAGTGCGTTTCATCCAAAGTCAATCAGAACAGATACAAGCTAAATACGATTATATTTTCAGAACGAAAATTCTGGATTTTTACAACGGTATCCCAATTCAATTATGAATTAAGTAATCTTCGCTGGCGCGGATTTGCAATCCGTGCCTTTTATATCTGTTTGGCACGAATTGCAAATTCGCGCCAGCGGAAACAGTGATTTTTGTACACTTTCCCTTTTTCTTGGCATATTTTTTGACTTTCATTTCGCTATTGAATTAGCAAATAAAAAAATAAATGACCTTTTTCTCAACAAATACTGCAATTTCTAATAAATTTAACATTCAAAGTTTGGATGTTAAGTTTAATTTATTAGAGAGAGAGAGAGAGAGACTCACCTTTTAAATTCATTTAAACCGTGCGCGCGTATATGCGCGAAATATAATCA
>JGI996J12353_1000008_pt1 | contig 82499 bp, 78 predicted proteins | sample IntmicLarv5ML5BL_FD_12353 | JGI IMG/M metagenome (IMG submission 12353) | reverse complement strand
GCTGTTTAGGACGTAAAGGTAATACAATTTTTAAAGCTTCTCTCAGCTGAGCGTTGGAATCAGCGATTGGACGAATTGCTGTTTAGGACGTAAAGGTAATACAATTTTTAAAGCTTCTCTCAGCATCTTGCGGTGGGAGCGGCTCTGTTTAAAGCTGTTTAGGACGTAAAGGTAATACAATTTTTAAAGCTTCTCTCAGCTTGTTTCCTTCTCCTCTTTCTCTTCCTGTGCTGTTTAGGACGTAAAGGTAATACAATTTTTAAAGCTTCTCTCAGCGCATCCGCCTCTTCTACAAATGTTCCTGTTGCTGTTTAGGACGTAAAGGTAATACAATTTTTAAAGCTTCTCTCAGCAAGATGACGAAGACCTTGACGAGTCTGATGGCTGTTTAGGACGTAAAGGTAATACAATTTTTGAAGCTTTTTGTCAACATTAAAAACAGCAAAACATGAATTACCCAAATTTTAGAAAACCAGCAAAGCACAAGAACCACCTCAAATAAACATTGAGATGGTTCTTATTCAGTCTTGAAAGCTACTTAATAAATGATTACCACGCAAATAAAGGATAATCTTTCATTATAGCATTAACCTTTTCAGCAACCGACTTAATTGCTTTTTCATCTTCGATATTCGAAAGAACAGTATCAATTAAATCCACAATATCGCCCATTAAAGCCTCTTTAACACCGCGAGTCGTAATAGCCGGAGTTCCAAAGCGTAAACCAGATGTTAAAAATGGAGAACGGCTATCAAAAGGAACCATATTTTTGTTTGAAGTAATATCCGCTTTTACCAGAGCCAATTCAGCTTGTTTTCCTGTTAAATTGGGAAATTTAGAACGAAGGTCAACCAACATCAAATGGTTGTCTGTACCACCTGAAACAATTTTATATCCTTTGTCAATCAATGCAGTAGCCATTGCAGTCGCATTTTTCTTTACTTGAGCTTGATATGTAACATATTCCGGTTGCAAAGCTTCATTAAAAGAAACCGCTTTTGCAGCAATAATATGCTCTAACGGACCTCCTTGAATTCCCGGAAATACAGCTGAATCCAATAATGCAGACATCATTTTGATTTCGCCTTTAGGAGTTGTTTTTCCCCAAGGATTTTCAAAATCTTTACCTATCATGATAACACCACCACGAGGACCACGAAGCGTTTTGTGTGTCGTTGAAGTTACGATATGTGCATATTCAACCGGATTTTTCAGCAATTTAGCAGCAATAAGTCCGGCAGGATGAGCCATGTCGACCATGAAAATCGCACCAATTGAATCTGCAATTTGTCGGATGCGAGCATAATCCCATTCGCGAGAATACGCAGATGCTCCCGCAACAATCAATTTAGGTCTTTCTTTTAACGCCACAGATTCTAATTGCTCGTAATCTACTTGACCAGTTATTTCATCGACATTATATTCTAATGCGTGATAAATAATACCAGAAGAATTTACAGGAGAACCGTGACTTAAGTGACCACCATGAGATAAATTTAATCCTAAAAATTTATCACCCGGATTTAGGCAAGCAAGAAAGACTGCCATATTTGCTTGAGCGCCTGAGTGTGGTTGAACATTTGCCCAAACAGCTCCAAATATTTCTTTTAAACGGTCAATTGCTAATTGTTCTATCTCATCAATCACTTGGCAACCGCCATAGTATCTTTTCCCGGGATAGCCTTCAGCATATTTATTGGTTAAAACAGAACCTGCAGCCTGCATGACTTGTTCACTAACAAAATTCTCTGATGCTATCAACTCAATACCTGAAGTTTGACGATTGTACTCCTTGTTGATAATGTTGAAAATTAAATCATCTCTTTTCATTTTTTCTTTTATTTTATTTGTCATTTTAAAACATCAATCCACATGAGAAACTTAAAAAATTCTCGTTTTTACGAATAGAAACATCTTTAAAAGTGTCTATACTTTCTGAAATATTATTAAAATTAATATTTGTATCAAGTAAACTGATACCATATCTTATATCAAAATGGACTTTCGTTATATTTACTGTAATGCCGACAATTCCAAACGTATTGTAATTAGGTGTTTTGTTTGTAAATTTAGAGTTTGGAGAATTGACAGTATATTTAGAGTTAAAATTGTACTGAAAAGAAGGTCCAACAATTGCGCTTAAAAGAAAAGGACCATCTTTGACTATATTATAACCAATTAAAGCATTTGCATTGCTTGTTTGAGTTCTTACATCCAGATTTGTCGAACGCCAAGAATCTTCTCCTGTGGGAAGGGAAAAATGTAATTTTTGATTATACAAGCCCCAACCAATTTCTGGTTGCAAAAAAACTCGAACAAAATTAAGTCTAAAAAAAATATTTAAATCACATCCTGATCGATTTACATAGGAAGAATTCGGAAGTTCCGTTTCATTCAGGTACGCATTATAGTTATTAATCGCCAAGGAATTAAGTCCGAATCGAGCACCAATATTAAAAATGCGGTTGTTGTTATAGCGGCTATATCGTTGAGCATAAATCGATTGTCCTATTAGAGAAAAAAACACCACTAATAAAACAGTTATAAATCGAATATGTATAAGCCTATTGCTCATTTCTTTTTCTTTTGGACACTCCAACCAAATTTGCCGATAAATTCGCCTAAACCATAATATTTTCCGTGAGCATAAGCTAACAGATTTGCTTTTTGCATATCAAAAGTACCAGTAACCGGATTTATGAATTTATCATCGGCTAAAATGTTAACCACTTCTGCGATAAACATATCATGAGTTCCTAACGGGATGATTTCCTTTACCCGACATTCGATACATAAAGGCGCTTCCTCTATATAAGGTGCTTTTACAATATGCGATTTTCCGGGTGTCAATTTCATTTCACTAAATTTATTAAAATCTTTTCCGGAACGCACACCGCACCAATCAGTTGCGTAAGCCAATTCTTCGGTTGTCAGATTGATAACAAATTCCATGTTTTTCTTAAGAATAGGGTAGGAATGTCTTTCCGGACGAACAGAAATATAACACATTGCCGGGTCTGAACAGATTGTACCTGTCCAAGAAATGGTCAAAATATTGTATTCTTCTTCCGTGTTTCCAACAGTTATCATTACTGCCGGAACCGGATATATCAGTGTTCCCGGTTTCCAATTTTGTTTCATACTAATGTAATGTCTTCTTTTTTAGTTTCCATTTCACAATATTGACATTTCAGAGTTACATTTTCTTTGTCAATTACTTTGAAATGTGTTTTCATCGGTTCATTGTTTGTAATACACATCGGATTATTACATTTAACAATTCCCAAAAGCTCTTCAGGAAGGTGAACTAATTTTTTTTCGACCACTTCATAATCTCGAATAATATTCAATTTTACAGAAGGAGCAATCAACGAAATACGATTGATTTCATCTTCTTCAAAGAATTTATCTGAAATTTTCAAGATTCCTTTTTTCCCCATTTTCTTACTATCCAGATTATAACCGATAGTAACAGGCGTTTTTAATTTTTCTATTTCCAACAAAGAAACAACTTTGAATAATTGCTCTGAAGGAATATGGTCTATTGCAGTTCCATTTTGCAATGCGGCTACTTGTAATTCTTTCTTTTTTCCCATAATTTCCATTAATTAATTCCGAGAACATTACAAATAATAGCTTGTCTTGCGTACACTCCGTTTTTTGCTTGTTCAAAATAATACGCTTTCGGATTATCATCCACATCATAAGCAATCTCATTGACGCGAGGAAGTGGATGAAGTATGCGCAGATTTTCTTTGCTATCATCAAGCATTTGATTATTTAGAACATAAACATTTTTAACCTTCTCGTATTCCATTAAATCGGTAAACCTTTCTCGTTGAACGCGAGTCATATAGAGAATATCCGATTGGTTGATTACTTGCGGAGAAAAATCAGTATGTTCGAAATATTTGATGTTATTATCATCCATAAATTGCTTGTAAATTTCCGGCAATTTGAGTTCTTCCGGAGCAACAAAATGAAACGTTGGATTAAAATGAGCTAATCCGTTTAACAGAGAATGTACTGTTCGTCCGTACTTCAAATCTCCAACCATTGTGATTGTCAAATTTTCTAAAGTTCCTTGTGTTTTATAAATGGAATAAATGTCCAACATCGTTTGTGAAGGATGTTGATTCGCTCCATCTCCCGCATTAATAATCGGAATATCAGTTATTTCGGATGCATACCGGGCGGCGCCTTCCAAATAATGGCGCATAATTATTACATCGGCGTAATTACTAACCATTTTAATTGTATCCTTCAGTGTTTCACCTTTAGACGAACTTGTAGTTGCTGCATCACTAAAACCAATAATTCTGGCCCCCAAACGATTCGCAGCAGTTTCAAAACTAAGTCGAGTACGTGTTGACGGTTCAAAAAAAAGGGTGGCGCAAACCTTCCCTTCCAATAATCTTTGATTCGGATTTTGTTCAAAAGCTTCAGCTTTCTTTATTAAATGAAGAATATCTTCTTTAGAACAATCAGCAATAGAAACAAAACTTTCCTTTTTCATATTTATTCGTAAGTTTTGATTACAAATGTATGAAAAAATAATAATAAAATAGCCCGAGTAACGAGTAAAATTTTTCGAGTACATTTAAATCTAAGATTTTCAGCCAATAGAATGCGGATAAAGCGGATCGAACGAATGAGCGCGGATTTTATTTATTATCCGCGTTCATCCGCCTAATCCGCTTTATCCGCGTTCTATTGAAGTAAATTTTCTACAAAAAAGAGAGATGCAAATGTTAATTGTTCAATGTTTTTTACAATTGGGCGTAAATTTAATTTGCTGATTATCGTTATGATATGGTTTTTATGGATACAAAAAAGGCTCAATAATTTTAAAAATATGTTATACAATATGTTTTTTTATTTGGTAGATACTGAAAAATCCTACACCTTTGCAAACAGATAACCTAAAACAATCTTTTTGCCTTAAAAAGACTAATGCCTATTAAAACTGAATAAAAGGGTCCCTGCGAAGAGGACCTTTTTGTCTTTTAAATGGATTTCACAGTAAGCCAATCGAAGAAAAAAATTGAAAGTTATTTTGAGATATTAAAACTAATCACTACATTGCGCTCCATTTTTGGTCAAATAATTGAATGAAATTAATTTAAATAGCTCTTTATGAAAAAGTTTGTTCTCTCCATAGCATTATTTTCTTTTGCCTTGTGTGTGTTTTCTCAAGAAAATTCGGAAAAAATTAAAACCAACGAAGTTAGTCTAGATTGGCTTGATTTGGCTCTTTTTCGGACGATTGATGTTTCTTACGAGTATGTTAAAAATGCAGATTGGGGCTTTGGTGCAACTACTCGCTATAATTTTGATAAAGATAATCCATTTGATGAAAAGTATAGTGTTACTCCTTTTTTTAGATATTATTTTTTCAACAAGAAAGACTATGGTTCAAAAGGGTTTTATGCTGAGAGTTTTTTGAAACTTTATGGAGGAGAAATTACCGAGTATAACTATCTCTATACCGACGAAGGCTATCTTTATGAGAAGCCAACAGAAAAGACATTTTTTGAAGCAGCTTTGGGTATCGGATTAGGATTCAAATATGTGAGTAAAAGAGGTTTTGTCCTAGATTTGAATCTGGGAGGAGGTCGTCCTTTGGGCATATCGGATTATAATCTTGATTTTGTTGGAAGAAGTAGTGTTTCCTTTGGTTACCGTTTTTAATTATTGAACTAAAGTGCAGATTCGTTTGAATTCATTTTTTCATGTCCAAAACCGGAGTTAAGAATCTAACACAAGGTCCTATCTTTAAGCAATTGATACAATTAGCAATGCCTATTATGGCAACTAATTTTATTCAAATGGCTTATGTTTTAACCGATATGGCTTGGGTCGGACGTTTAGGGAGTGAAGAAGTTGCAGCCGTTGGCGCTATTGGCATTTTGATTTGGTTAACGACTTCTTTCGCTGTATTGACGAAAGTTGGGGCGGAAATTAGTATTGCTCAGTCGATTGGCTTGAAAAGATTAGACAAAGCTCGGCATTATGCATCTCATACTGTTACAATCTCTCTTATTTTAGGAATATTTCTTAGTCTCATTTTAATTGTCGGTTCTGAAGATATTGTTTCCTTTTTTCAATTGGAAGCACACATTGCTGAAATGGCTGTTTCTTATCTTCGGATTGTAGCAACTGCTTTACCGGTAGTGTTTTTAGCTAACACTTTTACCGGAGTTTACAATGGCACTGGAAGAACAACAATTCCTTTTTACATTATTACATCGGGATTATTTCTTAATATACTTTTAGACCCTTTTTTTATTTTCGGAATTGGTTCTTGGAAAGGATTAGCTGTTGAAGGGGCTGCAATTGCCACAGTAATTTCACAATTAATTGTAATGCTGTTGTTTATTTGGCAAATGAAACGGCAAAATGGAATTTTAAACCGTTTTCCCTATTTTGTAAAACTTCAAAAATCATATACAAAACATATTTTTAAGTTAGGCACTCCAATTGCTGCAATGAATTGTTTTATGGCTGCAATTAGTTTGTATATTGCCCGAATTGCGTCCTTTTATGGTGGACATTTGGGTGTAATGAGTCAAACTACTGGAAGTCAGATTGAAGGAATTACATGGAATACATCCAATGGATTTTCAACTGCATTAGGTACATTTGTCGCTCAAAACTACGCTGCAGGAAAGAGTGACCGCGCTCAAAAGGCGTATAAATACACTCTTCTTACTTTATTATCTTTAGGAATTGTTGTCACTTTTTCTTTTTTATTTTTCGGACAAACTATATTTGGGCTTTTTGTTCCTGAGCCGGAAGCAAAGATAGCAGGGGGAGAATATTTATTTATTGTTGCTTTTTGTCAAATTTTCATGATGTTAGAATCTACTGCCTTTGGAATATGGAGCGGATATGGAAAAACAATACCTCCGGCGATAATCAGTATTGTATTTAACCTTTTAAGAGTTCCACTTGCCGTCTGGCTAGCATCCATTTATGGAATAAATGGTGTTTGGATTGCCCTCACCATTTCGTCAATAATAAAGGGAACAGTTAGTCCTCTTTGGTTTCGATTTTCATCAAAATAAAAGTGGAAATTAAAAAAGATTAAGTAAGTATATATTTCATTTCTTTTTAAAAAGAATTACTTTTGCAGCACTATTAAATAATTAAAAGCGATAAAAAAATTATGAATAAAAAAAGAGCAGCCATTGTTGGCTATGGTAATATTGGAAAATATGTTTTGGACGCAATTGAAGCATCTCCTGACTTTGAGATAGTAGGAGTTGTTCGTAGAAATGCAGCGGATAAGCCAACTGAAATTGCTCATTTGGATGTTGTTGATGATATAAAGAAATTGAAAGATGTAGATGTTGCATTTCTTTGTACTCCAACTCGAAGCGTAGAGAAACAAGCGAAAGAAATTCTAGCTATGGGAATTAACACCGTAGATAGTTTCGATATTCATGGCGGAATTGTGGAACTTCGTCGCGAATTAGAAAAAGCAGCAAAAGCATCTAATTCAGTTGCAGTAATTTCAGCCGGTTGGGACCCCGGAAGTGATTCTGTTGTTCGCGCATTAATGGAAGCCATTGTGCCGAAAGGAGTAACTTATACAAACTTTGGTCCGGGCATGAGCATGGGACATACTGTTGCTGTAAAAGCGATTGAAGGTGTAAAAGCGGCATTATCAGTAACTATTCCGACTGGTCAAGGCATTCACAGAAGAATGGTTTACATTGAAGTTGAATCCGGTTACAATTTTAGCGAAGTGGCAAAAGCAATCAAAGCGGACGATTATTTTGCTCATGATGAAACACATATCAAACAGGTGGATAGTGTGAATGATTACATAGATATGGGACATGGTGTTAATTTGGTTCGCAAAGGCGTTTCCGGAAAAACACACAATCAATTGCTGGATTTTAATATGCGTATAAACAATCCGGCGTTAACGGCTCAAGTTTTAGTAGCCGTAGCTCGTGCAAGTTTCAAACAACAACCGGGAGCTTATACTATGATTGAACTTCCAATTATTGATATGATTTACGGAGACAAAGAAGAGTTAATCAGAAAATTAGTTTAAATTTAGTTCATTATGTTATCTTATATTACTTGGACGGCAGACCCGGTTGCTTTTACAATCCCACTTTTGGACAGGGAGGTTCGTTGGTATGGTATTACTTTCGCGCTCGGTTTTATGCTTGGTTCATGGCTTNTCCTGAAAATATGGAAACATGAAAAATTAAACGAAGTTTGGTTTGACAAACTATTTTTCTATGTAATTGTTTCTGCAACCATTGGGGCGAGATTAGGACATTGTCTTTTTTATAATCCGGGACAATATTTATCTAATCCCATTGATATACTTAAAATTTGGGAAGGTGGATTAGCCAGTCACGGAGGAACTCTCGGAATTATTATTGCGATTTGGATTTATTCCAAGAAGATTACCCATAAAAGTATGCTATGGACATTTGACCGATTAGTTGTACCTGTCGGGTTTGTCGCAGCGTTGATTCGTTTGGGAAATTTAATGAATCACGAAATTTATGGACACGCAACGGATGTTCCTTGGGCTTTTCGATTTATAACAAATTTGCCTTATGTGAGTAGGGGAGCAGAACCTATTTGGAGTCTTCCGTCGCATCCGACACAACTTTATGAAGCATTTTTTTACATCTTAACTTCTTGCATCTGTCTTTGGATGTATTGGAAAAGAGAAGATTATAAATATCAAGGTTTGATATTTGGTGTTTTTATGATTGGAATTTTTCTTTCCCGCTTTTTTCTCGAGTTTTTCAAAAACAGTCAAGAGTCATTTGAAGACGGAATGTTGTTGAATATGGGACAATTATTAAGTATTCCTTTTATTCTTGCTGGTTTTTGGTATGCTTATAAAGGTTTGAAAGAAAGAAGAATAGCAACAAAATAAAATGATTAAAGTTGAGATAATTACTATTGGCGATGAATTGCTGATAGGGCAAATCGTTGATACTAATTCAGCTTGGATAGCTGTTGAATTGAACAAATTGGGTTTCGATGTTCAATATAAATCTACTGTTGGAGATAACGAAACAGATATTTTAGACGCTTTTGAAAAGGCTTTTTCAAGAGCGTCTATTGTTTTAGTAACAGGTGGAATTGGTCCGACAAAAGATGATATTACGAAAAAAACATTGTGTAAGTATTTTAATACTTCTTTGGTGTTTGACGAAAAAACACTTGAAACCGTTACAGAAGTTGTAACCGGTTTTGGGAAAAAATTGAATGATTTGACGAAAGGGCAAGCCTATGTTCCTAAAGCTTGCACTGTAATTCAAAACAAAATGGGAACGGCTCCGGCAACTTGGTTTGAAAAGGAAGGAAAAATTCTAGTTTCGATGCCCGGTGTTCCTTATGAAATGAAATGGATTATGTCAAATGAAGTTCTTCCTCGTTTGCAAAAGACCTTTTCGATTTCTGATTCCATTCAACATCTGACTTTCTGGGTAAGTAATTATACCGAATCTCTTTTGGCGATGCACATAGAATCTTTTGAAAATAAATTGCCTGAATATATTAAATTGGCTTATTTGCCGACATGCGGTTTGATTCGCCTTCGTTTAACCGGAAAAGCCGATAATGAAGCCTTACTTAGTGAGGAAATGAATGTTCAGCGAGATAAATTAATTTCTCTTTTATCGAATAATATTGTTTCTGAAGCAGATGAAAATGTAGAGCATATTTTGGCTAAATTGCTAAAAGAAAAAGGATTGACATTGAGTGTGGCAGAAAGTTGCACAGGAGGAAAACTCGCCTCTTTGTTTACCGCTCAACCCGGATGTTCTGAATATTTCAACGGAGGAGTTATTTCTTATTCAAATGAAGCGAAAAAAGAAATATTGACAGTCAATGAAGAACATATCTTGCGAGAAGGTGCCGTAAGTCAATCAGTCGTTGAAGAAATGGCGTTAGGAGCGCAGAAATTATTTCATACCAATTGTGCGATTTCAACTTCAGGAATTGCGGGTCCAGATGGTGGAACGCCTGAAAAACCGGTGGGTACTGTGTGGATTGCTGCTGTTTATAATAATCAAATTTGCTCCAAAGAATTTCATTTTTCCAACAGCCGGGAAAATAATATTTTGCGAGCTTGTAATACCGGGATTCTAATGCTGTTGGAATTGTTGAATGAAAATGATTAGAAATCAGCTGTTTTCCGCTGGCGCGGATTTATAATCCGGGACAAAATCTTTTTTATTCGCTGAATCTTTTTATTTCACTTCGATACAACTCAACTAACTTATCGAAAGAAATTGCTGCTCCGGCTCTGGGAGAAGTCGAATACAATAAAACAATTTCAATCAATCGTCCATTTATATCGAGGACGCTTTTTAAAGGTCTCTTTCCTTTGGGAATTTTGTAGATAATTTCTTTAGACGCAAGATAATCTTTGAACCAGCGAATAGCACTGGATTTTCCGGAGCTGCTGGTAAATATGATTTTGTCAACTGCCGGATTTTCTTTTAGTATTTGAAAAACATCCATATATTCAACGACTTCCAAATCTTCGTCCATAGAGCTGTCTTTGGTTCTGCGAATGACTTTTCCCATGTCAGAAACACCGAGCATTAATTGATTGAGGATTTTTCTCCTTTCTTCAACAGCATCATTTCCTGAAAAAGATTGCAGTTCGATTCCGGCTATTTTGGACATTATTTTCCAAAAGTAATTATTCTTATTCGGATAAAAGAAATCGTATGACCAATTTCGAAGGGTAGGAGGAAAGGTTCCTATGATAATCGTTTTTGCATCGGCAGGAAGATACCAATTCCACGGATGTGTTTCTATTTGCATATTATTTATTCTGATTTGAAAATGGGTTTTACCTTAGGATGTTTGTAAATATCGCTGACACTATAATAAATTTTATTTTTCAGAAATAGATTCGGCTGAATATCAATGTCTTTGAAGGATTTATTGAAACAAAGAGCGATTAATTCAGTACAATATACTTTGTCATCTTTGTTCAAGTCGAAATCCATATCAAACGGCGTTTTTTTAACATAGTAGTCTTTTGCGTTGAAAATAAAAGATTCTATATCAGCGAAATCCGCATCAATTCGGAATAATCCCCATGACTTTACTTCTTTCAGAAAAGAATGTATTTCCTCTCTTTTTACAAATCCAACTCCGGTAAATTCATTGGCTTCAGCATGAATTACAAATAATGAATCATTCGCTTTTTCAATTATTCCTACATGAGAATATGTTTTTTCGGAATCAGCATAATCCCGAAACCGATTAGAGAAAAAACCATTCCCTAATCGGCAAATAATATCTCCATTTTCAAAAAGATTTGTGTCAGCAGAAATAGGAGCGAACTCCTTGTTTTCGGAGCAAGAAGTAAAAGTAAGAATAAGTGAAAGTAATACTATTTGGAGATACTTACTTTCCACTTACCGTCGACTTTGACAAGTTCAACTGTATCTTCTTCGCCTTCTTCATTGATATAATAAACCGTAGCTTGGTCTTCTTCAATTTCTTCTCTTATGGCTTTGAATTTAAAGTTTGAATCGGAGTTTTTAATTTCACCACCTAAAGTCGCAAGAAGGTCAATCATTTGTCCACTTGATTCTGTTGCATATTTTTTTGCTTCTGTATAATTTCCTTTAGCCAGATTTTCGGTGAAATTTTTAGCTACAGATTCGGGACTTCCACCTGTTCCACAAGAAATTGCGAAAACAGTAATAAGAAATAAGAATAATATTTTCTTCATTTTTTTGATGTTTTTATAAATTAATAAAATTATAATTTCCAAAAGTACTACTATTTTGAATTAAAAAACCTTTTATTTGAAAATATTTCTTAAAAAAATCAGTTTATTAATATAGATATAATAGAGTCGTAAAATGAAAAGATTAAAAAAGAGATTGATAAAGAATATGCAAGCTTTTAGTTTTCTGTTCTTTTTTCTATTTACATTTGGCTGTTCCGGAAAAGAAGTTCATGGCGAATTGAATTCGGATTTGGAAATTATACGCTTTGATGAAAGTTTGTATTCTTTTTTGATTCAAAATGCAACTGAAGAAACGGTATTACATCATAAAACGTTTCTTCGAGAATATGGAGAAAAGGTTATTTATATCGGAAATCCGGATTCAGTTGGATTTTTTCAGCGTTTGAAAACATTTTTTTCTGAGCCGACATTGATGAAGTTGTATGAAGATGAACAAGCTAAATTTCAAGATATTTCAGTAATAAATAAAGAATTAACCCGGGGAATGGAAATTTTATTGACTAATTTTCCGTTGCTTAAACAGCCTAAAATTTACATGCATGTATCCGGATTTAATCAAAACATAATTGTTACAGATGAAATCGTATCTATTTCTGCCGATAAATATTTGGGAGCCGATTATCCTCTTTATCAAAAGTTCTTTTTTGATTATCAGCGACAGTTGATGTCTACCAATCGAATTGTACCTGATTGTTTGATTGGTTTTATGATGGCTAATTTGCCATTTAAAGGAAATGAAGATATATTGTTAGACAAAATTCTCTATGAAGGGAAATTGAGATATATTTTATCGCAATTAATTCCGAATCGAGAGGATTGGGAATATGTGGGTTATGACAAAGAGCAATATGCTTGGTGTTCAACGCATCAATCTCTAATTTGGAAATCAATATTAGAAAATCAACATTTATTTAATCCGAATTATATGATAACCTCTCAATATGTAAAGGAAGCTCCTTATACAGCTTCTCTTCCAACGGAATCACCCGGAAGAGTGGGTATTTGGTTGGGTTATCAAATCATTGTTTCTTATATGAAAAATAACCCGGCAACGAGCTTATCGGAATTGATGGATATGACTAATTATCAGGAGTTATTAAAACGGGCAAAATACAAAACTCACTAAAAGTAACCACAGCTTTCGATTTACCCCACAAAAAAAGCAGTTGCATTTACCGTAACTGCCTCATTTTGAGTGGTCGCAACAGGGTTCAAACCTGTAACCTTCTGATCCGTAGTCAGATGCTCTATCAAGCCCTCAAAAACTCGGCAAGCCTTGTTTTATCGGGTTCAGTTGAGCCACGCAGCCTTTTATCTACATATCAATCAAGATTAATTAATAATTATTTTTATTCTCTCTATTTGAACGGCAAATGATGTTTCGCACTTGCCGTTTTCGTAATTATTCCTTGTTCATAAATTGATTGTATTTATCACGCAAATTTGATATAGCATCATTCAAATCAAAATCATTTAACTTGTTGTAGTTTATTTTCAATTGTTCAAATTCATGGTTTATTTCTAATAAAGTATTCGTAGCAGTTGAACATTCTTCTTGACTTAATACAACATCATCATAATCATAATATTCCCATTTTTTTAGTGTTTCATTAATTTTCATGTATAACAAATAATGTTCTGCATTCAAATATTTTTTTAGTGATGCTATAAATTTGAAAACATTTCGTATCCCCTCAGTATCATCTCCATTTCTCTTGAAAATTGACCTGTGGTCAATACAAGTGCCCAAAGTGTTTTCTTTGTTATTAACATCAATAGTGTCAATTTCTGCCCATATATTTGTGTAATTATATTAGCAACTTATCAAAGGATTTACTTTCCAATTTTCAGATACAATTTCTTTAAATTCTCCTTGTGTAAAAATTTTCATATAAAAATCGCCATTGCCATTTTTACTCTTTCCATGTTCTATTTCGACAACATTTGAGAATTTTTTGTAATCGTCAGATTCGTTTATTTCATTTATTTGAATTAAAGATGATGCTTTATAAACACCGTAAAATCTTTTTCCCATAATAATTATTATTTTACAATTACTGTATGATTAAAATTCAACACCTAATTTGAGACTAAATCCACCTATATTTTCGTTTGAATATTCTCCATGAAGAATTTCGCCACGAGGCGTATAATAGGTAGCAGTATCTGCCCATTGGGCGGAGTATCCAATTGATAAGTTCATTACCTTTTTTTCTGCAATCATAAACCTAACACCCAATGACGGTTCTAAATAAACAATCTCGCCCGAATTGAACCAAAACACCTCATTATCCCCCTCGTCAATAATAAAAGCACCTCCTATCTTTAGTCCCCAAATAGGAGATATTGCACTTTTAAGCATCGCACCTCGAAAATCAACAAAAAGCGGAAGACTTATTGTTGCTACATCTGTAAAATAGTGAACCCCAGTCCCCAATCCTAAATACAAATAAGGGTTAAATTGGCAACCATGCGAAGTCACAAACTCTATGCGGTCAAGCCCGTAAGTTCCTACTTTTGCTGTATAGCCCAAATCAACAAATCCTCTATATTTGGCGATGTTATTTGTTTTAGATTTGGAAGCCTTTAATTGCTGTGGTGCTTCTTTTGTAATCTTTTCAATTTCAGTGATTTTGTAAAAGAAAATACTTCCATCTGTCGTTTGAATTTTTAATGATTCATTCGGAATTTGTTCGATAATAATCCCCTTTATAATACTCCCATTTTTCAAATAAACCATTTCTTGCATTTCTTTTTGTGCAAATAGTGTTGATGTTGCAACAAATAGGAAACACGTAATAATAAAAAATAATCGTTTCATACTCTAAAAATGTTTTTTTCGCCTTACTGTTCCCTCCGTTCGGCAGTTAGTAATTATTTAAAATAAAAAAAGTGCAGGAACGTTAATGCCTTATTTGTTTCAGAGGTATCGCCAAACACCCAGTTACACAAATAAACAACGCCCTGCACCCTTTTCATATATAAAACAATTATATACAAATTGGACGCAAGTGTTCGCTGTCTACTAATCTTGTGTAACTTTTGAAAATTGGCGATTTTCTGAAACAAGAATAATATCACTAAACACTTACATAATCATAAGTCCTTCTCTGCTCTTTATCGCTATAAGATTCAAAGAATTGTTACAAAATTACGAAAAGCGTTGTTATTAACAAGTACTTAATTCAAAAAGTTAACGAATCATAAGCCTGTAACAATTCTTCTTGTTTCAATCCCAAATACCGTTTTGTAATGGAGATACTCGAATGATTAAACAAGTCCATTAATTTAACCAATGCCAATTCCGAAAATGCGGAATTGTTATTATAAACTTGTCGTCCGAAAGTTTTTCTTAACGAATGACAACTAAAATTCTTTACAGAAAGTTTATATTTCTGTTTAATCTCTTTTAATACTACATTTATTCTTTGTATGGAATAAACCGTACCTTTCTGACTTATCAAAATAGAATTGTTTACACTAATTGGATTGATACACTTATAACATTCTTCAATATGTTTCTTCAATTGCGGATTAATTCTAATTGTTCTACTTTTACCTGTTTTCTTCTCGATAATTGTAAATTCGTCTACATTTAATATCTGTTTCCAGCAAAGCGACAAAATATCGGAAATTCGCAATCCCCAAAACGAACCGACTGCAATTAATAAACTACTCTTATATTCTCCGTCTTTGGTAAGTGAGCGGATTAAATTCATTGCTTCATTCCAATTCAGAAAATCAGTGGTTGTATTGCTATATTTTAAGCTCATAATATTCATTTATATGGTGTTAATAATAAAAGTGAATGTCTTTAATTCTAATAAATGTGTAACTGATTGATTTTTTGCGTTTTGTCTATGTAGAGGGGGTGTTTTTTAAGGTAGGGTTAATATAGTGTCCGTGTCTTTACGTTTCCTATTTTTATTTCTTATTGACTGTTTTCCTATAAAAGGAATAAGGAATATTTTTGAGAAATTCTCAAATTAGCTTTTTTCCAGTTAAGGACAATTTTTCATTTTACTTATATATAGAATTGTTTTTTGTCCTTAAATATTTTGTGTGTAATTCACTATATAACCCCATATATATTAAAATAAATTGTTATTTTTGTACCAAAGTTGTACCTAAATATAAATATTATGTCAGTCATTGAAGTTACAAGCAGAGAGTTTAGAGATAATCAAAAGTCTTATCTGGAACGAGTAAAAGAAGGAAATACAATAATTCTAAGAAAGAAAATGGATTCTTTTGTAATAACTTATGTTGAGCCAGAAGAAATACGGTTTTCTCCTGAAATGGAGAGTAAAATAGAGCGAGCAAAAAAGCAAGCAAAAGAAGGAAATGTCAAAAGAATTTCAGGGAAAGAAGAACTTACCGCTTATCTTGATAGCTTATGATTTACGAATTGTTATTTACAGATGATGCGCAAAAAGATATTTTAGGTCTAAAAAAATCAGAGCCAAAAGCATATAATAAACTAGTCAAATTGCTTGCAGAGTTAGTAGAACATCCAAAAACAGGCACAGGAAAACCTAAATTATTAAGACATTTAGACGGTATTTATTCTAGACGGATAACAGATAAATATAGGCTTGTTTATTCAATAGATGATACTGAAATAACAGTTCTTGTTATTTCTGCTTCGGGTCATTATAACGATAAGTAAAGCTAATATTTACATTTAAATCCGAAATTTTATATTTCCTATTTTTATTTCTTATTGACTGTTTCCCTATAAAAGGAATAAGGAATATTTTTGAGAATTTATTAAGGACAATTTTCGCTTTTACATATAATTGAAATTTCATTTTATCCAGACTTCAAAATATATTGTCTAGAATCAACTATTTAGTGAAAAAAATCGCTTATGGAAGTTTACAAGCGACTTTTCTAGTCATAATGATATTCTATCATTTAAACTTAAATTGCAACCAAAACGAAAAAGTATGATTTATGTCTTTTGCTGTTTATTATAATTATTGTTTTTAAGTGAGAAAATCTGTACATTTGCAGATAAGCAATTTGATTTAAAAGGAGAATTATGATAGTTGAAAGGATAGAAAATAATAAGATAACAATATCTATTTCATCAGGAACGGATGTTTTTGGTATTCAACGGCTGATTGACTATGCCAAATACTTAGAAGCAACATCCAAATCAAAAGCAAAGCAATCGGATATAGATAAATTGTCGGATGATGTAAGTCGGAATTGGTGGGAGAAAAATAAACATCGTTTTCTGAAATGAAAATAATCGTTGATGCTAATGTTGTTTTTAGTGGAATCTTAAATACAAATGGAAAAATAGGAGATTTGTTAATTGTTAGAATTTATCCGATAGTAAATGAAATTTTCTTTCCTAGTCCTAGTTCAATTAACCGATATAAAGTAGATAATTGAATATCACTGTGCCCGTTTTCAATTCTAGAAATAAAACTTTTCTTAGTACCAGTTTTATCTGCCAATTGTTGTTGTGTTAAATTGGACAAACGGCGTTCTTCTTTGATAATTTCCCCGAAAGCAAATGCTTTGGCTTTCATCTCAAAGTCTGTTCTTTTTTCAGTTCCGATTGCACCATATCTTTTTTCTAGGTGTTCGTCAAATGTTGTTATTGCTTTATTTTTCATCTTGTTTGTGTTTAAAATACAATTTCATAATCTTTATTGCTTTGTCAATTTCTTTTTGAGGTGTTTTTTGTGTTTTCTTTTGAAAGCCATTGAATAATACAACTAGCTTTCCTTCATCAAAGCAACAGAATATTCTGTAAATATTACTTTCATGTTCAACACAAATTTCAAAAAGTCCGTCTGTGCCTTCTATGTGCTTGAAAAATTTTGTCGGAATCCGTTCAGATATACTTAATTACATACAACACATAATCAATCTTATCTTTCACTTTTTCCGACAGTTCGTCAAAGAACTCATAAAAGTATTGCTTGAAAAATAAAAGTTCTCTTACTTTTTCCATGTGGCAAAGTTAACGAATAATGGAACAATGTACAAGTTTTGATATTATTTGTTTGACAATATTTTATTAAGGACAATTTTTCATTTTACTTATATATAAAATCAATATTTGTCCTTAATTTTTTTTCTTATTCTTCGCAATAAGGTTGCATATAATAAAAACCACCGAGATTGATAATGAAATGCCCTAAAAATCTTATGTCTAGGAAATCACAAACACTTTGAATGTTTTTTGTCAGTACGCAATAGCTCTATTTTGTATTTACGTTTTCCATCTTTACAGACGCAAATCATTAATGGATTTTCGCCATTTGCTAATTCTTTCCATTTGTAACACACGATGTTAACTGTTGCATTCATTGCATTTTTTGGTTGACATTGCCACCCCCAAACCCTCATTTTACCCCACAAAAAAAGCAGTTACATTTACCGTAACTGCCTCATTTTGAGTGACCGCGACAGGATTCAAACCTGTAACCTTCTGATCCGTAGTCAGATGCTCTATTCAGTTGAGCCACGCAGCCATTTCTTCTTTTGCGAGTGCAAATGTAGGGCTTATTTTTTTATTATGCAAATATTTTCGGAAAAATTATTGAATAAATTTAGGTCCGAAGATTAAATAGCCGATATTCAACCCGAAATTCCAATTATCCTTAGGATAACTATAATGATTAGCATACAAACTGATAGACATAAAAGGCAACTGGGCAACTAAATTAATTTCACTTAAATAAGCCGGATTTGTAAATAAATCCCCATAAAAAGCTTTATTCTGCTCGCCCCTTTTTATCGGATAAAGAGGTAGAAATCCATAAAAACCACCTTGAACAAACAACGTAGAATTTAATTTATAAATAGGCATTATTCCGCCAGCCAAATACTGATTTGCGTGAAAAGCTTCATTGAATACCACTAAACTGTGTGGAGTAGGAGAGAAACCGGGCGCCTGAAGAACAGATGCAGTGTAATTGCTCCACAAATTTTTACTGGAAACAACACCTTCCATAATATATCCGATATTAATTTTGTTACTTAACGCATGATAATTTCTCAAACTAGCATTTAGTTGAATATAAGATTGATTATTGGTATTATTAGGAAAAGCTCTTGTCGCAGATATAAAAGATTCTTTGCCTGTTATATATTGCGCGAAGAAACGATGATCATGGCCTAATATTGGAAATTGCTTGGCGTTTAATGAATTTTTTCGATAAAATAAACCCATATTAAAAAGACTATATTTACTTTTATCAAATTCAGCACCATAGAAAGAACCCGTATTATTTTGATAATATCTATCTTCTAATTCGCCATACCCAACAGACATTTCCATTTTTGCTTTTGTTTGAAATGGAAGTCCCAATGCAAGTTTGCTAAAAGATTCCTTCTGATTTGTAAAAGTGGATATATCGGTATCTATAAACAATTTTTCACTTTCATAAAACCTGCGAGTATTAAACGAGAGTAAAGCCGAAATATCAAAAGGAATATGTGATGCTATTTCCAATTTGCCTTGCATAGTGATACCGCTATACGAATTTCCAAGCTGCATATCCAAATTCAAATTGATAGATTGTTCGGTTAAACTTTGATATCCGGCTCCAAAATATATTTGATTCGCGTTCATCGAAGAAATATTACCTCCAAAAGTTACCATAATTTCATCTCTCATCACAATATCCAAATACAAATCAAACGTTTGACTTTCCGGATCGTATTCTGCATGCGGCTGAATTTCTTTTATTTTGGGATTTGTTAATAAGCTAAAATATACTCTTTTGAAATTACGTATAGTGAAAAAATTATCACTATATTGATTAATTTGATTTTCAATAAATGTTTTTTGAGCATCTGTTACTCCTGATATGTATATCTTTTTAAAAATAAGTTTAGGAAAAGTTGCCTTATACTCTGTTCTTCGTATGTTTACATCTGAAAGGGGCACACGTCTATCCACAGTTCCTTTGATTGAATCTAATATTTCCAAAGTCGTATTATATCCTATTTCATACAATTCCTGTGCTTTATTAAAATCAAGAAGACTAACATCTTCAATGTCGAACTTTAACAGAACGCCATCTTCCGATTTGACTTCATAATCTGTTTTTTGCATGATCATATTTTCCAATTGATCATATAAACTTTGTTCCGCAGGTTTCTTTGGATTGGAACCGGCAACAGAGGAGCCAATAATGAAATCCGGTTGCCACGCATCTTTCAGCGGATTCACAGGAAAATTATCATAAATACCTCCGTCCAACAGAGGAATATCATCAATTACAATTGGTTTGAAAAACAAAGGAAAAGACATCGATGCTCTAACTGCATCTCCTAAATCTCCATGACGGAAAATAATCGGTTTTTTATTATAAATATCGGATGCTACACATAAAAAAGGAACGAAAAGTTTGTCAAAATCCCTTTCGCATTGAGCGTTAGCTTGTGCGAAAAGCTGAAGGAATGCTTGATTCATCTGAATCGGATTTATCAAACTATTGGGTAATATGGATTCTCGTAATGTGATTGAATCATTCAGCGGAATATTAAAACGGACAAAAGAGGGGTCATCAGCCTTTTGGCGAAAATAATACTGATAATCCGATTCTACTTTTCCTGTTTGCCAATAATGAAATTCATCCGAGAGAAACAAATCCAACATTTCTTCCGGAGTATATCCCATAGCATACAAACTTCCAACAATAGCTCCAATGGAAGTTCCTGCAATATAGTCGATTGGAATGTCATTTTCTTCTAATGCTTTAATGACTCCAATATGTACGGCTCCTTTTGCTCCACCTCCACTAAAAACTAAGCCAACTTTTTGTGTATAAGCACTGTTTATACACAAAAACAAGATGAAAAAAAGTATAAATATTTTCTTAATCATTTGTAAACTCAATTGCAGAGCAAATATAAGTATAAATTATTTTTTAGGATTTATAATCTAATCTAATTTTCAGATAAATTTCGTAATTTTGTAGTTTATAAGAAAAAATACCTCTTTAAATTTTAGGCAGATATGAAAAAAATTATTTTATCTATTTTATTTTTAATAACATTTACGATTATGGCGCAAGCAGGAAATCCATTATTAGGAAAGTATAATACACCTCATGGAACTATTCCGTTTAATAAAATCAAGGTAAGTGATTATGAGCCAGCTTTTGAACAAGCAATGAAATTGCACAGTCAAGAAGTTCAAAAAATAGCTTTTAATAGAGCTGTTCCAACTTTTCAAAATACGATTGAAGCATTGGAATATTCCGGAGAGTTGTTGAATAATGTGAGCACTGTCTTTTTCAACTTGCTAAGTGCTGAGAGCAATGATGAAATGATGGTAATTGCTCAAAACATTCAACCTAAATTGACAGAGCATTTTAACAATATAAGTTTAAATGAATTTTTATTTCAAAAGATAAAAACAGTTTATCAACAAAGAGAGAATTTAGATTTAAATAAAGAGCAAAGAAAGTTATTAGACGATACCTTTGAAAGTTTTGTTAATCAAGGAGCTAACTTAAATGAAGAGGATAAAAATAAATATCGGGAATTTTCTTCTCAATTAAGTTCATATACTTTGAATTTCGGACAAAATGTATTAAAAGCAACTAACGCTTACACATTATTGCTTACCAAAGAATCTGATTTAGAAGGACTTCCTCAAGATATAATTGATGCTGCTGCTCAAAAAGCGAAAGAAAAAGGGCAGGAGGGATGGATATTTGATTTATCAGCTCCAAGTTATGTCGCTTTCATGAAATATTCTACCAATCGGGATTTGCGAAAAGAACTTTTTATAGCTTACAACACCAAATGTATAGAGGGCGATTTTAATAATCTGGACAATATAAAAGGAATAATAAATACTCGTTTAGCCATTGCTAATTTAATGGGATATAAGTCTTATGCAGAGCAAGTATTACATAGACGAATGGCGGCTAACTCTCAAAATGTCATGGACTTATTGGATGAACTTTTAACCGGATTTGAGGCTTCTGCAAAAGAAGAATATCGTGAAGTTCAGGGTTTTGCGATTGGAAAAGAAAATCAAAATATCACAATAATGCCTTATGACTGGGCGTTTTATTCAGATAAGTTAAAGAGTGCAAAATTTGATTTAAATGATGAGATGACTTGTCCATACTTTGAATTGGAAAATGTGAAGAAAGGTGTATTCGATTTGGCAACTACTTTATTTGGAATTACATTTAAAAAGAATGAAAAAATATCTGTATATCAAGAAGATGTAGAAGCTTTTGAAGTTTTTGATAAAGATGGAAAATACCTTGCAGTTCTTTATACTGACTTTCATCCGAGAGCTGGAAAAAGACCGGGTGCTTGGATGACAAGCTATCAAAGTCAAGAGATTCGCAACGGAAAAATGGTGCGTCCTCATGTCTCAATCGTGATGAATTTTACTAAACCAACTGCATCTAAGCCGGCATTGTTGACTTTTGATGAAGCGGTAATATTCCTTCATGAATTTGGTCATGCTTTGCATGGAATATTTGCGAATACAACTTATCCAAGTCTTTCAGGTACAAGTGTATATCGTGACTTTGTTGAACTTCCTTCTCAGATAATGGAAAACTTCCTTTTGGAGAAAGAATACTTGGATTTATTTGCTGTTCATTATGAAACCGGTGAAAAAATTCCGCAAGAATTAGTGAAAAAAATAATCGATGCAGCTAATTTCAATGTGGGTTATTTGTGTTTGCGCCAATTATCTTTTGGTTTCTTAGACATGGCGTATCATTCTATAACAGAACCTTATAACGGAGAGATAAGTGCTTTCGAATACGAAGCAATCAATCCAACAGTCGTTGTGCCGCTTGTTGAAGGCACATTCGTTTCTTCTTCATTCAGTCATATTTTCTCAGGTGGTTACGCTGCCGGTTATTATTCTTATAAATGGGCAGAAGTATTAGATGCTGACGCATTTGCATTATTCAAAGAAAAAGGAATTTTCAATAAAGAAGTTGCTCAATTATTTTACGAAAATGTTTTAACAAAAGGAGGAACAGAAGACCCAATGGAATTATATCTTCGTTTTAGAGGACAAAAGCCGACAACAGAAGCACTTAAGGCAAGAAGTGGAATTAAATAATATTTGAACATTATATTACATGAGACGAATTATTTTTATTATTAGTTTATTTATGTGTGTTATTGCTTGTACAAAACAATCAAGTCCGAATCCATTTTTTGTAGAGTGGGAGGGTCCATACGAACTTCCTCCTTTTGAAAAAATAACAACTAAGGATTACAAAGAGGCTTTTATCAAGGGAATGGAAGAGCAAGTGGATGAAATTGAAGCGATTGTGAACGATTCAGAAACGCCTTCTTTTCAAAATACAATTGCTGCATTTGATGCTTCCGGAAAGTTACTTACCAAAGTAATAAATATCTTTTTTGCTCAATCCAATGCGGATGGAACAAAAGAAATTCAAGAATTGGAAAGTGAAATAGTTCCGTTATTGACTCAGCATAGCGATAAAATTATGATGAATGCCAAATTATTCGAGAAAGTAAGTTTCGTAAAAGAAAATGTAGATTATTCTACATTGACTGATGAAGAAACAACTTTATTGAATGATTTATATCTTAATTTTGCTCGAAATGGAGTTCTTCTTTCTGAAGCGGATGGTGCAAAATTCAAAGAGATAAGTGAGCGATTATCCATTTTAGAAAATAGATTTGCTCAAAATTTATTAGCAGAAACCGGTTCATTCCAATTGATTATTGATAACGAAAAAGATTTAGAAGGACTGTCGGAAGGTGCAATTACTGCAGCCGCAAATCGTGCTGAAAACGCAGGAATGGCAGGAAAATGGATTTTTGGATTAGATAATCCAAGTATAATACCTTTCTTATTCTCAAATAATAATAAACAATTAAGAGAAAAAATATTTACGGCTTATTTGAATCGTTGCAACAATGATAACGAATTCGATAACAAGGAAGTATTAAAAGAAACTGTAGTTTTACGTAAAAACAAAGCTGATTTGTTGGGCTATAAAGATTTTGCTGATTTCGTTTTGGAAAAAAGAATGGCAAAAAATACGGAAAATGTTTATCAATTATTGAATCAAATTTGGTCTCCGGCATTGAAAAAAGCAAACGAAGAATTGGCTGAAATGCAAACATTAATAGGAGAGGGGTATGGCTTAACTAGTTCTGATTGGAGATATTATGCTGAAAAGTTAAAGGCGCAAAAATACAATCTTTCCGATGAAGAATTACGTCCATATTTTAAAGCCGAAAATGTTTTGGATGGAATCTTTTGGGTATCGAATCAACTTTTTGGAATCACTTTCATCGAACTAAAAGATGTTCCAAAACCGCACAAAGATGCGCAAGCATTTCTTTGTTTAGACGAAGATGGAACAACTGAATTGGGCGTTTTATATATCGATTTATATGCTAGACCGGGATTAAAAAGAGGTGGAGCGTGGTGCGGAACGTATAGAGATGCTGCCCAAAACGAAAAAGGAGAAAGAATTAAACCAATTACTTATATTACTTGTAATTTTACTTCTCCATTGGGCGATGAGCCTTCTTTATTGACTCCGGATGAAGTGGAAACTTATTTCCATGAATTTGGTCACGCCTTGCACAATCTGTTCAAAACGGTAAAATACAACCTAACAGCACATGTACCAACTGATTTTGTTGAATTGCCGTCTCAGATTATGGAACATTGGGCATTTCAACCTCAAGTTTTAGCTTATTACGCAAAGCATTATAAAACAGGCGAATCAATCCCTCAAGAATTACTCGACAAAATGGAAGCCGCTTCTAAATATGGTCAAGGATTTGCGACTGTAGAATATTTAGCCGCTTCTTATTTAGATATGGATTATCATGTAAATGTTTCACCTGAAACGATTAATGTAATTGAATTTGAAGCGAACACTTTAAGTAATCGCGGTTTGATTTCACAGATTCCACCGAGATATCGCAGTACTTATTTTCAGCACACATTTACAGGATTCTACGCTGCGGGCTATTACAGCTATATTTGGTCTGAAGTTTTGGATTGTGATGCATTTGCAGCCTTTGTTGAATCTGGAGATATTTTTAACAAAGAAATTGCGAAGCGTTTTAGAGAAACAATATTAGAACCCGGAGGAACTTATCCGGCTGATAAAATGTATGAAAATTTCCGTGGAAAAAATCCAAATATTCAAGCCTTATTGAAAAATCGCGGATTAGAATAATTTTATATTCCTAAATTTTCCTTAAATGGGGACTTTGCTTATGTACGATTTCTTAATTGTGCGATTTTAAGGAGTTGGCGTCAGCAAAAGTTCCCTTAAGGGGATTTAGGGATTAAAAAAGAGATAATCGAAAAATCAACATAATTACTATTATGTTTAATAGAGTAGGAGAAAATTCCTTTCCTCCACTTTCAACCTAGAAAAATCAGAAAAAATGGCAAAAACAAAAACAGCATACGTTTGTTCTCAATGTGGCAACGATTCTCCCAAATGGCTGGGAAAATGTCCGATTTGCGGCGAATGGAATACTTATGTAGAAGAATTGATAACCAAAACGTCAACAGTTCAAACCTTGCATGAGTTGTCTAATTTTGATACATTCAAATCAAAACCCATTTTATTGAAAGATATCCAAACAGATAATGAAATTCGTATGGATATGAATGATTTGGAATTAAACCGTGTTTTAGGCGGAGGTTTAGTGCCAGGTTCCTTGGTTTTAATTGGTGGTGAACCGGGAATTGGGAAATCAACATTGGTTTTGCAAACCGTTTTGAAATTGAATAAATACAAAACACTCTATATTTCTGGCGAAGAAAGTGCTAAACAGTTGAAATTGAGAGCCGAACGATTAGGTTCCGGCAATGACAACTGCTTTATTGTCTGTGAAACAAACTTAGAGCAAATATTCACTCACATCAATAATGTAAAGCCTGATTTAGTTATTGTTGACTCGATACAAACAATTTATACAGAAAGAGTTGAGTCAAGTCCCGGAAGTATTTCGCAAGTTCGTGAAAGCTCCGCAGCGATATTGAAATTTGCCAAAGAAACAGCAACCCCTGTCCTACTCATCGGTCATATCAATAAAGAAGGAAATATTGCCGGTCCGAAAGTATTGGAGCATATTGTTGATACTGTTTTACAATTTGAAGGCGACCAACATTATATGTATCGAGTGCTTCGGAACATAAAAAATCGCTTTGGAAGCACTTCAGAATTAGGTATTTATGAGATGTGTCAAACTGGATTGCGAGAAGTGAATAATCCTTCTGAATTGCTACTAACACAGAATCATGAAGGTTTAAGTGGAGCTGCTATTTCCGCTGCTATTGAAGGAGTTAGGCCTTTTCTAATAGAGACGCAAGCTTTGGTTAGTACCGCAGCTTATGGAACACCTCAAAGAAGTGCCACCGGATTTGATATTCGAAGGATGAATATGCTTTTGGCGGTTTTAGAGAAAAGAGCCGGATTCAAATTAGGGCAAAAAGATGTATTCCTTAATATTGCCGGAGGTTTGCGTGTAAATGACCCTGCAATGGATTTGGCAGTTATAAGTGCGATTCTATCCTCCAGTTTGGATGTATCTATTGAACGTGAAATTTGTATGTGTGGAGAAGTTGGACTTTCAGGAGAAATTCGTCCTGTTAACCGGGTAGAACAACGAATTATGGAAGCTGAGAAATTAGGATTCAGCAAAATCCTCATTCCTCAAAACAACCTAAAAGAGTTTGACGATAAGAAACTTAATATTAAAATAAAAGCTGTCAGAAAAGTTGAAGAAGCTTTTCGAGAATTATTTGGTTAGTATTCCCAACGCTCCAACCTAAAAAGTAACGAAACACATGAAAACTCATTTTTTTCTTTTGCTCTTGCTTTCAACTATCATTTCATCAGGTTGCGGTCAAACTAAGAGCCCGAATTCTGATTCATTTGCTGAGCCGCAGACCCAAGAAGATTCTTTGATAACCAACTTGGAATTACTGGGGAAGATATGGGGCTTTTTAAAGTATTATCACCCCGAAATCGGAAAAGGCAAATATAATTGGGATAATGAATTATTTCAGATTTTGCCCGAATACCTGAGCGTAAACGATATCAGGAAGCGGGACGAAACATTACTTCGATGGATAGAAACATATGGTGAATTGTCAGAATGTACAACCTGTAAGGAAACAGCAACTGATGCTTATCAAAAATCTGATTTTTCATGGATTGAGAACAGAAATATGAGTGCCGGCTTAAAAGAAAAGATTATGGAGATATACCAAAATAGACATCAGGGAAATCATTATTATATTAAGAAGGCGTTCTTTGATGGAAATCCTGAATTTTTAAACGAACAATCTTATTCAGCTACTTTTCCCGACAAAAATCTTCGTTTATTGGCGTTGTATCGGTACTGGAACATCATCCACTATTTTTTTCCATATAAGTATTTAACAGACAAAAATTGGGATAACGTATTAAGAGAGTATATCCCTAAATTTATTAATGCAAAAACGGCATTGGAATATCAATTGACCGTACTTCAACTTGCAGCCGAAACCAATGATACGCATGCAAGACATTTTCTAGGAGAAAATGAAACGGACATAATAAGAGGAATAGGATATGCGCCCTTTCGGACAAAAGAAATAGACTCATTGAGAGGAACTATGTATGCACCTTTTCGGGTTCAGTTTATTGAAGATAAATTAACAGTTACCGGCTATCACAAGCCGGAATTGAAAGAAACCATAGGTGTGAAAATTGGCGACTTCATAACCCACATAAACGACAAGACGATAGAATATATTATTGACAGCATTAAATCATACTATCCGGCATCGAATGAAGCAGCAAGAATACATCACATCGCACCTGATTTGCTGCGTTCAAATAATCATTCAATTCAGATTGTCTACAATTCTTCTGGAACAATAACGCAAAAGGAGTTACCATTGTATGAGAGGTCTGATTTGGATATGAACAAAAGAAGCACTAGACTAGCTTATGACAGTATAATGATTGATAAGGACTCTGTGTTTATCGGCTATATTACACTTGAAACCATCAAAGATACAGATATACCCCATATAAAAAAGTCTTTTATGAATGCGAAAGGAATCATCATTGATATTCGGAATTACCCTGCTGCTTTTGTACCCTTTTCGTTGGGGAATTATTTTACTTCGACAAGAAAGCCTTTTGCGAAGTTTACTACGGGAAATATAAATAATCCGGGAGAATTTAATTTTAGTCGTAACTTGTCACTTTTAAATAATAACGCAGGAAACCTCCATAGTTCTAGCACTTTAGGAACTCTCAATTCAGAAAAACATTTTCAAGGAAAATTAGTTGTAATTGTGAATGAAGCAACCATAAGCCAAGCCGAATATACGGCTATGGCATTCAGAGCCGGCGATAATACGGTTATAATTGGTAGCCAAACACAGGGAGCTGACGGAAATGTGTCATTTATCCCTCTACCGGGCGGATTAAGAACAGGGATTTCAGGCACTGGTGTTTATTATCCGGATGGAACACAAACCCAGCGTGTTGGCATTGTGCCAGATATCGAAGTAAGACCCACCATCAAAGGAATACGAGAAGGACGAGATGAACTCTTGGAAAAAGCAATTGAAATTATAAAAAATAAGGGCACTTCTAATTTCACTACGCCCGTGCATTCAGGGATTATGCCATCAACCTGAAAGCTTTTCGAGAATTATTTGGTTAATTCCAATGCTCCAATCAATTCTTTTACAGATTTGATTCCATGCCTATCCAAATATTCATTTATACCATCTACAACTTTTACCGAAATAGTCGGGTCAACAAAGTTGTAAGTTCCTATTTGAATGGCAGTTGCTCCGGCTAACATAAATTCAACCGCATCTTTCCAATTCGATATTCCACCGAGTCCGATAATTGGAATTTTGACAGCTTTATACGTTTGATAAACCATTCGCAATGCTACCGGCTTAACACACGGACCCGATAATCCACCTGTAATAGTCGACAAAAGAGGTTTTCTTTTTTCAATATCAATCGCCATTCCGAGTAAAGTATTGATTAAAGAAACGGAATCAGCACCTTCTGTTTCAGTCGCTTTCGCAATTTCAGTAATATCAGTTACATTCGGTGAAAGCTTCACAATTAATGTTTTGTGATATACTTGTCGAACCGCTTTAACCACTTCAGAAGCTCCCGCAGTAGTTGTACCAAACGCCATTCCTCCTTGCTTCACATTCGGACATGAAATGTTTAATTCGATAGCCGGTATTTTGTCTAATTCGTTGATTTTTTCAGCACAAGCGACATAATCTTCAATAGTAGAACCGCTTACGTTGACCATCATTTGTGTGTCAATTGTTTTGATTTTCGGATATATTTCGGAAATAAAATAATCAACACCTTTATTTTGCAATCCCACAGCATTCAACATTCCGGAAGGCGTTTCGGCCATTCGAGGATAATCATTTCCCTCTCTGTGTAGATTGGTTGTTCCTTTCACAAAAATTCCGCCTATTTTGGATAAATCAATAAAATCGGCGTACTCCGTTCCATATCCAAAAGTGCCGGATGCTGTTAACACCGGATTCTTTAACTGTAATTCTCCTATGTTGATATTTAAATTTGCCATGTTAATTGATTTATATTAAATACAGGTCCTTCGGTACAAACGCAAGTATTTCCTTTCACTGTTTTTTCCACACAACAGAGACAAGCGCCAATGCCGCAAGCCATCATGTTTTCCAATGATACTTCGCAAGGAATATTAGCTTCTTTAGCATATTTTGCAACGGAAACCATCATCGGTTTGGGGCCACAAGAGTAAATAAAATCTGCATCACCACTCGAAAGAACAGAATGATTGGTCACAAATCCTTTTTCTCCCAGCAATCCATTTTCCGTAGTAATATGTACTTCTCCATATTTCTTAAATTCATCCAATTGCAATAAATCTTTCTCTGTTCGAGCGCCCAGCAAAAAGCTTGGAGTAAATCCTTTCTCTTTCAGATAAGCTCCCAAATACAATAATGGAGCAATTCCAACTCCGCCACCAATCAGTAGAAGCTTTTTATTTGGTTCAGTAGGAATAGAAAAACCATTTCCCAAAGGAAAAAGTAAATTTAAGGAATCGCCTTCTTTAATTTCGGCTAACTTTTGAGTTCCTTCGCCCACCAATTGAATCAGTAACCAAAGTTCCTTCTTTTGCTTATCGATAAAATGAATCGAAATAGGACGCCGCAAAAATGTATTTTCAGCATTATCCACTTTTACCTGAACAAATTGTCCGGGCATAGCTTGAATTTCCATTTCCGATTCATCCTGAAACGAATTATCAATCGTTAGTTTTAATAAGCAATAATTGTTATTTAATTGAACGTTTTCTTTAACTTTCCAATCGAGTATATACTTTTTCATTCCAAAAGATTTTTATCGGACACAAAATTACATGAAAATCGGAGTATTTCCAAGCGCATATAATAAAAATCAAAACTTTATATGATTAATATTTGTAGATATAATCTAGTTTATTTGTTGAAATAGTATATATTTGCATTGCTTAAACAGTTAGTGAAATGAAAATAGTAAATCAACTCCAGCCAGTTAACATTCAGACAAAAAAAAAGCAAAAATATCTTCCTATAGCAATTATTGCTCTTGTCGGGCTTTTTACTTACTTTAGTTACAAGGAACCAAAAGTTGAAATTGACACAAACGCATTCAAATTGAAAGGAGTGTATGGAGTAAACCTGCCTTTTAGTGAAATTGAAGAAGCTGACACCATAGTTTGGAGTAAAATGCCGTCAATTTCAATTCGCACCAACGGAATTTCTCTAAATAAAGTAAGTCGCGGAAAATTCAAAACAACCGACGGCGAAAAAATCCATTTGAGCATTCATCGTGGAGTTAGTCCTGTCATCAGAATTGTCGAAAAAGACGGCTCAGTTTATTACATCAACAGGAAAAATGCAAACGAAACAAGGCAAATATTCAAAAAACTAAATATAAATAATTAACATGTCCGTTAATTGTTATCACCAAACAAAGCCTTATTATTAATTTTAAGAGACTTTATCTTACCTTTTTTACAGTACTGAAAAAGGGGGTTATTCTTCAGGCAACAAAGTAAGAAAGGTTTTATCTTTAAAGAAAATGACTATTTTATCAATATTTTTCGATGTTGAAATTTTAGGAATAACCACTTCATTTTCAATATTTTTAACCGGAATTTCGGCCGGTTTATCTATGATTTCCTGCGAATATTTTGGTTTTACTGTATTTATGGGCGGATTTATTGGAATCTCACTGAACAAATCGGGTTCTAAAGTTGCTTTTTCTCCTTTATACATAGGAGGTGTTCCTAACATCAACCAATCAAGATTAATCCTTTCGTATTTTTTGACAATCTTCAATAACATATCGAGACTTGGGTTATTTCTCCCTTTCAAAACATGATTCATGGCTCCACGGGTAATTCCTATTTCATCTGCAAATGCAGAAGGAGTCATATTTTCTTTTTCGATTACCTTTTTTATTCTATCAATCATGAAAAAAGCTATTTACAATTAGAATACTAACGAAATACAAATGTAAACAAACTAATTTACAATTCAAAACTATAATTGTAAATCGACAACAATACAAATGTAATTAGTATATATCAGATATTTATAACACATTTGTAAAAACGCATAAGCTATGTTTATATTCGAGTTGATATATTGTATGTATATTGTTGGTTTTTAATTGATTATATAACTATTTAACGTAAAATGTTAGGTGTTTTACAGGAGTATAGCCAACTGTTTCAGTTAATTGATATTAATAGTTTAGAAATTCAATATAAATAACTGATTATTATAGGTTTATATGATTGCTTTTAGATAGTTGTTTTGCGTTTTTTAGATGTGATTAGAAATGTAAATTCAAATAAATATAAACATATAAATATTTGTGTGTTTACATTTGTATCGCATAAGGATTATCTATTATTTAGTTTTCTTCGTGATGACATTTGTATATTAGCTTGATTTATTTACAAGTGTATTCTGATACTATAAGCAAATCTTGCTTAAAAAGGATTTTCTTGCTAAATCTTGTTAGAGTTCAATATTTTCAACACATTTTTTTTCAAATATATTTACGCCATTCTCCCGAACTTAATAAAAATCCCTATCTTTGTGCTGAAGTAGTCAATCGGTCTGTCGCTTTTTATTCAAAAAGAGGAAAGTCCGGACAACATAGAGTACCCTATTACCTAACGGGTAGCTGTTTGTGAGAGCAGAGTTAAGTAGAAGAAAATAACCGCCTTTTATAAAGGTAAGGGTGAGAAGGTAAGGTAAGAGCTTACCAGTTCTTATAGCAATATAGGAAGCTGTACAACTTAGGGGTTGCAAAATCATGTATACCGGCGTATGTAGAACTACTCGTTCGATGCCGGGGGGTAGATTGCTCGAGTTTAATGGAGACATTAAACCTAGATAAATGGCAGACATCTAATTTTAGATACAGAATCCGGCTTATAGATTGACTACTTTATTTTTTACAAATGTTATTTGTACCATGAAGTTTAAAGAAATACCGAATCACATTAAACAATTTTGGAAATTTATTTCAGAAGATATATGGAGAGCTGTTCCTCAAGAATTAAGTAGCAAAAAAAGGCGAGGATACACCATTCTTAAAGTGATAAGTCTTGCTATTAGACGTTATCAGGTAGACAATTTGCAAAGAAGTGCCTCTGCCCTCACCTACAGCACTTTTTTATCACTCATTCCCCTACTCGCTGTGTTACTGGCAATTGCCAAAGGATTTGGTTTTCAAAATATTGTGGAAAGTCAAATGTTTCAATACTTTTCAGGACAAAAAGAGATTTTGGTAAAGGTATTTACATTTGTAGATTCCTATATGCAGCATACTAAAGACGGTATATTTTTGGGATTAGGACTACTTTTGTTACTTTATACTGTTTACAATCTTATATCGAATATAGAAGATACTTTTAATATGATTTGGCAAGTTCCGAAAGGCAGGTCTTATATTAGACGACTTACAGATTATTTTTCTTTATTTTTACTCATTCCGGTATTTTTGATTTGTTCTTCCGGTATTTCTATATTTTTTGCAACAACATTCAGTGGCACTTTGACTAGTTATGAAGTCCTTGCACCTGTTTACGAAATTATTATTACGGTATCCCCTTTTATCATCATGATATTAGTTTTTACCGCTTTATATATGTTCATGCCCAACACAAAAGTTCAATTCAAACATGCTTTATATGCGGGAATTTTTGCATCCATTGGCTTTCAAACTTTTCAATATCTATATATAAATGGTCAAATTTGGGTTTCAAAGTATAATGCTATCTATGGTAGTTTTGCCTTACTTCCTTTACTCCTATTATGGATGCAAGTTTCTTGGGTCATTTGCTTGATTGGAGCTGAAATTGCCTATTCCGGTCAAAATGTGCAAAACTTTGAATTTGAGACAGATATAAAGAATATCTCGAAAAGATACTTTGATTTTCTCTTTCTTACGATTGCAGCTTTGATTATGAAACGATTTGCAGAGGGAGAAAAACCTTATACTGCAATGGAGATTTCCAATCATCACAAAATACCGATTCGTTTGACAAAGCAGATTATTTATTTATTAATAGATTTGGGAATTATTAGTGAAGTAAGAGATGAAAAAGGATACTCTAACTATCAGCCAGCCATGGATATAAATAAAATTACGGTAGAATATTTATTCAATAAAGTAGACCAATTTGGTTCGGAAAATTTTAAGGTGGATAATAAGCATAAATTCAATTCTGAATGGGAAGTTATTCTTCAATCTCGAATGGATATGTTTCATAATAACAAGGACTTACTAGTGAAAGATCTTTGATAAATACCTGCCTTTCTAAAAACATTCAAATTCGCACTAAAACACTAAGCACTGACAGCATTGGCTAGGTTCTTGAATTAAATGCGTTTAGTCAGGAAGATTTTGCTTAGTCTTTTTTTTCAAATTTATTATTGCTAACTTTACAAAAATTTTTAATTTTTTCAAATCTTATTAATCAATGAAGAAAACTTTTTTTTACTTATTTGCTCTATCGGCATGTCTAATTTCCTGCACGGAAAAAGATCAAAAAGAACAGAAAGACTATGCACAGTTTGTTGATGTTTTTATTGGTACAGGTGGACATGGTCACACTTATCCGGGTGCGACAGTCCCTAACGGAATGGTACAGTTAAGTCCAGATACCCGCACCGTTGGCTGGGATGCCTGCAGTGGTTATCATTACAATGATTCAACAATGATTGGATTCAGCCATACACATTTGAGTGGCACAGGAATTCCTGATTTGGGTGATTTTTTGTTTTTACCTTTTACCGGAGAACTTAATAAAGTAGTTCAGTACAAACACAATGACGGAGTGCTTAAAGCAGACGGAACGCTGGATGTGCAAGAGGACACTCCTCGCTATGGTTCTTCTTTTTCACATGAAGATGAAGTTGCTTATCCGGGTTATTATAGTGTTCTTTTGAGAGATTATAATGTGAAAGCAGAATTAACGGCAACCACTCGTGCCGGTTTTCATCGTTATACTTTCCCTTCTTCCGAAAACCCCAAATTATTTATTGACTTGGAGCGGACGATGGATAACAGAAGAATACTTGCTTCAGATATAAAAGTAATTAGTGATACTGAAATACAAGGATTTAAGCAAGTACAAGGATGGGCGCCGAATCGTTATGTTTATTTTCATGCGGAATTTTCCCAACCATTTGCAATTGATTCAATCGTAGGTAATGTTCACGCATTTTTAACATTTGAACCTACAGAACAAGTATTAATTAAAGTGGGTCTTTCGTTTGTGGATGCAGACGGGGCAGAAAAAAACTTGAAGGCTGAAATTGCTGATTGGAATTTTGACAACGTTAAAGACAATGCTCGTAAAACGTGGAATGAAGAATTGTCCAAAATTGAAGTTTCAACAACAGATGCTACAAATCGCACTATTTTTTATACAGCATTATATCACACAAGATTGCAACCAATTACTGCTTCCGATGTTGATGGAAGATTCAGAACAATGGATAACCGAATTGAACAAGATAATAACTACACCAATTATGCGATTTTCTCGCTTTGGGATACTTTCCGGTCATTACATCCTCTAAATACGGTTATTTCCCCGGAGGATAACCAAGCAATGATTCGTTCGCTGATTCGCAAATCAGATGAGGGAGGTTTGCTTCCAATGTGGGAACTGCATTCAAATTATACCGGCTGTATGCTTGGTTATCATGCAGTTTCGGCTATTACCGATTCGTATTTCAAAGGACAACGCGATTTTGACATTGAAAAAGCATATGAGGCAAGTAAAAAAGCTTCTTCCTATGATGTTGTTAACATTTCTCCCACTATTCCTCAACATGTTTTACAAGGTGAAGGTAATTTGATGCCTACCAGTAGAAAATATAAAAATACACTTGGCTGGATTCCGGCTGATAATGTTGAAGGCGAAGGAGAATCAGTGGCAAAAGGTTTAGAGTATGCTTATAATGATTGGTTGATTGCTCAGTTTGCCAAAGATTTGGGTAAAGAAGATGACTATACTCGCTTTATGGAATTGAGCAAAAATTACAAAAACTACTATGATCCTTCTGTTGGTTTTATGAGAGGAAGAAACGCTGATGGTTCGTGGGTTAGCCCATTTGATCCGGCTGCTTACAAGCACAGCGATACTCACGCAAAAATTTATTGCGAAGGAAATGCTTGGCAATGGGCATTTTTTGTTCCTCACGATGTAGATGGATTGGTAGAATTAATGGGTGGCAAAGAAGCATTTACTGAAAAATTAGATGCATTGTTCTCTACTCCTTATGTAGCAGCCAAAGGTGAAAATAATTTGGACATTACCGGTTTGATTGGTCAATATGCGCATGGAAACGAACCTAGCCATTTGACGATTTATCTTTATAATTTAATTGGACAACCACAAAAAGCACAAGCATTAATAGACGAAGTACTTCAAACACTTTATACTGATAAACCTGATGGCTTATCCGGTAATGAAGATTGTGGTCAAATGTCAGCATGGTATGTTTTGAATGCAATGGGATTCCACCCATATTGTCCGGGTGTTCCTGAATATGCAGTTGGACGTCCGCTTTTTGAAGAAGTGAAAATTAATTTGGAAAATGGTAAGACATTTACAATCCGCACGAAAAATAATTCACTGAAAAATAAATATATTGAATCAGCAACATTGAACGGCGAAAAATTGGATACTTTGTTTTTCTCTCACCAAGATATAATGAATGGTGGTGTTTTAGAGATTGCAATGACTGATAAAGCCAATTGAAAGATATATAATTAGTTAGACTAATTAATCTCTTGATGCAACGGCGAACTTCTTTTGGAGGTTCGCCGTTGTTATTTTTCGCACACAAGTCGAAAGATCGGAAATATCTAAATTCATATTATTCAAAACGCGCGAAATCAACGACTTAACATTTTTTAACTACATAGCATTTTGTTTCTGTTCAATGTTTGTTAACTGCAAATTCACATGAAAACATAAAAAAAACAACAAATTTTCGATTTTCTGGTTGAAGAGAAGTCCTTTTATATTTCCCAGCTTGTTAATTTGTGTAATAAACATATAATTTAATAGCAAAAAATGAAAAAAAAGCGTAAATTTGCTCTTTCTAATAGACGTTTAGTAACGAATTACTAAATGCAACTTAACTTTTATTTATGAGATATCGTATACACTTTTTAGTGTTATTTTTAGGCATTTCATCTTTAGTGTTTTCCCAACAAAAAATCAGCGGCTTAATTGTCTCTGCCGAGGACACAGAGCCGGTTATCGGAGCTTCTGTTGCACTAAAAGATAATTCTTCCGTAGGAACAGTGACAGACATCGATGGAAACTTTTCCCTTACAGTTCCCGATGGATCTAAATCATTAGTCATCACCTATATTGGGATGAAGTCGCAAGAAGTTCTCATCCAAGAATGGATGAACATAGTTTTGGAACCAGATTCTCGTCTATTGGGCGAGGTTGTAGTTACCGGTATGCAACAAGTTGATAAACGCTTGTTTACTGGAGCAGCGACAAAAATCGAAGCATCTAAGGCTAAACTCGATGGAGTTGCGGATATTAGTCGTTCCTTGGAAGGAAGAGCTGCCGGAGTTTCTGTTCAAAATGTTTCCGGAACATTTGGAGCAGCTCCAAAAATACGTGTTCGTGGAGCTACTTCCATTTACGGAAACTCTCGCCCTCTTTGGGTTGTTGATGGCGTAATCATGGAAGACAATATAGATATATCTTCAGATGATCTTTCATCTGGAAATGCAGAAACGCTAGTATCTTCTGCTATTGCAGGAATCAATGCGGATGATATTGAAAGCATTCAAATTTTGAAAGATGGATCAGCTACTTCTATTTATGGCGCACGAGCAATGGCTGGAGTTGTGGTTGTAACAACTAAACGAGGACAATCAGGTGTGAGCCGTTTATCATATACCGGAGAGTTCACCTCTCGTTTGAAACCCAGATACAAAGATTTCAATATAACCAATTCCCAAGAACAAATGGGTATTTATAAAGAAATGGCCGACAAAGGTTGGTTGGAATTTGCTTCCATTGCCGGAAGTTCTAATTCCGGAGTTTATGGAAAAATGTACGATTTGATCGGAGAATGGAAAGGCGGAACTGAATATGCTTTGCGTCACAGACAAAATGATATGAATGCATATCTTCGTCAGTATGAATACTTAAACACCGATTGGTTCGACGAATTATTTAATAGCAACATCGTTCAAAATCATGCTGTAAGTATGTCTTCCGGTTCGGATAAAAGTCAATTTTATCTTTCGTTTTCAGCAATGAACGATCCGGGTTGGACAAAAGCTAGCGATGTGGAACGTTATACATTTAATGCGAATGGATCTTATAAAATTTCTAATTCATTAACTTTGAATTTGCTTGGATCCGGATCGCGCCGTGATCAGAAAGCGCCCGGAACTCTAGGACAAGAAATGGATCCGGTATCTGGATCAGTAAAACGTGAATTTGATATTAACCCTTACAGTTTTGCGTTAAACTCTTCTCGCACACTTGATCCAAACGAGTACTACCGAAGAAATTACGCTCCTTTCAATATTTCGCATGAATTGGATAATAATTACATTGATTTGAATGTAACCGATGTGAAATTTCAAGGAGAATTGGCATTGAAAATTCTAAAAGGATGGGATCTCAAAGCTTTAGGAGCTATTCGTTATTCGAATAATGCATACGAACATCATATAAAAGACCACTCTAATATGGCGAGAGCTTATCGCGCAGGTGTGGCGGAAGGAGAAGGCGGAGAAAATGAAACAATTCGGCGTCAAAACCCATTCTTATACACTGATCCGAATAATCTAAGTGCTGAACCGGAAACCATTCTTCCTAAAGGAGGAATTTATAATCGTACGACTAACTCATTGAAAGATACTTATTTCAGAGCTTCAACTTCATACGTGACTGAATTGAACGAAATGCACTTAATCAACTTGTTTGGAGGTATGGATTTGAGCTCAACCGAACGTGACCGAACTTGGTTTCGTGGTTGGGGATATCAATACGATAACGGAGGAAATCCGTTTTACGATTACATGGTATTTAAACAAGGAAAAGAAGAAAATACTGAATACTATTCAACAAATAATTATTTGAGTCGTAATTTAGCTTTCTTTTCAACCGGAACTTATTCGTATAAAGGAAAATATATTATGAATGGTACTTTCCGTTACGAAGGAACGAATAAGTTGGGAAAAACTCGTCAATCTCGTTGGTTACCAACTTGGAATGTTTCCGGAGCTTGGAATATACATGAAGAAAACTGGTTTGAAAAACAAGAATATTTGTCGCATGCTACTATTAAAACATCTTATTCATTAACAGCCGATAGTGGTCCCGTATCTGTTTCGAATGCAATGCCTATTTTTAATGCGTATACTCCTTGGAGACCATTTGCATCAGTTCTTGAATCTGGAATTCGTTTGATTAGTACGGAAAATTCGGAACTTACCTACGAAAAGAAACATGAGTTAAATATTGGTATTGATTTAGGATTTTTGAACAACCGAATTAATTTCGTTGCTGATATGTATTGGCGAAACGATTTTGATTTGATTGGACAGGTTTATACAACTGGTATCGGTGGTGGTGACATTTTGAAATGGGCGAATGTGGCCGATATGAAAAGTAATGGTGTTGAATTTGCTTTAAATACGCGTAATATTGTTATGCCGGATTTCAAATGGTCTACTGATTTTATTTTCTCAAAATCGACAAATAAAATTACCACTTTACAATCAGATGCACAAGTAATGGATTTGATTACAGGCGAAGGTTTTGCACTTCAAAGTTATCCCGTAAGAGCTTTATTCTCTATTCCTTTTGTACGCTTAAATAATGAAGGACTTCCTGTTTTTATCAATGAAAACAACGAGGAAACAACGGCTGAAATCTTTTTCCAAGAAAATAAAAAATTAGATTTTCTAAAGTATGAAGGTCCTACCGATCCTACTATAATGGGTTCTTTCGGGAATAATTTTCAGTATAAAAATTTTCACTTGAATTTATTCTTTACTTACTCTTTTGGAAACGTAGTTCGTTTGAATCCTATATTTTCTGAAGAATATTCTGATTTATCTTCCATGCCGAAAGAATTCAAAAATCGTTGGATGGTTCCCGGAGATGAGGAACATACTACAATTCCGGTGATTTCCAGTAAAAGACAAATGGGAAATATTGCGAATTTAAAACAGGCTTATAATGCATACAATTATTCTACCGAACGAGTGGCTAAAGGTGATTTTATCCGCTTCAAAGAAATAGCATTGACTTATGATGTTCCTACTACTTTCGCAGACGTTTTGAGAATTCAAAATATGTCTCTAAAATTGCAGGCAACAAACTTGTTTCTAATTTATGCCGACAAGAAATTAAATGGTCAAGATCCCGAGTTTTATAACTCAGGAGGTGTTGCCACTCCTATGCCTAAACAATTTACATTTACAGTTCGTCTCGGAATTTAAAATTAATGAAAAGAATGAAAATGATGAAAATAAAAAATATAAAGACAAGAGCGAGTAAAATAATACCAGGTCTACTTTTGATTGGATTAATTCTTCTGAATTCTTCATGTGATGATTTTTTGGATGCACTTCCGGATAATCGTATAACATTGGATACACCTCAGAAAATCAGAGAGTTGATGATGACATGTTACCCGACTGCCAATTATGCAACTATTGGAGAATACAGTTCGGATAATTTCGTAGATAATCGTGTTGGAAATCTTTCCGGAGTGGCTATAAATGCTTATGATCGAATGGATAATGACCTTTTTGCATGGCGCGATATCCGTGGACAAGATCGTGATGAAGATTCTCCTTATAATGTTTGGGAGCAATATTATCAATCTATTGCTGCTGCAAATATCATATTAAGATCGATTGAAGAGTTAGAAAAAAGAGGCATAACAGAGTCTATGGATGCTCAGAAAGGAGAAGCATTAATTCTTCGAGCTTACGCGCATTTCATTTTGGTTAATATTTTCGCCATGCCTTATAAAGATCCGGAAGCAAGTAAAAATGATATGGGTATTACTTATATGAAACTACCGGAAACAGTAGTGGGTAGTCATTATGAACGAAATTCGGTGGCTGAAGTGTATGCCGAAATCGAAAAAGATATCGAAGCCGGATTGCCGCTTATCGATGATAGCTCTTATGATGTTCCTACTTACCATTTTACATCCAGAGCCGCTCACGCTTTTGCAGCCAAATTTTATTTGTACATGCGCAAATACGAAAAAGTAGTAGAACACGCAGATCAAGTACTTGGAACGGGTGATCCTTCTTCTCAATTGAGAGATTGGGCAACTATTTATCAGAATGCAGAACAACAATGTTTTGCTTATTTCAGTTCCGATTCTCCAGCCAATTTATTATTAATGCCTACTTTTTCTATTCAAATGCGCCGTTTCCAAAATTATCGTTATGGAAGCACAGGAAACGCATTGAGAGGATCGTACAATGATAGCGGACCTACTTGGAATGGTCGCCCGGCACACTTAACCGGTTGGGTGTGGACCTATGATCAAACTTATGGCTTATTCATCTCTAAAGTAATTGAATTTTTTGAATATACAGATAAAGTAGCTCGAATCGGTTATTGTCACATTATGCGTACTGAGTTTACAACAGATGCAACTTTATTAGATCGCGCTGAAGCTAAAGTTTTCTTAAATGATTTTGATGGAGCTGTAAGAGATCTTCAATATTGGAATAAATCACATAGAAATACGCAAGAATTAACTTTGCCTGTAATACGAAATTTCTATACTCCAAACAAAGAATATTTTGTATTTGATTTTCATACAGAAGAAATGAGCCCAAGCTTTGTTGTAACTGAAAATCAGAAACCATTGGTGGATTGTGTTTTGCACTTTCGTAGAATTGAACGGATTTTTGAAGGAGATCGCTGGTTCGATATTCGTCGCTATGGTATTGAATTAGAGCATATTGTTGGAGAAAGTGAAACAAGAATTTTCCTTGCACACGATGATCCTCACCGTGCTATTCAAATTCCTTCAGATGTACTTGGAGCCGGTTTAACACCAAATGATAGAGCAGGATCTACAACGCCACCTTCGATCGTTTTGCAAAACTTGAAACAAGTAGAGGTAGATGTAAATGGGAGTAAAATACAGAAATAATAGAAAATGATAAATATTCAGACAATGAACTATATAATAAGAAAAGGCCTTTTATTTTTAATTTTTCTGACAATTGTTGGTTTTTACTCTTGTCGTGAAGAGGACAACTTCGACAAAGAATCGGTTTTTGTGGATGTGCCTGAATTAAATCCGGGCGATTATACCTATGAATTTGATAAATGGTTGGAAGATACTTATTTGACACCTTATAATTTGCAATTTCGCTATAAAATGCAAGATGTAGGTACAGATATGTATTATAATCTCGTTCCGACTACTCTTGAAAAATCGAAACAGATGGCTATTTTGGTAAAATACCTTTGGTTTGACGTTTACAGCGAAGTGGTTGATCCTGATTTTCTAAAAGCATACGGACCACGCATTATCCATTTAATTGGTAGTGCTGCCAGTAACCCTTCATTGGGTATTGAAATTCTCGGTTTGGCAGAAGGTGGATTGAAAGTAAGTTTATTTAAGTGTAATAACTTGAATTACAGAGATATTGAGCAAATGAACGAATACTATTTCAAAACAATGCATCACGAATTTGCTCATATTTTGCACCAGCAAAGAACTTATCCAAAAGAATTTGAAGCCTATACTGCCGGATTTTATGATCCAGCCGGTTGGCAAGAGCGGACAGATTCTCAGGCAGCTTCTTTAGGTTGTGCCTCCCCTTATGGAAGTAGTCAACCGCGTGAAGATTTCGTTGAAATCATAGCTAACTTCATTGTGAAAACAGATGCTTGGTGGGACAATTTGTATGCTATGGCAGCAAAACCCGGTATTGATGTTTCAGGACAAACAGTAGATGATCCAATTGATGGAGAAGCTGTTTTGAAAACTAAAATTGAAATCTGTCGCAAATGGTTGAAAAATTCTTGGGGAATAGATATGGATGCTTTACGCGCAGAAGTACAAGAGCGTCAATTGTATATAGAAGACGTAATGAATGAAACCTATTGGTAAAATCAAGTAAAATGAAGATAATGAAAAAATATAGTTTTTATAGTTTATGTGTATTGGTGCTACTTTTTCAGAGTTCTTGCTTGTTTCAGGAAGATGAAAAGTTCAATGAGTCAGCCGCTCAACGGATGAATCATGCTTTAGCTGAAACTGAAGTTCTTTTAGCGGATGCGTCCAATGGTTGGATCATGGAATATTTCCCAGCGAATGATAAGGAAGGTTATACTTTTCTAATGAAATTCACTTCAGATGGAAAAGTCGTGGTAGCTACCAAAAATAAATATACTCGTAATTATACGGAAGAAGCTGGCGTTTGGGAAATGATTGGAGACAATGGACCGGTATTATCCTTTAATACATTCATAAATATCTTTCATATATTTGCTGATCCTCGTGTTCCCGGACAAGATTTCTACGATGGTATGGGACTTGGAGGAGATTATGAGTTTATGGTTTTGCAAAACGAAGCAAATCGAATCCGTTTGAAAGGAAAAAAACGGGCAACGGATATCATATTAAAACGGATGGCTGCAGACCAGAATTGGGAAGAATATTTTACCAAACTGGAACAAATGGAGGCTCAGTTGTTTAATTCTAAATTGGCTGTAACTTGGACATTAGGTTCTGAAGAGCCTGTATATGATTTGAATGACGGATTTTCTCGCATTTTTCGGGCTACTCCTCTGAATGCAGAAGAAATCACTCTTGAAAATGACGAAATAGAATTGGATTTTAATGTGCCATTTATTGTGACCGATTATGGATTTCGTCTAGCTCAACCATTGAAAGTTGGAGACGTTTTGGTGCAGTCGTTTAGACTTAGCGAAAATAAAGATTACTTGTATGCAGAAGAAAATGCTAACATTAAGATAACCGGAGTGCCTGTAATCTCTACGTTTTTAGACGAAAGTATTTGGACTGCAGGAATTTCATGGACTATGAATAGAAATAATGTAAGTGATGCTTTTTCTTCAGTATATGAGAAAATTATTAATAACTGTAAGGAAAAATACGACGAAAATTTCAATTATTTTGCACTGAAAAACAGAATAGACAGAGGAAGCAAGTCTGTTTCATTCCAAAGTGGAAGATATGAAGGGGGCTACGATTTTGATATTAAGTTGGAGTCTGGAACAGCAGATCGAGTTGTTCTGATAAACAAAAATACAATGGATAACAATGGAAATGTATATTTGAGTAATGTGGTTGGATTTGCAGAAATGCTCGATTTATTGAGTTCTACATCTTACACATTATCATCAGAAACCCCTTTGTGTCCTACTGTAGTTAAGTTTGTATCAACAACTGATAATAATAAGTGGTTTATACTAACTGCCAATTAATAAGAAAAAAGGATAATTATTTTAAAATTTAAAATTTATGAGAAAAGTATTACTACTATTGGCTTTGGCTGCGGTTTGTACCGGAGTTAATGCTCAAAGTGTTACAAAGTCTTACTCCGGAGTCAAAGAAGCTCGAACTCAGCACTCAGACCGGAACGCAACAAAGAAAGAGCAAGTCATGAAAGTAAGTGCTGATGCGAAAAAACTTATTAAAAATCCTAAAGATTTTAAAAAAGAATTTCCCAATGCACCTCAATTTCAGCATGTTAAATCTGAAACTAGAGCGTCAAATCCAAATCCTCAAGCAATTTATCGTCGTCCGGAAGGATATTTGAATGTTGGTATGAGCTTGGATTATTATACTCTTGCAGAGAATCGATTATTAGGAAATGCCTATGCTCCTGCACAGTGGGTTGGTTTTTCTAATTCGGATGCAGAAACTCTGACATGGGAATTTGAATCTCAGTATCAGGAGGTTGCCCCATACGATTTCTATTTAGATATTACAGAGCGAGCACCTATGGTTACTCTTCCTTATGGTTATTACAATGCTCCTATTTTGACAGCATCGAATGGCAATATCTATAATTCTTATCAATATGGAGAAGATAAAGGAGTTTTGTCAATTGGAGGTGATAGTTATTTGAACATTGGAGAACCAGAACTCGCTCTCTTTGCATTAGGCAATTACGAACCTCAGTATCTGTTTAATTATGCTGGAGATATGAATAAAGAAGACATTGCTAAATATGGTCTAACTATGCAGGCAGTAGTCAATTATTTTGAAAAACCGGCAGCTAAGTTTATAATTGATGCAATGTATATCCGTTGTGGAAACTTAGAGTTGGAAGATGGGCAACCGCTTACATTAAAAGTGTACTCTGTGGATGACGAAGATTATCTTGATTTGATTGCATCTTCAGAAGCCTACTCAAGTGATGCTATTTTAGTTGATGATGATGGAATATTTAAATATTATACTGTTCCGTTTACTTTCAAAGAAAAAGACAATTCCGGTCGAGAAGTGGATGCATATCTTGAGATAAATACAGCTTTCATAGTTGAGTTTGCGGGTTATAAATCGGCTGTAATGTGGCTTCAAATGGAAGATCATCCAAGTGGAGACGGATATGCATATATTAAAATTGAAGAAGAGGGATATGTTCCTGTAAGTTATTCGTATGGCTGGAATACATCATTTTTGTTCGATTTTGATGCAACTTTCCCCTACTTCAATGCAGACGTAACTCGTTACGAAGCTCCAGTTCAAGGAGGAACAAACACTTTTGAGATCACTGATTATTATTGGTTACTTGAAAATGAAATTGGCGAAGTGCAATGGTGGTTTGAAGAAATTCCGGAATGGATCAAAATTGGAGAAATGTCTACTGACCCAAGTACAAATGCGGTTTCTATTCCTGTTACTGTAACACCACTTCCTGCGGGAGAAACTGGTCGTAGTACAGATCTTATTCTTTCCTCTTTTGGTTGTGATTTGAAATTGCAAGTGAAACAAGGAGATGCTTCTTTTACTTCTATTCCACAGGTAAAAACTTCAAACTCAAAAGCTGCGGTTGTAAATAATGCAATTCAACTTTCTTATCCAGAAGATATTAACTCAGTTGAAGTTTATAATATTTCCGGACAAAAAGTTGCTGAATATAATTTGCCAACTACAGGTAGTTTTTCTATCCCGGCTGCTTCTTTAAGTAAAGGAGTTTATGTGTTGAAATTGGCTGGAAAAACGAATGAAGTGATTAAGATTGTGAAATAATCTTCTTAGAAAGATATATAAATAAAAAAGTCTGCCACTTTGCTAATAGTAAAGTGGCAGACTTTTTTTATGTCCCTATTTTGGGATATTCAGGAAAAAAGGAAAGAAGTGGAGTCTTTGCTTTTTCTCCGATTGTTTTGTTCACCGCAAACACATTTAAATTAAAATTGTAGAGACGCAATGCTTGCGTCTCATTCCCGAATTGTTCAAAATGTTCAAAACGGAATTATTCAAAACGAAACGCAAGCATTGCGTCTCTACAAAACAGCTTTTCTATTTCAAAGCTTCCGAACCACTAACAATATCCAATAATTCGTTTGTGATTGCTTGTTGCCGCTGCTTATTATATTGAATCGTCAAATCTTCTAAAATTTCACTCGCATTATCTGTTGCAATCTGCATTGCGACTGTTCTTGCAGCCTGTTCTGCCGCCGCAGAATCTAACAAGACAGCATAAATTTTACCATTCAATGACTTCGGAATTAATGAATGTAAAAGAGTCGCTTTATCCGGTTCAATAATATAATCCGTTTGTAGTGTAGAAGCCTTTTCAGAACTCACACTCAAATCAATAGGAAGATAAGACTCCGAAATAGGAATTTGAGAAGCAGTACTTTTATAATGATTATACAACAATTCGACTTTATCTATTTTATGTTGAAGAAAATCGTGAATTAAATCATTTGCAACAGACTTTGCTCCTTCGAAGTCAGGCTTATCCATCAGTTCAATATAACTTCCTTTGATTTGGAACGGAAGATTCATTTTTTTGACAGCTTCTTCTATTTTTTTTCCAATAGGATAAATATCAATGGCTTCATATTCCAACTGTTTGTATTTATCAAGAGTATCTCTTAAAAGCTTTTGACTGTTTGAATTAAAAGCGCCACATAAACTCGAATTTGAAGAAAGCACCACAATCGCAACACGTTTTATCTCCCTTTTTTCAGCTAAATTGGAGTCAAAATCGGTTGTGGAAGACAAAAAAGAACTGAGCATCTCATTCAACTTCCTTTGATAAGGCAAAAAACTCTCCATTTGCGATTGAGCTTTTCTCAATTTGGCAGACGCAACCATTTTCATCGCCGAAGTAATTTTCTGAGTCGATTTAACAGAAGCAATCCGCCCTTTTATTTCTTTTAGTGAAGCCATAACAATTGTTTAAACTCAAATCTTTGCCTTATAATTTTCAGCAATTTCCAAAGCAACAGTTCTCAATATTTGTTCTACATCCTCATTCAAGATGCCTTGTTTTAGAACATCCAGCACTTCTTTGCGATATTTCATTTCCAATACATCCAAAAAAGAAGACTCAAATGCGCGTACATTTTCAACCGGAACTTTAGATAATAAACCTTGAGTTCCTACATAAATGAGAGCAATTTCTTTTTCGACCGGAATTGGCGAATACTGAGGCTGAATCAATAATTCCGCATTTTTTCGCCCTTTGTCCAAAGTCGCACGAGTAACAGCATCCATGTCTCCTCCAAATTTGGTAAATGCTTCCAATTCTCTGTATTGCGCTTGGTCGGTTTTTAAAGTTCCTGCCACCTTTTTCATGGCTTTAATTTGGGCATTTCCACCCACACGAGAAACCGAAATTCCCACATTGACCGCCGGACGAATCCCTGCATTAAACAAGTTGGTTTCGAGGAAAATTTGTCCGTCTGTAATTGAAATCACATTGGTTGGAATATAAGCAGATATGTCTCCAGCTTGCGTTTCGATAATAGGAAGAGCCGTTAATGAACCGCCACCTTTTACTTTATCTTTCAAATTAGCTGGCAAATCGTTCATTTGGGCAGCTACATCATCATTATTGATAATTTTGGCTCCACGTTCCAACAATCTGGAATGAAGGTAAAAAATATCTCCCGGATATGCTTCTCGACCGGAAGGACGACGCAAAATCAAAGAAACTTCACGATAAGCAACTGCTTGTTTCGATAAATCATCATAAATAACCAAGGCGTGACGTCCTGTATCTCGGAAAAATTCGCCAATAGCTGCTCCTGCGAAAGGCGCATAAAATTGTAAGGCTGCTGGGTCAGAAGCCGTTGCAACAACAACAATCGTATAATCTAATGCTCCATATTCCTTCAATGTGTTTACGATATTGGCAACAGTAGACCCTTTTTGTCCAATTGCAACGTAAATACAATACACCGGGTCTCCCGCTTCATAATTGGCTCTTTGATTGATAATTGTATCAATACCGATAGCTGTTTTTCCTGTCTGACGGTCGCCGATAATCAATTCCCTTTGACCGCGTCCGAAAGGAATCATTGCATCAATGGATTTCAGCCCTGTTTGAAGAGGTTCTGTTACCGGTTGACGGAAAATTACACCCGGAGCTTTTCTTTCCAAAGGCATATCCAATAATTCGCCTGTAATCGGTCCATTTCCATCCAACGGTTGACCTAAGGGATTCACAACGCGTCCTAACATTCCTTCTCCCATCGGAATAGAAGCAATTCGTTTCGTGCGTTTCACTTGGTCGCCTTCTTTGATATTATTGGTTGGGCCAAACAATACAGCACCCACATTATCTTCTTCTAAGTTCATGACAACAGCCATATCGCCATTGTCAAACTGCAGAAGTTCACCCGCTTCAGCATTGCTTAATCCGAAAATACGGACAACTCCATCGCTTACTTGCAGTACTTTACCTACTTCTGCAAATTTTACGCGGGTATCAATACCGTCTAATTGCATTTTCAGAACATCCGAAACTTCACTTGCTTTTATATCAGGCATAATTTAAGTAATTTTTAAAATGAAAATATCATTTATTATTCAGATAAATTGAGACGAAGTTGATTCAATTGATTTTTCACGCTTGCGTCTAATCGCTTATCTCCTATTTCCAAAACAAATCCGCCGATAATATCCGAATTTGTTTGAGTATAAAATTCAACTTGCTTACTATTTCCTTTCGAAATAATTTCAATCAGTGCTTGCTTTGTTTTTTCGCTTGCCGGCTCTACTGTGGTCAAATTCACAATTACAATACCTTTGGCTTCTCGATATATTTGATTATATGCTAAAGCAATGTTTTCCATGTAATTGGCTCTTCCATTCTCAACAACAACTTGCAATATTTGCTTTAGCAAATCGTTTGTTCGCGCACCGGGTGCCGTTGTTAAAACTTGGATTTTTTGTGCATGAGAAATGGTTGGGTCATTCATCACTTTTCTAAGCATAGGGTAGGTTGAAAAGCTTTTTATCAAAACCTGCATTTCTTGATATGCAGCAGTTTCATTTTTTTTCTCTACCGCATATTCATATATAGCACTAGCATATCGAGTTGAAATCATTCCTGCGTCCATAGCTTAATTTTTCTGAACTTCATCAATAAGTTTGTCAACTAACTCTACTTGAGCAGATTTATTATCCAAGTTTTTCCGAAGAATTTTCTCCGCAATATCAATAGACAGAACTGCAATCTGATTATGGATGTCACGCATAGCAATTTCTTTTTCTTTCCGAATAGTCGCTTGCGCATCTTCCATCACCTTTGCAACTTCAGTATGAGCTTGTTCTTTAGCTTCATTGATAATCCTTGTCCGCATTTCATTCGCTTCTTTCAAAATACGCACTTGTTCTTCTCGAGCACCGGTCAAAATCCGTTCACTTTCGTCTTGAATTCCTTTAAGGCGTTCATTGGCCTGTTTGGCTGATTCTAAAGACTGGTCTATGTACGCTTTGCGTTCTTCCACCATTTTAACAATGATTGGAAAACCAAACTTAGCTAATATAAAGAAGACAAATCCAAAGGATACAAGCATCCAAAAGAGTAAGCCGGGATCTGGTGTTAATAAAGACATAATCTTATCATTTAAATTTTAGGATAATGAAATATAATTTATTCCACTATCTTAGATTCGTTCGATTTTATAAAAGGAATCCACAAACTACGATAGCGAACAATGCGCTAACTTCCACAAGAGCAGCGACAATAATCATAGTCATACGAATATCACTGGTTGCTTCCGGTTGACGTGCAATACCATCCATAGCGGCAGCGCCAATTTTCCCGATACCTAAACCTGCTCCGATAACAGCCAAACCAGCTCCTAAACCAGCTCCTAATTTTGCCAAACCTGCTCCCGCTGCTGCTTGTAATAAAATTGTTAATAACATAGCTTAAAATTTTAATGTTTATATTGTTTATTTTATTTCACTTTTTCTTTCTTCTCATGATGCGCTTCTACCTGTGACAGACCGATATATATTGCTGACAACATAGTAAATACGTATGCTTGAATGTAGGCAACTAATAATTCCACGAAGCTGCTAAATACCATTAGTATAATCGCAAAAATACTCATTCCTGTATTCATCGCGACTCCTAAACGCACTGTTAAGAAAACCATACAAGTTAATCCTAATATAAGTGCATGACCCGATAAAATACTCGCAAATAAACGAATCATTAAAGCAAATGGCTTCGTGAATATTCCCAAGAATTCGACAGCCGGCATAATCGGAATCGGAAATTTTAGCCAAGTAGGTACATCCGGCCAAAATATTTCTCTCCAGTATTCTTTTGTTCCAAACAAGTTTACAATAACAAAAGTACATAAAGCTAAAACACAAGTTACCGCAATATTTCCGGTTATATTTGCGCCTCCCGGGAAAATAGGAATTAGCCCTAATATATTATTGAATATTATGAAAAAGAAGGCTGTCAACAAGTAAGGTGTATAACGTTTGTAATTTTTACCAATACATGGCTTGATAACGCCATCGACAATACTCATAATGGTAAGTTCGACAAAAGCAATAAACCCTTTTGGTGATATTTCTTCCGGTTTCCCTTCTCTTTTTTTGTACCATTTAGAACAAAATAAAATCAAGAAAACCAATACCATACTACTCAATATCAAAGAAGTAGCATTCTTTGTTAAAGAAAAATCCCAAGGTCTTATTTCTTCTCCGGAAGATAATGTTTCTACAATTTTTCCTTTATAGTTACCCTCTTGAGCAATAGAAAATCCCTTATAAGAATCATGTCCGTGATGAAATTTAGCAGAAGAGAAGAAATGCCATCCGGTTTCTTTTCCCTTGACAATTACAAGTAACGGAATCGAAATATGTTTGTCTCCAAAATTGGTAATATGCCAATCATATCCATCTCCCACATGGTCCAAAATTAGTTCGCGAACATTCAAATCAGCAGCTCCTTCGTGAGAATCGCTTTCTTCATTCGCATACATTGGAAGTATTCCTAATGAAAAGAATATTGTAAAGAATAATATAGATTGAATGAAATTATTCATTTTCCTTTGATTTTTCGAGTTTTAAGTTCTTTTCCACCATCGCAAGAAAAAGAGTATCTAACAAAAGATATATAAAATAAAGAGCAATCGCAACTAAAAGAAAACGTTTAGCTTCTACTTTAAATACAAACATATAAATCACTATTGTAAAGAGAAATGCAAGTATTTTTCCTCCCTTCAAAAGCATATAGAGTGATACAATTTGACGAGAATTTGCTGTTTGTATTTTTCGGTCAACAACAAAAATAGTCATGAGTCCATACAAAAACAAAAACGAAATGACACCCATTGTCCACCACATTACAGAGGAATTTAAATACAATTTATCCCCAAATACAAGTAAAGCTGTTGACAAAATTACTGTAAGCAAAAGCAAGTAAATAACCGGTTTTCTATATTTTTGTTCGTTACCCATTCTTTTTTTTATTATTCAACGCAAACAGTTACGATATTATTTTTTGCTTCAACAAATCCACCATTTAACTGTATTGAAATATCTTCTTGCGCGTTACGATAGGTCAATTTTCCTTTATTTAATCCCGAAATGATAGGAGCATGCCTATCCAATATTGAAAAGGCACCCTTTAATCCGGGCAATGTAACTATTTCTGCATCACCTGAATATATGATTTTTTCCGGAGATATAATTTCTAACTTCATGCTAATTTTATTTATTAGACTCAGTTAATCGTTTTCCTTTTTCGATTGCATCTTCAATCGTTCCGACATTCAAAAATGCTTGTTCGGGCAAATGATCCACTTCTCCATCCATAATCATATTAAAGCCTTTAATGGTATCTTCAATCGAAACCATAGCTCCCGGAATTCCGGAAAAAGCTTCTGCCATAAAGAAAGGCTGAGAAAGAAAGCGTTGCACCCGACGCGCTCGATTTACAACTAATTTATCTCCGTCGGATAATTCTTCCATACCCAAAATAGCAATAATATCTTGTAGTTCTTTATATCTCTGAAGTAACTGCTTCACTCTTTGGGCAGTATCATAATGTTCCTGACCTAAAATATTTGGAGATAATATTCGAGAAGTTGACCCTAATGGATCTACAGCCGGATAAATTCCTAATTCCGATATTTTTCGATCCAATACAGTTGTCGCATCCAAGAAAGCAAAAGTTGTAGCCGGCGCCGGGTCGGTTAAGTCATCGGCTGGTACATATACCGCTTGAATAGAAGTAATTGAACCATGCTTCGTAGAAGTAATTCGCTCCTGCATTTTACCCATTTCCGTAGCCAAAGTTGGTTGATAACCCACCGCAGAAGGCATACGTCCTAAAAGTGCGGAAACTTCAGAACCGGCTTGTGTAAAACGGAAAATATTATCAATAAAAAATAGAATATCGTGTCCTTGCGCTCCTCCTTGGTCGCGAAAAGCTTCTGCGATTGTTAAACCGGATAAAGCGACATCGGTACGCGCTCCGGGAGGTTCATTCATCTGTCCGAAAACCAAAGTAGCCTGAGATTTTGCTAATTCATCATAATCAATTTTAGACAAATCCCACTCCCCTTTTTTCATGCTTTCTTCAAACTCTTTTCCATAGCGAATAACGCCTGATTCAATCATTTCACGAAGCAAGTCATTTCCTTCACGAGTACGCTCTCCCACTCCGGCAAAAACAGAAAATCCATGGTGTTTTTTAGCAATATTGTTAATCAACTCCATGATTAATACCGTTTTTCCAACACCGGCACCGCCAAATAATCCGATTTTTCCACCTTTCAAATAAGGAGCTAATAAATCAATTACTTTAATACCTGTAAAAAGAATTTCGGTAGAAGTTGAAAGGTCTTCAAATTTAGGTGGGTCTCGATGAATCGGTTCTGTATTTTCATAAGATACAGCTTTCATTCCATCAATAGTTTCTCCAATTACATTCAAAAGGCGTCCCTTTACCTGGTCACCAATCGGCATAGAAATCGGAGAACCCAAATTGAGTGCTTTCATCCCACGAGCAATGCCATCCGTTGAATCCATAGCTACAGCACGAATGGTATCTTCGCCAATGTGTTGTTGTACTTCTACAATTAATATTTTACCATCCGGACGATTTATTTGAAGAGCATCGTAGATTTTAGGCAACTCATGACCTGTTTGTCCATAAGAAACGTCAATAACAGGTCCAATTACCTGTGAAATATATCCAAAATTTTCAGACATGATATTAAGATTATTTATAACTTTTTTGAATGCTTTTCCTTGTTACTGTGCGTACTTTGAAAAAACTATTGATGACAAAAATATATTTCTAAAATTAATATTCCTAATTAATTCTCATTTTTTTTTGTTTTTTTTCTTCAAATTGAATCTGAAGGTACAATTTCAGCCGAATAACCAATCTTTTTAAACGCAGAAATTAATTTTTCAACGGTTGTTTTATCGATTCTATAAGTTACAGTTACAACTTTATTTTCTAAATCTACTTTAAGGTCTGTAACTCCTTTTTCAAAAGCAATATTCTTCTCTATTTTCTTTTGACAATTTTGGCAATGCATTTCAGGCACAAGTAACTCAACTATCTCTCTTTTATTTTTCTTGCCCTGAGCCGATAAAATCTGTGTGCCCGAAATAAAAAATACACTGAATAATAATGCTGTTAATATTAATTTTGTTCTCATATTATAATATTTTAAATTATTTAAAATCGTTGTATATTGTAATCAGCCTAAAATATTTGGCACGTATTGCAAATCCGCGCCAGCGAGGTGCCGTAAAGTATTTAAAGTGTTTGCTCTATTTTAATAAATACATTTAAGGCAAATGTATAATTTTTTTACTAAATTTGCGCAATATATTATATATAAATTTGCATGGGAAAAGTAAATGTTTTGTTTTCAGTAATTTGTTTTTTTTTCGTCTTGTTCTTGGGAAGCTGTGACTTCAAAAAACGAATAGTTAATAATGATATTTCCTTTGATTCTATTGAAGTTCTGGAAACTTATTATCTTTTTAATGACAATGATAAACCAAGTTGCAATATTCAAATTTCTTTTATCTATCCGGAATTTTCCGGGGATACTAGTTTATTAAATGTAGCACAAAATATTTTCATCGAAAAAATGTTCGGAAATTCTTTTCTTGATTTGAATCCGAAACAGGCAATGGACGAATACACAAAACAATACATTAATGGATTTAAAGTGTTTGAATCAACATTTTTTCCATTAAATGCTTTTGTTGAGCATGGCGAACATTGTGACCACGACCACGAATATGAAGTATATAAAGATGAAAGCGGTTATTCATATTATACAAAACTGAAAAACAACTTACTTTTCAATCAGAATGGCCTTATTTCTTTCACGGTCGAATCGGTTTCTTATGAAGGAGGTGCGCATAGTTCCAAGTGTTTATATGGCTATGTTATTGATTTAACGAACGGAACGTTAATTCAAGAGGAACAGTTTGCAGGAAAGAATTACAGCTTAAATGTTTCTAATCTTTTAACCGAAAAAATAGCAGCAGCAAAAGGAATTAGTGACCCAAATGAATTGGAAAATCTAGGTTATAATACGTTGGATATTACTCCTAACAATAATTTTACCGTTGATAGAAAAGGAATTACCTATTATTTTAACGAAAATGAAATTGCAGGAACAATGGTCGGCATAACTCCTGTTTTCATTCCTTACGAAGAGTTGAAAATATATATAAAAGATGCCTCCCCTTTTTCTTTGATATGGAATTAATTAAAAAATATTTTCCGGAAATTACGTCCATTCAGGAAGCTCAATTCGCAGCATTATATGACTTATATACTGAATGGAACACGAAAATCAATCTTATTTCCCGTAAGGATATAGAGAATTTGTACGAAAAACACATTCTTCATTCCTTAGGAATTGCAAAAGTTCTTCATTTTACAGATAATTCAGCTATTTTAGATGTGGGCACAGGCGGCGGCTTTCCGGGTATTCCATTGGCAATTTTATTTCCAAATGCCAATTTTCTCCTTTTAGACAGCATCGGAAAGAAAGTCAAAGTAGCAGAAGATGTTGCGATGCAAATTGGTTTAGAAAATGTCGAATGTCGTCACGCACGAGTAGAAGACGAAAAAAGAGAGTTTGATTTTGTTGTCAGTCGCGCAGTTATGCCTTTACTCGATTTAGTGAAAATATCCAAAAAAAATATCATAAAAGAACAACAAAACTCATTGCCAAATGGTTTTTTATGTTTAAAAGGTGGAGACTTGCAAGCTGAATTGAAACCGTTCAAAAATAAAGTCGTAGAATATGAATTGAGCGATTACTTTTCAGAAGAATTTTTCGAAACAAAAAGAGTTGTTTATCTTCCACGTTAATAGTTATTTAAGCACATTACATTAAACATATTATGCAAATAAAAATCTTCGAATTCAATCCGGTTTCCGCGAATACCTATTTGATTTATGATGAAACAAAAGAAGCTGCAATTATAGATTGCGGCGCATCCACTTCTGAAGAGTGGCGAGAACTAAAAGAATACATTGACTCTCATAATATACAACTAAAGAAGGTTTTAAATACACATCTTCATTTTGACCATGTTTTAGGCAATCATTTTTTGTATGAAACCTACGGATTAAAACCGGAATACAATGTAGCCGAAGATTCAATACCTGAATTGAGACTGCAAGCCAGTGCTTTCAGGTTTTCAATCAGCTATGAAGCTGTAAAAGCAGAGCATTTTATTAATGAAAATGATTTGATTCACTTTGGAAACACAACATTAAAAGCACTTTTAACACCGGGACATTCGCCGGGAAGCCTTTCTTTTTATTCGGAAAAAGGAAAATGTGTATTTACCGGAGATGCCTTATTTCGCCATGATATTGGTCGAAGCGATTTATGGGGCGGAAACGAAAATACATTAATATCGTCTATCAAAAATAAACTTTTGACTTTACCCGATGACACAATCGTTTATCCGGGACACGGTCCGGCATCAATCGTTAAAGAAGAAAAACAATATAATCCCTATATTTAAATCCTATGCAATTTGCTTATCGTCACATTGGAATCAATGAAAAAGACATTGAGACAATGATTTCAAAAATTGGAGTTTCCAGTCTCGAACAACTTATTGAGGAAACTATTCCTGCCAATATTCGGCTGAAAGAAAATTTGGAGCTTCCGGAAGCGATGACCGAAAGAGAGTACGCCGAACATATTTCTGAAGTGGCGTCCAAAAACGAAATTTTCACTTCTTACATCGGAATGGGCTGGTATGACACTTGTACTCCCGCTGCAATTCTTCGGAATGTTTTTGAAAATCCGTGTTGGTACACTTCTTACACTCCTTATCAAGCTGAAATTTCGCAAGGACGTTTGGAGGCTTTATTGAATTTTCAAACTGTTATTAGTGATTTAACAGCACTTCCGCTAGCCAATTGTTCGCTATTAGATGAAGCAACCGCAGCAGCTGAAGCTGTAAATATGCTTTTTCAAACAAGAACGAGAGAACAAATAAAAAACAATGCAAATGTGGTGTTTGTTGATAATCAAATATTTGAATCAACTCTCGCTGTTCTAAATACACGCACAAAACCACAAGGAATTATTCTTCGAAAAGGGGATTATCAAACCGTTGAATTTACAGAAGAAGTATTCGGAGCAATCGTTCAATTTCCCAATGCCAATGGTTCAATTGAAGATTATCGGGAATTTGTGAGTAAAGCCAGCGCAAAAGGCGTTAAAATTGCCGTTGCAGCCGATATTTTGAGTCTTGCATTATTAACTCCTCCAGGAGAATGGGGCGCAGATATTGTATTTGGAAGTTCACAAAGATTAGGTATTCCGATGTATTACGGAGGTCCTTCTGCCGGATATTTTGCAGCCAAAGAAGAATACAAACGCAATCTGCCCGGAAGAATTATTGGCATTTCAAAAGATGTCAATGGAAAAAAAGCATTGCGAATGGCGCTTCAAACAAGAGAACAGCATATTAAACGCGAAAAAGCAACTTCAAATATTTGTACAGCTCAAGCTTTATTGGCAACCATGTCTTCTTTTTATGCCGTATATCATGGTCCAAAAGGATTGAAAGAAATTGCCACGCGCATTCATTCAATGGCTGGTTTTCTTTCCAATGAGTTGACTGCAATGGGCTATTTGCAAGAAAATAAAAATTATTTTGATACACTAAAAATTCATCTTCCTGCCAATGCATCCATGCAAAAATTGATTGATACAGCTTTAGAATGCAATGTCAATTTGCGCTATTTTGAAGAAGACGCCATTGGAATAAGTCTGGACGAAACAACGCTTATCGAAGATATTGGCGTATTACTGTATATCTTTTCATCAGCCATTAATCAAGAGAATATTTTAGAAAAAGACATTCCTACAACTGTTTATTTTGATTCTTCTTTCAAAAGAACTTCTCCTTTTTTGACTCATAAAGTATTCAATTCTTATCATACCGAAACGGAATTGATGCGATACATCAAAAGATTGGAAGTGCGTGATATTTCATTAACTCATTCGATGATTTCCTTGGGTTCTTGCACGATGAAATTAAATGCAGCATCGGAAATGTTACCTTTGAATGACCCGCATTGGACAAATATTCATCCGTATGCGCCTGAAGAACAGGCAGAAGGCTATAAAGAATTGATTGAAGAATTGGGAGCCTATTTAGCAACTATTACAGGATTACCCGGCGTTAGTTTTCAGCCCAATTCGGGAGCTGCCGGAGAATATGCCGGTTTAATGGTTATTCGGGAATATCAGAAATCAATCGGACAAGCGCATCGCGATGTGGTTTTAATTCCGGCATCTGCACACGGAACAAATCCAGCATCTGCTATTCAAGCGGGTTTCAAAACAATTACAGTTAAATGTGATGATAATGGGAATACGGATATAGAAGATTTAAAGTTAAAAGCTGCGGAAAATAGCGAACAGTTAGCGGCTTTAATGATTACTTATCCTTCTACTCACGGCATTTTTGAAACCAACATTATTGAAATCTGTGAAACAATTCATGCTAATGGCGGACAGGTTTATATGGACGGAGCAAATATGAATGCGCAAGTCGGATTAACGAATCCCGGATTTGTTGGAGCTGATGTTTGTCATCTGAATCTGCACAAAACATTTGCAAGTCCTCACGGCGGCGGCGGTCCCGGCGAAGGTCCTATTTGTGTGGCTAAACATTTGATTCCGTTTTTACCCGCTCATCCGGAAAAAGAAGGCACTCACTTGAATACAGTTTCCTCTTCTCCCTTTGGAAGTGCCGGAATTCTGCCTATCACTTACGGTTATATTCGAATGATGGGCGAAAAAGGCTTGACTCAAGCAACAAAAATAGCGATTTTGAATGCAAATTATTTGGCTTCTCAATTGGAAGATGCATACGGAATTGTTTATAAAGGTAATAATTCAAGAGTGGGACATGAGCTGATTTTGGAATGTAGAAATATTAAATCTTATTCCGGAATTGACGAAACAGATATTGCTAAACGATTGATTGATTTTGGGTTCCACGCTCCTACCCTTTCTTTTCCGGTTCATGGCACATTGATGATTGAACCAACTGAAAGTGAAAGTTTGGCTGAATTAAATCGATTTATCGAAACAATGATTCAAATACGGGAAGAAATAGAAGATGTGGCACAAGGAAAAGCTGATAAAGTCGATAATGTTCTAAAAAATGCTCCTCATCCGCAATACGAAGTTTGTAGCGATGAATGGAATCATCCTTATTCCAGAAAAAAAGCGGCATTTCCATTGGAATGGATTAACGAAAATAAATTCTGGATAAATGTAGGCAGAGTTGATAACGCTTTTGGAGACCGCAATTTAACAACTGTTCAAAGTGACAATATTAAAGAATAATTAAACTGTTTCAAAAACAGCCAATGGAACGCAGATAAAGCGGATTGGGCGGATTGTCGCAGATAATAATATATAAATCCGCGTTCATCCGTCCAATCCGCATTATCCGCGTTCCATTGGTAACATTTGAGGCATCTTTTTTGCTCTACACAAATTATTAACAATAATTAAACAACTCTTTATTAAACGTTTTCATTATTCGTCAGTCTAAACCATAAATCAATTGTTTAACAACTTAATAATTAAAGTCATGAAAACAAGATTACTTTCTAGTTTATTTATAGTTCTGCTTTCTGCATTCGGATTAGGAATGACAAGTCAAGCACAAGTATATGTTTCAGTATATGCAAATATACCTTTAGCTCCGAATGTAGTTTTAACCGTTGGAACACCTGTTATTGCAGCCCCTGCTCCTAATTATGTTTGGATTGACGGCTATTGGAGCTGGGATTTCCATTACAATAATTATGTTTGGGTACAAGGTTATTGGGCTTTAGCTCCTTACTCCGGTGCTTATTGGGTTCCCGGATATTGGGAATATTACAGAGGTGGCTATCATTGGATAAATGCAGCTTGGGTACACAGAAATCACCATTTTTCATTTGGATACTGTAATGGAAGATATGATTATTATGGACGTCCGGTTTATTATCACAAACCCAACAGTAACCATTATAATGGATATGCATATTCCTACGACCATAATCCGAAGCATAGAAGCAGTGGATACAACAGTTCTTCTCGTTTTAATGAATCTTCTAAAAGAGAACGAAATAGCATTAATAAAGAATACAAAAATCCTCAATCAGCTCCGACAACAACATCTAGGCAGCAAGCGACAGAAGTTCGCAGTCGTAGCAACAATTCAAATACATCGACTTCTAGAACTTCCAGTAATTCCAACAATTCAACTGCTAGCAGAACAAGTACGCAATCCGAAAGTTCCAATAACAATTCTAGAAATCAAAATGGAAGTAGTACTTCAAATGTAACTCGAACAAGTTCTGCAGAATCTCAAACTCGAAATGTAGAAGTATCTGGAAATGCAAGTAGCAGGCAAAACAGTGTTAGCAATAAAGAGAGTGCAACTTCTTCATCTAGAACTCAAAATACGCAAGTAAAAACAAGCAATAGTAACGTGAATTCCAGACAAAGCACAAACGTAGAAAGAAGTTCAACTTCTAATTCTCGCTCTAGCGTAGGAAATTCATCTAATTCGAGTAATTCAAGAGCAGGTGCTTCTTCCAGTTCAAATTCTAATTCAAGAAGTAGCTCAAATAACACATCAAGTAGAAGCAGATAAATAATTTAACATTTTTTGCACAATAAAATGAAGGATAATTAACATAACAGTCGTACTTTTGCGGCTGTTATGTTAATTCAATGAAAAAAGAATTATTTAATAAAAGAAAATAAATATTTTAATTACTAAAAATACAAAATTATGTTGAAGGCTAAAAATCTTTACAAATTTGCATTCATTATTCCTGCAATGGTGGGACTAAGTTTAATGTCTTACTCTTTTGCTGCAAACAAATCACAAGAAACTGCAAAGGAACAACAAGATGCTAAAAATGTAAAAGAAATTACAGTAAACAAATCAGTTCACGATTTTGGAACTATTGGCGAAGATGCAGGTACTGTTACAGCGGTATTTGTTATTACAAATAACACAGATGCTCCTATTGCCCTTACGAATGTAAGAGCTACTTGTGGATGCACCACTCCTAGCTGGACTAAAGAACCTATCGAACCGGGTAAAACAGGAGAAGTTCTGGCGACTTACAATCCGAAAGGTCGTCCGGGTCCTTTTGACAAAACAGTTACAGTAACAACTAATGGAAATCCTGAAAGACTTACGATGCGCATTAAAGGAACTGTTGAGTAAAAAAGATTGGAAATTTACAAAATAGATGAAAAAACCGCTCAAAATTTGAGTGGTTTTTTTTGTGCTAATTTTTAGGAAAAAAGTAGGGATATCCAGTAAATTGACAGTGAGAGTTTCCGTTAGGAAACTACCTTTAATAGCCAATGAGCTTGCTCACTGGAAAAAGCGATTCAGAACCTCACAAAATTAAAACGTCCTGCAATAAGCAAGACGAATATTAACATTTAACCAGAAATGAGTGTTAACCTCTTTTGTTTAAATCATTTTTTTGAACTTTTCCCTTTCAGCGATCCGTTCATTTAAGATATCTCTAAAAGCAATTATTACTCTTATTTCTTTGTCGGTTAACTCCTTTACTTTCGTTTTTCTCATAGCTGATTGAAAAATTGTAGCTGAAACACCAGCTCTTTCACACGCTTTTCTCACATCACCTTGTTGATGCTCTGTAGCCCTTCTTTTCCTGATTGATTCCAGTTCGTCCATAATTTGCGAGGAATTTAGTTATTTAATTGAATAAAAATATTTATATTTGTTGCATCAACTTTGCAAAGTTTATGCAAATTTGATTAGTCTTAAAACGTAATATTTAAGTTTATTTTATGCAAAGATATAACATTTTAAGTTAAATACAATAGCAACTCAAACAATTTACATCTAACAATCAACATAAAAAGGTTATATGTCTAAAACACAAAAAGATAAAATTAATCAATTATTGAACGAAAAAGGCAAAAAGAAACGAGAATTAGCTGCATTTCTCGAAATTCACGAAAATGGAATTAATAGATTGATAAATAATCCCAATATTAGCAAGAAAAGACTAGAACAAATTGCTGAATTTCTGAAAATTGACATTTCAACTTTACTACATTCAATATACGCTATTGAAAGTGAGGAGCTTCTGGAGGAAGATAATCCAAGTTCGGATATCGTTAATGATTCTGAAATCAGCGAAGAGCTTATATTAAAACTTTCCGAAATAATCAAATATCAAAAAATGATTAGCGATTTAGAGAAGAAAAATGGAGAGCATTTAACACAAATCATAAATTTACTGACAAAAAAATTCTAAAAAACACTCCGTTACAATAAATACACAAAAATACTAGAGACGCAATGCTTGCGTCTCGTTCTTGAATTGCTAGCGCGGATTACAAATTCGCGCCAGTGAGGTTTAAAATGAGATGCAAGCATTGCGTCTCTACACATACCCGAAAATATTATTATCTTTTCTTGGAAAAAATTGAGTATTTGTAAAAAAACATTTGTATTTTTACATCAATAATCAATTATTAATTTTTAATCCATGAAAAAAACACTTTTTACACTTAGTTTCATTCTTTTTTCTTTCACGGTTGCATTTGCACAAGGAAATAACACATTAACAGAAAAAGAAAAAAAAGACGGTTGGGTACTTCTTTTTGACGGGAAAAATTTTGACGGATGGCGTCAATGTAACAAAACACAAATGGCTGAAAACTGGATTATTGACGATGAAGCCATGAAAGTTCAAAAAGGTTCAATTCCGGGAAGAGGAAATGAAGGTGATATTTTATTTGGAGATAAAAAATTCAGCAATTTTGAATTATCTATTGACTGGAAAGTTGAAAGAGAAGGAAATTCCGGCATTTTCTACAATATAGTTGAATTTCCGGGAAGACCTATTTATATCGCCGCACCGGAAATCCAAGTTTTGGATAATTGGAATGCAGGAGATAATAAATTGACTAACCATTTAGCTGGTTCTCTTTATGATATGCTTCCGGCACTTCCATCAAATGCTAAACCTGCAAACGAATGGAATAACATTGTTATTAAAGTCGATAATGGTAAAGTAACTCATGTTCAAAATGGAGAATTAGTTTGCGAATATGAATTGTGGACTCCGGAGTGGGATGCAATGGTTGAAAAAAGTAAATTCAAAAACTGGCCGGAATTTGTTGCCGGAATTGCAAAAGAAGGATACATCGGTTTGCAAGACCACGGATACGATTGCTGGTTTAGAAACATCAAAATTCGTGAATTATAATTCATAAACAAAATACATGGAAATTAAAGCAAAATTCGATCATTACAACTACAATGTTTTAGATTTAGAAAAAAGCTTGTCATTTTATGATAAAGCGCTTGGTCTAAAAATGGATCATCAAATAAAAAACGATGATTTTATCATTACCTATTTAAAAGATAATTTTTCTTCTTTTCTTTTAGAGCTTACTTGGCTTAAAGATTGGGAAAGACCTTATGAATTAGGAGATAATGAGCAGCATCTTTGTGTAAGAGTTGACGGAAATTACGAAGATATCCGACAATATCACAAAGAAAATGGTTGGGTTTGCTTTGAAAACCATGAAATGGGTCTATACTTCATTGAAGATCCGGATGGTTATTGGATTGAAATTCTTCCGGCTAAATAAAACGATATGAAAAAGCATATTGTTGTCTTGACCGGTGCCGGAATGAGTGCAGAAAGTGGTATTTCGACCTTTCGCGATTCTGGAGGACTTTGGGAAGAACACGATGTCATGAAAGTGGCTCACATTGATAGTTGGTATGAGAATCCGGATTTGATGTTGAAATTTTACAATCAAAGACGGATTCAACTGGCTTCAGTCGAACCCAATGAAGGTCATAAAATTCTTGCCGAATTGGAATTGGATTTTGAAATTACTGTAATTACTCAAAATGTGGACAACCTTCATGAAAGAGCAGGAAGTTCAAACATCATTCATTTGCACGGGGAATTAACAAAAGTCTGTAGTTCAAAAGACAAAGAACTTGTAGCTGATATTGGTTATAATGAAATTAATTCAGGCGATAAAGCGGCTGATGGATCTCAATTACGACCATTTATTGTTTGGTTCGGAGAAGCGGTTCCCGAAATTGATAGAGCAGCAAATATTGTATCCCAAGCAGATATCATTGTTATTGTAGGAACTTCAATGCAAGTTTATCCGGCAGCAGGTTTGATTCATTTTGCAAAAAAAAGCAGCCCTGTTTATTTAATTGATCCGGCTGAAGTAAATGTTTCGTCGAATGTGGAAGTAATCAAAGAAAAAGCAAGCAAAGGGCTCGCAATATTAAAAGAAAAGCTTATTAAAATTACATAAATGAAATTTTTCAAATATACGCTCATAATCTTTTCTATATTTCTCTTTTCCTGCACGAGCACCAATACATTTGAAAAGCAAGTACAAACATCTGTAAAAGAACAATTAGAATGGTTTCCTGGATCCCGATTGCAAGATTTATATAAAAATTTCTTCCAAGATCGATTTGGCCCCGGACATTTAATTCCGGATTCTGCTGCTGCAGGAAATTATATAAGAAGAGAATTAGATTCTTATACAGAAAAATACCTTCCTTTAATCGAATATATTGGCTGGGAAAATAATTTTTGTCGCGTTAGCACAGATGTTTTAAAACTTGGTTATGTCCCCTATCAAGTTTATCTCGAATCGCTTCTTGAAAGTGCGAATGAAACAATAATGCCTCCAATGGAAGATTGGAACGATGAATGGAATAAAATTCTTGCAATTATCGAACGAATGAATCTAAATCTTCCGGATTATGAGCAGGACAAAGAAAAGATACAAACTCTGATAAATTCAGGAAAATACATGATGCATCATAGTGAAGCCTTTTCAGAAATTTATGATCCACATTATCGGATTATTCGAAAAGATATCTTTCTCGAAAAAATACAGCCCTATCTAACAAAGGAAATTCAGTAAACTACAACCGTTTTGAAAATCAAATAGTTACGGTAGTATATTTCCCTAGAATTACCCCGATTTTGAATCTTTTTCTTCAAAATCGGGGTAATTTTATTTCTGTTAGGAAATTTCGTTTAGTATAACTAGTTTCAGAGTATTGTAGACTTGCATCCCTTTGAAAGTAACAAAAGTAAATTAATAAAAAAAGTTAATCAGAAATCAACCGGAAATTTCAAATTTCGTGGTTCTTTCTGATTAACTTTTTAATGCTTTTAGAAAAACTAATTTACACTAAAGACAAATGAATATCAGCATCTTTTTCTTCAAAAATTAATTTTTCTTCTCGAGCTAACCAACCAATAGCAGCATAAATTTCTTTATCTGTCAATTTAGCTGATTTTTTCAATTCTTTTACAGTTTTAGTTCCATTTTCATTCAAAATGGACCAGATGCGTCCAGCATCACTACCAATTTTCTCTTTCATTTCTTGTAAATTTTAATTAAACAAATTTAATATAAAGTCTTTATTTATTACAAAATAAACAACTTAAATGTTTTAGCTTGCTTTCGTTTTATATTTCTTATGAAACCAAGCAATGTAAATAACAATTAATTCTAATAAAAATCCAAACAAAATAGTGAAAATTAAAGAGCGTAAAGCTCCTGTATTTTGAATATGGTAAGCAAACAAAATAATAATTATATTTAAAAAGACCAGACTCAAACTAGCTTGAGCATGATTCAATCCCATTCGAATCATTCGATGATGTATATGTCTATTATCTGCCTTAAATGGAGATCGTTTGTGATAAATACGAAGCGCAAATACAGTTATCATATCTATAATTGGTATCGAAATAATACTAAAAGCCATTGTATGTGGCATCGATATTTGAATACCATTATAATCTATTGGATTTAACTGCATTACCCTTAAAGCAAAACAGGCAAATATAGTTCCTAAAAATAAAGCTCCCCCATTTCCCATGAAAATTTTGGCAGGATACCAATTAAAAACGAGAAAACCTAACAAAGCACCACACATTGAAATGCAGAGCAATGTCCACAACCATTCAACGGAAAAATTAAATATGAAACCAAAACAAACAGCTCCAATCAATGAAATCGAACCGAGTAGTCCATCCAATCCATCAATCATATTATATGCATTGATGCAGCCGACAATAAAAATCATTGTAATTGCATAACTGGCAACAAGCGGCAACTCTTCAATTCCAAATATTCCCCATAAAGTGGTTACTCGAATATCGGTAATGTAAATTATAAAAAAGGCACATAAAATTTCTATTATGAATCTACTTCTGACAGAAACGCCGTCCATATCATCTTTTAATCCTAAAAAGAAAAGAAAAATAGAAATGGAAAATAGTTTATCCGGACGTATTGTATTCGTATAATCACTAAACGCAAAATAAGAAACCATAGTTGCTATAAATACGGCTACTCCGCCCAAATTCGGAATTTTATATTTATGAATTTTGCGCTTATCTGAAGGATCATCTCCCCAACCTAAATGGTCAGAAAATAAAATGATATTGTAAGTTACAAAAACACTTACACCCAAACTTAGAATTAACGCAATTATAATATTAATACTCATAGATTAGTTTTTTTCTTTTTTTTGTATTCCTTTAAATAGATGAATGGCATTGAAAAAATAATTAATGAACACCGTTTAATTTGTTTTTTTGGCTCACTAAAAATTCGATGTATCCATTCAATTTTTGCCTTTATCATCCATTGAGGCGCACGTTTTTGGTTCAGAAGACCAGAATGAAATTTAAATGCAGCACCAACTCCAATCAAAATACCCTTTTCTAAATAAGGGAGTAACAAGTGCATAAAATATTCTTGTTTGGGCATTCCCAAAGAAACAAAAATAATATCCGGATTATCGTTTTTTATATCTTCTGCAATTTTTGGGTAATCAAATTCTTTTACATCTAAAAAGGGAAGAGACGCAAAAGACATAGAGACTACTTGTTCGTTTTTTTTTGATAAGTTTTTTTGCAATGCATCTAATGTTGAATTGGATGCGCCTAAAAACATTATTCGATATTTTTTTGCCTTTACTATATCTATTAAAAAATCACTACCGCAATACTGTTCTCGCTCAATTCCGTATAAAAGCCGCAGATATAAAGGAACCCAACCACTGTCACAAACGGTAAAGCTGGATTCATCCAATACTTTTTTAAGCTCTTTATTCTTCTGACTCATTGATAAGGTAACCCCATCAGCAACACATACATATCCTTTTTGGTCAGAATCCAACATGCTTTCTATTTTTGAATGGATAGCATCTTTTCCAAAAGTATATTTTATTCCGAAATATTCTTCCATTATTAACTAATATATTAATAAGCAAAAACTGTACAAAAGTAGCATAAAAAATGTGAAAAATAAAAAGGTACCCTCAGAAAGATACCTTTTTACTTTATTTAATGATAATACACCTATTTTTTACTGTCCCAAATAGATTTTATCCATTTTTTCATACTCATCATTCATCCCTAAACTGTAATAAATATTACGCATTGCAAATACAGCATCAGAGTCATCCGGATCAAGTGCGTATGCTTTTTCGAAGTAAGGAAGAGACTGTTTGAAGTAAGCTGTTGCTTTTTCAGACTCTTTTTGGAATAAATCATTATCCAAAATATTATCGGCTGCTCCTCTGGTTTCTACACCTAAGTTATAATAAAGACGACCTAAATGCGACAAAGCTTCTGCATATTCAGGATCAATTTCCAAGGCTTTTTTAATACTTTCAATTGCTTTATCAATATCTTTTCCACTTTCATAAACAAGCCCTAGTACATCATACAATTTTGGGTCATCTGGCGTAGATGCAATCGCTTGTTGTATATAATCAATCGATTTTTGAATCTCACCTCTATTTATATTTAAGTTAATTAAATTGAGGATATAATAGGATTCTTCCGGAAATTTAGTAACACCCAATTCTAATATTTCTGCAAATTTAACAGTATCTTTTATTTGCGAATATTCATTCACCAAATTTTTATAGATATCATTTTCGCTATATCCTAAGTCTTTAATTTCTTCGAAAAGTTCGATAGCGGCTTCATGATTAGGAATTGCAGAGGCAGATAAAGCAGCAAAATATCTAATTTTAATTGCATTTGTATCACCTTCTAAAGCACTAAATCTTTTTTCATCTCCTACAAAGAAAGGAAGTTTAGCCATATCTCCATACAATCGGAAGTTTTCATACGCTTTTTGATAATCTTGTTTTTCGTAAAAATAACTTCCCGCATTGATATAATATGGACGATTAGCAGACATTACCGATTTAATATCTTTTCTAAATTTCAGCTTTACTTTTCCTTTTTCATCTGGCAATTGATCCAATTCATCCGCTTTTAAGAAATAAGGAAGAATTTTATCTAACGCCGGATACATAAGATCCTCATTCGCTTCCATTCCAAGAAATTCTTTTCCTTTCTCTACATCAAATTGTTTATTCTCAACAACTCCCGCAACATACCATGCTTCCGGGTCATTTTCTGTTTCAGGATTAGCTAAAGCTTCTTGAATAAACTCACGTGCGTCTCCAATATTCGGTCTCGTTTGATTTTTAAGTTCGTTTTTTGCGGCAGTAATTGCTTTTTTTTGCGCAAAAGAAAAAGAAACTGCGACAAAACATAACGCGAATATAAATACTAACTTTTTCATATATATTACCTTTTAATTATTTAATAATGCAAAATTACAAATTAATCGTTAGATTCAGCTATTTCTGAGCCATTTTCTAAATTTTCTTCAGAAGTAGAAGTCTCGTCTAAATCTTCGATCTCATCTATTTCATTCTCTGACATTACTTTACAAACAGATGCGATTTCATCGTTTCTTTTTTCGAGATTAATTAATCGAACTCCTTGTGTTGCGCGACCAATTACATTCAAATCTGAAACTTTTACTCGAATCGTAATACCCGATTTATTGATAATCATCAAATCATTTTCATCAGTTACACTTTTTATTCCGACTAGAGGTCCCGTTTTCGCTGTTATATTCAAGGTTTTAACCCCTTTTCCTCCGCGATTAGTAATTCGATAATCGTCAATTTTAGAGCGTTTACCATAACCTTGTTCTGAAACGACCAAAATGCTTTCTGCTTCCAAATCTTTGATGCAAATCATTCCAATCACTTCATCATCATTAGAAGTTAAAGTAATACCTTTTACGCCGGCAGCTGTTCGACCCATAGAACGAACAACATTTTCATTAAAGCGCAAAGCTCGACCGTTGCGACTTGCAATGACAATTTCATTTTTGCCATTTGTCATTCTTACTGAAATAAGTTCATCATCGTCATGCAAATTAATAGCATTAACGCCATTTTGTCGCGGACGAGAGTAAGCTTCCAGTAATGTTTTCTTTATAATTCCTCTTTTTGTACAGAAAATCAAATAATGAGATTCAACATAATCTCTATCATTTAATTTTTTCACTCGAATAAATGCATTTATCCGATCATCAGAATCAATATTTAATAAATTTTGGATGGCACGACCTTTTGATGTTCTTGTTCCTTCCGGAATTTGATACACTTTTAACCAATAACATTTTCCTTTTTGCGTGAAAATCATCATTGTAGCGTGCATACTTGCAGGGTAGATATATTCCACAAAATCCTCATCGCGCGTTTCCGAACCTTTGGCTCCTACTCCCCCTCGATTTTGAGATCTAAACTCAGCCAATGGAGTTCGTTTGATATATCCCATGTGAGAAATTGTGATAATCATTTCATCATCCGCATAAAAATCTTCCGGATTTAAGTCTTCTGTTGCATAAATGATCTCTGTTTTTCTTGTATCACCAAATTTCGTTCCAACTTCGATCATTTCATCTTTAATCACACTCATTAAAAGATCTTCATTTGAAAGAATTTCATTCAAGTAAGCAATTAATTTCTGAAGTTCATCAAATTCAGCACGAAGTTTATCTTGTTCCAGACCAGTCAATTGACGCAAACGCATTTCAACAATTGCTCTAGCCTGAACATCCGAAAACTTGAATCGTTCGATCAATCGTTCAATTGCTTCGCCCGGACTTTTAGAAGAACGAATAATAGCAATTACTTCATCAATATTGTCAGACGCAATAATCAAACCTTCAACAATATGAGCTCTTTGCTCTGCTTTAGCCAAATCAAATTTTGTGCGGCGAACAACAACGTCCACGCGATGTTCCACAAAATATTTGATCATATCCTTTAATGTCAACATTAAAGGACGACCTTTTACCAATGCAATATTGTTAACATTAAAAGAAGATTGAAGCGCAGTTAACTTATATAATTTATTAAGAATAACGCTGGAATTAAAATCTTTCTTAATATCAACAACGATTCGCATACCTTCTCTGTCAGATTCATCGTTTACATTAGAGATTCCCTCTATTTTTTTATCCACGACTAAATCTGCGATATGTTTAATTAGTTCTGCTTTATTTACTAAATAAGGTATTTCTGAAACAACAATTTTTTCCCTATTATTGCTCTGAACTTCGATTTCCGCTTTACCTCTTAATACAATACGTCCTCTACCGGTTTCAAAAGCGTCTTTCACGCCTTGATAGCCGTAGATTGAAGCTCCTGTTGGAAAATCCGGAGCTTTAACGTGTTCCATTAAACCTTCCACATCAATCTCTCCTTTTGAATCGATATAAGCAACAATTGCATTAATACATTCAGTCAGATTGTGAGGAGGCATATTTGTTGCCATACCGACAGCAATACCGGATGCTCCATTCATTAATAAGTTAGGAATACGAGTCGGTAAAACGGTTGGCTCTTTTAATGTATCATCAAAATTGAGTCTAAAATCTACCGTATCTTTGTCGATATCCCGCAACATTTCTTCGGCCAATTTACTTAATCGAGCCTCTGTATAACGCATAGCTGCAGGATCGTCGCCATCTACAGAACCATAATTTCCTTGTCCATCAACTAAAGGATAACGCAAAGACCATTGTTGAGCCATACGCACCATAGCAAAGTAAACGGAACTATCACCGTGTGGGTGATATTTTCCTAAAACTTCACCAACAATTCTGGCTGATTTCTTATAAGGTTTATCGGAATGGTTACCTAATTCATTCATTCCAAATAACACCCGACGATGTACCGGTTTGAAACCATCTCTTACATCTGGTAGAGCACGCGACACAATGACAGACATTGAATAATCAATGTATGCCGACTTCATTTGTTCTTCAATATTAACCTGAATGATTCTATCTTGATTATCAGTCATTTATATTTATATTGGTTTAACATTATCATCTGATCTCAAAAAATCACGCTAAGTTAGCGTATTTTCTTCAAATATTAAAACTTTTTAGGATTCTTTACGTAGCTTTGTGCTATAATCTGACATTTGGGCACTTTTTCCCCAATGGCATATTATTTGATTCGACATAACAACAGAGTTAATAAATTTTCAGTTCAAACATACATATAATATAAAGAGGACAGATGAAAAAAAATTTCTCAAGTAGTGTGAAAGAAATTTTGATGTTTAGCAGAGAAGAAGCGGGACGATTGCACAATTCAAATGTGGAAGTCGAACACATTCTATTAGGTATGCTGCGAAGTTCGCAAAATTCAACTTCTACTATTTTCCAGCTTTTAGGAGTAGATTCCCAAGAGTTGAAGTCTGCATTAGATAAAGAAATGTATAAGGAAGGTGATTATATTTCAGAGGCTCAATTAACTATTGATAAAAGTGTCGAAAACTTATTGCGTTTGAGTTTATTAGAATCGATTAGTTTAAATAGCACCGAAACAGACATCGAGCATTTACTTTTAGCGATTCTAAAAAATAATGATTCTTTGGCTTATCGTATCCTAAATGAATATAATATTGATTACCAAAAAGTGTATGATACTATTTTGGAAAGTTCCGGAATGGTAAAAAATCAAGAATTACCCCGAATGGGTGCCGGATTTGGCAGCGATGAAGAAGACGAAGAAGAGGATAATCAGTTTGCGAAGAAAAAAGATGTAACAAAAAATAATCCCAATGCCAAAAGCAGTGATACACCTGTAATTGACAGTTTTGGAACTGATTTAACAAAAGCGGCCAGAGAAAATCGCTTAGATCCAATCATTGGCAGAGAAAGAGAGATTGAGCGACTTGCACAAATTCTTAGCCGGAGAAAGAAAAATAATCCGGTACTTATTGGAGAACCGGGTGTTGGTAAATCTGCAATTGTAGAAGGTTTAGCGTCTCGCATTATTGAAAAAAAAGTTTCTCGTGTCCTGTTTGACAAACGAGTCGTTAATTTAGATATGGCGTCAGTTGTCGCCGGAACAAAATATCGTGGTCAGTTTGAAGAAAGAATTAAAGCTATTTTAAATGAACTTTCCAAAAATCCCAATATTATTTTGTTTATCGATGAAATTCATACAATTGTTGGAGCTGGTGGCGCAACCGGATCAATGGATGCGGCAAATATGTTGAAACCGGCTTTAGCCAGAGGAGAAATTCAATGTATTGGAGCAACAACTTTAGATGAATATCGTAAAAATATAGAAAAAGATGGCGCTTTAGAACGCCGTTTTCAAAAAGTGATGGTAGATCCAACAACTGCTGAAGAAACGCATCAAATTTTGGTAAATATTAAACCAAAATATGAAGATCATCACAATGTTACTTATACTGATGAAGCAATTGAATTATGCGTAAAATTGACTGACCGCTATATTAGCGATCGTAATTTTCCGGATAAAGCAATTGATGCATTAGATGAAGCCGGTTCAAGAACGCATATTTCAAATATTATAGTTCCCAAAGCAATTGAAGAACTGGAAGCTCAAATTGAAGAGATCAAACTAAAAAAGATAGAAGTAGTTAAATCTCAAAACTTTGAATTAGCGGTAAGTTATCGGGATGAAGAGCGAAATTTGATGCTCAAACTAGAAGCGTCTCAAGCTAAATGGGAAGAAGAATTGCAGGAAAATCGACAAATAGTAGATGGTGACAAAGTTGCAGAAGTTGTAGCTATGATTTCGGGAGTTCCTGTTCAGCGCATCGCTAAGGCTGAAAATCAAAAGCTAATGGAAATGGAAAACATCCTTAAAACCAATATAATTGGTCAGGATGATGCCGTGAAAAAGATTGTAAAAGCGATTCAACGAAATAGAATTGGATTAAAAGATCCGAATAAACCAATTGGAACATTTATGTTTTTAGGTCCAACAGGAGTTGGAAAAACGCATTTAGCTAAAAAATTAGCTGAATATATGTTCGACTCGGCAGACACACTCATTCGGGTTGATATGTCTGAATACATGGAAAAATTCACTGTTTCCAGATTAGTTGGAGCTCCTCCGGGATATGTAGGATATGAAGAAGGCGGTCAATTGACGGAAAAAGTTCGCAGAAGACCCTACTCTATCGTTCTCTTGGATGAAATAGAAAAAGCGCATCCGGATGTATTCAATTTATTATTGCAAGTATTGGATGAAGGGCGATTAACAGACAGTTTGGGACGCAGAATTGATTTTAAGAATACAATTCTTATTATGACATCAAATGTGGGAACGCGCCAGTTAAAAGATTTTGGTCGTGGAGTTGGTTTTAATACACAAACAACTGAAAGCGAGGACAAAGAATTTTCGCGAGGAGTGATTCAAAAAGCGTTAAATAGAGCTTTTGCGCCGGAATTTCTGAATCGAATCGATGATATTGTCATGTTTGATCAATTAGATAAAGAAGCTATTTCTAAGATTATTGATATTGAATTAAAAGGATTTTATAAGCGAGTTGAAAATCTGGGATACGCATTAACAATCACAGATAAAGCAAAAGAATTTGTTGCATCAAAAGGTTATGACGTTCAATTTGGAGCAAGACCTTTAAAACGCGCTATTCAAAAGTATCTGGAAGATGAATTAGCCGAAATGATTATCAAATCAGGAGTTAAAGAAGGCGATTCAATTCTTGTAGATTTTGATTCTGAAAATCAAAAAATCACCACTCAAATAGAGAAAAAGAAAAAAAAGAAGGAAGCTTAAAATTTCTATATAAGACAAAATGTCAGTCAATCATGACTGGCATTTTTCTTGAATAATAGTAGCAAACACATATTATTATAAAATAAAAACTAAAAATAGTCATTTATGAATAGTAAGAAACAAACGGGTCAAATTGGGGTAACGACCGAAAATATTTTCCCCGTCATAAAAAAATTCTTGTATAGTGATCACGAAATATTTCTTCGCGAACTTGTTTCCAATGCTGTAGATGCCACTCAAAAGCTAAGAACACTATCTTCAGTTAGTGAATTTAAAGGCGAATTGGGTGATTTAAGTGTTCGGATAAGTCTTGATGAAAAGAAAAAAACACTAACCATTTCGGATCGCGGCGTTGGTTTGAGCGCAGAAGAAATGGAAAAATATATCAATCAAATTGCGTTTTCCAGTGCAGAAGGATTTTTAGAAAAATACAAGGATAATGCAAATTCCATTATTGGTCATTTTGGATTAGGTTTTTATTCTGCTTTTATGGTTGCAAAAAAAGTAGAAATCGTAACTAAATCATGGAAAGAAGGAGCTCCTGCCATGAAATGGGAATGCGATGGTTCGCCGGAATATACCATGAGCGAAACGGAAAAAGCCGATCGTGGAACTGACATCATTCTTTATATTGATGATGAAAGTCAAGAATTTCTTGAAAAATCCAGAATTGAAACATTATTGAAAAAATATTGCCGATTCCTTCCTGTGCCTATTGTATTTGGAAAGAAAACGGAATGGAAAGAAGACAAATCGGTTGAAACAGATGAAGATAATGTAATCAATGACACGAATCCAATTTGGGCAAGAAAACCGTCAGAATTGACAGATGAAGATTACATCAAATTCTACAAAGAATTGTATCCATTTAGCGAAGATCCTTTGTTTTGGATTCATTTAAATGTGGATTATCCTTTCAATCTTACCGGAATTCTTTATTTCCCAAAAGTAAAAAGTGGAATCGATTTACAAAAAAACAAAATCCAACTTTACAGCAATCAAGTATATGTAACGGATTCTGTAGAAGGAATTGTTCCTGAATTTCTGACTTTGTTGCACGGAGTAATTGACTCTCCGGATATTCCTCTAAACGTATCTCGTTCTTACTTGCAAGCAGATAGCAATGTGAAGAAAATTTCTACTTATATTACCAAAAAAGTAGCCGATCGCTTAGATGAAATTTTCAAAAACAATCGTCTTCAATTTGAAGAAAAATGGAGCAGTTTGAGAATTTTCATTGAATATGGTATGATTACCGATGAAAAATTCAATGAAAGAGCTTTGAAATTCGTTCTTTTGGAAGATGCAGATAAAAAATTCTTTACGTTAGACGAATACAAAACACTTGTTGCTTCAGATCAAACCGATAAAGACGGATCTCTTATTTATTTATACACAACGAATAAAGAAGAGCAATACGCTTATATTGAGGAAGCGAAGGAAAAAGGATACAATGTATTGATTATGGACGGTCAATTAGACAATCATTTCATGAATACATTGGAACAAAAATTAGAAAAAACTCGTTTTGTTCGCGTAGATGCAGATGTGGCTGATAACTTAATTAAAAAAGGAGAAAGTCAAGAAGTCAAATTAACGGAAGAGGAACGAAATGCGCTTGTTGAAGTTTTCAAATCGGCTATTCCTCCAATCGAAAAAACGGATTTTGTTGTTGGATTTGAGCATTTGGGCGAGAAAGGAAATCCGGTAACAATCACACAAAATGAATTTATGCGCCGCATGAAAGAAATGGCTGAAATGCAACCGGGCATGAATTTTTATGGTGAAATGCCTATTTCTTATTCGATGACGGTTAATTTGGATGCTCCAAGTGTGAAAAAGATTGAAGCGGACAAGGAAAATAACAAAGAAGCGATTAGTCAATTGGTTGATTTAGCTCTCTTATCGAATGGTTTATTGAAAGGCGAAGCTTTAAGTAAATTTGTTAAACGAAGCATTGAGCTAATTTAATAAACTCAGAACTTACTTATACAAAAAAGGGCTATTCGATTGAATAAGCCCTTTTTTATATATTTCAATTTCAATTTCAATTATTTCGCTTCATATTCGCTCCAATCCACATTTCTCATATCGCCTGTTTTATTAAAAGCCTTATGAAAAGACAGAGCAGCAGCCATATTTTGAGGAGTGTGACCTTTTTGTCCTAATTGAAGATATTTTCTCAAAGCATCTTTATATTGCGGATCCACACAATTTTCGATGATAGCTTCAGCTCGTTGAATCGGAGATTTACCTCTCAAATCAGCAACCCCATGTTCTGTAATTAAAATTTTCACCGAATGTTCGCTGTGATCTTCATGAGAAACCATAGGAACAATCGCAGAAATCTTACCATCTTTAGCTGTTGAAGGAGTTGTAAAGATAGAAATGTATGCATTTCGACAAAAATCGCCGGAACCACCAATTCCATTCATCATTCTTGTGCCAACTACGTGAGTTGAGTTAATATTTCCAAAAATATCAGCTTCCAAAGCAGTATTAATAGATATTAATCCCAAACGCCGAACAACTTCCGGATTATTTGAAATTTCTTGAGGACGAAGAATTAATTTTTGTTTATAAACATCCAAATTATTATATACTTCTTCCAAAGCTGGCGCACTCACAGTCAAAGAACAACCACTCGCAAATGTCACACGACCTTTTTTCATTAAGTCAATTACAGCATCCTGAATAACTTCGGTATATACTTCAAAGGCAGGAATATCTTTATTTAATCCCATTGCGCCCAATACAGCATTAGCAATATTGCCCACTCCTGATTGAACCGGAAGAAATGAAGCCGGTATTCTCCCCGCTTTTATTTCAGCCGACAAAAAGTCTGCAACATTCTTTCCAATTTTATTGGTAACATCGTCCGATGGAGTAAAAGCTCCAATCTCATTAGGCAAATTTGTTTCAACAATTCCAACAATCTTTTTGGGATCTATTTGAATATAAGGAAGTCCGATTCTATCACTTGCAGAATAAACAGGAATTTCTTTCCGAACAGGAGGATCCGCAGGCTCGTAAATATCGTGAAGACCAATTAACTCTTTGGGATGATATTTATTTAATTCGATAAATACTTTATCAGCCAAACGAGCCACTGTCGGTGCAATTCCCGTAGCAGAAGTCAGATAAACTTTTCCGTCTTCGGTAATATCACACGCTTCCAAAATAGCAATATTGGGTTTAGGCAAAAAGCCATAACGCAAATATTGTTGCAACTCAGACAAATGCAAATCGAAATAATGAGCATTGTGAGCGTTCAACTCTGCTCGCAAATCTTTATTTGACTGGTAAGGAGTACGAAATTTAATAGCATGCGCACGAGCTAAAGATCCGTCCACAGAATCTCCGGTAGACGCTCCCGTATACATTCCAACTTTAAATGGATTGCCTTTTGCATGTTCATTTTCTGCTCTTTTCCCTAGGGCAATTGTAATTGCTTTTGGACAACCCGCAGCAGTAAAACCGCTAAAACCAATTACATCGTCATTATTAATTAAATCCGCAGCTTCTTCAGCGGTCATTTTTTTATAAGCCATTTTATTTGATAAATGAGGTTAGTACTAAAGTGCTTAGAAAAATCACGCAAAGGTACAATTTTTCTATTTAAACCGAAAAATATGTTTACAAAAAATAAATTTTTCAAACTAATTGCAAAATTTAATATTCTCTTCTGCCCAAAATTTCAGTATAAATGAAAGCCTTTTTAAGTTCGTCTGTGTCTGCAATATCTCTGATATTGAAAACACCTTCATTTGAAACTTCAATTTCTTCTGTCTCGAATTGATGATTATCTTTAACTAAAGGAACTGCGACATTTCGAACAACCGCAGGTTCTATTTTTGCGGGTTTCTTTTTTTTCTTTCCTTTTTTTGCGGGTTTTCCTTGAGAAAGTAAATCAGGAAAATTAAATTCGTCCGAACTTTCCTTTCCCGGCAAAGTCGTTTTGGCAGTATTCTCTTTGTTCTTTTTAGCGTTTCCTCTTATTGCAGAAAAAATAACAGAACCCAAAATTAGGATTAAAGGAATATATTCTGATAACTTATTCATAAATTATAATTATTTTTGCAGTCCAAAAGTAAGAAAAATATATGAATAATTCATTAAAATGGTTTAAAAATATTAGGGATGACTTCACAGTCACCCCTAACCCATTTAACCAAAACCTTAACTATGAAAAAATTTTACGTTTTTCACCAGCAAAGATACGGACATTTTTGAAACTAGCAAATTTATCGTTAAAAAATGTATCTTTTTTATGGTTAAAAAATGTTAATTAGAAAATAAACTATATATATCAAATTTATAAACACATGACAGAATTCAAAGAAACGGACTTTAAATCTGTGACTAACAACGAAGTAAAAAATTTATTTATCGAAACGTATGGCTGCCAGATGAATGTTGCTGACAGCGAAGTTGTAGCCTCAATTATGCAAATGGATGGATTCGAATCCACAGAAAACATAAATGATGCTGATTTAATTTTAGTAAATACTTGTTCTATTCGCGATAATGCCGAACAAAAGGTTTTATCTCGATTGCAATATTTTCAATCTTTAAAAAAGAAAAAGAAAAATCTGATTGTAGGTGTTCTTGGTTGTATGGCCGAACGGGTAAAAGAAGAATTGATTCAAGAGCATCATGCCGATTTAGTTGTTGGTCCGGATTCTTATTTGGATTTGCCAAACTTAATCGGAATGGTGGAAAAAGGCGAAAAAGCAATCAATGTAGAATTATCGACTACAGAAACTTATAAAGATGTCATTCCTTTAAAATTATCGGGAATCCGAATTTCAGGTTTTATATCAATTATGAGAGGATGCAACAATTTTTGCTCCTATTGTATTGTTCCTTATACCAGAGGGCGCGAAAGAAGCCGGGAACCGGAAAGCATATTAAATGAATTGCGAGTTTTAAAACAACAAGGTTATAAGGAAGTCACTCTTTTAGGACAAAACGTAAATTCATATTTATATAAGGATAACGAAAGAGAAATTGATTTTCCCAAATTGTTGCAATTAGCGGCACAGGAAGCTCCCGAAATGCGCATTCGTTTTACAACTTCCCACCCCAAAGACATGAGTGATGAAATTTTGAAAGTAGTCGCTCAATATGGCAATATTTGCAAGCATATTCATTTACCGGCCCAATCCGGAAGCACGAAAATTCTCCAAGCGATGAATCGAAAATATACGCGAGAATGGTATTTGGACCGAATTGCAGCCATCCGAAAAATTGTTCCGGAAGCAAGTATTTCTACCGATTTATTTACCGGATTTCATTCGGAAACAGAAGAAGACCATTTAGAAACCATTTCTTTAATGCGCGAAGTTGGATTCGATTCTGCGTTTATGTTCAAATATTCTGAACGTCCGGGAACTTATGCATCCAAGCACATGCCGGACAATGTTCCTGAAGAAATCAAAGTAAAACGATTGGAAGAAATTATTGCTCTTCAACTGGAATTGTCTCTCTTGCGAAACGAGGAAGATGTTGATAAAAACATGGAAGTTTTAGTCGAAGGTTTTTCGAAGCGTTCGAGAGAACAATTATATGGAAGAACTTCCCAAAACAAAGTGGTAATCTTTGACAAGAAAAATTACCGCGTTGGAGATAAAGTAATGGTAAAAATAGAAAAAGCAAGTGCCGCTACTTTATTTGGAAAACCAATTTAGCCAAAAGAACGCGGATGAAACGGATTGGGCGGATGAAAAATAAAAATCCGCGATTATTCGCCCAATCCGCATTATCTGCGTTCTATTTTAAACAAAAAAACCAAAACATACGATTTTTTATAAATAATTCGTACATTTGCAAGCAATTTAGGGGCAAACTGCCTTTTTCTCACATTAAGAGGACAGAATTTATACGAATGAAAAAGAAACATAAGCTTTCATCGACAACATTTATCAACTCAAAAGTAACTGCGACAATCAGTATCGCTTTGGTTCTCTTTCTGTTAGGATTGATTATTATTTTATCTTTATCAGCCAATAATCTTTCTAAATATGTGAAAGAGACATTATCTTTTGATATTATTTTGCAAGATGATATTACTGAAATTCAAATTCAAGATTTACAAAAAAAGTTAAATTCGGCACCTTTTACAAAATTTACAAGCTATATTTCAAAAGCAGATGCTGCAAAACAACTGGAAATTGAATTAGGACAAAATCCCGAAGAATTTTTAGGATTTAATCCATTACCGGCAATGCTAGTTGTCAACTTAAACGCTCAATATGCAAGTGTAGACAGCTTGGTTATCATCGAAAGTCAAGTAAGTAACTTTTCAAATAAGATAGAAGAAATAGAATATCGTAAACCGTTATTGCATTTGGTTAATGAAAATATTACCAAAATAGGCTTTATCCTTTTGGTAATAACAATACCTCTTCTTTTAATCTCTTTTGCATTGATTAGCAATACAATTCAATTAATTATCTATTCGAAACGTTTTCTTATTTATACGATGCAATTAGTAGGCGCAAAAAAAGGATTTATTCGAAAACCGTTTATAAAATCAAATATTATATCAGGAATTTTTTCTGCATTGATTGCCAGCGGTTTATTGTATTGGCTACTCTATTATGTACTCAATGGAATGCCTGCAAAAAACGAAATATTTGATTTAAATTCCATGTTGATAGTATTTGGAGCTATACTTGTATTAGGAGTTTCAATTTCGATAATTGCTACTTTTTTTGCTGTAAATAAATACATAAACGCGGATATTGATGATTTGCACAAAATGTAATAATAAAAATAAAAATGAATAAAAAACAATTCGCATTTGGCAAAGAAAACTTCATATTATTAGCAATTTCAATTGCTATAATCGTTATTGGATTTTTGCTAATGTCAGGAGGAAAAACAACAGAAGAAACCGGATTTGATCCAAGTATTTTCAGCACAAGAAGAATATTCGTAGCTCCTATTGTGGTAATGACCGGATTTGGAGCTGTAATTTATGCTATTCTTAAAAAACCGAAGGAAACTGAAGAAACTGAATATTCAAAAGACGAAAAAAAAATTAAATAAACACATTTTTATTTTGTGTATATTAATTAATTAAATTTATATGAGCTGGTTAGAAACAATTATTATAGCAATTATTGAGGGATTAACAGAATTTTTACCCGTATCAAGTACCGGGCACATGATTATTGCACAAGGCATTTTAGGAGTAGAACCCACTCCTTTCGTAAAAGCATTTACTGTAATTATTCAATTTGGAGCCATACTGTCGGTTTTGGTTTTGTATTTTAAACGCTTTGTTCAAAGCATTAGCTTTTACATAACGCTGCTCATCGCTTTCATTCCGGCTGCCATTTTAGGATTTTTATTTAGTGATAAAATAGACGCTCTATTAGAAAGTGTTACAGTTGTTGCAATCATGTTAATTGTTGGTGGAATATTTATGCTTTTTGTCGATAAAATATTTGATAATCCGGAAAACACTAAATCTTCGGATAAAAAGATTGAGGAAAGTCAAAAAATTACGCCGAAAAAAGCCATTATAATCGGTTTATGTCAATGTATCGCAATGATTCCCGGAGTTTCCAGGTCAATGGCTACGATTGTGGGAGGAATGTCACAAAAACTGTCCCGAAAAAATGCAGCAGAGTTCTCTTTTTTCTTAGCTGTTCCGACCATGTTTGCTGCTTCGGCTTATAAGTTACTTCAATTGCTTATGGAGCCTGCCGACAGACAAGTCTTAGCCGATAATTTAGGTTTATTACTTGTTGGAAATTTGGTTGCTTTTTTAGTTGCTATTCTTGCAATTAAATTTTTCATTGAATATGTAAGTAAATATGGATTCAAACTATTCGGATATTACCGAATTGTTGCCGGAGCTATTATACTTATTTTGTTGGGATTAGGATACGATTTAAATGTTGGTTAATTGAATATAGCATGAATTTTCAAGAAGGCGAAATTTTATATTTTAATAAACCATTGCATTGGACTTCCTTTGATTTGGTCAATAAAATCAGATATAAAATATCCCGATTTTTGAACGTGAAAAAGATAAAAGTTGGTCACGCCGGAACATTGGACCCTCTCGCTACGGGAGTAATGATTATTTGTACGGGAAAGGCTACCAAAAGGATAGAAGAATTTCAGTATCAAACCAAAGAGTATATTGCGACTCTTCAATTAGGGGCGACAACACCTTCTTTTGATTTGGAAACGGAAATTGATGAAAAATATGAAACAAATCATATTACAAAAGTGTTAGTAGAGCAGATTTTGCCGCAATTTATAGGACGTATAGAACAAATTCCTCCTGCATTTTCGGCATGCAAGATAAATGGAGACAGAGCTTACGAACTGGCTCGCAAAGGTTTAGAAGTGGAACTTAAACCTAAAATTTTGGTTATTGACGAAATTGAATTATTATCATATCAAGAAACTCAAATCAAAATACGAGTGGTTTGCAGCAAAGGAACTTATATTCGAGCATTAGCTCGTGATATTGGATTGGCTCTAAAATCCGGCGCGCACTTAATTGCTTTAGAGCGAACAAAAATAGGTGATATTACCCTAAATGATTGTATGGATATAGAATCATTTGACGAAATTTTAAATAAACAACACAACTAACAACATAAAGAATATGAAACTGTCCAAATTTAAATTCAATCTTCCAGAAGAACTGATTGCATTGCATCCTACCGAAAACAGAGATGAATCTAGATTAATGGTTATTCACCGTAAAACGAACAAAATAGAACACAAAGTTTTCAAGGACATTCTTCAATATTTCAACGATGAAGATACATTTATTTTTAATGACACGCTTGTTTTTCCGGCGCGCTTATATGGAAATAAAGAAAAAACAGGAGCCAAAATTGAGGTTTTTTTATTACGCGAATTGAATGAAGAATTGCGTTTATGGGATGTTTTAGTAGACCCTGCTCGTAAAATCCGAATCGGAAATAAATTATACTTCGGAGAAGATGACTCAATGGTAGCGGAAGTTATCGATAATACAACTTCTCGAGGAAGGACTTTGCGTTTTTTATACGACGGTCCTCACGAAGAATTTAAGGCAGCATTATACGCTTTGGGCGAGATGCCAATTCCAAGTTACATTTCAAGAGAAGT
>JGI996J12353_1000007_pt1 | contig 87558 bp, 68 predicted proteins | sample IntmicLarv5ML5BL_FD_12353 | JGI IMG/M metagenome (IMG submission 12353) | reverse complement strand
GAATATGAATGGACAAATCGTCTTTTACCAAAAAGAAATAGAAAATAATTCTTCTGTTTCAATCGCCGATCTCCCACAGGGAATTTATATTGCTAAAATTGTTTCAGGAAAAGAAAGTATCACAAAAAAAATAGTAAAAAGATAATCTAATAAAAACTGATAATCATGAAAACAATAACATTATTTGCATATTTATTTTTATTTAGTATAAGTATATATGCTCAAATTCCGGGCAAAGAATTTCCAGTAGGAAAAGCTGGTTTGCAAACGGATAGTATGATCTTGAGAATAAGTGACAACAATAAAGAAAAAACAACTGCAAAGTATTTGCCAGATGGAAAAATGATAGAAAAAGCGGATTATGCTTGGGACGAAAAAACAAAAAACTGGAGAGGTAAAATTAAGGAAAATATAGAGTACAATGCTTTAGGAAAATGTCTTTTACGCTTGCAGTATGGCTGGAATTCGGATGTTCAAGAATGGCAAAAAGATTATAGCGCTAAAAATGAATATAGTTATGATGGGTGGGGAAATTTGGTTTTGAATACTTTTTCTATTTGGAGCGAATATTTGAAAGACTGGAATACTCAAATAATTGAACGAAATGAATATGATGAAAATAATCGAAAAATACTCTATGAAAGGTATCCTAATGCACATTCTCCTATTGTAAGAACTGAGTATTCATATAATGATGGAAAATTAAGTACCGAAATGAGATCTCAAAATGGGAAATATACTTTAAAAAAGGCATATATATATGAAGGAAATAGTATCAAAATTAATTATTATCGTTGGGATGTTGAGGCTAACACATGGCTTGAATTTCTTTTAAGCACAGAAGAAACGGTATATGATGAAAAAAACAGATTAATTTTCGAAAAAAGTTATGTTTTTGATGAGGAAAGGAACTTAGATCCAATAGGAAGTTATATAAGGGAATACTTGTATAATGAAGATGATAATCCCAAGGTCTGGTTGTATTATTTTTGGGATGGAGCAAAACAAGACTGGTTTCTTTCTTGGAAATTTGAATATGAATACTATCAAAAGGATAATTTGAATTTCAAATCGGAAGGCGTATCTGTTTTTGAGAAAGAAAACAATTCATTTATAAAATATTCGTTTGTCGAGCAAGGGTATGATTTATATGGAAATGAAGTTTATTACTATAATTGGGACGCTTCTATAGGCGATGGCTACATCTATGAGAAAAAAATTATCGGTAGCTTGAATGAAAACAACCAGTTGATATCAAAAATACATTATTTTAGGGCAGATCATGCAAATGATTGGGAGCAAAATTTAGAGTGTTTTTATGATGAATATGGAAATCTATTGTCTGAAACATCTTCAGATGAAGTTCAATATCTTTATTATTATTCTGCACTACCAGCTGATATTCAACAATCGCTCAACAATATATCCATTACAATTTCGCCCAATCCTGTCAGCGATGTTTTCTTTATCAATGGTTTGAATAATAAAGCTGAATTGTTTCTATCGAATATAAACGGACAAGCAGTCTTTTACCAAAAAGAAATAGAAAATAATTCTTCTGTTTCCATCACTAGTCTCCCACAGGGAATTTATATTGCTAAAATTGTTTCGGGGAAAGACAGTATTACAAAAAAAATAGTAAAAAGGTAAATCTGTATTTAGCCTAAGACCTGTCTCAAAAGTCGCTAATAAAACTTTTGAGACAGGAATTAAATCTCATTTTGACAACTTCCTTTTATGAAGATTTTCATATTTATCCACCAATTGCGATTGAATTTTATTCAAAATTAACTCTAAATCCTTTTCTAAGGACGGCTCTAGCAAGCCTTGAAAGAAAATAAGTCAAACACTTTCAATGTTTTATCGCAAATTAGCACAACTAAGGATAGTTATTATTCAGAACATTTCGAATATTTTTGCATTTGGCTGTTGCATGGCGCTTTGATTGATTGTTTTTCTACTGCAAAATAACTTTCATATAATCCGTTTGATTATTTTCTCTGTTAAAAATCTTCAAAATATAGATTCCTTTAGGAAAAGAAGTAGTCTGAATAACGATTTGTTGACCCAAAATGCTATTTTCTGTGTAATATAATCTGCCATGTACGTCATATACAAAAAGATCTACATTCATATCGGAATTGAAAACTATTTCCATCTTGTCTTTTTGAATAAAGACATGATGATTATTTTCTGTAATAGAATTAATTTCGACAGCAGGAAAACGATAACCACAAGGAATATTAGCAAAATCCCAATGATCTATGATTCCATTATTTTTATAAAATGTTTCTTGATTTTGAAAACAGTTAAGTCCAAAAGTACCCCAATTACAACCTTCCGGATATACAAACCACATATTAGAACCGACAGATTCGATAAAAGTAAATAATGTCATGTAATACATATCATAATTTGTAAAGTGCCACTGTATATGCTTTAACCCATCTTCAAAGTAAATAGATTCAACAATAGCCTCACGTGTACCCATAATAGGACTAAAAAGTTGAAAGATTTCTCCTTCTTGCAAATTCATATCCGAAATTAAATACTCTTGATCCCTTTGAGAAATATAAATATATTGAGAAATATAAATATATAGTTTGGAAGCGTCTTCACTTTCTCTAATGAAATGATTTTCCCACTCATAATATAATGAAGGTGTATGGCTTTTCCAATTCTTGTTACTCTCCTCTGCATCAAAGGAATAAAAAGAATAGTCCAAATACAGCTTTTTATACATTACATCATTAAAAGTGGTATCTCCATACGCTATTATTTCAGTCGATTGAGGAGCTGCATCACATACAAGCTGGTCAATAAACGACCATCTTGCCATTCCATTGTTCAATACAGATTTGTATTGTTGTTGTGCATTTAGACCTACAACAAGCAAACCTAAATATAAAAGTAAAATTATTTTTTTCATAATAGTTTCTCTTTAGACTTTCGATTAATTATTCAAAGTTAACAATTTTCAAAAATACACTTAAATTTTCAAAAAACAAAAAGCAATCATATCAAGAAAAGTTAAATTTTCATTTTCTGAAAACCGCTACTATCCAGCTTCTTTTGGAGATTTAATAACTCGCTCATGTTATTTGCGAAGGTTGAGTAGTTACAAAGAAACACTCTGCAAATAGAAAACGACAGAATAAACGCTTATTTTCCATTATTAAAAAAGTTTTACTACTTTTACAAGCTCTAAATATGAGCATTTTAGTCTCCATTTTTGAATTATTGTATATATAGAATGAAACGTTTTCTTTTTATTTTATTCTTTTCGGGAATTATTATTAGCATTTTCCCCGTTTTCTCTTTGGGACAAGATTCGATTGTTTCGCCAGAGCTTCTTATCGATGAACCTGTTATTGGCGATTCCGGCATTCACCAAGCTATCAAAACGAAATTCATTGAAGGTTCGGCTTTCTTCATGAGTTTCATCGCTTTAGCTTTGATTATCGGCTTGGCGTTTTGCTTGGAACGGATTATTTATTTAAATCTGTCTCAAGTAAATACAAAAAAACTATTATCTGACGTTGAGAAGCACTTAGAAAAAGGCAATTTAGAAGAAGCGAAAAACATTGCACGAGACACTCGAGGTCCGGTTGCATCCATTTGTTATCAAGCATTGGCTCGAATCGATGAGAATGTGGATATTATCGAAAAATCCATTATTTCTTATGGAAGTGTACAAGCCGGATTGCTGGAGAAGAATTTTTCTTGGATTACCTTATTTATTGCAGTTGCTCCGAGTTTGGGATTTTTGGGAACGGTTCTAGGAATGATTGAAGCTTTTGACCAAATTCAATTGTATGGGGACATCAATCCGACAATTGTTGCCGGAGGAATGAAATTTGCTTTGATTACTACCGTTGGAGGTTTGATTGTTGCTTTGATTCTGCAATTTTTCTACAATTATATTTTGAATAAAGTGGAAGGTATTCTAAATGAAATGGAAGATAATTCCATTCACATTCTGGATGCTGTAATTCAATACAAAAAGAATTTTCAAAAGCAATGAAACCGGCTCACATCCAAAAACTATCGACCATTGTTTTATGGAGTTGCGTAACAATTTCCATTGTTATTTTTGCATTCTTTCTCTATGGTTTGACGAATCATGCTGATTTTACAAATACACTCGAAATTTCGGTTTTGCTTAATTGGTTGTATATCATTCTTTTTATATGTATCGCGACTGCTTTAGCTTTTTCGGTCTTTCAATTTTTATCGAAATGGAAAGATAACCCTCAATCAGTTATTCAACCAATCATCTGGATTGTCGCTATTATCGTCCTTTTCGGAAGCAGTTATTTATTCGGAGACGGAACTCCTCTTGAAATTTCCGGATATAACGGAAACGAAAATTCTCCTTTTTGGCTTAAGCTAACCGATATGTGGATTTATATGCTTTACATTTTATTAGCATTAAATGCAATTGCTGTTTTTGCGGGAATTATTTGGAGTTACCTGAAAAACATTCGCTAATTATGTATCTTCGAAAACGAAAAATACCTGAAATTAATTCCAGCTCTTCGGCAGATATTGCGTTTTTATTGCTGATATTTTTTCTTGTTACGAGTTCGTTGGATTCTCGAACAGGCATTTACAGAAAAATGCATCCTGCAGCAGCAGAAAATGCTTTAAAAAAGAGAAGCGATATTGAGGAAAGAAATTTACTTGTTTTCAGCATTGACTCCAACAATCAGATTATCTATAATAATGAAGAAATTGCCCTCAATGAAATTAAAGATTTAAGCAAAACATTCATTGCCAATCCAAATGATTTGGATTTTTTGCCGGAAAAAGAAGAATTAGAAATTGCAGAAATAGGTTTTTTTCCGGTTACATCCAAACACACTTTATCGTTGAAAATAGATAGAGCATCAACTTATCAAACATATCTTTCTGTATTAAACGAATTAACAGGAGCTTATAATGAATTGCGTAATGAATTAGCATTTACGACTTTTGGCGTGCCTTTTATGCGATTAAATTCAGAACAAAAAGAAGCCATCCGGACAATTTATCCTCTCCGAATTTCTGAAATCGAAATGGATTCTCTAAATAAAGAAGAAAATGAGTAAATTTCGCAAATCCGAACCACGAGAAGTTCCAGCATTAAATACGGCTTCCCTACCCGATTTGATTTTTACAATCTTATTTTTCTTTATGATTGTTACTCACATGCGCCCCGTACCGATAATGACCCAATTCGAAATTCCTAATGCAAGCGAATTGCAAGAATTGGAAGAAAAATCACATGTCATTTATATAATGGTTGGACAGAAACAAGGAAATACAAATAATGATATTGTCATTCAATTAAATTCAAATTTTGTCACAATAGATGAAATGCCGAATCAACTCGAAACACTCAAAAGAGAAATTGATGCCGAAGACCCGGAAAAAATAGTCACTGTTCTAAAAATGGATAAAAACACTCCTATGGGATTAGTGAATGACATTAAACAAATTTTACGCGAAGCAGAAATATTAACAATTCATTATTCCGCAGAAAAAAGACAATAATAAGCGGATTCTTAATTATAATTACATATAATATTTTTATATTTGTCAAAAATTGCATAAACATTATGGGACATCATCAATTAGACGAGCTAGACGAAAAAATACTAAAATTGGTTATTGACAATGCTCGTATACCTTTTTTGGAAGTCGCCAGAGCATGTAATGTGTCGGGCGCAGCCATTCATCAAAGAATACAAAAACTCACGAACTTAGGCATTTTAAAAGGGTCGGAATTTATAATAGACCATAATAAGATAGGTTACGAAACATCTGCTTATATGGGACTATTCTTGAAAGACCCGGAACAATTTCACAATGTAGTTAAAGCTTTAGCCGAAATTCCGGAAGTAGTCGAATGTCATTACACGACCGGACAATATGACTTATTTATTAAACTCTTTGCGAAAAACAACAAACATTTGCTTGAAATTATTCATTCCAAGCTGCAACCTTTAGGATTGGCTCGAACCGAGACTCTTATTTCCTTCAAAGAAGCTTTCAAAAGACAAATTCCAATGAATTTTGAATTTAATGATGAAGATATAGAATAAAATAGTTTGGATAAAAGAAAATTAATATATATCTTTGCACGCTGATTGCGAAATCACGAAAAATAATAAGAAAAATATAAAAATAATATAATTAAGATGTCGAAAATCTGTCAAATTACCGGAAAAAGAGCAATGGTGGGCAACAATGTTTCGCACTCAAATCACAAAACAAAAAGAAAATTTGATGTCAACTTGTTCAAGAAAAAATTCTATTGGGTGGAACAAGATTGTTGGGTTAGCCTAAACATTTCTGCCAATGGATTACGTACAATCAATAAAGTAGGACTAGATGCTGCAATTAAACAAGCAGCAGAAAAAGGTTTTATAAACGCATAAAAATAGGAGACCTTAGAAAATGGCAAAAAAAGCAAAAGGAAATAGAGTTCAGGTAATTCTAGAATGTACTGAACACAAAGAAAGTGGTATGCCGGGTACTTCTCGCTATATTACTACAAAAAACAGAAAAAATACAACAGGTAGATTGGAATTGAAAAAATACAACTCTATCTTGAAAAGAATGACAGTTCACAAAGAAATTAAATAAATACGATAAACCATGGCAAAGAAAACCGTTGCGGGATACCGCGAGAAGTCTGAAGGACGTTCTTATTCAAAAGTAATTAAAATGGTTAAATCACCTAAAACAGGAGCTTATATCTTTAAAGAAGAAATGGTTCCTAATGAAGCTGTAAAAGACTACTTTAAATAACTAAAAGCTGAAAATTAAAAACTTTTGTTTTTAACTAAACAAACTTTTGATTATATTTTGTTATAGAAAACTTTCTTTTGATATTATATCGAAAGGAAGTTTTTTTTATGAGTCTTTTTTTATAACTTTGCAAGGCATAAATTATTTTGCACATAGCAAGCAATTCTTAATTTCTTATTTTACTGAATATGGGAATTTTTAGTTTTTTCTCTAAAGAAAAACAGGAAAATCTAGATAAAGGTTTATCTAAAACAAAAGAAAACGTATTTTCAAAAATAGCTCGTGCTGTTGCGGGAAAATCTAAGGTCGACGAAGAGGTATTAGACAATTTGGAAGAAGTATTGGTTACTTCTGATGTTGGCGTGGAAACAACTCTGAAAATTATTAAAAGAATAGAAAATAGAATCTCCCGAGACAAATACGTCAACACAAACGAATTAACGGCTATTCTCCGAGAAGAAATCGCTTCTATGCTGCAAGACAACAACATAGAAGAACTCAAAGATTTTGAAATACCCAATGGAAAAAAGCCGTATGTAATTATGGTTGTGGGAGTGAATGGCGTTGGAAAAACAACTACAATTGGAAAATTAGCTCATCATTTTAAAAAATCAGGAAAAAAAGTATTCTTAGGTGCTGCGGATACGTTCCGAGCGGCTGCCGTAGAGCAATTGACAATCTGGAGTGAAAGAGTCGATGTTGATATCGTGAAACAAAAAATGGGTTCAGACCCGGCATCTGTCGCTTATGACACGCTAACCTCTGCGGTTGCAAACAATGCTGATGTTGTTATTATCGACACGGCAGGACGACTTCACAATAAAGTTAATTTGATGAACGAATTAACTAAAATCAAAAACGTGATGAAGAAAGTGGTACCGGATGCTCCTCATGAAGTATTATTGGTATTGGATGGCTCAACCGGTCAAAATGCATACAATCAAGCAACAGAATTTTCGAAAGCAACAGAAATCACAGCTTTAGCCATTACGAAACTAGATGGCACGGCTAAAGGGGGCGTAGTAATCGGTATTTCCGATCAATTGCAAATCCCGGTAAAATACATTGGCATCGGAGAAGGTTTAGATGATCTGCAAATTTTCAGAAAAAAAGAGTTTGTTGATTCTTTATTCGGAAATTAATGAGAAATAATAAAGTTGATATTATTACATTAGGCTGTTCCAAGAATCTTGTTGATTCTGAGCTATTAATGCGACAATTTGTTGCCAATGGATATGCAGTATCTCATGATCCCGAAGAAAGCACCGGAAGTATTGTCGTAATTAATACTTGCGGTTTTATTGGAGATGCGAAAGAAGAATCGGTTAATATGATTCTAAAATTTGCCGAAGCTCGAAAAACAAATCGAATAAAAAAATTATTCGTAATGGGTTGTCTTTCGGAACGCTACACGGAAGAACTAAATGATTTAATCCCTGAAGTAGATAAATTCTATGGCAAATTTAACTGGAAGGAATTACTTTCCGATTTAGGAAAATCCTATCATCAAGAATTATCGAATGAACGAATTCTTACAACTCTTCCACATTATACGTATGTGAAAATCGCCGAAGGTTGCAATCGCACTTGCTCTTATTGTTCCATTCCTCTTATAACCGGAAAATATAAATCGCGAAGTATTGAAGAAATTGAAGCTGAAGTAAAATCATTAGTGAAACAAGGTGTAAAAGAATTTCAATTAATTGCACAAGATTTAACTTTTTACGGAAAAGATTTATATAAAAAATATAACCTCTCTGAGCTCGTTGAGAAGCTTTCAGACATCGATGGAGTCGAATGGATCCGTTTGCATTACGCATATCCGACCTCTTTTCCTCTCGATTTATTAAATGTAATGAGAGAAAGGCATAATGTTTGTAAATATCTAGACATAGCATTGCAACATAGTAGCAACTCAATGCTAACAAGAATGAGAAGGAACATTTCAAGAGAAGAAACAATCCGATTAATAAACAAAATTAGAGAAGACGTACCCGGAATTCATTTAAGAACGACAATGATGGTTGGTCATCCGGGTGAAACAGAAGACGATTTTAATGATCTGAAAAATTTCGTACAAGAAATGCGTTTCGAGCGATTAGGTGCATTCCCGTATTCTGAAGAAGAGGGTACTTATTCCGAAATTCATTACAAAGACGATATTAAAGAGAATATTAAGCAACAACGAATGGATGAATTGATGAGGATTCAAGAACAAATTGCATTTGAAATTAATGAATCTAAAGTGGGCAAAACATTAAAAACAATTATCGATCGTGAAGAAAGTGATTTCTATGTAGGAAGAACAGAATATGATTCTCCGGAAGTAGACACAGAAGTACTGATTGATAAAAAGAAATCATTGGTTGTTGGAGCGTTTTATCCAGTAAAAATTACAGGAACTCAATCATTTGATTTAATGGGAACTATTTAAAACACATTTATTACTCTTAAAATTAACAATTATGAACTCCGCAGAACTGATAGCAACATTATCACAAAGGCTTCAATTATCTAAAGTGGAAGTTAATAAAAGATTAGAAGATACTGTTTCTATAATTACAACAGAGTTGTCTAAAAACAATTCTGTATCATTAAGTAATTTGGGAACTTTAGAAATAAAAAAAAGAAATGAAAGGATTAGTGTAAATCCTTCGACCGGAAAAAAAATGCTCTTACCTCCAAAACTAGTTGTTAAATTTAAAGTTTCCAATTCATTAAAAGATAAGTTGAAAGGACTTAAATCATGAACGAAAAAATTAATTTACAGGACCTAGTCGCTCTTTTATCCGAAAAAGCCGGAATAACAAAAAAAGATGCGGAAATATTCTTAAAAGAATACCTCAATGTTATCAACGAGGGACTTTTAGGAGATAAGATTGTAAAGGTGAAAAGTTTGGGAACCTTTAAATCCATACTAGTTAATGAGCGAGAAAGTGTAGATGTTACAAACGGGGATCGTGTTTTAATCCCAGCCCATTATAGAGTAAGCTATTCTCCGGATGCTCAACTTGCACAAACAATAAATGAACCTTTTTCTTTATTTGAAGGAGTCGAAATCATAAACGACTCAATTGTAGGAGCGCCTGATGAAGCTGATTCGGAGCAAGAAGAAATAAAACCAGTTGTTGAAAAAGCTCCGGCAAAGAAAAAAGCTTCAGAACCAGTTCTTCCTGTAATAGAGAAAAAACCGAAAACAATTACAGAAAAGAAACCGGAAGTAATTATTGAAAGAAAACCGGAAATAATTGTTGAAAAGAAGCCGGAAGTAATTACGGAAAGAAAGCCGGAAATAATTGCTGAAAAGAAACCGGAAATAATTACGGAAAGAAAGCCGGAAGTAATTGCTGAAAAAAAACCGGAAGTAGTTACAGAAAGAAAAACAGGGGTAATTGCTGAAAAGAGACCGGAAGTAATTACGGAAAGAAAGCCGGAGATAATTGCTGAAAAGAAACCGGAAACGGAAGAACTTGTAGACGAAATCAAAATATTTACAGAAATCTCAAATCCGCCCAGAGGAGAAGAAGCAATAGACACTCGTCCATCAATTAGAACTCAGCGAAAAAAACAAGGAAGACGATTTCCTTGGGAATGGATACTTTGTGCGCTTGCCTTATTTGGAATTGGCTGGCTTTATTATACAATTGAATCTAGCGAACAACAAGAAATCGAATCAATAAGAGCTGCTTTCATTCCACCCGAAAATAAGACGGAAGATGTTATTCTAAATGAAGACGGAAACGAAGATGAAGAAGATAGCGAAAATGGTGAAAAAAAAACAGGGGAAGAAAATGGAGAAAAAGAGGCAAACGAACCTGTTGTAAACGAAACAAGCAATGAAACAGCAGAAGAGAGACCCAATATTCCGCTTATGTTATCGGGTTTAACTGATGCAGAAATAAGACGAAACGAAACTCCAAAAGTAGAAACGCCCAAAGATACAATTAAGGTAAATGTTCCAAGAGAAGAACCGAAAAAGGAAGAAACGCCTAAAGTCGAACCCAAAGTCGAACCTAAAACGGAAGCTCCAAAAGTGGCTAATGTTGAAAAAACAAATCCGGTTTCGGATAACAGCAGTGCTAACACAACAAATGCAAAAACAAGAAAAATTGCTTCTGGAGAAAGATTAACTTTAATTGCATTGGAAGAATATGGACATAAATCGTTTTGGATATATTTATATTTAGAAAATAAAAGTCGTATTGCAAATCCTAATAATGTGTCTGCAGGAACTGAAATAATTATTCCTCCGGCTGCGAAATACAATATTGATAAAAATAGCGAAGCATCAATAAAAAAAGCAAATGAACTAGTGAGACAGAATAGATAATGATTTTAAACCTTATATGTTTAATTAATTATTTTTAACTTGAAATCTCTTTCAACAGAAATTTAACATCTCTATTTTTGCATACGAAAATTATCGGTATCTTAAATTTAAGAAAAACATGTAAATAATTTATCGGTAATTCATGATATTTAATAAACTAACACATTAATATTTTATGAATCAAATAGTTGATATTCGTGAATTAAATGACAGAATTGAAAGCAATAGTGGATTTGTGAATCTGATTGTCAAAGGAATGGACCAAGTTATTGTCGGACAAAAACATTTGGTCGAATCTTTATTAATCGGATTATTGTCAGACGGACACATTTTGCTGGAAGGAGTTCCCGGACTAGCTAAAACATTAGCAATAAAAACATTAGCATCTCTTATCGATGCAAAATACAGCAGAATCCAATTTACTCCGGATTTGCTCCCAGCCGATGTGGTTGGTACTTTGATTTACAGTCAAAAAAACGAAGAATTTCAAGTAAAAAAAGGACCTGTTTTCGCTAATTTTGTTTTGGCAGATGAAATCAACCGCGCTCCGGCAAAAGTGCAAAGTGCTTTACTGGAAGCAATGCAAGAGCGACAAGTTACAATTGGAGACCATACCTATAAACTTCCGGAACCGTTTTTAGTAATGGCAACGCAAAATCCGATTGAACAAGAAGGAACCTATCCTCTTCCTGAAGCACAAGTCGACCGTTTCATGTTAAAGGTAATTATCAACTATCCTAAAAAAGAAGAAGAAAAACTAATTATTCGTCAAAATATCGGACAAAATCAAATCGAGATTACGCCAATCTTGAAAAAAGATGAAATATTAGAAGCTCGAAAAATTGTTCGTGAAGTATATTTGGACGAAAAAATCGAAAAATATATTGTAGATATTGTTTTCGCCACTCGTTACCCGGAAGAACACGGATTAAGCAACTTAAAAGAAATGATTTCTTTTGGAGCTTCTCCTCGTGCCTCTATCAATTTAGCTTTAGCCGCACGCGCATACGCATTTATCAAAAGAAGAGGATATGTTATTCCGGAAGATATTCGCGCTGTATGTTTTGACGTTTTGCGTCATCGTATTGGATTATCTTATGAAGCAGAAGCGAATAACATCACTTCCGAAGAAATTATTAGCGAAATTCTAAATAAAGTCGAAGTGCCTTAAATAGTTGAAAACTAAAAACTAAACGGGTCTCAACTGAGCGAATCAAACGCTGCACTTTTTTTAGTTTTTAGCTCTTAACTCTTATTTCTGAATATGGAAACAAGTGAACTTTTAAGGAAAGTACGACAAATTGAGATTAAAACGAGAGGTTTGTCTCGAAACATATTTGCAGGACAATATCATTCTGCATTCAAAGGAAGAGGAATGGCCTTTTCCGAAGTGAGAGAATATGCTTTTGGTGATGATACTCGCGATATTGATTGGAATGTAACGGCTCGATATTCAAAACCATACATCAAAGTTTTTGAAGAAGAACGAGAGTTAACAGTAATGTTACTGATTGATGTTTCCGGAAGTAAAGATTTTGGAACGCATGGAATGATGAAAAAAGATATGATTACTGAAATTGCCGCAACATTGGCATTTTCAGCGATACAAAACAATGACAAAATTGGTGTTATCTTTTTTTCCGACAAAATAGAAAAATTCATTCCTCCTCAAAAAGGGAAAAAACATATCCTTTACATTATTCGCGAACTCATTGATTTTGAACCGACTGATATTCAAACCAATATTTCTCAAGTTTTGCAATACTTGACGAATGCGATAAAAAAGAGATGTACGGCTTTTGTCATTTCAGATTTTATAGATAAGCAAAATTACCAACACGCGCTTACCATAGCAAACAAAAAACATGATATGGTTGCCATTCAAGTGTTTGACGAGAGAGAAACGAATATTCCGAATGTCGGACTTATCAAAATCAAAGATGCAGAATCGGACAAAGAAGAATGGATAGACACATCTTCTTCTAAAGTACGAAAAGCCTATAAATTGTGGTGGAATCAACGCCAATTGGAAATGTTTAACGCATTTAAGAAAAGTCGAGTTGATTCGGTTTCTGTTCGTACGGATGAAGATTATGTGAAAGCATTGATGAATTTATTTAATAAACGAAGTTGATTGGATAGGATGAAAAGCATAAAAACAGGATTTATTTTAATCTTTTGTTTGTTAGTAAATATACCGAATTGGGCACAATCCGTTATTACTGCTTCAATGGATTCAAGTCAGTTATTAATTGGAGAACAGGCTTTAATTCATTTGCAAATAGCAACAAATGAAGGAGCACAAATTCAATTGCCATTGATACCAGATACACTAATGAAAGGTGTTGAGGTATTGGGTATTTCCAAACCGGATACAACTGAAATTGGGAATAACCGAATTCAGATAAAATATGATTATTTGGTTACTTCTTTTGATTCAGCTTTATATTTATTACCACCTTTCAAACTTGTCGTTGATGCTGATACTTTTTATTCTAACGAATTGGCATTGAAAGTTTCAACGCTTCCGGTGGATGTTGAATCAAAACAATATTATGACATTAAAGAAGTGCTGAAACCGGAAATTGTATTGGCAGATTATATTCATATTTTCTTTTACATTTTAGGAGCTTGTCTCTTAATTCTCTTGATTATTTATATCATTTTCAGAAAAAAGAAAAAGAAGCCAATTCTTCCGTTCAAAAGCAAAGAAATCATTTTGCCGCCTCATGTTCGGGCAATTCAAGCTTTAGACGAAATCAAAGCAAGAAAATTGTGGCAACAAGGCAAAGAGAAAGAATTTCATTCCGAAATTTCGGATACAATTCGAAAGTATATCGAAGATAGATTCTTCGTTAACGCAATGGAAATGACTTCAGACCAAATTTTACAAAAAATTAGAGGTGTTAGTGATGCAGATTTAGTGTACACGCAATTGAAACAGATTCTATTGTTGGCTGATTTGGTTAAATTCGCGAAATATCATTCATTGCCGGAAGAAAACGAATTAAGTATAATGAACGCTTATTTGTTTGTTAATAATACATTGATTGAGGAAGAAGTTCCGACTGAAAAGAAAGAAAGTAAATGATAATATATTGTTTTAACGCTTAGTTTTACTTAATATGATTTTTGAAAATCCTATCTATTTCTTTTTGTTGCTTTTACTAATCCCAATGATTGGATGGTATATTTGGAAACAACGCCAATCGCAGGCGAGTATCCGATTATCTTCATCTGATGGATTTTTCAAGGCGCCAAAAACATATAAAATATATATGAGACATCTGCCTTTTATTTTAAGAATGGCAGCAATTGTTTTTTTAATTATTGCATTGGCTCNTCCACAAACAACAAATAGTTGGAACACATCAACAACCGAAGGAATTGACATTGCTCTGTGTTTAGATATTTCAACGTCCATGTTAGCAGAAGACTTAAAACCCAATCGGATAGAAGCAGCGAAAGATGTTGCCGCTTTATTCATCAATGGTCGTCAAACGGACAATATTGGTCTAGTTGTTTTCGCTGGTGAAAGTTTCACGCAATGCCCATTAACAACAGACCATGCCGTTTTATTAAATTTACTAAAAGACGTTCGTTGCGGAATGATTGAAGATGGAACAGCGATTGGACACGGTTTGGCGACTTCGGTTAGCCGATTAAAAGACAGTGACGCAAAATCAAAAGTGATTATTTTGCTGACTGATGGAACGAATAATAGAGGAGAGATTGCTCCTGTTACCGCTGCAGAAATTGCGAAAGCGTATAACATTCGAGTTTATACAATTGCGGTGGGAACCAAAGGAGAAGCCCCCTACCCTTTCCAAACCGCTGCCGGCATTCGCTATCAAAATGTCCCCGTGGATATTGACGAACCAACGCTTACTCGCATTGCGCAAATTACAGGTGGTTTGTATTTTCGGGCAACGAACACTGCGGCTTTGAAAGAAATCTATCAAGAAATCGACCAATTGGAAAAAACAAAAATGAGCGTTCAAGAATATAGCAAAAAACAAGAAGAATATTTGAAATTTGCCTTATTGGGATTATTATTCTTTTTGTTGGAATTCTTGGTTAGATATCTAGGATTAAAAAATATACCTTAAACAAAAAAAGTTATGTTTCGATTTGAACATTCAAATTATTTATATTTATTGCTGATATTACCTCTGTTATTGGCTATTTTTTACTATTTCATGTTTAGTAAGAAAAAGGCATTAAAGAGATTTGGCGAGATGCCTCTCTTGAAAGCATTGATGCCGGATGTAGCATTGAAAAGATATTATATCAAATTTTGGATTCTATTTATTTGTTACGGCTTATTTGTCTTTGTCATTGCAGGTCCTCAATTCGGTTCGAAATTAGAAACCGTAAAAAAGCAAGGAATTGAAGTAATGGTTTGCTTGGATGTTTCTAATTCAATGCTTTCCTCAGATATTACTCCCACTCGATTAGACAAAGCAAAACAGATATTATCCCGATTAGTAGACGACTTGCATAATGATAAAATTGGACTTGTCGTTTTCGCCGGAGATGCTTACATTCAGCTTCCAATTACGTCCGATTACGTTTCAGCTAAAATGTTTTTATCTTCAATTAATCCCTCAATGGTTCCAACACAAGGAACAGCAATTGGCTCTGCGATTAATTTGGCAGTAAGGTCTTTCAGCCCAAATGAAAACTCCGAAAAAACCATTGTTTTGATTACCGATGGAGAAGACCATGAAGACAATTCAGTTGAAGCCGCGAAAGCAGCAGCAGAAAAAGGAATCACAGTCAATGTTTTAGGAATCGGTTCACTTCAGGGAGCGCCCATTCAAACCAGAGACGGATTTTTTAAGGATAAAGATGGAAATATGGTTATGACCAAACTGAATGAAACCATGTGTCAGGAAATTGCAACTGCCGGAAATGGAATGTATGCAAGAACAGATAATACAAATAATGCGCTGAAAGCCTTGCAAAAAGAATTAGATAAATTGAACAAATCAGAAGTGGAAAGTAAAGTCTATTCTACTTATGATGAAAAATATTATATTCCGGCTTGGATTCTCTTGTTTTTATTAATAGTAGAATTTTTTATTTTGAATAGAAAAAATAGAATTTTGAGTAAAATCCGATTATTTTCATGAAACGAATTATTATTATATTATCATTTATAATCAGTTTCTCCTCTTTTTCTTTTGCACAAAAACAAGTGCGAAAAGACATTCGAGAAGGAAACAAAGGATATAAGCAAGAAAAATTTACGGATGCTGAAGTCGACTATCGAAGAGCATTGGAAGGCAATGCACGTTCGATTGAAGCGGCTTACAATTTAGGAAATACGCTTTACAAACAGAGCAAAATGCAAGAAGCGTTGGAACAATATCAAACAGTGATTAACAACGAAACGGATAAAAATCGACTGTCGATGACTTGGCACAATACCGGAAACATTTTTATGGCGGCTCAGGATTATCCGAAAAGTATTGAAGCTTATAAAAACGCGCTGAGAAATAATCCAAAAGACGATGAATCCAGATACAATTTAGCGCTTGCCCAAAAGTTGCTTGAAGATCAGGAACAAGATGAAAACGATCAAAATGAAGATCAGCAAGATCAGCAACAAGATCAGCAGGATCAGCAACAAGATCAGCAAGATCAGCAACAAGATCAGCAAGATCAACAACAGGATCAGCAAGAACAGCAGCAAAATCCAAATGAGATGAGCCAACAAACTGCGGAGCAAATTTTGGATGCTTTGATGCAGGATGAAAGGAATACGCAGGAAAGAGTGAAAGCGGAACAAATGAAACAACAGAAACAACGAAAGACTGATAAAAACTGGTAAACAGTGATATAAAATGAAGAGACTGATTTTTCTATTTACATTATTTATTACAACTCTGGGATGTGGGTTTGCACAAAATGTAACATTCAAAGGTACAGCTCCGAAAGCTGTGGTTGTTGGAGAGCAATTTAGAGTAAACTATACTTTAACGACTCCGGGAGAGAGAGGAAAAGATATGCGACTTCCGGAAACGGCGGGTTTAAAAGTTCTTTTCGGACCAACTCTTTCACAACAGAGTGTTTCAACAAACAACATTAACGGAAATGTTTCAACGCAGGTAAATGCTGTTCACACTTACACTTTGCAGGCAGAAAAAGAAGGAGAATTTACGATTTCTCCGGCTTCCATTAAAGTGGGAAACAGCGAATATAAATCCAACGAAATAAAAATTAAAGTGCTTCCTCCGGACCAAGCGGCAAGTGCGGCTTCCACGAATCAGCAAGCGAATAATGCGGAAAGCAATTCTAGTTCTTCCAACGTTGGAAACAGCGATATTTTTGTTCGGATGCATGTATCTAAAAATTCCGTTTATGAAAATGAAGGATTTCTGGTTACATTCAAATTGTATAGCCTTGTAGATGTTACCGGGTTTGACAATGTAAAGTTTCCTGAATTTGAAGGATTCATAGCACAAGAAGTTGATCTTCCTGCAAATCAACAAATGAGTCTTGAAAATTATCAGGGGCGAAACTACCGAACAATTATACTCAAACAATCTATTTTATATCCTCAACGTTCAGGCAAAATCACGATTGGTTCAGGTAAATTCGATGTCAATATTCGAGTGCGAAATCAAGCGCAACGGTCACGCAGTTTCTTTGATGATTTTTTCGACACTTATAGTAATGTAAAAAAATCTGTCAATTCGGCTTCTGCAACAATTGATGTCAAACCGCTTCCTGCCGGCAAACCAAGTTCTTTTGCGGGTGCTGTTGGCGAATATAAAATGACATCTTCTATCAGCACAACGGATATAAAAACAAATGATCCGGTTACAATCAAAATTTCATTATCCGGAAATGGTAATATCAGAATGGCGAAACAGCCTGATATTATTTTCCCAAACGATTTCGATATATTTGATCCGAAAATAGATGTTAGCACTAGAGTTAGTACATCCGGAGGGAGCGGAACAAAAACCGTTGAATATTATGCCGTTCCTCGTTATGCCGGTAATTTCACAATCCCTAAAGCAGAATTTTCTTTCTTCGATCTGAAAACACAAACATACAAAACATTATCAACCGAAGAATATATTCTAAAGGTAGAATCGGATGGCTCGAGCAACTCAAGCTCCTCTCCTATTGTTAGTGCTACCAACAAAGAAGATGTGCGTTTTGTAGGAAAAGATATTCGCCATATAAAAACAGATGGATTTAAATTTCAAAAAGGTAATTTCTTCTTTGGAACATTTATTTATTGGTTATGTTATTTGATTCCGCTATTTTTATTTGTTGCTTTATTTATCATTTACAGAAAACAAGTAAAAGAAAATTCGAATATTGCATTAGTGCGAACAAAAAAAGCAAATAAAGTTGCTTCTAAAAGATTAAAACAAGCAAATATCTATTTAAGAGAAGATAAAAAGGAAGAATTTTATGACGAAACGCTTAAGGCTGTTTGGGGATATTTAAGTGATAAATTGAGCATTCCTGTTTCATCTTTGACAAAGGATAATGTTGAAACGGAATTGATAAAATATGGAATCGAAGAAGATTTGATTAAAGAGTTTATCTCAATTCTTAACACCGCCGAATTTGCTCGTTTTGCTCCGGCTCAAACGCATGGTGCAATGGACGAATTATACAAACAAACAGTGGATGCGATTAATAAAATGGAAAGTACAATCAAAAAATAAAGGAGAAGAAAGTATATGAAAAAGTTGATGATTCTTTTATTGTTGGTACTTACAACAATTTCTATTTCCGCTCAAACAGAAATAGAGCAAGCGAATAATGCTTATTCTGAAAGTGATTTTCTGAAAGCGTCTGAATTATACGAAAAAATAACTGCTGAAAACGGAGAATCCGTCGAGGTTTATTATAATTTGGGAAATTCCTATTACCGATTAAATAAAATTGCACTTTCGATCTTAAATTACGAACGGGCACTTATATTGGATCCGGGCAACAAAGATGTTCGCTTTAACTTAGAAATAGCAAAATTAAAGACGGTGGATAAAATTGAACCGATTGGAGAATTCTTTTTAACGCAATGGTTCGAGAATATTCAAAATTCATACAGCACGAACCAATGGAGTGCTGTGGCTATTTTTTGCTTTTTGTTGGTTATTGCTTGTCTCTTTTTGTTTTTCTTTTCGCGAAAAATCATTTTAAAGAAAATCGGTTTCTTTTGCGGAATTGCATTCCTTGTTTTTTCTTTCTCGGCGAATATATTTGCCTTTGGTCAAAAAAAGAAATTAACACATCGAAATACGGCAATTATTTTCGCACCAACAACCACAATCAAAAGTTCGCCGGACAACAGCGGAACGGATTTGTTTATTCTTCACGAAGGAACGAAAGTGGAAGTCAAAAATAAATTGGGCAACTGGAACGAAATCGAAACGGCAGACGGAAATGTGGGTTGGATACAAAACAGCGAAATCGAAATAATCTAAAATCCGCGTAAATCAGCTCAATCCGTTTTATCCGCGTTCTATTGGAAACGCTTTAACTTTAAGCGCAACATCTTCCATTAACCACTTTGGAGTTGATGTTGCTCCGCAGATTCCTACGGATTTCATTTCGTTAAGCCATTTCGGATCAATATCGTCCGGAGTAGAAATTAAGTAAGTGTTCGGATTGGCTTTTTTGCATTCGCCGAGCAAAACTTTTCCATTTGAACTTTTCTTTCCCGCCACAAACAACACTAAATCGTGTTGAGAGGAAAAATTCTTGATATTCGGCATTCGATTGGCGACTTGCCGACAAATCGTATCGAATGAGACAAATGTAACATCCGCATTGACACGGGAATGTATTTCTTTTTCAATTTCCTTAAAATCGGCAACAGACATCGTTGTTTGCGAAAACAAATAAATATTCTTATTAAAATCCAAGCGATAAAGATCTTCTTTTTTCTCTATTACAATAGCCTTTCCGTCCGTTTGACCGACTAATCCGTTTACTTCTGCATGTCCAACTTTCCCAAAAATAACAATCTGGGAATTATTCATATCTGAATTTTGATATTGTTTTTGAATCTTCTTTTGTAATTGCAAAACAACCGGACAAGTTGCATCAATAATACATATATTATTTTGATTTGCAATTTCGTAAGTCGAAGGAGGTTCGCCGTGGGCACGAAGTAAAACTTTTTTATCGTACATTTTTTTCAATTCTTCGTGATTAATTGTATTAAGTCCTTTCTGTTGCAAACGCGCAACTTCCTGACTATTATGTACAATGTCTCCTAAACAATACAATTCGCTGTCTTCCGCTAACTCTTTTTCGGCACTTTTGATGGCATTCACAACACCAAAACAAAAACCGGAACCTTGATCTATTTCAACTATTCTCATATCTATTTGTTATGAGTACAAAATTACATGAAATATTTCAGATTCGCATAAAAAGCGAAATCTCATTAGGGCAAATGCATTTAGATATTTTATGTAGAGACGCAATGCTTGCGTCTCATTTTAAACAATTTGGGAGCTAGGGTGTGTCAAAAGTCGTTTTTTACCTTAACTGAATGACATTTTTAGACGATGCTCCGCGGAAAGATACAGCACAAACCTCTATATTTGTAATCCGTGCCAGCAAATGTTCGTTTTTCATAGCATATTTCTCGTTTAATCGCAGAAATACAGAATAAAAATAAATTAGCATACCGAAAAATTAAAAAAAGAAATCGTACTTTTGTATAGTTTTAATATAATTTAGGCATTATGGCAAATATCAAATGTATTGGTATTCTTACCTCTGGGGGAGATGCACCAGGGATGAACGCTGCTATTCGCGCAGTAACCAGAGCAGCAATTTACAACAATTTGGAAGTTAAAGGAATTTATAGAGGCTATAAAGGTCTTCTGACGAACGAAATCGTTCCGTTTAAATCCAATAATGTTAGTAACATTATTCAGCAAGGAGGAACAATTCTTAAAACAGCTCGTTGTCAAGAATTTAGAGATCCGGAAGGAAGAAAAAAAGCGTACGAAACATTGCAAAGAGAAGGCATTGATGCTTTAGTTGTCATTGGAGGAGACGGCTCATTAACCGGAGCCAGAATACTTGCGCAAGAGTATAATCTACCAATTGTCGGATTACCGGGAACAATTGATAATGATTTATTTGGAACAGATACAACAATCGGTTATGATACTGCTCTGAATACAATCATGGATGCTGTAGATAAAATTCGTGATACGGCTTCTTCGCATGAGCGTTTATTTTTTATTGAAGTAATGGGACGTGATGCCGGATTTCTTGCATTGAATGGAGCAATTGCTTCTGGAGCTGAAGCAGCTATTATCCCTGAAATATGGACGGAAGTTGACCAATTAGAGGAACTTATCGAAAATGGTTTTCGGAAAACAAAAAACAGTAGCATCGTATTGGTAGCCGAAAGTGAAGTAACCGGAGGTGCGATGGGAATGGGTGAACGTGTTAAACAAAAATATCCTCAATACGATGTGCGCGTTACTATTCTTGGACATTTACAAAGAGGTGGTTCGCCAACGGCAACCGATCGGATTTTAGCAAGTCGCATGGGTGCTGCCGCGATTGACGCATTAATGGAAGATCAACGAAATGTTATGATTGGTATTCAAAATAATAACATTGTTTATGTTCCTTTCTCTAAAGCAATCAAAAACGACAAACCGATTAACAGAGATTTATTGAATACACTGCATATTCTGTCTATTTAATTTTTCTATACGGGTAAAACTATATCTAGCCAATAGAACGCGGATGAGGCGGATTGGGCGGATTAACGCGGATTTTATATTTATTATCCGCGATTATCCGCTCCATCCGCGTTCTATTGGCGACTTTTTTTAGGTGTAACCTCTAAATAATATTTAACCAAAAAATTAGTATATTTGCATTTTCACTATCTCATTGAATATTTGCAGATTAATAAAACAGAAAAAATTCTCTAACTTAAAAATTATACAGACAATGAAACATTTTTTTTCAATTTTCATCCTCGCAATTTTAGTGCTTAACTTCACATCTTGTGGAAACAACTCAAAAACAGGAACTAATTTCACAACAACATCAACGGGAGTTGGTCCTATTCAACTTGGTCTTACTGCCGGAGAAATTCCTGCTTCTGAAAATGGATTATATGATTCTTTTACAATCGAAGTAATTAATGATGATTTCGATGGAGATTACACGATTGTGCATTTTACTTTATCCAGCACGCCGGTAGCAAATGCCTACATTTATTACGAAGAAAAGATCGCATCAATCGAAATTCTCGGATCGAATATCGCTTCCGAAGAAGGTATTTCTCCAGGTACAAAAGTGCAAGAACTTTTCAATAAAGGCGCTAAGGCTGCAATGAGAAATGATGGACAATTTACTCTTGAAATCGATAAAATTGGTTATCATGTTTCAGGATTGAATGAATCCGGAGATATAAAGTTGACAAACGGATATCTTACCGGAGAAACTCCACAAATCACAATTGAAGACTTCGAAAGTGATGCAGAAGTTACTAGTTTCTTTATTTTTTAGGGATATTCAGTAAATAGGAAAGAAGTAGCGTTTTCCTTTGAGTCGAGTGTTTCCTAACAGAAACAAAATTTCCCCGCTGGCCCCCGCTGGCGCGGATTTGCAATCCGTGCCTTTATATATTGTTTGGCACGGATTGCAAATCCGCGCCAGCGAGCAGCAAGGGGCAGGCAACAAAAAGTGGGCGCAGCACGATTTCTCATCGTTTTGCGCCCACTTTTAATATTTAAATTCTAACTTAACTTCTATACAGTCTGTTCAACATTCCAGACAAAAGCATGCAAACCTTGTCTTTCTGTTTCTTGATCAAGAGCTTTGATCTTCTTTAAAAGACTTTCCACTTTTTCATCCGGAATCACCGTTAATATTGATGAATTCATCGTTGGCCATGCGTGCGAACCGTAATGCGGTTCCCCTTTTACAGAACCTCGACCCTGAACTTGCTCCCACATCGTAAATCCACGGATATTCATTCTATCTAGAATTTCAATCAAATCATCTTTGAGAGCTTGATTATAAGGAATAAATACTGCTTTCATATATTTTTTATTAGTGACGAGTAACAAGTGACAAGTTACGAGCAAACATCTTGTCACTCGTAACTTGTAACTTGTCACTATTTAATTAGTTTTAAGTGATTTTCTGTATTTCTTTCGCGCTCTCTGAACTCCATTACTACCAAAGATAGAATAAAGAGCAGGAACGTAAAGCAATGTCAATATAGTTGAGAAAGATAATCCGAATACAACAGCGATACCCATTGGTTGCCACATTTCAGAACCGGCACCTCTTGGAATTGCCATCGGAATCATTCCTAAAACGGCTGTAATTGTAGTCATCAAAATCGGACGCAAACGAGATTTTCCGGCAGAAACAACCGCTCTGTCAATCGACATGCCCCTTTCTCGATTCAAGTTGATATAGTCAATAAATACGATACCGTTTTTCACCACAATACCAATCAGCATCACAATACCAATCATCCCCATCAAACTTAATGATTGTCCTGTAACCATAAAACCCAATAGTACTCCGGCAAGACCGAAAACAATTGACAAAACAATGATAAACGGATAGGTAAGTGATTCAAACTGAGCTGCCATCACAATGTAAACCAATAATACACAAAGTATCATCAATAAACCTAAATCGCTATTTGTTTCTTGTTGCTCTTCGTATGAACCACCAATTGAAATGCCTATTTCCGGCGGAATTTTTCCTTCTGCTTTCATCTCGGCAATAACACCATCAGCTCCCGCAATAACATCACTTAAAGCAGCATTGTAGAGTGAGCCTTTAACCATATTTATCCGTTGGCGATTTTGCCTGTCAATTTGCGGAAGAGAAGATTGTTCTATGATTCTTCCCAATTCGCGCACTTTAATCGGCGCTCCCACACTATTGTAAACAGTTATATTTTCAATATCTTCCAAAGACTGGCGATATTGTTCGTCATAGCGTACAACAATATCATATTCATCACCATCTTCACGATATTTAGAAGTAAATGTTCCGTTGATACGATTTCGAATGAAAGTTGCCACAGTTGCAGAATTCAATCCGTTTTCAGCCAGTTTTTCGCGGTCAAACTCAACCTGATATTCTGTACGATAATCTTGGCGGCTGATAACCAAATCTCTCAATCCATTTACAGAAGCCAAACGAACTCTTAATTCTTCTGCAATTGCATCCGTAATATCTAAATCGTGTCCATAAATTTCAACATCAACAGTACTAGCACCGGAACCCATCATTCCACCGCCACCACCGGGAGTTACAGTATATTTATATAGTTCCGGCATATTTTCAAAATCCTTACGCAATTCGTCTCCGATATCATAGATAGACCGTTCCCGCTCACCCGCATCAATACAACGAAAGCGATATGAAATCAAATTGGTTGCATTGGCCTGCATCGCAGCAAACGTATTATTTTCATCTGCTTGTCCCACGCTATATGAACTTACTTCTATCTCCGGATACTTCGTTCTAGCAATACTATCTATCTTTTGAGCCGTTGCGCGAGCTACTTCCATACGAGTTCCTGTTGGAAGATAAGCTTCTGCGGTAATCATACCATTGTCGCTGGCCGGCATAAAGTCAAACTTAATAAATTTGACTGCAAAAAGCATTATAATAAAGAATGAAGAGAAACAGATAATCAATGTTTTCCAACGATTTCTTACACAAATGTTTACTAATAGCGAATATTGGTGGTCCAACTTATCCAATGCTCTTTGAATAGGAGCATAAAGTCTATCGAAGAACTTTCCTTGTGTATTTGTCAACCGCAACATTTGAGAACAAAGCATTGGTGTAAGGGATAGAGCCACAAGTAACGATACCGAAATCATGATTGTTACCATCCATCCTAATTCACCAAACAATACTCCTGCTAAACCGGTAGTCATTGTCAATGGGAAAAATACCGCAATAATTGTTAAAGTAGATGCAATAACGGCAACTCCCACTTCATTGGTTGCGTGAACGGATGCTTGTTTCGGAGAACTTCCGTTTTCGATATGCCTTGTGATATTTTCAAGTACAACAATCGCGTCATCTACTACCAATCCGATACAAATGGTAAGAGAAGACAGTGAAATGATATTGAGACTTCCTCCGGTCGCCATTAAGTAGATAAACGAAGCCAGCAAAGAAATTGGAATAGCGAGAATAATGATAAATGTGGCGCGCCAACGTCCCAAGAAAAACAGCACAACAAGCAACACAAAAATTATCGCTAAGATAATTGTTTCGGACAAAGAGAAAATAGATTCTTTAATGAAATCCGAAGTATCAATAACTAATGATAATTGAATATCCGGAGGCAATGTTTTCTGCAATTCAGGTAGAATTTTGTTCACTTGATTTGCAATCTCTACGGTATTCGCGCCGGATTGTTTTTGAACAATAATCATTGCTCCTTTTTCTCCGTTGGTATAAGATTCTTGTATACGACTTTGAATCGTGTCTTTTACGGTAGCAACATCTCTCAAATAAATATTTCTTCCGCCGCGGCTTCCCAATACAATATCCAACAGCTTATCACTTTCCTTAAATTCGCCTTCGATACGGAGTGCGTAAGTTGCCGTTCCGACATCAAAACTTCCGGCAGGAACGTTCATGTTTTCCATTTGGATAGCACTTGCAATCTGTTCAACAGTTAATCGATAAGATTCCAATTTTTCCGGAGTAACATTTACTTCGATTTGTCGTTGTGGCGCTCCGGAAATAGTTACAGCTCCAACACCTGATACGCGATTCAAAGGATTGGCTATTTTTTCATCCAATATTTTGTAAAGCGCATTTACATTTTCTTTTGCAGTAGCCGAATAGATTACAACAGGCATCATATCCATACTGAACTTAAAGATAATCGGATTGCTTATTTCATCAGGAAGCTGTGATTTAACCATATCCAGTTTATCTCGAACATCATTGGTTGCTAAGTCAATATTGGCTCCGTAATTAAACTCTAATGTAACAAGAGACATATTGTCTCTGGACTGAGAAGTTATTTTCTTTAAGTTTTCGGCCGAATTTAACGTGTTTTCTATCGGACGAGTAACATTTGTTTCAATATCTGATGCACTGGCTCCCGGATAGGCTGTAATCACAGTAAGTGAATTTGTTTCCATATCGGGAAATAAGTCAATCGGCAATTGGGACAATGAAAATAATCCCATAATTGCGATTGCAACAAATATCAGTGCGGTAGTAATCGGCTTTTTAACCGAAGATTCGTATAGACTCATGTTTCTAAAATTATGAATTATAAATTATGAATTATGAATTAAATGATAGTTGTTAAGAGTCAGCGCTTTGCGCCAATTCTTAATTCTTAATTTTTAATTCTTAATTACTTCAACCGCTGTTCCTTCAATTAAACGTGTTTGACCCGCAGTAACCACTTCGTCGCCGGAGGATATTCCGGAAAGAATTTCATAATCACTGTTTAAACGTTGTCCCAATTCGACTTTGCGATATCTGGCAATTCCGTTTTCGATTACATACACATATTTTTCGTTGGAGCCGGCTTGTTTTTGTACTGCATTATCCGGAATAACAATACTTTCGGCGGAACCAAAATTCAAAGTAGCACGAGTGTACATTCCCGGACGAACTTTCATGTCTTTATTGTCAATAACGACTTCAACGCCAAAGGTATGTGTTCCTGCATCAATTGTTGGGTAAATCAAACGTACTTTTCCGGTAAAAGTTTCGCCTTCGTAAACATCTAATTTAAGGTCTACAGGCATTCCGACTTTTACTAGGGAAAAATAAGATTCAGATACATTTATTACCACTTTTAACGGATTCAATTGCTGAACTGTTAATACCGGAATTTGTGCGAAAACATCGCCATTATCGTAATTACGAGCAGTAATAACGCCATTTATTGGACTTCTTAATTGAGTATTGTCTTGAACATTTTTTTGAGATGCTTTTAACATATCAATTTGAGTCTTTATTTGGTCCACTTGTTGTTGCGCAATACCGCCCACTTTCAACAATTCGCTGTATCTTTCGTAATCTTTTTCCAAGTTAGCTAATTGAGTGCTTTGTTGTTGAAGATTAGACGATTCCATTTGTACCAAAAGTTGACCTTTGGTCACTCTTTGTCCCACTTCCACATAGATTTTTTCTATACGTCCCGGCATTGCAGGCGTAATTTGATTGATAACATCAGCTTCCACATTTGCAGTATAAGTAGATAATTTATCCACCGTTTGTAAATTGGCAATCGTTGTATTCACTTTGACTCTTTCATCTATTTTTGTTTCTTCCTGCTTTTTCTCTCCGCAAGAAACTAAAATTCCGACACCTAAAATGGGTAATAATTTTAGCAAGTTCTTTGTATTCATATTTTATGTTTTTTTATTTGTTAATTTCAATTCCTAATGTTTTATCCAAATCCGCTTTGGATGCTAAAAAATTGTATATCGCTTGATTAAATGCCAAACTTGCTTGTGTTAATCCTAATTGAGCATTATTTAAATCCAGCAAAGTTCCCATTCCTGTATCATATAATTTTTGAGAAATTTCGTAGCCTTTTTGTGCTTGTTTAATAACATCTTTAGTAGAAAATACCTGTTCCACATAATTAGTCATGTTATTTACATTATTATTAATGGCTAATTTCAGATTCCGAACAATATCTTCTCTTTGCCATTTCATTTGTTCCAAAGAAACTTGGGTTTGTCTTATCTCATTCTGTTTTTTGAAGCCGTCGAAAATCGGAATTGAAATACTCAAACTAACGGTAGATGTTGGATTCCATTTATAATCTCCAAATCTAAAATCGTTGTTCATAGACATATACATATAGTTTCCCGAAATAACAATGGACGGGTAATATTGCGATTTGTATAATTCCAATGATTTTTGCAACTGATTATTCTGAATGTCAAATTGTCGCAAATCGGAATTATCAATCAAAGAAGTATCTGCTCTAAGTACATCAGCATATAAATCTTCTTCATAATCCAACAAACTGCCAACAATCGAAATTTCCTGGTCAATATCAATTCCCATTAATGCTTTTAATGACAAAGTTGCCATATTGTAAGCATTTTGCATTTGAATTAAATCCGGTTGAATATTTTTCGCATTTACATCCGCACGGATTAAATCAAATTCAGCAACCACTCCTTGTTGATACTTATTATTGATGTCATTGTAAGTTAAAATCGCATTGTCATAACTTTGTTGAAGCACATTCAGCGCGTCTTTTGCAAACAATACACTATAATAAGCTTTTCTTATGGAATTGACCATATTAATTTTAGAAGACCGAGCACTTTCAACCGCCAATTCCACATCTAAACTGGAAAGTTGCAAACTTTTCCATAATGTTGGCACCACAATAGGCAAACTAAGGTTAATCCCGCCTGTCCAATTGTTATCACGACCAACTGAAATACCTTCATCTCCGCTTGTTGGAGGAGGCGTATTTGCTGCAATATTTTGATACAAATCACCTGTTACTCCGGGAGAATAACCATTCACATTGGAAGCAAATGTTGCATCAATTCCGTCCAAAAGCGGTTTTAACATCGAATTCATATCAAACGCGCCATCCATATACATGACTTGCTTTTTCAATGTGCGACTGTATTGCCCAACAGCGTCAATTTGTGGATAGAGAGACGATTGCGCCGTTTTTTTTGCATATTTCTTTTTTTGGATTTCCAAATCAGCAACTTTCACTGAAGGATTTTCATCTAAAGCAATCTGAATTGCTTTTTCCAGAGTCAATTCAAGAAGGGGCTCTTTGTCTTGGGAATACATCCCTAATGGTAAAAGCATCGCTAAAAGAGCGATACTCACCTTTTTACCTAAACTTTGTTTCATGTTTTTTTGCCTAAATTTTATTTTCTGCCTTATTTATTTTCGCGACTGTTTCATCAATTAATTTGTTGCCTTCAGGAGTCGATATTCCTCGCGTAAAATTAAGAATGATAGCTCTCACATATTCATTGACTCCAAACTTATCAACTGGAATATAATCGCTTTCCATTAACATCTTAAATTGACCTTTAATTAACCAAAGGCAAAGTTCAAGATTGACATCTTCGCGAATCAAACCCTGTTCTACGCCTTGTTGAAATAAAGGAAGAAAAGCACTGACTCCATCGCCTTGTTTATTTTCTATTTTTTGATATATACGAGGATGATATTTTTTCAAATCATATATCGCAGCTTTTTTGATGTTATGCGCTTCATTCAGATGCTTTGCATATATCCGCATCATCGTGTTAATTACATTTCCTGAACTTGTTATGATTTGTTCTATTTCTTCATCCGCTCGACACATATGAATGCTTATACATTCTTCCAAAAGCTCTTCTTTGTCTTTAAAAACCTCATAAAGAGTTCGCTTAGATATTCCTAAGTGATTGGCAATATCAGACATTGTAATGCTTCTTATTCCTTTTCGGAAAAAGAGATTGGAAGCTTCCTCAAGTATTCGTTCTTTTAATTCCATTTTTGTATTCTAAACTGGGTACAAAGGAACAGAAAACTTTTGAAACAAAAAAAGTTTTCTGATTTTTTAACGTATGATATGAAACCATACGTTAAGATTATGCTGTTCCGGCGAGTAGTGTTATTCGTTCAGTAGCTTATTAATTTTTTCCGTAAAATAGTAGCCTCCCGTTTTAGGAGCACCTCGAAACTCAACAGCTCCTTTCTTTCTTAACAAACGGAGATAACGCTCTATAGAAGGTATGCTCTTATTCATCCTTCCCGCTAGTTCTGTCGTATTTAGACCGGAAATATTAAGCAAAATATCTATGAGCTCTTTTACTCCATCATTTACTCCATCATTTACTCCATCATTTACTCCATCACGGATGAGGGTGTAAATTTTATTTACCTTATCATCAACACATTGCATGGAATTTACTCCATCACTTACTCCATCATTTACTCCATCACTTACTCCATCATCAGAATCAAATGCAGGATGTACAGGAATCGTTGGCAAAAGCACAGATAGTCCGATAAATCGCTTCCGGATTCCAACCACGTTTATATTCAATCCGTTCGCTTTCGACAACACGACCTGAGATTAATTTTTCAATATTTATAGGAATTGCCATATTTTTAGTAATTTATGCTGTAAAGGTACAATTTATTTATGAATCATCGGGTTATAATACTTTCGCCATGGGGCAACCTCTGCTTGAACTATACCACTTCTCCAAAATTTCACTACCTTTGTAAAATAATAAACAAATCTTTCATATAAAATCAAAAAAGATGAAAAGAAGAGATTTTTTGCGAGCATCCGGTCTTGCTCTTGCAGGAACAATTGCCTTTCCGGAAGCAATTCGCGCCAAACTAACTGCTAAAAAAGAAGATTTACCAAAAATGTTAGAGCATTTCAATTTGAGTGAAAGCGACTTAAGGAAAGTAATGACTGTTGCTTTAGAAAAAGGAGGAAGTTATGCCGATTTATATTTCGAGCACACCTTTTCTAATTCCTTAGTTTTACAAGACGGCACCGTAAATCAAGCCGCATCGAATATTGATTACGGAGTAGGAATTCGAGTGGTATCCGGAGACCAGCAAGGTTATGCTTTTGTTGAAAACATCAACCTTGAAGAAATGATAAAAGCTGCTCGAGTAGCTTCCCGAATTGCCAATGGTTCAGCAAAAACACCTCCCGTTAAAGTCGATGAAAAAGTTTTCAAAAATCACTATCCGATTGTTCAATCTTGGGAAAATGAATCCATTCAAAACAAAATCCCTTATTTGCAAAAATTAAACGACCGAATATTTGAATTAGACGCAAGAGTTGTTAAAGTAAATGCTTCTATCAGAGATTCTATTTCTTACATTCTTTATTATAATTCCGAAGGAATATTATGCAACGATGTCCGTCCAATGGTTCAATTAAACGGAACATGTATCATGCAACAAGGCGATAAAATAGAAAATGCATCCACTTCCAGAGCAGCTCGAAAAGATGTTTCTTTTCTCACGGAAGCCGTAATAGAAGAAATTGCACAAGAAGCGGTTAAACTTGCGGGATTGATGTTTGATGCCGTAAAACCCAAAGGCGGCGAAATGCCGGTCGTTATGGGTGCCGGCGGTTCGGGAATCTTGCTGCACGAAGCGATTGGTCACAGTTTTGAAGCGGATTTCAATCGAAAAAACACTTCTATTTTTGCAGACAAATTCGGCAAAACAATTTGCGATGAACATATTAATATTGTTGACAATGGTTGTTTTGAACACGATAGAGGTTCTATTAATGTAGATGACGAAGGGGTAGCCGGACAAAAAACGTATCTTGTCACCAATGGAAAATTAACATCTTATATTCACGACCGAATCAGTGCAAAACATTATGGAGTAGCCCCCACAGGAAATGGTCGCCGTCAATCTTTCCGTTTCATTCCCATTCCGCGTATGCGTTGTACTTATATGGAAAATGGAAATTATACACAAGACGAAATTATTTCAAGTGTGAAAAACGGTATTTTTGTAGACAATTTCACTAATGGACAAGTGCAAATCGGTGCCGGCGATTTTACTTTCTTTGTTAAATCGGGTTTCCTTATCGAAAATGGAAAATTGACACAGCCGATAAAAGACATCAATATTATTGGTAACGGACCAAAAGCATTAGCAGACATTACAATGGTAGGAAACAATTTGAAAATCGACCAAGGTTCTTGGACTTGCGGAAAAGACGGACAAGGTGCGCCTGTTTCTCAGGGTTTACCTTCCGTATTAGTAAAACAATTAACTGTTGGAGGAGAATAAAATGATTACACAAGAACATAAAGATTTAGCCAAGTGGGCTTTAAAATACGCTTTAGAGAACGGATGTTCCGCTGCACGTATTGTTATTTACACAGGAACAGATAATTCATTCGAATACAGAGATACGCAATTGGATAAATTGGAACAATCGTCCGAAAACGGAATGAGTATTCATTTATATGTAGATAATCGTTTTTCTTCTTATTCAACCAATCGTTTAGATAAAAAAGAATTGGAAAAATTCATCGTGAAAGGAATCGAAACGACTCGCTATTTGGCTGAAGACGGTTTTCGAAAACTTCCGGATTCTTCGCGTTACTACAAAGGAGAAGGTAAAGGTTTGGATATTTTCGACGAAAATATTGAAAATGTGTCTGTTGATGAAAAATTGGCATTAATGAAAGAAAATGTCAATGAAGTTTATAATTCGGATGAACGTTTAATTTCTGTTTCTGCGAGTTATTCGGACGGAACCAGCAACTCTTACATTCTCACGAGCAACGGTTTTGAGGGAGAAACGGCAACGACTTATTTTTCTCTTTCTGCCACAACATCGATGAAAGGCGAAGGGGATGCTCGTCCATCGTCTTATTGGTACGATTCTTCTATTTTCTGGAATAAGCTGCAAAAACAAAATATTGGCAAAAAAGCTTATGAAAGAACGTTGCAGAAATTAGGACAAGAAAAAATTGAATCCGGAATATATAAAATGATTATAGATAATCTGCAAATTACACGCTTATTATCTCCTCTTATTTCGGCGTTATACGGAAGTTCGATTCAACAAAAGAACTCATTCCTTATTGATAAGTTGGAACAGCAGGTAATTTCCGACAAAATCACAATATTAGATGACCCGCATATTAAACAAGCTCGCGGAGCCCGCTGGTTTGACGGAGAAGGTGTCGCTACAAAAAAATTCAATGTGATTGAAAAAGGCATCTTAAATATGTATTACATTGACACTTATTATGGAAGTAAATTAGGAATGGAACCTACGATTCAGTCGCCCTCTATTCTTACTTTAAAATTGGGCGAACGAAATTTCGACCAAATTGTGGCTTCTGTAGAAAAGGGGATTTGGGTTACCGGATTCAATGGTGGAAATACAAATAGCACCACCGGCGATTTTTCTTTTGGAATAGAGGGTTTTTTAATCGAAAATGGTAAACCGACAAAACCGTTATCCGAAATGAATATTACGGGAAATATGTTAACGCTATGGCAAAATGTGGAGGAAGTTGGAAATGACCCTTTGCTTATTTCATCTTGGAGAATTCCGTCTGTTTTATTTGATAATGTGAGTTTTAGCGGAAAATAAATTGTTCGTAAATCGAGAAATTCAAGAAATAGAAAAAAAGTAACGTTTTACTTTGAGTCGAGTGTTTCCGTTAGGAAACTAGGTTTAGTAACCTGTGAGCTTGCTCACAGGAAAAATGGAGTTATCAATAAGAAGTCCGAATAGGACTTCAATGTGAATAACCCCGTGCAAGCGAGGTACGAGCGCAGCTCGGGGTAAGAATGGCATCACATATAATAAGAGCTCCGATAGGAGTTCAATTGCCCAAACTGCTTGTATGTTCAACTCCTACAGAGTTGTGGAGAGAGAAGAGAGCGTTCTTTTTACCCCGAGCTACACTCGTACCTCGCTTGCACGGGGCTATCCAGATTAAAGTCCTAGGACTTTTGTAGACAACACCACATTCTTACAGCTCATGTTAAATTGCTGACGTTCAATTGCTTTAACATTTATTACATAAGAGTGAGCTTGCTCACTGGAAAAAGGCACGGATTGCAAATCCGCGCCAGCGAAGTTTGTTACACAAGAGAGATAAAAAAAAGAGAGGTGTATGGAAAGAAAACCATACACCTCATTAAGTTATACACAATAAACGACACCCATTTTAAAGGTGCTCTGAAATTATCTCACGATAACTTTTTCTTTCTGCCCTTGCTTGCCACGAGTTTCGACCCGTGGCCAACAAAGAGACTGTAGATTAGATTCTTTTCAATTCTCATTTAACTATAACCTTTTCGGTCTGAGTTTCTCCATTAATCATAACTATTTTTATCAAGTAAACTCCACTTGGAACATCCAATTGTTTTACATAAGAATAATCGTTTATCAATTCGTTTGACGCAAGCATAATTCCTTGTGCATTGGATATGGATATGTTAGAAATCATTTTATTTGACTCTACATAAAGAGTTTGATCTCTTTCATAAACACGCAATGCAGTTGCTTCTTGATTATCAATTGCGGTTGCTGACCGGAAAATAGATAACTCAAAACGATTTTCTAAATTACCTAATCTGTTTTCAAACGAATAAGCATTGTTTTTTAACAAATCAACTTCGATTCTCAATTCTTTATCTTTCAATATCAATGATTCAATTGATGCATTTTCAGCTATATTATTGAATTTCAATTCAAATGCACCTTTTGACGTGGTACGAATACCTAATGGTATTACGGATGCGCCAGTGCTTATATATTGAATGTCATTTTTCTGTTCATTAACATCTAAAGAATAGATTTGTGGAGCTTTGGGTTTATCTTTTGAGAACAAACGAGGAGATGAATTTCCTGATTCTTGTGCCAAAGAAAGGAAAATCCAACTTTTCCCGTCTTGACTGGAAGCTTCCACTCGAATGAAATCTTCAGCAATATTAGAAGATCTGAGTTGATGAAGATCTGCTGGCGCTCTGAAAACAGAAAATGCTTCTGTAAAAGATAATTTGACTTCAGTTCCATGTGTTCCTGCCGGTCGCACGAAAAATGCTTGCATTGGAGCAATTAGATCCGTTTTTGTATAAGGCTCAAAACTTCCTCCTTCAAATAAATGATAGCTATCATCGGCTAATCTTGATGCATTTGCTGCATAGAATGCATTGAAATTCAAACTAGAAACAAACGGATTCGCAATCATTACATAGTCGGCAGTTCCTCCAACGATATTAACCGGAACGGATATTTCAAAGTTAGAAATCGGATTATTACTTCCATCTTCAAAGATATAACGATAAGCTTCTTTTCCTCTTGGAAATACATCTGTCACACCATCTGCAATTGGCAATCCGGGTCTTTCCGCCCAGTAATATCCAAAAATACTTTGTTTATTTGTTGCATCGTAAGTATGAAGTCTGTGGTAATTACTTGGATCGGCTTTTTCAAAATAAGGCATTTCCAAAATACCATTCAAACCATTGAGGTTTGTATGATCATCATAACCTAAACAATCAAAACAATATTCTCCTGCATATACACTAATTGCATAATTTTGTCTTGCTCCGATTTCCATCGCCATCGTATTTTCCGGAACATACCAATCGCCGGATAAGTCACCTAAACGATCTCTCGAAGTTTTAAATCCTTGTTGGTAAATATTCGGGAAACCTCCTACACTAAAGTCGCCTGTAGCAATTTTTTTCAATGGGGCAGCAAGTGCGTACCAACGTCCTCTTTCCATTTCGTAAGCAGAATGAGGATCTTCATTGTCATAATTATCTTCTGACGGACTTCTTTGTTTTCCAAAATTGTATTGTACATACGCATGACGGTAAGTCAATTGATGTGGTTTAGCAACTTCTCCTCCAAAGTGGTAAGTAATATCACGACAAACAGGTTCTCCGTATGTCTCTCGCGGAGTGTTGGTTGCATCTAATGACGGATAGAAAGTTGCATTTCCCGGAATATGCACGTCTGTACATTCACGAGGAACTTGATTCAATGGATTTCCATCTTCTGTTACCCAGTTAGCCGGATTATTCCAATTGTGGTCAATTGCATTCTTTTTCCAATACATCAATTGAGGAACCATTTCTACTTTTACTTCGTAGCGAGGGAAAATTTTTCCACCATAGGAAACTTCAACCCAGAAAATTTCAGTTCCGATGTTATTCTTTGTTATTCCTACTGTTCTTGCTCCACCGCTAATCGGAGTAACTTCAGATTGTGTTCTGTACCACTTAAAATCAACGCCGGTAGGATCATCCATATCGATTGCCAAAGTCACAAATTCATCCGGACATTCGAGATAAGAAGGAATATCAATAACAATTACATAAACTGTTGCTTGATCGGTTGCGCCGCCGGGAGTTGTTACTGTATAAGTAAATTCGTCCACACCTGTCCAAGTTGGATCAGTTGGCGTATAAGTAATGGTATTATCGCTAGGATTAACCACAATTATTCCATGATCAGGATACCCTGTGTTTCCACTTGTTGGGATTGTTACTATTGTTCCCGGATCTGTTGGGTTGTGTGTAGACAAATCATCATTACCTAATACATCAATAACAATCGGATCGTGTTTGTCTGAAATTACATAGTCATTGACTGCAGCGATTTCATCAATAATTGTTATTGTTATCAAAGCTTCATCGCATAAGTGCAATGGGTTACCATTGTCGCTAATAGTATATCTTAAAGTAATCACATCGCCTGCTGACGCTCCTGCTAAAGGTGTAAAACAAATTTCTTCACTTCCCGAAGTCCAAGAAAAACTTACTTTACTTGCATCTGCAGGATTGAGATAATATACATTCATTATCCTTATTGCATCGCCATCAGGGTCTGAATCATTATCCATTGGTTCTATGCAAACAGAACCTCCACCAATAGTTAAATTAAGGGCATCGTCCATAGCCAAAGGCGCGTCATTCAAGTCTTCAGGACAAGCAGCCGAAGGTGTTAAACCGGTCGAGAATTTGAATCCGCCACCATTTACGCCAAGATTAAATCCTTGATCTTTATAGTTAGCGGGAACAAATGGCATGTTTGGATATTCAATAACTCCTAAATATTGAGAAGCCATTTTCAATACATAAAGTTTGCCGTCAGGACCTGTTTTTAAACCAGCACCGATAGCACTGGCAGCGCCGACATTGTAAACTCGCATCGCCGGTGTTGTTGTATTGCCTGCAATATCATGTTGGAAAAGTTCGCTAATTCTGTACGGTGTACCGTCATCGTAGCATGTTCCAAAGAAAAGGTAATTTCCATTTGGAGAAAATTCAACATCATAAGCATATTTATTTGTGTTAATTGACCTAAAATGGGAAATAGCACCGGTAGTTCGGTTAAAATCAAGAATGCTTACTACTCCGTTTCCTGTAGTGGGGGCAGACATCGGGTATGTTATTGCCAATTGTGTATAGTCTTTATTTGCTTTCATCACGTATGACCATCCACGATTTGGACTACCTGCACTCTGATAAGGAGCCATTGAGAGAGTGTGTATAGGGGTGCTGATAGTTGGAACTCCATTGTTGCCGGTAACTTTACACACTCTTATTTCATTAGCAGAGAATACATTATATACTAACCAATATTGGTCGGTGGTGCCGGGTACTGGTATCAGTTCCATTGTTTCTGACATACCTGTGGATTCTAATACATTGCCTGCAGGGGTCATTACTGCGCCATTGCCATTATCTCCGTTCATATCAACAATATAATAAACCAATTTCGAGGCTATTGTTGCCCTATCTTCATATGCAGAGGTAATAGAGAATACGATATATTTGTTATCTCCGATATAACCTGCGGCTAAGCCATCGGCACACGATTTGTGTCCTTCAATTTCGCCGCCAAGCATCATACTATGCTGCGCATTATACATAGTGTTGTGATCCATATAGAATATTAAGCTACTTCCGCAACCCGGAGAGTTTACCACAAGCGAGTTTTCAATGGTATTAATATTCGATATTCCGCTGGCATTTGTGATCTTTTTGTTTCCGCTGCCATCGTCGTTAAAGGCAACGCCGCCACCATTTTGTCCGAAGAACCAAACATCATCTGTAAAGAAGTCGCAAACAGAGCAATCTGTAATCGTTATTTTTATCTCGGCTTCAGCACATAAGTGCAATGGGTTGCCGTCGTCGGCAATGGTATATGTAAATGTAAATTCATCGCCTATTGCAGCCGAAGCTGTGGGTGTGAAACGAATAAAGGCATCTCCTGCTGTCCAAGTAAATGTTATTTTACTTGCATCTGCAGGATTTTTGTAATATACGTTCATTATTCTTATCGCATCGCCATCAGGGTCGCTGTCATTTGTCATTGGAGACACATCAGTATTGCCGGTTATACATGCAGAAACTGCATCGTTTACTGCCACAGGTGCACTGTTTAAGTCTTCGGGGCAAAGGGCGGGTGGTGTTAATCCGGTTGAGAATTTCACACCTTTGACATAAGCATCCACATTAAGCTCAAGTCCGTTTGCAACGAAATTAGCAGGAACAAATGCATCATCCGGATTTGCAATAATGCTTATATGTTTGTAACCGGATCTTGATATATAAAGCTTACCATCGGAACCAGTCTTTAAGCCGCCGCCGAAGCCGGATTGTGGGTCGGCGGGATAGACAGACCCTGCTGCTGTTGCGATTGTAAAAGGCGCAGTGGTTGTGTTACCCGCAATATTATGTTGATAAAGAGAGCAATAATCAGGATATGCATCAGCTGTATAATTTGAATAGTAAAGATAATCTCCGCTGGGCGAGAATTCAACATCGTAAACTTGTTTGTTCGTGTTGAGAGCTCTAAAAAAACTAAGTGCACCGGTGGCTTGATTAAAATTATAGATATGGACTATTCCGGCAGTAGATAAAGAATAATTTGCATGATTGTGCGGAAATGCTATTGCCAACTGTGTATAATCTTTATTCGCCTTCATTACATACGAGTATGTTATACTTAGAGAGGACTGCGGGATACTGTTATACGCGTAAGAAGAAGTTATGCCGCCAATAGTTGGGGTGCCATTATTACCCGTAATTTTGCGAACTCTCATTTCGCCATTTACGCCGTCATTTATCATGTGATATATTAACCAATATTGGTCAAAAGTGCCCGGTACCGGTATCAGTTCCATTGTTTCGGACATGCCTGTACTTTCTATCGTATTACCGGCAGGGGTAATAAGTTCGCCGTTGCCGCCTTCTTCATTCATATCAATAATATAATATTTTAATGCTATCGGTGTACCCGGCAATTCCTCTTGTGCACTGGTGGAAGAGAAGAGTATATATTTGTTGGCTCCTATATAAGCGGCTGCCAAACCGTCGGCACACGAATAGTGTCCTTCGATATTGCCTCCCTTCATTATTTCATGGTTCTTGTTAAATACTTTATCGTGCTGCGCGTAGAATATCAAACTACTTCCGCAACCCGGAGAGCTTACTACAAGTGAGTTTTCGGCAGTGTTAACTAATGAGAATCCGCTGGCATCTACAGCCACTTTATTGCCGCTGCCGTCATCGTTAAAGGCAATACCGGCTTGTGAAGCCTGACCGAGGAACCAAACATCATCAGTGAAGAAGTCACAAACGCTGCAATCTGTTACTGTTATTTTTATCTCTGCGTCATCACATAAGTGCAATGGGTTGCCGTTGTCGCTAATGGTATATACAAAGGTGAACTCATCGCCTGCTTGTGCCAAAGCTGTGGGTGTAAAACGAATATAGGCATCTCCTGCTGTCCAAGTAAATGTTATTTTACTTGCATCTGCAGGATTTTTATAATATACGTTCATTATTCTTATCGCATCGCCGTCCGGGTCGCTGTCATTTGTCATTGGAGACACATCAGTATTGCCGGTTAGACACGCAGAAACTGCATCGTTTACTGCCACAGGTGGATTGTTTAATCCGGCAGGACAAACAGCGGAAGGAGTTAAACCGGTAGAGAACTTAAGTCCGCCACCATTTACGCCAAGGTTGAAGCCATTTCCAGTGTATTCCCCTGCATTAAATGGATTATTTGGATTTTCAATGACTCCTAAATAATTACTGGAAGCTCTTAACACATATATTTTACCGTCAGGACCGGTTTTCAAACCGCCTCCATGACTACTTCCTCCGACTATAATACCCGGTGTTGTTGTATTGGCAGAAATATTATGTTGGAAAATAGCTGAAGTATGAGGATGTTGCTCATGAATAGTTGAATAGAAAAGATATTGTCCATTCGAAGAAAATTCTACACCATAAGTGTATGCTGCAGTTTCAAGAGTTCTAAAATGAGTAAGAGCACCGGTGTCTTGATTAAAATCAATTATGCTTACCCGAGCAACAGTTCCATAATAAATATATGCATACGATAGAGCCAATTGAGTGTTATCCTTATTAGCTATCAATTCATACGACCATGATTGGTCATATGGAGATATATGGGAAGTCATTGGGAGTGAACTCACATAGGGGCTGACAGCTGGTGTAGCTCCACCTGTAATTTTACGAACTTTTATTTCGTTTGTACTTAACATATTATATATCAACCAATATTGGTCAGAAGTACCCGGTACCGGTATCAATTCTATCGATTCGGACATACCTGAAGGCTCTACTACACCGTCTAAAGCACGGACAACCGCACCATTACCTCCATCTAAGTTCATATCAACAATATAATACACCAAACTCATTGGCTTACTATCGCCTAAAAATTCATGATACGCAGCGGTAACAGAGAAGACCATATATCTGTTATCTCCTATATAAGCGGCAGCCAAACCATCGGCACAAGACCAGTTTCCTAAAATCTCACCTCCCGGCATTATTTCATGTTGTGCATTATATATTTTGTCGTGTTGCGCATAGAATATTAAACTACTTCCGCAACCCGGAGAGCTTACCACGAGTGAATTTTCGTTGGTATTTACTTTGGATATTCCGCTGGCATTTACAGGAACTATATTGCCCGAGCCGTCGTCGTTAAAGGCAACGCCGCCACCATTTTGTCCGAAGAACCAAAGGTCATCGGTAAAGAAGTCGCAAACTTCGGCACTTGCTACATAAAAGTACGTTGTTCTCACGTATTCTTTGCCGTTGCCGTCTGTTGCTGTCATTGTAATTACATAAGGCTCCGTCCTTGCAGGCAAGTTCCTTGTCCATGATATCAAATTGTTCAACGAAGGATCTACAGTATTATTCGACGGATTTGCAATGTCGCTGCCGATACTCCATTGAAACGAGGTAAAGTCTGAAAAATCTTCAAGAGCAGTTGTTGCATCAAAAGCAAAAAATGTATTGTAGAACGTGTTTCCACGAACATCTTGATAGGGTTTATCATTTACATTAAAAGCAACATCTAATGTTCTAACCGCAGCTCCCGCTGTGTAGAAATAGGATTCAGTAGAACCCATTCCATAAGCATAAACAATTACTCCGGCGGGATTTTCGAATAGAAAAAGATCAGAGCCTGAAGCATTTACCGTTATAATGCGATAAGAATAGCCGTTTCGGTCGCTCCATGCTGTCCTGCCGGTATATCCGGTACCGGTGCTTGGCATGGTTCCATTTAATGTTACAGGAGCTCCTGAACCAACTTTCATTGTTGTTGCATTACGTTCGGCTGTCTTGGTAACCACAATTAAGCGGTGATCGTCAATAACTGAAGTACCTGCGGAAAATGGGGCAACCGCAATGGAAGTCAAAGACTGGTGTACAGAAGGAACCCATGCCATAGCCGGATCAGAAACAGATCCGTCTAACTCTCCTTTTCCTACCAGGTAAGAAGCTACTGCCGCCGGCTTGCTGGTTTTAATGTGAGCGCCTGTAGTAGTCACTGTAAATTCGTGAAATGTACCGGCGGCAAGGGTTGCAGCCGCTGTTGTTGATCCATTCAGATAAACTGCCGTTCCCGACTCGGAAGCCAAAACACGAATACGTTCACGTTCGGTATTTCTTGTTCTGTGACTTGCCGGCACAAAAAACTCGTTTCCCCAAGAAGAAATCGGAGCAATTGCTTCGTAGAGGTGGTCAAAACTAAACCATATTTCGGTAGGGATAAGTGCTCCCTCATTTACAGCATAAAGCGCTATCGGTTTATTAGAGGTAATACGCGAACCTGTAAGATCTCCATGCTTGTAGGCAACGTAAACATCTCCTTTATTCAAATTGACAGTAGTGTTACCACTTCCCATGACATTAGGCACTGAAACTTGTGTGCCGGCTTGTGTGGCAATGATAAGAAAACCGTCTCTCATGCATTCATCAACGAAAGGAGCCCCGGTCATTTCATCCGCAATTCCTCTGCCGCTATACGAAAGGAGATAATAATCTGTTCCCAACACATTGGTGGGCAACAGATAGGTTGCATCCGACGAGTACTGTAGCATATTATTTGCATAGACCGCTACCGGCTTATTTGTCCTTATGTTTACAGCCTTGTCGTTATAAATTCGTGTTACGGAAGCAAGATCATTCTTCTGAGAATAAATATCCGGTGAGTAAGCATAGACATCATCGTCATCTAAGTCTATCGTAACGGAACCTCCTGCCGGTACCGAAAAATTTTGAGTGCGATTGCCTCTCGTAAAATGTAAAGTTCCCGTTGTAGCTTCGACAGCCACAATTCTAACTTGTAAGGAAGGTTGATACACTGGGTCGGGATTTTTATGTAAATGCGCATTGTTTCCAAACGAAAGCCAGAAGTCTCTTCCGATAGAAGAAAAGTCGTCGTTTTCTTCGGGAGGGGTTGGGGGAGCAGCACTAAAACTAAAGGCAATAATATCGCTTTCGGACGAAACTCCTACCGATCCGTTTGTCGCGGTTTTGGTGAAAGAGTATATTTTTTCGCCGCTCGCTGCCAATGGATATTTTTCTCCGTCATTAGCGTAAACATTGTAAACGCGGATAGGTGCCGCAGCGGTATTATTTATTTTCACCCAAACGGTTCCATTTGCAATAGTGGAACTCAAGGTATAAGAATTCCAAGGACCTGTTGCACTGCTTGTGCTATATGAAGCGGCTGCCGTGTACAGGTTAGAGCGTGTAGTGCCGTCTGCATTTTTGCTGGTTAGCTGCCATCTTAGATAAGGATAAGTTTTGTCGGCATCAATTACCCATATTGAAGAACCTCCGGTAAAACCAAATCCTGAGAAGTTTGTTTGTTTGAGCATATTGGCGGTAGTTCTACGAGTACCTGCTGCAGTACCACTACCGACTCCTTGAGTAAGCCCTGTAACTGTTTGGTCGTAATAGCAATTCGTGATTGTTGTTCCATTAGAACCGCGAGTACCGACTAAAGCGCCGACATTACCACTAGAGGTAACAAATCCTGAAGTATAGCAGTTTGTAACTTTTATAGTGGCACCTACTCCACCTCCTAAATTACCGACCAAGCCCCCAGTATTAGCGCCGGATGCAGCCGTATTTGTTACGTTACCTGTAGAATAAGAGTTTTCTATATCGAAAACAAGGTTAACACGAGAGGGTATACTCCCAACAAGACCTCCAACATTTCCGCTTCCTTTTATATTTCCGGCAGAATATGACCTTTTTATGGCTTTATCCCCTGATCCGGAAGAAGTAGCTGCAGTGTATGCCACTAAACCAGCTAACCCCCCGGCTGTTCCGCCCGTTTGGATATTTCCACTTGAATGACTGTTATCTATAAAAAAATCAGCCGCACCCAGATAAGCCAAAGTGTACTCTCCTATAAATCCGCCACAAATGGCACTTCCGGTTATATTTATATCAACGAAACTGTGACAGTTTGTTGCCTTAAAGCAACAAGGGCCATTTGAATAACCGACAAATCCTCCTACACGGGCTGCAGCAGATCCGGTAATGCTTCCTTTGACATAAGAGTTTTTTATATGTATATGTGCGCCTGTTTCAGATCCGACAAGACCACCAACATTGGAGGTAGTTCCTGTTATTCCGGTAAATTCTATTTCTAGAGTCAAATCGGATACATCAAGACTACCGACACAAGACCCAATCAACCCAACATTTCCTGACTTATTCTTTATCACTAAATCACGGATCGCATAATTGTTGCCGTTAATCATTTTAGTTCCTACATCGGTTGGAGGACTCCAATCAGCGCTATAACCCGCAGTATTTTTATCTAAATCGTTTTGTAGATTAATTATGTATACTGAATTAGTCGTTAAAGCAGTTCTTAACTGTGTCCAGTTAGTAACATTGTTCTGTGCCAAAGCATTTGTTGTTCCCAAAAGCAACATTGCTGTTAGTAATGAGAAAATTGTTTTTTTCATTGGTCTTACTTTACTTAAAATCATTAGTTTTTTCATTTTTTGTTTTTTTCCAGTAAGGATAAAGAGAACATATCCGGCTATAATAGCAAGTAAAATTCCAAATCCACCTCCAATAGGTATTTCTTCTTTCAAACCACCAATAGGAAGTCCACCGGGACCGGGGCAAGAGTCGTCGGAACCAAATTGTGCACCTCCTGAATATCCATATATATTCGTCAATAAATCATTAGAAGGTGAAACAATAAAATAGTCCAAACTAAAAGCAATTTCTTCAAAACTGTTTTTGTCTTGAAGTCCAAAATTCACATTCAGAGTCTCATTTTGCAGGAAAGCTTCCGACAAAGGACTTTGAAATGTGCCTTGAAAGTAATCTGTTTTCTGAGCCCTTATAGCAGAAAAAGGCAGTAGTAAAACAGCAATAATAAGAATAATCGAGAGTCGCATAATTTATAATAGTTTTGTTAATTGTTTAAGTCAAACAGGCTGAATTGGCATCCGAAGCTAACTTGGGACGATAGAAGTCAAACCTGCAATAGTAAAAAGCAAGATATAAAATACGACCTAGGAAATAAAAGGCAATAAAAAACCAGATTGTCTTAGGGTAAGACAATTTCAGTTTAGATATAACAAAAATTATGTTATAATTTTGTAAATATAACATACCTGATCGAGAGTTTGCTTTAGTCTTTATTGACTATTTTGTCACTAAGCAAATATAATACCAAAAATTAGTGACGAGTGACGAGTAACAAGTGACAAGTTATTTTTTTTAAGTAAAAAAGTTGCTGAAAAACGCAGGTCGAAGACCTGCCTAAAAAAGTCTTGACCTTATTTATAATAGGGTGTGTTTCATCGTGTAAACTATTATGAGAAAATAATGCCGAAATTGCATTCAGAAAATTAGCACCTTCTGAAAATTACCAATTAATCTGATTTATCTTTTCATTCAGCTGTTTTATTTTGTCAATCAACTTATTGAATGGCAACGAATTTCCATAAATCATTGTTTCGCACATTGTTTCGTAATCAGCCTTCCAAAGGTTAATGATATTTTCGGACGGCACAATGTTTATTTTTGTCGGGGCAAGAGTATCATAATCAAATCCTTTCAAGCCGACAAAAACGCGGCGATGTCCTACAATGCTTTTGTATAGTTCTTCATCTGTTAATGCTTTTTCGGCAATTCCTGCATCGTCCAATTTTACTAAATCATATAAATGACGGCTCATTCGCTCGGTACGCATAAAATCCTGCGGTTTGGAAAATTCTTCGTGCAAAAGGCAGATTTTTTCTAAAAATGTGCGCTCGGGGACAACGGCATTTACTTCAAACGGTTTTTCGACAAAAGGCTTATCGAAATACGCCTCGTCAACAAACGATTGCAAAGTAACTTTCCGTAATGGCTCATTCATTGAACGCCCGCTAATTTCTAATTTTACAATCGGTTTCAGATAGTTGCTTTTGGGGAAAAGCGATTTGTAATGTATTTCAACAATTTCGGGGTCGGTTGTTGAAATGGGCGTGATATTTACTTTTACAGAAAATAAATTTGTATTTATTCCCTGATTTTCAAGTTCCTTTATCACATCAAACTGTAATTTTTCTCGTACAAAAGAACAGGCTGCACGGCGCAATTTATCGTTAATTTGAGTTTTCGACAGCGTTCCGCCAAAACCTAAAAACTCCCGATATACCGCAATATCAATGTCTTCCGAAAATCGTTCTATCAGATTGTAACATTTACTTAACGAGGTACCGCCTTTGAATGATAAATTTTCAGCATAAGGCAAAGCAAACAGCGCACGCAAAACTACCGTAATCCACCAATCTTTTTCGAGCGCAACGGTAGATAAATTGTATTCGAGCGTTAAGTTTTCTATATATTTTATACGCTCTATCTCCTGTAAATCAGTAAATTTATTCATCTTCAATCAGTTTCAGAATTATAGTTGAAATCCACACAGGCGCAAGTCCTACATCATAAATTATATTTTCTCTTTTTTCGTGTTGCAATGCCTCTTTTATTTTTTGCAGTTGTTCGGCGGTTGCTTTATCCTTTCCAATTTCTTTGAGTGCAAAAATTGCTAAAAGCGAAATTTTACCTTTATAAGACAGATTTTTAGCAACCGTTCTTTTGAGTTTGATAGTGGCGCGCTTGCCCACTTTTACAACTCTTGCTGTTCCGTCTGTAAGAAAAACCACCTTTGCAGGCACTTGTGTAGAAAGTCCCAAAGCATTAAGAGCATATGCTCCTGTCGGTATCATTCGTGTTTTTTCTCTTTTGGCAATAATTTTGGCAATGCTTTCGATTGACGGATAGATTATGCCGATTTCACTATCAATTTGTGGGTACAAATAAATGCCTGCCGATAGTCGGATTAAAAAATTCTTTCTACACAAACGCGACAGTGTCTGCCTGACTGCCTCATTGCTGCCAAACCTACGAAATTCATCTGCAAAAAATATTTTTCCGCGCCGACTCCGTTTTACATGTGTAATAATATCGTTATTAGTGCTTTGCATACTGTTTTTATTTTTAATTTTGTCACAAATAAAACAATGATTTGTGACAAAATTAACGAAACAAAAGTACAAATTATCTTTGAAATAACAACAAGAAAAAGCTAGCAGTTCTTATATTTCCGGAGATGATTTTGGGATATTCACAAAATAATTACATCCTTCGGGAATTTAGAATGGGAACAAACATTCATTACATGGGAACGGATATTGATCATATGGGAACGCACATCCATTGCATGAAACGGATGTTCATCACACAGGGTTACTGCGCTAACCCTGTGCTAAGATATTTCAGGTCTTCGACCTGCGTCTGCCAGCAACTAAAAAAGTCACTTGTCACTCGTCACTAATTAACTAATCCACGACCCATGCAGGATTATGAACGTTGAGGAGCGCTTTATTAAAGTACAGATATTCTTTCTTAGGAATAGCTATTTGATATGTTTTGTTGCTATTTTTAGGAAATGTCAAACTGGTATCACGTAGCCAAACATTATAATCTTTTAATTGCATATAATTAATGCCTTTTTCTTTAGCAAATGCGGCTAAATCTGCGATGTCGGATGAAACAGTAACGTAATCGACCGGAACAAATGGATATAAATTTTCTTTTTTTAATACAAATCCATATTTTTGAGGATTCGTGAAAATTTCTTTTATCGCCATAATGCGAAAAACATAACGAGATGTTTCTGAAACTAATAACAAATCAAAAGCAGAGTCAACATATTGGTTTTGCATTTGAGATGAAATTCGACCCATACCGGCATTGTATGAAGCAGCAACATTTACCCAATCGCCATAGCGTCTATAAGCATCGTTCAAATACTTACAAGCGGCTTCTGTCGCTTTTTCAATATGATAACGCTCGTCAACGCCATTTCGAATTTCTAATCCATAACCTTTAGCCGTAGCTTCCATGAATTGCCACAATCCGGCTGCTTTAGCCGGAGATATAGCACGTGTATCCAAATTACTTTCAATAACACACAAGTATTTGAAGTCATCCGGAATGCCATTTTTTTTCAAAATGGGTTCTATAATCGGGAAAAAACGATTGGCTCGTTTCAAATAAAGCATGGTGGTGGAATGGAAATAAGTGAAACTATTTAATTCTCTATCAAAGCGTTCGCGCAAATCTAAACGAGTCAGAGAAATTTTGTCGCCACAAAACAGAACTTGATCCGGAACCGGGACAGCAACAGTTAATGAAGAAACAATCGGACGCTGTTCTTCTGCTTCTCCAGTGGCGGCTTTGCTTCCGCTCAAAAAGATAGCGAAAAAGATAATTGAACCAAGAATTAGAGTCGCAATAATGTAATTTTTAATTTTATTCATAAGTATTTTTTTTAGACCTCTCCCCCCGCCCTCCCCACAAGGGAGGGAGCTAGAGAGGCGATATTTTCAAGTTCTGCGGGTTACACCTGCGGTTTACCCACATTACACCCCTAAGGGGTGTCTGCTAGCGCGGATTTGCAATTCGCGCTTTTATGTTTTAGGCACGGATTGCAAATCCGCGCCAGCAAAGTTGCAAATCCGCGCCAGCAAAGATTCCGCATATTAATTATTTTTTGACCGCAAAACATTTATGTCTCGCGATTTCTTATATGTTTTTCCGTCTGCTCCTTTAGCTTCTACAATAATATAATAAACTCCTGTCGGAACCAATCTTCCGGCAACTCTCCCATCCCATCCTTGCGCGGGATCGTTCCATTGAAAAAGCAAATTCCCCCAACGATTATAGATAGATGCTTTAAACTTTACCAGCGATTTATAGGCTACGCGATATTCGTCATTGGAACCAGGTGAGCTTCCCGGACTAAATGCGTTCGGTAATCTTAAATCCGATTCTCCTATGAAAATGGTATAGGATTCCGAGGTATCGACACAAAGCGTTTTTGAATCAATGACTTCCAGTTGAACTAAAAAAGTTCCCGATTCTTCAAAATTAAATATTAATGAACGGTCTGTGTAACGAACAATGGTTGTTTCGCCTTCATAATCCGAAGCTAATTTTTTAATTTCCCAAATATACATCGCTGCCACCGGTTCGTTTGCGTAAGCCGTGAAACTTATTTCAATCGGAGCTGAACCTCCTAACTCTGAATCCGGTGATGTCAATTCGTTTAAAGCATTGGCTTTAGATGAAATTGCTGTGCTATGAACATCCAAGGCAATGGCGCTATAAACCGGAGTAGTCATTTGCTTCTCTAATCCAAAATGTTGCGAAAAGTCATCCGAGATTAATGTAAATTGTGTATCCTTCAAAGGCGCGTCTATTACAATTTCCGAGAGAACTCCTCGTAATGGCAAATCAATTTCAACGGGAACAAACATTAAGTCTGATTCTCGCCATTCCAAATTGCTATATAAAAGATGATATGTTCTTTGCAATGTAATGGGAACGCCCGAAGATAAAATGTATTCCATTGGTTCTGCTTCTACATCGGCTAATAATTTTAGATACTCACATCTATCGCTTTCGTCTTCGTCTATCAAAAGTGAGAAAAACTCTGCCTGATATTTACTATAATCAATAATCCAAATATAAGAGGCAACTATGTTATTTGCGGAAAGGACAAAATAACCAAATCCATCGCTAATGTCTGTAATGGTCGATGTGTTTCCACTTTGCTGAGACGGAATTGCAATCGCGTCACTGGCTCTTGTATTATATTTATACCATTGATGTACACCCGGGTCGGAAGATGTAAATGAAATTTCAGCACCGGAAAGTCCATTGAATAAATAAACTTGAGTGCGTCCGGAAGTATTTTCTTCTGCAAGTAAAGGGGTGCCATTTCCTCCTTTAACAGAGTATTGAGCAAATCCGGAAATGCTAAAAAACAAAAGTAATATATGAAGTATCCACTTTTTCATGTTTCAAAATTAAGAATTATTTCTAACTTTGCATATTATCTGCTAGCAACATTTAGAAATATATTATGTTACATCGTTTTTTTATTACAATTTTACTTTTAATTATAAGTTCTCAATTCTATAACGTAAAATCTGAAGAAGCATTTTATTCTGAAACAAATTTTTTTGAACAAGATGCAAATACTTATTTTCTTCATACTGTAGAAAGGGGACAAACTGTTTTTTCCATTTCTAAAATGTACAATGTATCGGTGGATGCTATTAATCAATTAAATCCGGGAAGTAGTGATGGAATACAAGCCGATAGCCAGTTAAAAATACCGCAAGAATCCGGTTCTTATTTTTATCATACGATTCAGCCTAAAGAAACGCTATACTCCGTTTCGATGATGTATTATATGAAAGGTGAAGATATTATTGATGTTAATCCGGGATTATCGATTGAAACATTTACAATAGGTAAAATTATTCGTATTCCAACCAATCGTGTAACGACTCCCATTGAAGGGAAAAATGATGCCTATAATCAGATGGTTACAAATGCGTTATTAAATCCGAATGCAAGAGGGGAACGAATTAAAATGATTAATATAGCTCTTTTATTGCCGATTGGAACAAAAGAAGGTACTACTGCTAGCAATGCGGCAAGCAATCGAATGGTGGAATATTATGAGGGCTTTCTGCTTGCATTGGAGGATATTAAGAAAAAAGGTATTTCGGTCAATTTGCAGGTTTATGATATTGGTTCCGGAATAAATACTCTACCTGATATTTTGAAAAAGCCTTCTATGCAAGATGTTAATTTAATTATTGGTGGGTTATCGGATAATCAGATTAAACTAATTTCAAATTTTGCTCAGGATAAAAACATTCTTTATGGAATCCCTTTTCCTTTCACGACTAGAAGTGGGGAGACTCTGAATAACCATAATGTATACCAAATCAACACTCCTCCATCGTATTTACATTCTAAGGCGGCGGCGGCGTTTTGTGAGAAATATAAAAACTCCAATATTGTTTTTCATATTCCCAATACAACCGGAAACAAAATGGATTTTATCCAAACTCTTCAGAAAGATTTGACTGCTAGAAAAATTCCGTATAAAGAAATTAAAACAGGAAATTTAACGACTGAAATTCAGAAAGCAATGGAAGAGGGCAAAAATAATGTGTTTATTCCAAATGATGATAGCTCTAATGCTCTATCGAAATTGACAGTTCCGTTGAAAAGTATGCTGGATGCTAAACCCGGTTTATCGATTTCGCTGTTTGGTTATCCTGCTTGGCAAACTTACAGCTCTGAACTTTCTGACGATTTTTTCCGCTTGAATATAACTTTCCACAGTGTTTTTTATGCAAATCCAACGGATCCGAAAGTAAGAGCATTCAGCAATAATTACTATCGCTGGTATTCGCGAGAATTAATCAATACTTTTCCGAAATATGGCATCTTGGGATATGATACCGGAATGTATTTTATTCAGTTTCTTCATCGATATGGCACTTCTTACGATTCGAATGTAAATAAGTTGGTTTACAATGGAATACAAACGGATTTTTATTTTGAGCGAATAAATAATTGGGGTGGATTTATTAACACGAATATTTACCTTATTGAATTTGGTTCTGACTTTAAGATAACATCCAATCGGATCAAGTAAAAGACATGAAGAAATTTATTTGGATACCTTTTCTCCTTATTTGTTCGGCGCTTTGTGCACAAGAAAATTCGTTCCAATCCGAATGGAAGTTTGGAGCCAATGCAGGACTAACATTTTCTCGTGTGCGGTTTAATCCACACATTCCTCAAAATCCCTTGATGCAAGGGACTATCGGAGTTACAGCTAGATACATTTCTGAAAAACATTTTGGAGTTCAAGTGGAACTAAATTATGCACAGAGAGGATGGGATGAGAAAACAGACACTGTCATAAATCTAAATGAATATTCCAGATCTCTTTCTTATCTTGAGCTTCCAATAATGACTCATATTTATTTTAATCTGGGTAAACGAGCGCGCATGGTATTTAATCTGGGTCCGCAAATAGGATATAATATTGGAGAAGAAGTGCTGAAAAAAAGAATATTTACTGATCCGGACAATGTTCCTAATCATTTCAATGAGAAAATCCAACGAAAATTTGATTACGGAATTATTTTCGGAACCGGATTGGAAATCCGAACCGGAATTGGATTTTTTATTTTGGAAGGACGCTACTCTTTTGGTTTATCCGACATCTTCAACAATACAAGGAGTGACGAGTTTCAAGCTTCACCGAATCTTGTTCTTGGAACAAAATTAACTTATCTTTTTAATTAATTTTTCAATTAGTTTAATGAATAAGGATAAACGCATTTAAATCTAACACTTTGCTAGCGCGGATTTGCAATCCGTGCTCTTTTGTGATATTTGGCACGGATTACAAATCCGCGCCAGCAAGGAATGTCCATTTCATGCCAATGAATGCGTGTTTACACGTAATGAATGCGCGTTCCCACGTAATGAATGCGTGTTCCCTTTTACACAGGGTTGCGCTTCGCTTACCCTGTGCTAAGATATTTCAGGTCTTCGACCGGCTTTTAACTTACAACTTATTACTTATAACTTAAAATTTATAGCCACTTAGGATTTCCACGACTGCGGGATTATAACGAAAAGACTCATTGGCATTATTCAATGCTTCTTCTACTTCCGGAAGGGTGAGTAAATCGGAAGAGGTTATAAACATTTCCTCTCCCAAAGGATTATCTATATTATTCAAAATATAAGCTGCAGTAATATCTCGAAGTTCGTCAAATAGTTCAGAATATTCACCAAAAATGCGAATCCTTTCCGGATCTTCTGCCGATAGCTCCATAATATTTTCTGTTGTACTGTTTTGAAGAGCAAGCATTTTATCAACTAAAATAAATTGATCATCCATAAATCTTTGGTAGTCATCATTTTCCTCATTTCCTCCAATGATAACGCGATCGCCGTCTATCGAAACTGTAATTTTTCCCGGTTTTATTAATAGAGGAACTCCTAGAGAAATATCTCCGGCAACAGTTGGGTCGTCTGTAAATATATAATAGACTACCGGATTTTCCTCTGTTCCTTTGAATTGAAATTTATTGTTTTTAATAATAACTGTGTCCGAACTGACAACTCCCAATTCATCGTATTTATTCAGATAAATTTCTTTTCCATTTAAAGATTCATCGGCAACGGTTCCTTTAACTGAAAATTTTTTTTCTGAATTACAAGAAGCGAATACAAGAAAGGAGATAAGAAGATATGCTAATTTTTTCATTTCATATTTTTTTATTAGGCACAAAGATAAAACAATAATTTCTAAATTATCCCTAAATGTGTTTAAGAAACAGGGCAAACGCATTTAAATCTAATACTTCGCTAGCGCGGATTTGCAATCCGTGCTCTTTTGTGATATTTGGCACGGATTACAAATCCGCGCCAGCGAGTTCGCGGATCCGCTCAATCCGTTTCATCCGCGTTCTATTATCCGTAGCGATTCCACTTTCGACAAACGGTCTTTGAGTTTTTCGACTTCGCCTTGACGAATCCGTAAAGTCATCTCGCAATCCATATTAAAATTCTGAGAAATAATTTGTGGATTATCTTCTTTCACGATTCGCATGACAGCATTCAGAAAAGGATATTCAAAAACAACCCTAACATCTTCATCAACTGTTTTTTCAAGATATTCAACTTCGGTTAAAGCATCTTGAGCAGCAGCACGATAAGCGACTATCAATCCGGAAGTTCCCAATTTCACTCCTCCAAAATAACGAATTACAACAATCAGAATGTCTGTTAATTCATGAGAGTTTATAACTCCTAAAATGGGTTTTCCTGCCGTAGAAGAAGGTTCGCCGTCGTCATTTGCACGAAATAAACTTCTGTCCGCACCTAAAACGTATGCCCAACACACGTGTCGGGCATCGTAATATTCTTTTCTATAACTATCAACGATTTCTTTTACTTGTTCCAGAGTTTGTACGGGAATAGCAAAAGATATAAATTTGCTTCTTTGCTCTGTTATATATCCTTTCGAAATCGTTGCTATCGTTTTGTAACTATCCAATTTTAAAGGAAAAAGCATCAATAAGACCTTGCAAAAACAACTCTTTGTGCAGAAGGTTTTCCGGTAATCATATCCACTCCGGGAGTCATATCTCCGTCCAAAGGAATACAGCGAATGGTTGCTTTCGTTTCTTCTTTTATCAATTCCTCTGTTTCCGGAGTACCGTCCCAATGCGCCAAAATAAAACCACCGTCCTCCAGTTTCTCTTTGAATTCATCGTAAGTGTCAACTGAAACGGTTTTTTTGGCACGGAAATCCAACGCTTTTTGATAAATATTTTGCTGAATATCTTCCAAAAGGTTCTTTATATAAGATGCAATGTTATCTATTGATACCGTTTCTTTTGTTAAAGTATCTCTTCGGGCAACTTCAATCGTTCCGTTTTCCAAATCGCGAGCGCCCATAGCTAAACGTACCGGAACTCCTTTCAATTCGTATTCGGCAAATTTCCAGCCGGGTTTTTTATTGTCGGAATTATCGTATTTTACGCTGACATTCAATGCTTTCAAGTCTTTTGTTATTTCTGCGACTTTTTCATTGATTTGGTTTAATTGTTCATCGTTTTTAAAGATTGGAACGATAACTACTTGATAGGGTGCTAATTTCGGAGGAAGAACCAAACCGTTATCGTCTGAATGTGACATGATTAATGCTCCCATTAAGCGAGTGGAAACGCCCCATGAAGTTGACCAGACAAATTCTCGTTTTCCTTCTTTATCCAAAAATTGCACATCGAATGCTTTCGCGAAATTTTGTCCTAAAAAGTGCGAGGTTCCTGCTTGCAATGCCTTTCCGTCTTGCATCAAGGCTTCAATGCAATAGGTATCCAAAGCTCCTGCAAAGCGTTCATTGGCTGTTTTTACTCCTTTTAGAACCGGAACTGCCATGTATTGTTCTGCAAAATCAGCATATACGTGCAACATTTTTACGGTTTCTTCAATTGCTTCTTCTTTGGTTGCGTGAGCGGTATGTCCTTCCTGCCAAAGAAATTCGGCAGTTCGCAAAAACAAACGGGTACGCATTTCCCAACGAACAACGTTCGCCCATTGATTACATAAAATCGGCAAATCTCGATAAGACTGAATCCAACCTTTATATGTATTCCAAATAATGGTTTCAGAAGTCGGACGAACAATCAATTCTTCTTCTAATTTAGCTTCCGGGTCTACGACTACGCCTTTTCCATTGGGGTCGTTTTTCAAGCGATAATGAGTAACAACCGCACATTCTTTTGCAAATCCTTCCACATGGTCGGCTTCTTTGCTCAAAAAAGATTTGGGTATAAACAAAGGGAAATAAGCATTCACATGTCCGGTTTCCTTGAACATATCATCTAATTGTCGTTGTATTTTTTCCCAAATTGCGTATCCGTATGGCTTGATAACCATACATCCGCGAACTGCTGAATTTTCAGCTAAATCCGCTTTTATAACCAAGTCATTATACCATTGAGAATAATTTTCGTTACGAGAGGTAAGCTCTTTTATTTCCTTTGCCATTTTTATTTTTGTTTTTTATTTTCTTTTGAAGTACAAAAGTACAAAAATTATTATGTAATTTTGTAAGTTTCAAAATCAATTCTATATGGCAAAAGGAAAATCCGCAGCTCCGAAAAAAGAGGAAAATCCGCAAGGTTCAAAATTCAAGGACTTTTTAAAGAGCAGCGCGACTCATTATATTACAGGTTTAACTATTTTAATGTTTGCGGTATATGCCTGCATTTCAATGCTATCATTCTTTTTTACGAGTGCTGCTGACCAAAGTAAAGTGGAGGGATTGTCTTTATTTCATTTTGGGACAATAGAAGGCATTAGTAATTGGACTGGAATGCGTGGAGCTATTCTTAGTAATATTTTAATGAATGAATGGTTCGGTATCTCGACTTTCTTTTTGCTGTTGTTTCTTATGTTCATTGCCCTTCGATTAATGAAAGCCAAATATTTTCATTTGTTTCGCGATTTTATTGTTTGTACCATTCTTACGATTTGGTCTTCGGTGGCACTTTGTTTCTTTTTGGGAAGATTTCTTCGAGAAACAACCCTCCATATTGGCGGAAAACATGGATTTGTTATTTCAGATTTGCTCGTGAGTAATATTGGAATACCCGGAGCTTTATTGGTTATTGTTTTAGTTTTCATTATTTTAATGACTATTCTAAGTCCTAAAACGGTTCCTTTTCTTATTCGAGCGGCAACGCGCAAAGAGAAGGATTTTAACGAAGAAACGGAACAAGCTTCTTCTTCGAAATGGAATTGGTGGAAAAAAGAGAAAAAGAATCCGGAACCCAAATTGGAAGATAAACCCGAACTTATTGACCAGAAACCGGAAGTGTTAATTGAAGATGAGGAGGACGAAGAAAAACCTTTTGTTCTGAAAAAAGAAGAGAACAAAAAGGAGGATTTTGTAATTATCAATTCAATGGATGAAGATGAAGAGGTTGGAGGTGAGGCAGAAAATAGAATCCCTCCCACTCCTTCGATAATTTATCCGCCAATAGTACCACAGGATAGCGAAACGAAAAAAGAAGTAGATGAGGAAGAGGAAGTGTTTCAACGTCTTTTGGATGAATTAGGCGTTTATGACCCGAAGCTGGATTTATCTCATTATCAACTTCCAACGGTCGATTTGTTAAAAAAATACGAATCAAACGATACGCAAGTTAATTATGAAGAGCAGACCGAAAATAAAAACAAGATTATCAGAACGTTAGAACATTACAATATTAAAATAAAATCAATCAAAGCAACTGTCGGTCCAACAATTACATTGTATGAAATTGTTCCTGAAGACGGTGTCCGAATTTCCAAAATAAAAAATCTGGAAGACGATATTGCTCTTAGTTTAGCTGCGATTGGAATCCGGATTATTGCTCCGATGCCGGGCAAAGGAACCGTAGGAATTGAAGTTCCGAACAAAGACCCGAAAATGGTGTCCATGCATTCCGTGATTGCTTCCCGAAAATATCAAGAATCCGATTTCGATTTGCCTATCGCTTTAGGGAAAACAATTACGAATGAGGTTTTTATGGTCGATTTATGTAAAATGCCTCACTTGTTGGTTGCCGGAGCTACCGGTCAAGGAAAATCGGTCGGATTGAATGCCGCGATAACTTCATTGCTTTACAAAAAGCATCCTTCTGAATTGAAATTTGTTTTGGTTGACCCTAAAATGGTTGAATTCAGTATTTATTCGGTTATCGAAAAACATTTTCTTGCAAAGTTGCCGGATGCTGGAAATCCGATTATTACTGATTTTACAAAAGTAATTTATACATTAAACTCTCTTACGAGAGAAATGGATGATAGGTACGAGCTTTTGCAAAAAGCCGGCTCTCGAAATGTAAAAGAATACAACGACAAATTTGTCAATCGCCGATTGAATCCACAAAAAGGACATAAATTTATGCCTTACATTGTTGTGATTATTGACGAGTTTGGTGATTTAATTATGACTGCCGGAAAAGAAATCGAACTTCCGATTGCCCGAATTGCTCAGAAAGCGCGCGCCGTTGGAATACACATGATTATTGCGACTCAACGCCCAACGACGAATATTATTACGGGAACAATTAAAGCGAATTTCCCCGCGCGTGTTGCATTCCGAGTAACTTCGTCGATTGACTCGAGAACGATTTTAGATGGTCCGGGAGCGAATCAATTAATTGGACGAGGCGATTTACTTTTCTTTCAAGGAAGCGATATGACCCGCGTTCAGTGTGCTTTCGTGGATACACCAGAAGTGGATAAAGTATCTAAATTCATCGGAAATCAGCAAGGTTTCCCAACTGCATTTGAGCTTCCTGAATATGCCGGAGAAGAGAGCGACAAACAACCGGGCGCAGTTGATTTATCAGATAGAGATCCGCTGTTTGAAGAAGCGGCGCGTCTTATTATAATTCATCAGCAAGGCTCAACATCTTTGATTCAGCGCAAATTTTCGATTGGATATAACCGCGCCGGACGATTAATGGACCAATTGGAAGCGGCTGGGGTTGTCGGTCCAACGCAAGGAAGTAAAGCGCGTGAAGTATATATTATTGATGAATCTCATTTAGAACAAATTCTTAATTCATTATCATAAATAGTTATGAAAAAAAATCTTTCTTTACTCTTATTCTGTCTTCTATCTGCATCATTTGCTTTTGGACAAAAAGATGCGAAAGCAAAAGAATGGCTAGACAAATCGTCTAATGCTTTTACTAAGGCCGGGACTTTATCCGTATATTTCACTATGAATATTAAGGATATAGCCAATAAATTAACAGAAAGCTTTGATGGGACTATTGATCTGAAAGGCAATAAGTTTCATTTGGAAGTTCCTGAAATGGAAAGTTGGTTCGATGGAAAAACACAGTGGGTGTTGCAAAAAGGTTGGGATGAGGTCAGCATTACAGAACCGAGTCCTCAAGAAGTACAAGCATTAAATCCGACTTCTATTTTCGAAATTTATAAAAAAGGATGTAATTATAAATATGCCGGAGAAAAAACGGATATTAAAGGGCGAAAGGTGCAAGAAGTAGAATTAATTCCGCAAACCAAAAACAGCGAAATGACAAAAATTGTTTTGCAAATCAGCACAACGGATTATATGCCGGTAAAAATTCATATTTATTACAAAAATAAAATTGAAAATGTGATTCATATTAACAAGTATGAAAAAAATTTGAAGTTGGCTGACAGCGTTTTTGAATTTAATAACAAAAAACATCCTAACGCAGAAATCATTGATTTAAGGTAATTATGGAAACAGAAAAAGTAAAATGTTTAATTATCGGTTCTGGTCCTGCCGGATACACTGCTGCGATTTACACTTCTCGTGCAAATTTAACTCCGGTTTTGTATGAGGGAATGCAACCGGGCGGACAATTAACGATTACTACGGAAATTGAAAATTTCCCGGGATATCCGAATGGTGTTACCGGAATGGATATGATGGAAGATTTGAAAAAACAAGCCCTCAAATTCGGCACTGATATTCGCACCGGAGTTGCAACAGCTTGTGATTTATCTCAAAGACCTTACAAGGTAATAATTGATAATAAAAAGGTAATTGAAACGGATGCGCTTATTATTTGCACGGGAGCTACGGCAAAGTATTTGGGTTTGGCTGACGAACAAAAATATATGGGAAGCGGTGTTTCTGCTTGTGCTACTTGCGACGGTTTTTTCTATCGAAAAAAAACAGTTGCAGTTGTCGGAGGTGGCGATTCTGCTTGTGAAGAAGCTTCATATTTGGCTGGACTTGCGAGTAAAGTGTATTTGATTGTCCGAAAAAATCATCTTCGCGCATCTCAAATTATGCAAGACAGAGTGTTAAACAATCCTAAAATTGAAGTTTTATTTAATACCAGTACCTTAGGATTATTCGGCGAAGAATTTGTTGAAGGCGCGCATTTAGTCAAATATTTAGGCGAAGAAAGCGAAGAAAAATTTGACATTGCAATTGATGGTTTCTTTCTTGCGATAGGACATAAGCCGAATTCAGATGTTTTCAAGGATTATCTTCCGACTGATGAAAATGGATATATTAAAACAGAATGGGGAACCACAAAAACGATTGTTCCCGGAGTTTTTGTTGCAGGAGATGTCGCTGATCCGAATTACAGACAAGCGATTACAGCCGCCGGAACCGGTTGTATTGCAGCTATCGAAACCGAAAGGTATTTGAATCTTTAAACACAAAGGGTTTCGCTAAGTGTAGAATGCAGCCTAGTTATTTTTTAATTATTCGTAATTTAATATTAGCTATCGGTTTGTGAGAAAGTTGTATCTTTACGTTCACTATCAAGTTTTTAAAGCAGAAAAACAATAAGCTGCGAAATATCAAAACAAAGAAAGGCAACATAAAAATAAACACAAGATGGCTAATAACGAATCAATAGCAAAAAACACAGATTCCCTTTACGACAAGATTAACAAGATTATTGAAGAGGCACGCAATACGGTTTACCGAGCTGCCAATTTTACAATGGTAAAAGCATATTGGCATATAGGAAGAGCTATTGTGGAGGAAGAGCAAAACGGAAAAGAGCGGGCAGAATATGGAAAAGAACTCCTCAAGCAACTGTCCAAAGACCTAACCATAAAATACAAGAAAGGTTTTACTGAAACCAATTTGAAATATATGCGTCAATTTTATCAGGTTTTCGAAAAAAGTCACTCGCTGCGTGACGAATTAAGTTGGACGCATTATCGCCAATTAATAAAGGTCGAGAACGAGCAGGCGCGGAAATTTTATATGCAGGAAACAATCGATTGTAATTGGAGTACAAGAACTCTTGAACGGCAAATCGGCAATTTTTATTATGAACGAATGATAATGAGCCAAAACACTCAACCAGTTAGAGATGAAGCCAGTCAAAAGCAAATACAGCAAGAGCCGAAAGATATTATAAAAGACCCTTATGTTTTGGATTTTCTGGGGTTAAAGGATAATCCCAATTTTAGAGAAAACGAATTGGAACAGGCAATTATTGACAGATTACAGGATTTTTTGTTGGAATTGGGCAAAGGCTTTGCCTTTGTCGGTCGCCAACACCGACTGACAACGGAAACCGGGAAGCATTTTTATGCCGATTTGGTATTTTACAATTATGTTCTAAAATGTTTCTTGATTATAGACCTGAAAGTTTCCCCATTAACACACCAAGATATTGGGCAAATGGATATGTATGTTCGTTACTTCGAGGACAAAATACGGCAGAGCACCGACAATCCGACTATTGGACTTATTTTGTGTGCCGAAAAGGACAAAACTATCGTAAAATACAGTTTGTTGAATGATAGCAAGAATATTTTTGCTTCCAAATATATGCTCTATCTTCCTACTGAGCAAGAATTCAAAAGGGAAATAGAGCAAAATAGGATGCAGATAGAGTTGGAACAAAAACTTAGTATTGAATAGAATGGTGGATTTCAAAACAATAGTCTGGTTACTCCGATAGTTTTTACACTTCACGATTTTAACAAAAAAAAATAACATGCTATAGTACAAAGATGCAATTGGTTAAATTTCAGAATCCTATCGAAAGCAAAATGAATGAGGATTGCGAAAATTGAATGAGTAAATCGTTAAAAAGAATGACTTTATTTCAGTAGCTGTTTTATTCAACAAAAAGATTTCATATATTTACAAAAAAAATCATTTTAATCTATAATATCATAAAACATGGAGAACATTTTTTCATTAGCAACCGATGAGTTAAAAAAAATTGCAGACGAACTTCAAAAGAGAATTGAAGAAGGACTTAGAGAAGACAATCAGGAAATTTTAGCAATTCCAACTCATATTCAACCGAAAGAACAAATTAAGGACGAAAGAGTTCTTGCTCTCGATTGGGGCGGCACAAATTTTAGAGCGGCAATTGTAGAGTACAAAGACGGAAAAACTACAATCATAGAGGATTATAAAAATCGCTTGGATCAAACTGTAACAAAAGGTTTTAATCAAGAAAAGCTGCACGAAAAAATGGCTGAGTATATTTCCAATCTAAAACAATTAGATAGCAAAGTAACTAAGATTGGTTATTGTTTTTCGTATCCTGCTGCATCGCGCTTAAATGGAGATGCTATTTTGCTTCGTTGGACCAAAGGAATTGATATTCCTGATATGATTGGCAAACCGGTAGGAGAATCTCTGCTTAAATATTTGAATAACAACAAAGAAGTTAACAGTACTTTTACGGATATAAAAGTAATTAATGACACGGTAGCTTGTTTATTTGCAGGACTTACTGAGCTTACTGATGACAAAGTTCCTTTTGATTCGTATATTGGATTAATCGTTGGTACCGGAACGAACATGGCCAGCTTGATGACTCTGAATAAAATCGAAAAATTAAATAATAAAGGAGAAGGAGTAATTCCTGTAAATTTAGAGTCCGGTAACTTTAATCCTCCTTATTTAACTGTTATTGACAACTTGGTAGACGCAATGTCTAACAACAAAGGAAGTCAGCGATTTGAAAAAGCCATTTCCGGTGGATATTTGGGCGAGATGTACAAAACAGTATTTATGGATGAAAAAATCAAATACAATTTCGATGGAGGAGATTTGAGTAATATCATAAACAATCCGGATCAACATTCGAAAGATCACGTAGATATTGCTAATTGGATTTATAATCGTTCGGCTCAATTAGTTGCTGCTTCTCTTGCCGGATTAGCACAAGTATTGGTAAATCAAAGCAATACGCTAAAAAATATTTATTTGGCTGCAGACGGTAGCGTTTTTTGGAGTAATGATTACGAAAAACAAGTTCAAGTTGAACTGAAAAAGTTATTACCTGCAGGTGTTACAATGAAAATTTCTGAAAAAGAAAAAATGAAAGAACCAAACTTAATCGGTTCTGCAATTGCCGCATTATCCTAAATTTTCCTGTGAGTAAAACTCACTGGCTACTAAACGATGTTTCCTAACGGAAACTCTCACGAGAAAAGGGCGTGTCCATGTAAAAAAGGCACGCTCTTATTTCTTTTTAGAGTTTTCGTAATCGTTGATAAGTCCTCTAAGCAACCAATTGGCAAGAGCTTGCCGATTATTAACCGAAAGATATCGTCTTTGGTCGAAAGTGTTTTGCATATTAGCCAATTCGGCGAAAATAGATGTTGTATTTGTATTATTCAACACATATAAATCCCGAGTAGAAACCGTTCCGGTAAATCCTCTATCGGGTTGGTGTCTTTTATATTGAGATTCAATCGTATTTCTTACAGTAGTCGCAAATTGCTGACTCGCTCTATTTTTATTTTGGTAATAGAAATAAACATCTAACTGTTTATTGCCTCCTTGACTGTCTAAATGAATGAAAACGGCGCGCTGATATTCTTCTTTAGCACTTTTACTCAAACTATTTATTTTATCGCAACGCTGTTGTAAACGTTTCACATTATTTAAAGGGATCGTCTCTCCCATACAGGTTTCCCGTTTGCTGTTCGCTAAATATTTATCGTCTCGAATCCCGTCTTTGGCATCCTGAATGATAATATGAACAGTTGCTCCTTCTTGTAACAGGTTACGAGCTAAACGAAGCATTATATCGTAAGCGTATTCATCTTCATGTAACTCTTTTCCATCGACTCTCGCAATTGCCCCGGAATCCGGCCCGCCATGACCGCTTACCAAAAAAAAGCAAGCTCCCTTCAATGTGTTGGATTTAATCGTATAGTCTTCGTATTTCTTGCCAAATAAAGGCTCTTTTCTTTTCTTTCCGGTTTCGGCAGTTGATTTCTTTGGTTGCTCTTTTGTTGTTGAGTTATCTTTGGAAGGAAGAGTATAATGGACTCCAAGTATCAAAGAGTTATTTTTGCCAAATTTGCCTTTGTTTAACTCGAGAAATGATTGATAGTCTTTTTCAGAACAATTATGTCTTCGAAGAAAACCATAAATACCTTCTCCATTTCGAGGAGTAGCCCTTTCTTGAGCAAATAAAGAAATACACGAAAAAAATAATACTAAAATAAATGCGCTTTTAATTTTAGATTGCATTTTTATAACTTTTTGATAATTCGAGAACAAAGGTAAATAAAAAAAGTCACAATTAGTTTCCCAATTGTGACTTCGCTCACTGTAAGGTGTGAGGTAGGATTTATAAAATAATTTTATTTTACTTTATTTACGATTGCTTTGAAAGCTTCCGGGTGATTCATCGCAAGGTCAGCAAGAACTTTGCGGTTGATTTCTACACCATTTTTGTGTAAAGCTCCCATCAATTTTGAGTAAGATAAACCTTCCAAACGAGCAGCTGCGTTAATACGTTGAATCCACAAAGCGCGGAAGTTACGTTTTTTAGCTCTTCTGTCTCTGAATGCATAAGTTAAACCTTTTTCCCATGTATTTTTAGCAACAGTCCATACGTTTTTTCTTGCTCCGTAATAACCTCTTGTTAATTTGAGGATTCTTTTTCTTTTAGCTCTTGAAGCTACATGATTAACCGATCTAGGCATAATTTTAAAATGTTTTTTTGAATGTTAGCGTCGCTTTTCACGATCTTTTGTGCTAAACCTTCTGTTAATAAATCTTTTAGAAAATCACTTAAATTAAAAATAGATTATTTCAGTGCTAACAATTGCTTAACATTCATTTCATCTGATTTGTTAAGAATTGTAAAGTGAGTTAATCTTCTCTTTTGCTTTTTAGTCTTTTTTGTTAAAATGTGACTTTTAAAAGCGTGTTTTCTTTTGATTTTTCCTGTTCCGGTAAGAGTAAATCTTTTTTTGGCACCGGAATTAGTCTTCATTTTCGGCATTGTACTTTTTATTAATTTGTTTATACTTAGCAGGTCTTACGACCATTTCTTTTTTATTATTCTTGAACAGCTTCCGAATCTGTTGCTGTATTTTCGCTTGGTTTCGCCTCCTCTTTCGGTTGTTCCGGCGATTTTGCCGGTTTCTTTGGCGCAGAAGAAACTGCCGGTTTTTTAGGAGCAAGCATAATAATCATTTTCTTTCCTTCCAAAGAAGGCAATGATTCAACCTTAGCGTAATCCTCTAAATCGTTAGCAAAACGAAGTAATAAAACTTCTCCTTGTTCTTTAAATAGGATTGAACGTCCTTTGAAAAACACGTATGCTTTCACTTTTGCTCCTTCATCAAGGAAACTTCTAGCGTGCTTCAGTTTAAAGTTGTAATCGTGATCATCTGTTTGAGGTCCGAAACGAATCTCTTTCACTACAATTTTAACCGATTTGGCTTTTTGTTCTTTTTGACGTTTTTTTTGTTGGTAGATAAACTTTTGGTAATCAGATATTCTACAAACAGGAGGAACAGCATTTGGCGAAATTTCAATTAAATCCAAATCTTGACTACGAGCCATTTTTAAGGCTTCAGATGTAGAAAAAACTCCTTGTTCCACATTGTCACCTACAACGCGAACTTCTCTTGCCCGGATTTTTTCATTAACTCTGTACTGATCTTTTAGATTGTCTTTCTTCATTAAAAATTTGTTTGTTCTCCTTTATAATTTGTTTTTTATTGAATAAATTATTGCCACTGATTCATTTGCTTTTCTACTTCTTCATTTAAAAGCGCGGCAAAGTTAGTAATTTTCATTGAACCAACATCACCTTCTCCTTGTTTTCTTACAGAAATTTCATGATTTTCTGCTTCTTTCTCTCCTACTATCAACATATAAGGGATTTTTTTCAATTCATTATCCCGAATTTTGCGTCCAATCTTTTCATTTCTATCGTCAACGATCACTCGGACATCTTCTTTTCGAAGTTCTTTTGCTATTTTTTCTGCGTATTCATTGTATTTTTCGCTGATCGGCAAAATAACTGCTTGATCCGGAACTAACCACAATGGAAATTTACCCGCAGTGTGTTCAATTAATACCGCAACAAATCGTTCCATTGAACCAAAAGGGGCACGGTGAATCATTACCGGACGATGTTTTTGATTATCAGCTCCAACATATTCTAATTCGAAGCGCTCCGGAAGATTGTAATCGACTTGAATGGTTCCTAATTGCCATCTTCTTCCCAGTGCATCTTTTACCATGAAATCCAATTTTGGGCCATAAAATGCAGCTTCTCCTAATTCTACTTTCGCTTTAATTCCTTTTTCTTGACAAACTTCGATAATCGCATTTTCGGCTTGTTCCCAATTAGCTTCTGAACCGATGTATTTTTCTTGATTATTCGGATCTCTTAAAGAAATTTGAGCTTCATAATCGGTAAAGTTCAAAGCTCGGAAAATAATATGAATAATTTCCATTACTTTGATAAATTCTTCTTTTACCTGATCCGGCGAACAGAAAATATGCGCATCATCTTGAGTGAATCCTCTTACACGAGTTAATCCGTGTAATTCACCACTTTGTTCGTAACGATATACCGTTCCAAATTCGGCCAAACGAAGTGGTAATTCTTTGTAAGAGCGAGGAAATGCTTTATAAATCTCACAATGGTGAGGACAGTTCATTGGTTTCAACAAAAATTCTTCGCCTTCTTCCGGTGTGTGAATCGGCTGAAAAGAGTCTTTTCCATATTTTGCATAATGACCGGAAGTTACGTATAGCATCTTATTTCCGATGTGTGGAGTCATTACTTGTTGATAACCATATTCCTTTTGAATGCGTTTCAAAAAATCTTCCAATTTCAAACGCAATTGCGTTCCTTTTGGCAACCAAAGTGGCAGACCTTGTCCCACATTTTGAGAAAATGTAAACAATTCCATTTCTTTCCCAATCTTGCGATGATCTCGTTTTTTTGCTTCTTCCAACAAAACAAGATATTCATCCAACATTTTTTTCTTGGGGAAAGAGATACCGTAAATACGTGTTAATTGCGGACGCTTTTCATCGCCTCTCCAATAAGCACCAGCAACGGACATTAGTTTTATTGCTTTGATAGGAGATGTATTCGGAAGATGAGGGCCACGACAAAGATCGGTGAAATTACCTTGTGTATAAGTTGTAATTGTACCATCCTCCAATTCGCTTATTAATTCGGTTTTATAGGTTTCTTGTCTATCTCCAAATAGTTTTAATGCTTCATCTTTTGTGATGTATTCCCGGCAAATAGGCTTTTTTTGAGAAGCCAATTCCTGCATTTTTTTCTCTACAGCAGCTAAATCGGCATCTTTAATTGCTACGCCTGCTCCCGGATCTACATCATAGTAGAAGCCGTTTTCGATTGCAGGACCGATTCCAAATTTAATACCCGGATACAATTCTTGTAATGCTTCCGCTAATAAATGGGCTGATGAGTGCCAAAAGGCATGCTTTGCTTCTTCATCTTCCCATTTATGTAATTTTATGGATGCATTTTCATCAATAGGACGTGATAAATCCCAAATTTCCCCATTTACACCCGCAGCCAAAACGTCTTGTGCCAAACGTGGGCTAATACTTTCTGCTATTTGCAGAGCTGTAGTTCCTTTAGCATATTCACGAATGGAACCATCTGGAAATGTTATATTAATCATAATTCTTTATAATTCAGAGCGCAAAATTAGTATTCTTTTTTTAATGTGACAAATTTTAACAACAAATCCCTCAGATTGAAATCCGAGACCTAGTAGATGTCGCCGCAAGCGGCTTAGTATAATATTGCCGTTAGTCGGCTGTCATCTTTTTTATAATACTGTAAGCATTTACAATGCCTAATTCTCCGGCTTTACTCAAATCTTCAATTCCGCGATTGGTATCGCCTAAATACAAACGAGTCAAACCTCGATTAAAGTATGCTTCTGCAAAATCAGGATTTCGCTTAATTGCTTCATTATAATCCGCTAATGCCATTCGATAATCTTTTTGTTGGCAATAAATATTTCCACGATTAAAATAAGCGTAAACAAAATCCGGATTCAATTTGATAACCGTTTCATAATCTCGCATAACTAAATCTAATTCATATCCTCTTTTAGTATCATTGATAATCTGTTGTGGATGCTCCATTGGATTCTGTTGGGTATATGGATTAGATGAAGAACTTGCGACTTGTCTCCTCTTTGATGTTTCAATATTTAAAGATAATGAATTCAAATCCATATTATCGTCTCTAAAATCCGTTATTTCCATCTGTTTATATCGGACAACTGCACGATTAAAATATGCCAAAATGAAATTAGGATCCAATGTTACAACACGACCAAAATCGTCAATTGCTTCTGCTAAATCTTGCAATACCATAAAATCCAAAGCTCTTCCAAAATAGGCATTAATATCCGAAGAGTTTCTATCTAAAACTAATGAATAATGATCGATAGAATTAAAATGAAGCTCCGCTTGATCGTCTGTCAAAGGGACTTCGCGGTTAACCAGTTTCAATTGATGATATAGGATTCTCTTTTGATTGTAATCCGAAACCATTTTATCCGTGCGCATAGTCGAATTATCTATCAATTCTAAGTTTTCATAATAAGTAATTACGAATTGAGGTTCTAAATCAACTGTCACTTGTCTGTCTTGTACTCTTCCGCGAATTTCATTCCTGTATTTAGATCTGTTTTCTTCTTCTTTATCATAAACAACTAAACGGTTGAATTTAGAAATATTCTTATCTGATTTTTCCCGGACTTTACTGTCATTCGATTCATTATCGGCTAATTCATCAGCTTCCAAAACTTCTTTTCCAGTAATAATTTTTCCTTGTTCTTGTTGTTTTCGCAAACTGTTTTCCAAGTCATAAGCATACCAATAATCGATATCTGCACCTCTTAAATCGTTCATTTTTCGTTTTATTTCAGAGCGAAAATAATAAGCCGGAACAAAATTCGGATATTCGTCTATTACTTTATCTAAATCGGCGACTGCATTCTGATAATTTCGAGCTTCTTCGTGTAGAATGGCCCGATTATAAATAGCCATAAAATTATCGGATTCAACGGCAATTACCTGATCAAAATCTTCAATGGCACCATAGACATCACCTACTTGAGATCGCAAAAGTCCACGATTGAAACGCGCGATCAGATTATGAGAGTCCATATTAACTACAATATCATAATCGGACATAGCGCCCCTCAAATCATTTAAGTGATAACGAATTAATCCGCGATTGATATGATAGCCCAGTTGTTTTGTTTCTAAGTGAATGGCTTGATCGTAATCTTCTAAAGCTTTAGCGTAATCTTCTTTTTGGAAATAGAGCATACCTCTTTGAGCATAAGCCGGAGCATAGTATTTATCCAATTCTAAGACTTTGTCATAATCTTGAAAAGCTTGTATTGAATCTCCTTTTTCCGCAAAAACGGAGCCTCTCGCAAGATAGGCTTGTATAAATTTAGGTTGGTATCTTAAGAGCAAATCCAATGTTGTAATTGCTGAATCATATTCTTTTATCTGCGCAAATGCAATTGATTTATTCAGCAACATTTGCCTGTCTTCAGGACTAAATTCCAAGCCTTTTTTATAATCTTCAATAGCTCCTTCGAAATTGCCTAGATTCTGCCGGGCTGCTCCCCGACACTGATAAGCATAAACCAAAAAAGGATTTCTTTCCAAACACAAAGTAAGATCACTTTCTGCTCCGTTAAAATCGTCCAAATTAAATTTTGCTAATGCTCGATAAAGATAGGGTTCAGCTAAGTAGGGTTTAGATTTTATTACTTGATTAAAATACTGAATAGACAGAACATAGTCTTCAAAGTATAAGGCGTTTTTACCAATAGCAAGAACTCTATTCGTATTTATTTGTGCATCTACCGAAAAATTAAATCCGATAAAAAATAAAATAAATAAGAATAGAGCTCTTTTTATTCTATATATCTTCATAAACAAAAAAGATATAATTTTTTCTTTTAATTAGTCATTATGATAATAAGATCCATGCTTCAGATAATAAGAGCTTTTGCCATAATATCTTCTACTTCCATAATATCCGCCTTTTGTATTCACGTCATTATAAACAATTGCCATATTATCAATTCCATCATCTGTAAGTTCTCTAACCGTGAATTTCATAAAGTTTTTGTTTGTTTTTTCATTACGAACAACGAAAAGAACAACGTCTACCAAACGAGCTAAGAAGTGCGCATCTGAAACCAATCCTACAGGACTACAGTCTAAAACTATATAATCATACTTTTCATAAAGCATTTTAATAATTTCTTTTGTTTTCTCTGAGCGAATCAATTCACTTGGATTCGGTGGAATAACCCCAGCAGGAAGTACATCAAAATCATATTCTGTAGTAATGATTGCATCTTCAACTGAAATTTGCCCAATCAAACAATTCGATAAACCTTTATAGTTTTCTAATCCTAAAGATCTTGATAGCGCCGGACGACGTAAGTCAAAGTCAACTACAACTACTTTTTTTCCTCCAATTTGATAAACTGAAGCCAAGTTAAGTGCAATAAACGTTTTTCCATCTTGAGGTTCTGTTGATGTAACCAACATAGAGATAGGGCTTTCTTTCTTCACTAAATATTCCATTCTGGAACGAAGACTTCTAAAGCCCTCTGCAAAACTGGAACGGGGATATTTCTTCACAACAACCTCTTCTTTTTTCTTCGATTTTTCGATTGTTCCAAGCAAAGGTAGCTTTGTAATTCGTTCAACTTCTTCTCTTGATTGAACCGCAAATTTGAAGAAAAACTCTTTACAAACGACATAAATAAGAGGGATTATCAAACCAATAAGAAGGTACATCATATAAACAGCATGTCTATCTCCGTTATTTATAACTCCCATTACTCGAGGTTTATCAATAACTAAGTTATCAGCAGCGTTTGATGCTTTCTGGATTTGACTTTCTGTTCTTCGTTGTAAAAGATAAGTATAATAAGTATCATTGATCTTAAAGTCGCGCTCATAAGTCAACAGTTTACGTTCTTGTAGTGGCAAACTGGCGATTTCACTCATAGCTTTTGTGTACCTTCTTTGCACTTCTTCCTCTTCTATTCCGATAGAAGTATTCATTGTTCGCACAACTTCACGCATTTGGGCTTGAAGATCTTCTGATCTTCTCTGATTTTGCGCATAGATAGGACTACTTTGTCCCAATAATTTTGTCTCGGATGCTAATAGATTATATTCTGCAACCAATCGGGTCAATTGGGGACTACTAACTCCCGCCCCCACTGTAGAAGGATCAACCAAGGGTTCTCCATCTTTTTTATCAAGAGAAACCGCCAAGAGACTCATATAGTCTCTTTTCAAGCGCAACACTGCTCGCTGTTGATCTAATTCTTCTAAAGTTCTAGATTTACTTTGTGATTTATCTTGAGAATAAAGACCTGATGACAACTGATACGAAGTTAATTTTGCCTCAGAAGAATCAACCGAATCCTTTATTATAGCAATCTGACGTTCTATAAATTGAATGGATCGTTCTGCAGTTTCATTTTTCCGCTCTAAGTTTTCGTCAAAAAATCGCTCATTCAACAATGTCAAAAAGTCAACATCTCTTTGAGCCACTTTTCCTGTAATTCCAATTTCAATAACAGATGAACCTTCCATTAGAATTCTAGGGGTTAAACGTCCACTATACATCCCAATCAAATGTCCTTTTGAAAAGAAATGGAAATATAATTCATATTTTGAATTTACAAATAAATCTGTTTTTTGTATTTCTACAAAAAACAAAGCATGTTGTATTGGCACTCCATACTTTCCTCTCTGTCTGAATGCTTGAATTCCCTCATTTCCTACAAAAGAAATTTCATACGTATTTTCATCTATTCCTTCTATTTTAAATTCAAGTCCGTATGCTTGATTCGAAATATAATTGCTTTCAATAGAAATCGGAGCATTTTTATACAAAGGGATATTCTTAAACCTTTGTTTTATATATATTTCATTTGTAAGATTTAATCTATCTACTGCTTTAGATATAAAATCATACGAACTATACATAATTATCTGATTTGTCAAATTCTTATTACCTCCAAAAGAAGAGTAACCGGAAGTAAAATCCGGCCTAAGTCCCGAACGACTATCTTCAATAAGAATTGTTGTTGCCGTTTTATAAGTCGCTGTCCATGATTTATTTTTAATATAAGCCAAACCCAAAGCAATCAGTACTGCAATGAAAAACAAATACCAATACTTTAATATCTGAAATAATATACCTACAATATCAAAAGATGAAGTCGTACTTTGCGGACCTGCTAAATTATCCATATACTGATCATTTTCAGTATAAGTAGTTGGAGGTCTATTAATAATTTCGTTAGAAGAATTCACTGTATTTTTTTTATATATTTACTTAAAATAAAGAAATAGCCATCATTACCAATGATATTGGAGCTACAATAAGGGATACAAAACCGGAAACAGATTCAACTCTAAAGAATGAATTTGGATTTGTTGGAATATAAATAACATCATTCGGTCGCACGTAATAATATTCCGAACCGATAATAGATTCCTTTCTCAAATCAAATGTTTCGATGTGATCTACGCCATCTGTTCCTTTTCTGATTATTTTTATATTTTTTTTATCCCCAATAGATGAAATATCTCCAGCCATTGCCATTGCCTGAAAAATATTTAAGTCATCTTTATAAAGGTAAAATTGTCCCTTTCCACCATCTCCTTGAACGTAAAAAAAGTTATTTGCTAAAGCAATTTTAACTTCGGCATCCAATACTATGCTTTTAAATCTATTTGTAATAACCATTTCGGCCTCTCTTACTGTCATTCCAGCAATGCGCACTCGCCCGATACTGGGCAAAGCAACACAACCATCTTCGTATATTCGATAGGGTGTAGCTGAAGAATTAAAAAGAGTTTGAGTTTCTTCATTAGTAGTCATCAAGTAATAAACGATTTCATCATTTACTGTCATTTTGTATTGCTCAAATGGAACCGATTTATAAGCTTTCCGACCAGTTTCTGCTTGCAAATAGAGTTTTTCCTTATTGGTTATGCAAGAAGAAAAAAATAAAAGACAAGAAAGTATAACAACAATATGCCAAAATATATATTTCATAAATCAATTTATTTTTTTGTAAGGTTAAAAATCAAAACACCAAAAGAAAGGGCTGTTGTTGTTATTGCGAATATAGAGCTAAAAGAACTTACACCCCAAAATTGACGTTTTAATGGTTGAATATAAATAATATCATTCGGCTGAATGTAATAAAATTCCGAATTGATAACAGTAGTACTTCTCAAATCAAACGTTTTCACAATGGTAGTACCATCTAATTCCCGACGGATAATCTTAACTTGAGAGCGATCTCCGTATTGATTAACATCTCCGCTTTGTGCTAGTGCTTGGTAGATAGTCAATTGCTCTTTCGCTATTGGATAACTCCCAACTCCTGATTCTCCTATAATACTAAAAGAACGATTTGCTAATCTGACATTAACGATACATCCATCCTCTACCAATATTTCTCGATTTATTCGAGCTTCTAATTCTGATTGAATATCTAATGTTGTTTTTCCAGCAACATAAATATCTCCTACATAAGGAAAATAAATAGTTCCTTGTTGCGAAACAGCTAAAGTCTGCAATTTGTCACCAGCGCCACCATTAAATAAACTGTACAAAGCAGCAGTTCGCATATTGCCATTCTGCATCATAATCTGAACAGCCAATTCATCACCGGATTTAATTCTATATTCTCCTATTTCGTTTGCCTTTCGATATCTGGGAATGTCTCCTCCCGGCTCTTGCAAAAGATTCGTGTGTTTCGTTGTCAAACAGGAACTAAACAAAACGACTTGAAATAGAACCAAAATGATTGCAATTTTATTTTTCTTCATTTAATAAAATTATTCTAACTGAGTTTTTATTTTTTGGGGAAACGTTTAACTTTATATGAACAGTTTACATTTCCACTCATTATTTTATTCAACTTCGAGCGGATCAACTGTTTACGAATTCCAGAGATACGATCTACAAAAAGTATGCCGTCCAAATGGTCGTATTCATGCTGAATTACACGAGCTTTATATCCTTCGAAAACTTCATCATGAGGGTTTAAATTTTCATCCAAATATTGAAGTCTGATTCGACTTGGCCGAGCTACTTTTTCATGAATGTTAGGGATGGAAAGACAACCTTCTTCCATTATTTCTTCTTCTCCCTCTCGCTCAATGATATGTGCATTAATAAATGCTTTTTTAAAATCAGCACAACTCGGATCTGCCTCTGCGCAAGATACTAAATCGACCACTAAAATTCGGTCTTCCAGACCAATCTGAGGTGCCGCCAAGCCCACGCCATCTGCTTTGTACATTGTTTCGTACATATTTTCCAACAAAGAACTTAAATTTGGATAATCCGGAGAAATGTCTTTTGTTTCTTTTCTCAGCACCGGATGTCCATATAAGTAAATCGGATATGTCATTTTCTTATTGATTCTAAATAGGTTTGTAATAAAATAGTTGCACTCAATTCGTCCACTAATTCTTTATTTTGCCTTTTTGCTTTTTTCAATCCTCCTTGAATCATGGTCTGATGTGCTATAACCGAAGTAAAACGCTCATCAACCATTTTTAGTTCAACTGAAGGTATTGATTTCTGCAATTTTTCTCTAAATTTTTCAACTCGTTGCATATTCTCTGAAGGTTCGTAATTCAATTGACGAGGTTCTCCTAAAATAAATAATTCAACCTCATTATCCTTCATGTAATTCTTAAGAAATGGAATAACGTTATGGCTTAAGACTGTTGTGAGTCCTCCTGCAATTATCTTCATCGGATCTGAAACTGCAAGTCCAGTTCTTTTTTTACCATAATCAATTGCTATTATTCTTCCCATCTTTTAAGTGGACAAAGATAAATAAATAATTTGAATTATTTATTCTCTGTAAAGAGGGAAATAAGAAGAAGAGGAAAGGTTCTCTTTATTTTCTCCACAAACCAAGCTATTATAGATGTCCTGATTATGAATATATTTCCATATTTTAAACATAAATTGTTGCTTCGAAAATTGAGATTTAAATTCATATAAAGTATCATTCTGTCCCCCATATCCTCCGCCCAAATGGAAAGCTTTCATTTTTTCTTTTGTTCCCAAAATCCGGATTCTATCCCAAACATATTTCAATGGACTCTGATCAAGATACTTGTCCTTTGTCGCACTCAAATGCGATTGTAGGATTCCATTGCAAGTTGTGAATAACGAGCCACTTACCAATACGTTATCTATATACGCTAATAATAAGGTCGATTTAATTGATTCTAAAAAATCATAAAAATACTGATCTGAAAAAAAATACCTGTCAGAAGCATTTACTCGTTTCATGTTTTCTCGGTAAATATCAATAAAAGCATCTATTTCTTTTCTGGTTTCTGCTTTTTTCATCTGAATTTTTCCTTTTTCCAATCGATTTATATCATTCCTCACGGAATGAGAATACTGGCTTCTTTGTTCGATTTCAGGCAGTGTTAAATCAATACTAACTGTAATATTCGCATCGACAACTTCACCTAAATTTCTAAATAATAAATGTTGATTTTTAAAGAATGGATGCAATCGAGAAAAAGCAACTATGATATTATTTTGATCAAAAAATTTCTTTAATTCATTCTGAAACAATAAAATGTCTTCTTCTGAGAAAATTAAATTTCTTGATAATGGACCTGCGTATCCATATACGGAAGTGATGTCTTTATAAGGTGTTCCTTCAATCTCTCTTAAAATAACGGGGAAAGCAAAAGAGGCATTCGAGCTCCGGTAATACAATAATAATGCTTCGCCGGATTGATCCAATTTATGATATTCTGCCAAATGATAAAAATCATATTCATTCATGGATTGAATAATTTCATTCCACTCACGACTCTGATTCAAACGAATTATTTTCAGCATTAATAAGCGTTTTTCTCTCCTTTAAACATATTTATTATGGTAACAAATATAATTTTCAAGTCTAATAAGAACGTCCAATTTTCCAAATACCAGACATCAAAACGAACTCGACCTTCCATTTGTTCCATTGTTTTGGTTTCTCCTCGATAGCCATTCACTTGTGCCCAACCGGTGATTCCGGGCTTGACCAAATGACGAATCATGTATTTATCAATTATTGCCGAATATAATTCAGTATGTTTTAACATGTGCGGACGCGGGCCAACAACACTCATGTCTCCTATTAAAACATTGTAAAATTGAGGTATTTCATCTAAATTAGAACGGCGCAAAAACTGACCAATCTTAGTTGTACGTGGATCTCCTTTTATTGCTTGCTTTTCATCGGCATCCTCATTTACTGCCATCGATCTAAATTTGTAACAATAAAAATCTCGCCCATAAATTCCGGTTCGTTTTTGTTTAAATATTACGGGGCCTGAAGAGGATAATTTAATCAAAAGACCAAATATGATATATAAAAAAGGGAATATTGCGCATAAGAAAAATAAGGAGAAGATAATATCAAAAAATCTTTTTACGATCTGATTGAGCATATATTGCAAAGGCTCTTCGCGAACGGCCAACACCGGCAATGATTCAATGCTGTCTAATGTCAACTGTTTTTTCACATAACGTGAAAATTCCGGCACAAGATAAAAGCGAATCATATTTTTCTCCGCAAAATTAAGTAATCTTACTATTTTTTCATCTTGTGAATTTGGCAGAGTACAATATATTTCATCTATTTGGTTTTCAAAAGCATAGGTTTCAACTTCATGTGTCATTCCTAAATAATTAGGTAAAGTCGTTTTCAATAAAATATTATCATCGAAAAAACCATCAATATGAAATCCGTAGGCCAACTCTCTTTTCATTTCAGTATACAAGCCCATGCCATTTTTTCCCGCACCTACAATAATCACTCTTTTGTAATTTTTTCCGTATCGGCGATACCTTTTTAAAACTTCTCGCGCAAAAACTCGCCATCCTGAAAGTAGAATAAATAGAAGCAAGTAATATATCAAGATAAAACGGAGAGGAAAATTATTCGAATCCAACTTTAAGAAAAAGAGACAGGTAACAAAAAAAAAGGCATGTAATGCTGCAAGGGACAAAGAGCGTTGAACTACTTTATCTGCAAACATTACAGGTTTATGAATCCGAACCGGGATAAAAGAAATGGCAAAGAAAAAACTAAAATTGAGCAATAAAAAAACAATTCTCAATTTAGAATCAAAATCTTCTAAGCTATATGTTTTCGTCCAATTGTAAACCAAAATGAAAAGTGTATTCAACAAAATCAAATCGCCAAAAACGACTAACCATTTGATTAAAAATCCATATCCACTTTTATATTTTGTCATAATCTATTCTTTAATTGGCACAAAAGTAAGCTTAATATAGAAAAAAGACAAAAAAAAAGACACCCAATTTTTGGATGTCTTTCATTGATTTTGTCGTATCTTGTCTTTATTTTTGAAAAGTCATAACAACCACGCGATTCCAATGGCTTTTTTCATAAGGTTGTTCTTCTGCTCCTTTCCACTCTATTACAATATTTTGAGAAGAAATTTCATACTTCGTTATTAATTCGTTTGCGACTGCTCTTGCTCGCTTTTCGGACAATTGTAGATTGTAAGAATTAGTGCCAGTATCTTTATCTGCATAACCGACCACTTTAATTTTTCCTTTATTTTCTTTTGCAAATTCAGCGGTATTATAAATATTAATCTGCTGATTGTCATCTACATTTGAACTGTTCATTTGAAAAAACACAACATTAGGAATATAGTTTATCTCGCCAACTGAAGTAATAATGGGCGCTGCAGGTGGGCATTCCGGACAATCAGAATGTGTAAGTAATTGATTAGATAGCTCTTCATTTTCTGTTCGCAACAAATTGATTCTGGTGTTTAAATCTTCTATTAATACGCAATTCATAGGATCTATAACTCCAAAAGAGGTTTTTCCGAATTTATATGTCAATCCGGCCATTGCTGAAATAATTGCCTCATTTTCGGAACCTTGTACAATTCTATCAAAATAATCAGGAACTATAGCAGCTCCAAAATCAAAGTCTAAATTAACTCGATCGGTTAATCTAAATTCGAGTTGAAAACCACTATTAACAGAAAGTGCATTAGAGAATTTATGGTAATTCGATTGTACTCCTACTGTATTGGGAATGTTTTTCTTTTCATCTAATTGAAACCGATGTGCAAAACCTAAACCGAGATACGGAGTTATGCTAAAAGAACGATTGGGAGAATAAGCGCAGAATTGATTGGATAAGTTCCACAAAGCATCTAAATGCACATTATAATATTTATCGCGTTGCTTAAAAGAGCCTTCGTTTTCAAATCCGCGAAGAGCTCCTCCTTGCGCTTTTACTCGAACGCCCCAAGTTGGCGACAACCATTTTCCAATAGCAATAGCAGGTGTAATTGTCATCCGGTCTTTAAAATCAGCTTGATTATCATTGTCTCCAAAAAACATTTGAGCGCCTGCTCCAACATGGATAAAGATGTTGTCTCCTGCCTTTTGTTTTTCATAAACATTTTGAGCACAAGCTAAAATGATAAAAGAAAAGCTAAATAAAAAACTAAAAAAAAGGATTTTTGTTTTCATGGCTAATTATAAACCTATTATTATCATTTAAATTTCTGCAATAGTAGTAAAAATTTCTTAGTTTATTAGGATAAATGTTCTTGCTTAACATTTGTTTTAAAATTTATTCTTTATTCAAGAAACAAATTTACCGGAAAGGCAAAGTTTTATCAGGGCGCATTTAACGCTAGCGCGGATTTGCAATCCGTGCTCTTTTGTGATATTTGGCACGGATTACAAATCCGCGCCAGCGAAGTGCCATAAAATATTTAACATGCGTTTGTCCTGAAAGTTTTATCTAGGTTCTGTGAAATTTAGTTTTTATCATGTATCTTTGCGACATCAATATAGAAACGTGAAATTTATGACAAATTACAACAATAATTTTTTAAGTGCTATTCCTCCTGTTACTCGAAATCTTTTGATCATCAATGTGATTGTTTGGATTGGTTGCTATCTTTTTGATAGACTGAATATTCCTTTTGTCGGTTATTTGGCATTATTTCCAATTCAATCCGGTTTTTTCTATGTTTATCAACTTGTCACTTTCATGTTCACTCAAATAGATTTATGGCATCTGTTTTTTAATATGTTTGCCGTTTTCATGTTTGGTCGTGTCCTTGAAAAGTATTGGGGACCTAAGAAATTTTTAATTTATTACATGATTTGCGGAATTGGATCGGGCTTAATTCAATTATTGGTGTGCCATTTAACAGGTTCAATGGCTCCGACAATTGGAGCTTCGGGTGCTGTTTTCGGAATATTATTGGCATTTGGAATGTTATTTCCGAATGCTCCTTTATACCTAATGTTTATTCCGATTCCTATTAAAGCTAAATATTTCGTTATTGGCTATGGCATACTCGAATTATACTTTGGTTTTGCCAATCGTGTCGGCGATAATGTTGCGCATTTCGCTCATTTGGGAGGAATGTTATTCGGAATTTTCTTAGTTTTGTATTGGAAAAATAAAGACAAAAAAAATGGCATCTATCGTTTCTAATCTCGAAGGCTTTTTTAGAAAAAAAACGATACTTTCTTATTTAATTATAATTAATCTTTTCGTTTTTCTGACTATTAAAATTGTAAGCGTTTTCTTTCTTTTATTTAATATAAATGATGTTTATTTTCTTTGGTTTTTTGAGCTTCCTGCCTCTTTGACCAATTTATTGCATCGTCCGTGGACTTTAATTACTTATATGTTCACTCATATAGGTTTATTGCATATTGCATTTAATTTGCTCTGGCTTTATTGGTTCGGAAAGATTTTTCTTCTGTTTTTTGGTCCCAAACAATTAGGCGGTTTATATGTGCTTGGCGGAATTGTCGGCGGTTTGCTGTTTATTCTTTCGTATAATGTTTTTCCGTATTTTCAAGATTCGACAAGTACAGCGCATTTAATTGGCGCATCCGCTTCTGTTATGGCGATTGTTTTTGCAGCTGCATTCTACAAAAAAGATTTCACTATTAATTTATTTCTTTTAGGCAGCATTAAATTAATTTATATCGCTATTTTCTTTTTCATTTTAGATATTATTTCCATTGATTCCGGAAATCCGGGTGGACATATTGCGCATATCGGCGGTGCTTTAATGGGAATTGGATTTGCGACATCTTATAAGAAAGGGAAAGATGTTACCGCTTGGATTAATTCTTGCATCGATAAAATCAGCAATCTTTTCTCCAAAAAGCGGGTTACGACTTATAAAAAGCCGGAAACAGATTATGATTATAATAAACGGAAAAATGATCAAATGAAAGATATTGATTGTATTTTGGATAAAATAAAAAAATCCGGTTATAATAGTTTAACGGAAAACGAAAAAAAGACTTTATTTAACGTTAATAAATAAATAAAATGAGTAATCTAAAAAAATTCCTTTGGCAAGTTCTTACTGTGGTTGCTTGTCTTTGCCTTATTATTTTACTTATCTCAGCTTTTTCCGATCGAATTTCACCTTTAAGAAGCACATATATTCCTTATTTGGGTTTATTTTTCCCTTTTATACTTGCTTTTAATGCCGCTTTTTTCTTCTTTTGGCTTATTTGCAGAAAGTGGAAACAGGTAGCTGTTTTTGTTGTCGTATTCATTATTTGTTCGGGTGCGATTCGGACTTATTTTCCGATCCATTCCGAGACAAAAAACATTCCCGAAAACAGCATAAAGATATTGACTTACAATGTTATGCGTTTCGAAAATTTGAAAAAGCACACCAAAGAAAATCCCAATGCAATTTTGCAATATATTATCGATCAAGATGCGGATATTGTTTGCTTACAAGAATTTGGGACTAATTCTAAAGATAAAAATTTGCTTACAATATCAGACGTTGTTACTGCTTTAGAAAAAACGCCTTATCATCATATTGAGTATCTAAAAACGCCTCCAACTAAAAGTACTTTTGGGTTAGCTCTTTTTTCTAAATATCCGATTCTTTCTGTTAAACGAATTCCGATGGAAAGTGAATTTAATGGCGCTTTTATTGCGGAATTAGATATTGACGGACGAAAAGTTACGCTGATTAACAATCATTTAGAATCAAATCGAATTTCGGAAGATGAGAGAGCGGATTATTATGATTTGACTAAAGATCCTAATACTCAAAAATTGGAAGCTTTTACTTACATGATGTTTCAACGTTTAACTCCTGCTTTCAAAAAGCGAGCGGAACAAGCTTCTATTATCTCTGATGTTATCAAGGAAAATACGAATCCGTATATTATTGTGTGTGGGGATTTTAATGATACTCCGATTTCATACGCGCGCAGAAAAATAAAGGGAGATATGAAAGATGCCTTTGTTAATAGTGGCTCAGGAATGGGAGTTACTTTTAATCGACACCGTTTTTTATTTCGAATTGACAATATTTTTCACAGTAAAAACATGAAAGCGCACAATTGCACTGTTGGTACATTGAGAAATTCCGATCATTATCCGGTTTGGACTTATTTGGAGTTTTTAGATTGATTCCTTGAAGAAACCACACTTTCTATTTTTCCGGTAAATAAAACAGTTTCTATAGAGTCTCCGTCTTTTAATGATTGAGCGGATTTAACTGCTTTTCCATTTTTGAGAGTTATCGAATATCCTTTTGATAGTATATATTCAGGAGAGGATAATTTGAAAAAAGATTCTTTTTCCTTTAATTTATCTTCTTCTTTTTGCAATAATTGAATGGTTGATTTTTGTAAATTCTTTTGAATTAATTCCAGATTCAATTGTTGTTTTTCAATTATATTGTTTGCATAGATAGGGAAATAATGAGTTATCCGTTGGATTTTCTCAGCCGCAATATCCAAACTTTGTTTCGTTGCATTAACAATTTCCGTTTGACATTCCATTAATTCAAAATAGGTTTTTTCAATATGACTAATCAGGAAATCGGCAACGGCAGTCGGTGTTTTTGCCCGATAATTTGAAATCAAATCCAAAATGGTATCATCTCTTTCATGACCGATTCCGGTAATTATGGGCAAAGGAAATTGAGCGCAATTAGCTGCTAATGAGTAAGTATCAAAAGATGCCAAATCGGAAGTCGCCCCTCCTCCCCTAATGATAATGACGGCATCGAATAATTCCTGATTGGCATAAATCGCATTTAAGGCGGCTATAATTGATTTTTCAGTCCGTTCTCCTTGCATAACTGCAGGAAATAAGCGCGGATAGAAAATAAAATCGTGTTTATTATTCAAGAGATGATTCATAAAATCTTCGTATCCGGCGGCTGTTGGAGATGTAATAATCGCTAATCGTTGAGGAATTAACGGCATTTCTAATTCCTTATTCAGATGAAGAACTCCTTCTTTTTCCAATTGAGAAAGAATTTTCTGCCGATTTTGTTGCATATCGCCCAACGTATAAGTTGGGTCAATATCGCAAACACTTAATCCGTAACCGTAAAGCGGATGCATATCAACCGAAACTTTCACTAAAACTTTTAATCCTGAAATGAATGATTGACCTGTTTTTTGTTCAAAATAAGGTTGCAACAATCGAAATGTACTACTCCAAATATATCCTCGTGCTTTGGCTATAATCGTGCTTTCGGATTCTTTTTTCTCAATAAATTCCAAGTAGCAATGTCCATTTTTATTTAATCGCACATCACTCGTTTCTGCAATGACCCAATAAGTTTCAGGAAAGGCATTTTTTAATTCCTCGCTAACTAAAGCATTTAATTGTGAAAGTGTAAGAAAGTCCATATTACTTCTTTTTGTAAATTTATTGGGCAAAATCTTTCAGCAAAATTTCAGCATTTTCATACGCTTTAAAAATATTAGGGATTCCATAACCTACATATTCATCCGGCTGAGTATATTTATCCGAAGATTTTTTAATTAATTCTCTGATTTCAATATTTTTGAGAGACGGCAATGCTTCCCAAAGACAAGCTGTCATTCCTGCCAAAATTGGAGTAGCAAAAGAAGTTCCTTTCACAAGAGACATTTGACCATTTTCTCTCAAAACACAAACGTTATTTCCTAAAGCGACCACATCCGGTTTCATTCGATTGTCCGCAGTATATCCCCATGAGGAAAATGAGACCCACGTGGAATCATTTCTTATTGCGCCAACGGTTAACGAGTGTTTTGCGTCTCCGGGAACGGTTACTTTTTCCCAAGTTTTGTCACCTTCATTTCCTGCTGAATTGAACAAAAGCATTCCTTTTTGTATCGCCATAGATGCCGCTCGGCTCGCCGGAATTGTATGTCCGTCCAATTTATCCCAAGTGTGATTCATAGAAGAATCATCGAAATAAAAATAGCCTAAAGAAGTTGTAACTATATCTACTCCAACGCTATCTGCATATTCTAAAGCTGCAATCCAGTAATCCTCTTCAACCGGATATTCTTCTTTTCCAATTTCGGTTTTAAACAAATAATAGTCTGCAAGAGGAGCTGAACCAATCATTTTTTCCGGATTATTCGCTGCAAGACAAGAAAAGACCATTGTTCCGTGACCTTCTGCAATTCGATATGGGTTTCCTTTTTGATGCGTGAAGTTTTTCACTCCCAAAATCCGCCGGGAATCGAAAAAATCCGGATATTTATCAACATTGCTAAAACCGCCGTCAATAACAGCAATGGTTTTTCCGCTTCCCCGATAACCCAATTCATGCAATGGAAAAGCATTATTAATTTCTATTTGAGAAAAAGTGTCTCCATAATCTTCCGGTTGAAAATTAATGGCTCTGGGATAAACATTTTCAGAAACTTCTTGATTTTCAATTATTTCTTCATCCACTTCATTCCATTGAGACAAATCACCACTCCAAACTTTTGTAATTCCCGTTACAAAATGGAGTTCTGTCACTTTATTTTGAACTTCACAATTGGGAATGTTTACAACAATTGTATTTACCCATTTACTATAGGTTTGGATGCTCGCTCCAGCCTCAACAATTGCCTTGAAATAAGCCGGGTCAATAGGCAAATCCGTTTCGTCAATTTGATAATTTTGTTTCAGTCGGCGGTCAATTGACTTTTGTGAAAGAAAAGCTTCGGGTTTATTTATAGAATACGGCGTATTTCCTTTGTCTTTAATTGCAAGGCGATACATAATCGTTTCTTCTGCAGAAAGCGAAAATGTGATTGTCAGAGCAAAAAGAAGGGAGAAAGAAAACCGCATTGTCAATTATTTTATTCAACAAATTTACATGAAATATTCGAAATAGCCTAAAGACAGAAATAAAAGAGACAGGGCAAACTCGCATTAAAATCTAATACTTCGCTAGCGCGGATTTGCAATCCGTGCTCTTTTGTGATATTTGGCACGGATTGCAAATCCGCGCCAGCGAAGTGCCATAAAATATTAAATGTGTTTGCCTTGATAAAAGTGAGGAGGTTCTGATTCAAATTTGTCCGGAATCGGTAGAGGTGATTAACTCTTCAAAAGAAGTGTCGTATTTAACAGCGAGTAAACTTTGGTAGTCTTCGACGAATTTTTTGTAGCATTGCAATGCCTGATTATTACGTCCTAAATGATATAGGGCATAACATTTTAATCTTATGGCATTTTCATCAATGTTGTCGTGTAATTGTATTACATCGGCAATTTTAAATAAGTACATCAAATCTGATTTCACTTCATCTCGCTTACTGATTTTTAGTAAGGTTTCAATGATTTGATTGGAATATTCCACCTGATAAGGCTCAATCCATTCTTCTTGCATACGAGTTAAAAGCTTTCCTTTTAATGCAATGTTAATGAGTTCATCGATATGCTCTTTATGTACAACAGTGCTACTTTGAATGCTTTTTATCAATACTAATACCCGTTCATAATCACAAAAAACATTTTTGTCGGATACAATAGTCCAATAACCTTCATTTTTTACAATATCAATTCCTTCGCCTTTCAAAATTGGGCGTAACTTATTGATATGAACGTTTCTATTATTTCGCGCGCTAACATCATCTTTGTCAAACCACAGTATTTTTTTTATATCTTCAACTAAAATTCCGCGTCCATTTTTTATGGTAAACAGCAGAAGCAACAAAACAATTTGAATTCCCGTAGGAGTTAAATTGCCTGTAATATCATTTCCATTTTTATCAATAAGTTGAAAATCGCCTAATAAATTAATGGATGAAGGTCTTTTTTCGAGGAAAAATTTTTCATATTCAATTGTATCTAAATGATTGTTTATTTGTTTCATCTTTTTCTTTTTCTTGATTTGATAGAAAAGATAGACTAAAGCAAAAAATCCTACGAATAGTAAAAATAAACGCGAAATCCATTTATTGGAATGCTTCGGAGATGTCTGAAATATTTCCTCCGAATTTAATGGCGGATAGGCAATCGAATAGATATTAATTTCTGAGTTTCCTGCTTTTTCGTATGAAACGATTGCATATAATTCAGATTGATCCAAACTCTGATATAAATCGCAGTATGACTCTGTGTCTGTGAAAAAATAAGGTATAGAATCTCCAACAATCCGATATTGAGGTTCGTTTATATCATACTCGTGGAGAGTTATTTTGGATGCATATCGCTTATTTGGATATGATAATGTATAAAAGTGATTATTCTTTTGGTCAATTACCAAAGAATTTGAGTTGGTAAAATGAGATGTTATATCAGGCAATTCCCATATTTTTTCCACTTTCTGATTATCAATGTTAATGCGATACAGGTCATAATAATTTCTGGGAAATTCCTCTTGTTTTCCGGATTCATTTCCATATCCGCCGAAATATAAAAATTCCCGGTTCCCTAAATATCCCATACTTCCCAAATAACGGGGTGTAATAGAAGACGATAAATCTATCTGCTGCCATTCTGATTTATTTACAGCATATTTTTGCAATAAGCCAAAGTATTCATGAAATCCATATCCGCCAAAAGTAACAAGAAGACTATCTGCTGCCAGATAAAATCGCCCGTGATGCATAAAAAACTGCTCAATAAGAGTATTATTTTCGTTATTCCAACTATTTGTATTGAAATTAAATCTCGCCAAGCGGTTAAATTCAAAATCATACGAAATTAATTCATTGCGAAGCGAATCGTAAACCATTTGATCCGGCTTGGTATTGTATGGGATTCCGTTATTGACAATAATCGTATCTGTGTGATTATCCTTTATGTGATACGCTAATATTGTATTTTCTTTTGCAATAAAAATACGCCCGTGTTTGGGATCAAATGTCATTTGATGATGCAAGTCAGGACAGACAAATGTTTTTTTCTTTTGCCATTTCACATGAGCGTCAACTTCCCATAATGGATTGAAAACAACAGCTTTATCTTGAATACATTCGTCATACACACAATTTATCGAATGTTTTTCTAAAGGCCAGTATCTTACAAGATTCGATTTTTCATCATAGAAGCGAATGTCTTTGATCGTCATTGGAGCAACATCTGTTGTGTAATATACATTGTGCGTATTGCTTCCAAAACATACTTTGAATCGGTTAAGGCTATTTAACGGATAACTTGATTCTTTTTTCATCCCATTAAGAGAAACGGAAACGGTATTGTTTTGAGAGTCAAGTTTAAATAGAACTTTCATCCAAGTATTTAGGGGCGGTAATTCAGTCGGATATATTTCAGAATGCCGGGATTTCAACACTGACTGATTTTTTATAACTAAAGAGCTTGAATATAAGTCGGATATAAGATCAATGTTCAATGAATCATTTGCGATAATTCGAAATACATATCCGAAATTATGTATTTCTCTTCGAAATTGAATGTCAAATTCTAAAGAAAAGCCATCTTTGAATACCAATTCTTTATCAGGAGTTAAATCCAAGCCGGTACGTTCGTCTTTATTTACTTCAGTTGAGTAAAAAAAGAGTCCCCGCTTTAATTCAGCATTAGCCTGTCCTTGATTACAAAAAGGATACAATAAGGCAAACAAACAGATGATTCTCGCAAACGTCATAAACAAATAAGAAACAATGGATACAAAGATATTCTATATCTCTGTTATCAAAGCAAAAAATATCCTTTTTTTCAGGGCAAACGCATTTAAATATTTTACGACTCCTCGCTGGCGCGGATTTGTAATTCGTGCCAAATCCGCGCTAGCGAAATACAAAGATATCCTATATCTCTGTTATCTAAGCAAAAAATATCCTTTTTAGAAACTTCTTATTGTATTGTTTTCGCCTGAATTGTAAATTGACAACGGTAATTTCCCGGAGCGAGTTGGTAATGCTTCAAAACGGGAAGCCCCCATGACGAATCCCCTCCTACTCCCATTTGTGCGCAATCTATATTAACTGTAATAAATTCATGTTCTTTTAATTTGAAATGGTGACTGGTATCTATCAATGCTTGTTGCGTATAAGGAGACGCACCAACTGAAAATGTTCCGTTTTTCCCATTAAATGACAAAGATGTGTTGGCATTTCCGAATTTAATCCAACGAATATCTGTGCGATTACTATTTTCTTGCGGCCTAACATAAGGCGTAATCCATTGATTCAAAGAAGTATTATAAATACCAATGGCAGCACCGGTTTTTCGGTCAATGTAATTTTCCTGCGGACCTCGACCGTACCATTCAATTTGCTGTAATGATTTATCAATCTCGAATGACAAGCCAACTCGGGGAACATTCGGCTCATTTCCTGAAATATCCAAACTAAAACCAATATGAATCTTTCCATCCGAATCGATTTGTTGAATAATTACAGCCATCGTCTGTGAATGTTCAAAGACATATTCGCTTTCAAAGATGAAACGATCCGGCTCCGAAATATCCAGAATGCGGGAAAAAGGCGACTGTTCGGTATCAAGTTTCCAAACATTCATTTTTTGGTCAACTTGCCATCCTTTGTCGTTGTCGGTCAAGGCTCTCCAGAAATTAAACCGAATTGGATTTTGGATGATTGTTTGATTATTGACAATATATTCGCAAAGTAATCCCGAAGATTTGTCGATTTTCACACTGAAATTTTCCCCTTTAATCTGATAGTATTCTTCTGTTTCTGTTTTTCCAAGCCCTTTATTAACTGCATTTTCTGTCTTTTTCTCTTCTGTTCCTTTAGACAATAAAAATTGCTCCCAAGCAATCGCATCTCCTTTGTTTGCCCACAGTTGATTTTCTTTATGCGATAATATTAACTTAAGGAAACATTCTTTTTCTGAATTGTATTCAATATTATCCAAACGAATTTGCTTGGTTTCAAATGCAGAAATATTCAATGTTTCCAAAGAACCTTGAACCATTTTCTTTCCATTTTCCAAAACTTCGTAAGAAAAATTAAACTGATTCAAATCAGAAAATGTATGACGATTCGTGATTTCCACAACAAGCGGCTGAACAGATATTATCTTAAAATCGGCCGGTTGATACACTTTTTGCATTTCATAATAATGCGGATAAGGAATACGATCGGCATTTACCAAGCCATTGTTACAGAAATTTTTATCGTTTGGAAAATCGCCAAAATCCCCTCCATATAAAAATCCGGCTAATGGATTATCTGTATCTTTATAAAAAGTCTGATCGACCCAATCCCAGATAAACCCTCCGGTCAGCATATCGTGTTGATAAATTAAATCCCAATAATCGATAAGATTTCCCAAGCTATTTCCCATTGCATGAGCATATTCGTTGATTAAAAAAGGACGTCCCGAAGGATATTTACCATGCTGTTCTTCGTTGGTCGATTCTCCTCGCTCTCCTTTACGAGTCGCTTTTCCTTGCAAATGCTGCTTGAGCCAATCAACCGTCGGATAAGTCTGGCTATCCATATCGGCGGCGGCGTTCATATCAGCATATTGTATCAGCCGTTTTTCCGGATCAT
>JGI996J12353_1000006_pt1 | contig 89671 bp, 74 predicted proteins | sample IntmicLarv5ML5BL_FD_12353 | JGI IMG/M metagenome (IMG submission 12353) | reverse complement strand
TAATAAGAAGCTATTGATTTAATGCTAACGGCACTACTTTCTATTTGATTCTTTTAAAAAAGCAACGAATTCTTTTGTTAATCGTGTTCCATCATAAGCAATCTCAAACTTCAGGCTTGTTATTTCTTTAGTTTACTTATTCAACCATTTACGTCGGCGAAGGTGCAGATAAACAGCTTTTCACTTTATCGGAAAGTCTTGAACGATACTGTAATCTGTAAAACCATGAGATATTAGATTGTCAGGGAGAGTCTCATACAGATTCTTATTCTCGCATAAATAAAAATCTATACGAAATGAGTCCTGTGTGAATTTTTCTAATTCAAAATGGTCGAATAACCACGAAGGAAGAAACAGACGGAGAATAGATTCGGAATCAGTCATAGTTTTTTCGCAAAGATAAAGCTAACAACCGGAGTTTCTATTTGACCCAGTTTAGCTAACCTGAACAAGAAAAAAGCTTTATCAGTCACCCCTCTGAATACTCTTCTAAACGCTTTAATTTTTGCATTTAAAGACTCACTTGCAGCGTTAGTTGATCGATTATTAAAGAAGTTAATAATGTTTAGATAATGCGATTGTATGGTTCTAGCGACTGTACCAAAGGACAAGAATCCTGATTTATCTACCTGATCGTACCATCTTGCCAGCCTTGTTAAAGCTACATCTTTGAACTTACACTGATGATAAATCAAACCTAATTGCATGGATAAAGAGTAAGCTTTCTTAATATCAGGATATTCCCGAAACAGGATAGTTGCTATTTGTTTTTGGGAATCAGTCCAAAGTGATTCTTTCTTAAATAATAGATACCTGCTTCTGGCTAAAAGTTGCTTTAGTGAATCGTTTTCAAAAACAGGAGCTGTGTATTTCTCTCCTTTTGTTTTAGCCAGGTATATTTCGACAGTTTCTCTATCCAAAGCCTCCCATCGAGCTTTAATTCTCATTTCCTGTACTGCTTCAAAAGCCAATTGCTGCACATGAAAACGATCAACAACCCGTTTGGCTGCGGGGAAGCATGTCTTGGCTATTAGCTCCATATTTGGAGCCATATCTAAAGTTATTTCACGTGCTTGAAAACGTCTGCGACGAGGCTATTGAAGCAAGACATTACATACTATTTGAGCATTCGTCCCTTGGATGATTGCTATAATAGTTCCTTTTTTGCCTTTAGCTTCCTTATTGATCAATACAGTATATAATTCTCCTCTGGATAAAGCTACTTCATCAATGCCGATGTAGCTGCCCATATTCTTAGAAAAAAGAATCCATTGATCAGCATGAGAGAGTTGATCCCATTGGCGATATATACTTAAATGATTTTTGTATTGATGTTCCAATAAATCACCATCAATATAAAACAAACCACCCAGCAAATTACAGCTAACAGGCTAGTTATCAATATAATCCCTTTAAAAAGCCGCAAGATCCTGAGTCATGCGAGTGCCATCGGCTACTATCTTAAAATCCCGGCTAACATATTCTCCCGTTTCTTTATTTATCCAGCGACGGCGGCGAATATTAAGTAAAAGTTTTCGATTACGGACTGGAAAATCTTGTACTAATACAGAGGGATAAAATCCCTTGCTTTCTAACGTAATTTCAGAACTTTGATTTATATTATTCTTCTCCTCTAAATGAATGACGAGTTCTTTCTCCTTTTCTTCCACATTGATAATAATGAAGTATTCTAATAAACCCAAAGGTAATAACAAACTATAGCCACCTTGATCCATAAAGCTCTTTTTTATATCAAAGATAAAACTATTACTTTATCCCCTCAAGTTTTTTCGGTGATCCAAAGTGTAGGCGTTTTGTAGATTTGAACCTTTTTTCGACCATTTGTAGACTGGTAAATTTAACTGTATCTTTTCTATGATATGCGACGAAGATGAAAAAAACGTAACTTTGTAATTATGGATAAGTTGACTAAAGAGCAAAGACGAAAAAATATGCAAGCAGTTAAAGCTTCTGGATCTAAAATAGAGACAGCTTTAGCTAAAGCTCTATTTGCTCGTGGTTATCGTTATCGTAAAAATGATAAAACTGTTTTTGGCAAGCCCGACTTAACTTTCAAGAAATATAAAATATGCATATTTGTTGATAGTGAATTTTGGCATGGGAAAGATTGGGTTATTCGTAAAGATGACCATAAGACAAATAGAGAATTTTGGCACAAAAAGATAGAACGTAATATAGAAAGAGATAAAGAGGTTAATGCAGAATTAACAAAACAAGGATGGAAAGTTCTTCGATTTTGGGGCAATGCCATCAGGAAAAATTTGTTATTTTGTATTCTCGAAATAGAAGATGCTATAAATAATTCAAAAATGGATTTTACAGAAAGAATTTCTTTAGAAAATATAGACGGCAAAAAAATCAGAGTTCGTTTGGTTGAACCAGATTTGAACAGAGAGGCTGCACTTACACATTATATTCACAATAACACTAATGGAGTTTCTCTATTTTACAGAAATGGAGCAATTCAAGCGACTAAAGATATTTTGAAATTAAAATATCCAGACGAAAATGTGACAGAACAAGTTGCAGAAGAAGCTTTACAATATGGTATTTTCAATACATTTGAAGTACCTTTTCTTCCAGTAGAAAATCCAACGTTTACATTTATCGACTTATTTGCAGGCATAGGAGGCTTTAGAATTGCTTTGCAAAATTTAGGAGGAAAATGTATTTTCTCTAGTGAATGGGATAAAGAAGCTCAACGTACATATAAAGCTAATTTCGGAGAAGTTCCATTCGGTGATATTACAAAAGAAGAAACTAAAGCATATATACCTGATGACTTTGATATACTATGTGCAGGATTTCCTTGTCAAGCGTTTTCTATTGCGGGACGTAGAGGAGGATTTGAAGATATCAGAGGTACACTTTTTTTCGATGTCGCCGAAATTATTAGAAGAAAAAGACCTAGAGCCTTTTTTCTTGAAAATGTAAAAGGATTAACAAATCATGATAGAGGAAGAACTTTAGAGACAATTTTAAACACTCTTCGTAATGACTTGGGATACTTTGTACCAGAACCTCAGATTATTAATGCGAAGTTTTTTGGGGTTCCACAAAATAGAGAAAGAATATATATTGTCGGATTTAGAAATGATTTAGGGATTGATGATTTTAGTTATCCAAAACCAACAGATGAAAATAAAACGTTTGCTGATGTAAGAGAAGAAAATACAGTTCCGACAAAATACTATCTATCAACTCAATATCTGCAGACATTAAGGAGTCATAAAGCTAGACATGAAGGTAGAGGAAATGGATTTGGTTACGAAATTATCTCAGATGATGGAATTGCAAATGCTATTGTTGTAGGAGGAATGGGACGAGAAAGGAACTTAGTAATTGATAATAGAATCACCGATTTCACACCAACAACTAAAATTAAAGGTGAGGTTAATCGTGAAGGAATAAGAAAAATGACACCGAGGGAATGGGCTCGATTACAAGGATTTCCAGATAACTATATAATAGATGCTGTTGCTGATGCTTCTGCGTATAAACAATTTGGTAACTCTGTTGCAGTACTAGCAATACAAGCTACAGCCAGAAAAATCTTATTAAACTTAGGAATAGATGTTGACGGGGAATAAAGGAGAATGGAGTGAAATATATACGCTTCTTAAAATTATTGCAGATGAGAAGTTATATGCTGGAGATAAAGACCTAAATAAAATAGAAGGGATTATATTTCCAATTATAAGAGTTCTGCGTACAGAATCAAGTGGAACTTATGAGTTTTCCTATGACAGTTCTTTAGTTTTAATAAAAAATGGATTGATGGAATACAAGATACCTATTTCTGATTTCCATAAACAAGCATCTAACTTATTATCACATCTAAAGACTGCAACAGGCTCATCATTCTCCCATGAAGAAACAGAGACTTTTATTAATTCTTTTGACTGTTATTCTCTAAAAGCCAACTCATCAGTAAAGAGTGATATACAAGTCGTTATTCATGACTTGAGAACAGGGGTTAATCCTTTATTAGGATTTAGCATTAAATCTCAACTTGGCGGAGCTTCTACTTTATTAAATGCAGGTAAAACGACAAATTTTGTCTATAAAATATCAAACGCAACTCTTTCGGATAGCGATATTACTGATATTAATACTATTTCAACAAAGAGTAAAATAATGGATAGAATAAATACCATTAGAAGTAAAAATGGCACTTTGGAATTTCAACATCTTGAAAGTTCTATTTTTGGCAATAACTTAACCCTGATTGATAGTGCTTTGCCTGCTATTCTTAGTGATATTCTAATTTTGTACTACACATCGAAACGTACTACCGTAAAAGACTTGGTAGAGCAAATTGCAAAATCTAATCCGTTAAAGTTTGATACTTCAACCAAGCACCCTTTTTATTGTTATAAAATAAAACGTTTTCTAACTGATATAGCATTAGGAATGATGCCTTCTAAGGTTTGGACTGGAGAATTGGATGCAACAGGCGGATATCTGATTGTAAAAGAGGATGGTGATATACTATGCTATCATATCTATAATAGAAACGAATTTGAAGATTACTTGCTGAATAACTCTAAATTGGAAACAGCAAGTAGCACAAGGCATGGATTTGGGACTGTTTATAAACAAGAAGGAGAACTCTTATTTAACTTGAATTTACAGATAAGGTTTATAAAATAGATGGCTATACTTAAAGACTTAAATATTGTCAGAGGAGACGATACACAGGCAGCATTAATATTTGAAGAATTATATTCTTCTTTTATGGATATTACATATCAACGACCATCAGAGTATGTTCAAGTATATTGGGACGCTTATTTAGCTGTAAGAGATGTTAAAATACCAAATGAACAAACGCGCAGGGGGATTAATGGCAAAATATTTGAATATATTCTTGCTACTCTTTTAATAAGAGAAAAGATATATCCGATTTACATGAATGCAAAAGTTGCTTTTGTTCCCAATATCAATTATGACTTACTTTTATATAGTACAAAAGAAGGTCCAATCTGTTTAAGTGCAAAAGTTTCTTTTCGAGAAAGATACAAACAGGCAGACCTCGAAGCAATAGCTCTTAAATATGTTCATCGAAAATCGAAGAGTTATTTAATAACCTTATCTCCAGATGATGCTGTGTCTGTCAATGAAAAACAAAAAACAGGAGATGTAATCGGCTTGGATAAGGCTATTTATGCCCTGAATAATGACTTAGATAATTTAGTAAGCGAACTTAAAGGTTATAACTTGGTAAATGCTCCTACTGTAGAAGTTATTGAATCAAAACAGATTATAACAGAGAGTGTTGTAAGGGCTAAATTTGATAATTATTGAAATTCCACTAAATTACCGACCTATTTTTCTTTTCCGCTTGTTGTTCGATTCATCGCCCGATGTATCATATAGGTTAGTGGGTATAGCATCCAATATCGAGAGGTTAACTTTTATTGTTCTCTCATCATTTAATGACGTGGTGTTTACATTTTGAGAATTACTCATTTCAAGACTATTCTTAGGAGAAAGAATAGCGTATAATTTCGAATAACTGTACTTCTTAGCCACCTTCGAACCACTGAAAAAATAGCTATCTTTAGTAAAAGTTCCTGGTAACGATGCCAAAAATGGTTGGTGTATTTGATAAATTAATTCATTAACTTTTGAGCGAAGTTGAAGAGGCCGTAAGCTCTGCAGAGTAGGGTGTTCAGTAAAGTGTTCCTGTTTTTGTGTGCAACGCCATAGGTGTTGCACATGAATAACCGCATGCATAGCGAGGAACGAGCACAGCTTGCGGGTACAGGCTCCCCGTCAAACTTAGCCACGCAGTGGCGAGATTATCAGAGCGACAAATAATGTCGCCACTGCGTGGCTTTACACCGCAAGTTGCGCTCGTTCCTCGCTACGCATGCGGTTATACACATATCACCACTACGTGGTTTCATTAGATTCACCTCCACACAAAAGTGAATCTTTATTGCCTCCTTTCCCATCATGGTGGGAAAAGTCCCAAGATTTTATCATCCTCTCGTCCCAACACTATGGAACAAACACCCTATCACTATTTCATAATAGTGAACATAAACGCCCTATCTTTTAAACGAAATATAATTATGGGACAACTTCTTTTTCATTTGTATATTTCCTATTATACTAAGATTTCGTTACTTTTACAGCCTTAAAAACAAAGAAGTTATTTATGGAACAGGAGAAAAATTTGTTACTAAAGAGTTCGATGGTTTACGGCTTAGTAATGGGAAGCTATTGGATATTCAAGTACATATTCTTCATACTTAGTGTTTCATATCCATCTATAACTTTTGTTTATTGGGGATTAACATTATCCGTTCCTGTCATTCTCTATTCATTAATGAAACACTATCGTTATTACAAGAACAATTCAATTCGATTCTTTGAGGCTTGGGGCTTAGGTGTATTAACTTTCTTCTTTTCTGCACTAATTATATCATTACTCCATTATTTTTTCTACAGCTATATCGCACCGGAAGACTTTATCGCAAATTCAATGAATGCAACCGTTAACTTAATTGAGGAGTCGCAATTATCACCTCAGTTGAAAGAAGCAGTTAGACAGGTTAGCACTCCAACGCCTATACAAATGACATTACAGGCAATATTCAACAATACATTCATAGGGACATTTATATCTATTCCGGCAGCTGCTTTCGTTTGCAGAAAAGGCTTGAATATGCCTATTGAACAAAATAAACAATAATACAGATGGACATATCAGTAGTAATACCATTATATAACGAGGATGAATCTCTGAAAGAACTTTATACATGGATTGATAAAGTTATGAAGGATAACAATTATTCGTATGAGGTAATTTTCGTGGATGATGGAAGTACAGATGATTCATGGAAGGTTATAGAGGAACTAAAGCAGGCATCCGAAAATGTAAAGGCAATTAAATTCCGTCGTAATTATGGTAAATCACCAGGGTTACATTGTGGATTTCAACGTGCAGAAGGTGATGTTGTTATTACTATGGATGCTGATTTGCAGGATAGCCCGGACGAAATTCCTGAGTTATATCATATGATAAAGGAAGAAGGCTATGACTTAGTTTCAGGATGGAAGAAAAAACGTTATGACCCACTTTCGAAAACGATACCTACCAAACTATTTAACGCAACAGCAAGGAAAGTTTCAGGCTTGACGCTACATGACTTCAATTGTGGGTTGAAGGCTTACAAGAAAGACGTTGTAAAAAACATCGAGATATATAACGACCTGCATCGCTGGATTCCTTATGTAGCAAAGATTGCAGGATTCAACAAGATCGGAGAGAAAGTCGTTCAACACAGAGCACGCAAATACGGCTCAACAAAGTTCGGACTTAATCGCTTTGTCAATGGATATTTAGACTTAATCACTTTGTGGTTCACATCTAAGTTTGGAAAGAAACCTATGCACTTCTTCGGTCTATGGGGTAGCATTATGTTTGTAGTTGGCTTTATCGCTTTGCTTATTGTATTAAGTATGAAGTTGGCTTCTTTCTTTATTGGTGACCTAAGACCATTGGTTACAAGTTCTCCATTCTTCTATATTTCTCTAACAGGAATGATACTTGGGACACAGTTATTCTTAGCCGGATTCATTGGCGAGTTAATCACTCGTAATTCGACTAACAGAAACCAATATAAAATAGAAACAGAGCTATGACATTAGTAGATTTAATGCGCAAGAGGGCTTCTATACGAGATTATAGTGACAAGCCTATTGAGAACGATAAGTTAGAGAAGATACTTGAAGCAGCACAACTCGCTCCATCTGCCTGTAATATTCAACCTTGGTGTTTCATTGTTGTATCTGAGAAGGAAGGCTTAAACAGTATATGCGATTGTTACCCCCGCGATTGGGTGAAGACAGCACCGATGTTCATCATCGTATGCGGCGATAACGAAGCATCGTGGAAGCGTCCTGCAGATGGAAAGAATCATGTTGACGTTGATGCAGGTATCGCAATCGAACATATCTGTCTTGCTGCTGCAGAGGAGAATCTTGGCAGTTGCATCATCTGTCATTTCGATGTAAAACTTTGCAAAGAATCATTTGGCATTCCGGAACATATCGAACCTATTGCAATAATATCAATAGGTCATCCATCTGATCCTGACATCTTCGAGAAGACACCGAAGAAAAGAAAAGCTATCGAAGAGATTATTAGAAAAGAACGATTCTGACACAAAGAACAAATTCCTATGATAAGTAGACTTCTCCTATCCATAATACTATGCACTTTCTTTCTATCGTCATGCTCTAACGAAGGAGAATATTACGAAGAACGAGGAACTGTATTCCACACCTACTACAAGATAACATATCAATCACCAAAGCCTCTTTCCGAAAAGATTGATGAGGAGTTTGTAAAGTTCAATCTATCCCTAAACCCTTTCAACCCCAATTCTATTATAAGCAAGGTAAATAGAAACGAACCTACAGAATTAGACGAATGGTTCACGGAGGTATTCAATAAGGCACAGGAGGTTTCTGAGAGGACGGAAGGAGCTTTCGACATCACCTGCGCACCAATGATCAATATCTGGGGATTTGGATTTCAACACACAGATAATGTCAACCAACAAATGATTGATAGCATCAAAACATTTGTAGGATATAATAAAATCAGAATAGAAGACGGCAGAATTGTTAAGGACGATCAACGGGTGATGCTCAATTGTTCTGCTATTGCAAAGGGTTATGCCTGCGATGTTATCGCTCGCCTGCTTGAGCGCGAAGGAGTAACAAACTATATGATAGACATTGGCGGTGAAACAATCGTCAACGGAGTCAACCACAATGGTATTGGCTGGCGTATCGGTATAAACGAACCGGAAGACGAAGACAATTCTACAGGTATTATAATCAACGTACATGAAATCATACAACTCAACAGAAAAGGCGGAATAGCAACGTCAGGCAATTATCGCAACTTCTACATAAAGGATGGCAAGAAATACGCTCACACAATCGACCCTCGAACAGGATATCCTTCCGAGCAATCAATACTAAGTGCAACAGTTGTTGCCGACGATTGTATGACCGCCGATGCCTATGCTACTGCATTTATGGTCATGGGTATCGATAAAGTAGACTTCATAAGAAATGCTGTTCCCGAAATAGAATACTATCTTATATATTCAGACGAAAAGGGCAATACAAGATCCACCTACTCCGAAGGTATGCTAAAATATTTCTTACCGGAAAGACAGAAATTAGCAATCTTAGAGAATTCTTAATCAAGAGGAATCGTAGCATGGAAAAAGTAATCAAACGGTTAGAAAGCAGAGGCATAAAGCCAACAGCCATACGCCTACTGATACTACGCGCAATGCTCGAACAGAAGCAAGCATTCAGCCTGACAAGCCTTGAGGACACATTAGACTCCATAGATAAATCGACTCTCTCTCGCACAATTACATTATTTCATGGCAAGCAACTTATTCATAGCATCGACGACGGCTCCGGCTCGATAAAGTATTCTGTTTGCAGTTCGGACTGCACCTGCTCGCTTAACGACCTTCACGTACATTTCTCGTGTAGAGCATGCAAAAAGACTTTTTGCTTAGAAAGTATTTCCATCCCTATGGTAAAACTCCCTCCCAATTTTCTACTGGAAAGCGTAAACTTCGTATTAAAAGGTATCTGCGAGGATTGCAGCCGAAAGATTGCAACTTAGTTGCGCGTCTTTACAATTACTTTTGCCAGATAAACATCAACAAAAAGGATATGGCACAAACAAACGAATGTTCAAGCTGTTGCGGATGCGGAAATGATAAGCCCGAACAAACGACATGGGAAACCTATTCACCCATATTAATAAGTCTTACCCTGCTGATCGTCGGGATTGCTTTAGACTATATCGAAGTATCTTTCTTCTCCGGTTTCCTGCGGTTAGGATGGTATATCGCAGCATATCTTGCCGTGGGGCATCCTATCATAGAGAAAGCTATTGAAGCAGTTAAGCACAAGGATTTCTTCAACGAATTTACGCTAATGATTCTTGCCACCTTCGGCGCTTTTGCGATTGGCGAATACCCCGAAGCCGTCGCTGTAATTCTTTTCTACAGTATAGGGGAAATGTTTCAGACATCAGCCGTAAACAAGGCAAGGCGCAACATTAAGGCGTTGCTCGATATAAGACCGGAGACTGCCACCGTGCTACGTAATGGAAAATTCGAAATTGTCAGTCCTGAGAATGTATCCATAGGAGAAACAATACAAATCAAGGCAGGCGAAAAGATACCATTAGACGGTAAATTGCTTTCCGCAAGAAGTAGCTTCGACACCTCTGCCCTAACAGGAGAGAGCAAGCCGAGAACGATAAACGAGGGCGAGATTGTCTTAGCAGGAATGTTAAATCTCGACAATGTAATCGAGATAAAAGTGGAAAAAGAATACGCCAATTCATCATTGGCTAAGATACTTGAACTGGTCCAGAACGCATCATCACGCAAGGCTAAGACTGAGCAACTTATCACTCGCTTCGCAAGGTCATATACCCCGATTGTCTTCGCCCTCGCCCTTTCGATTGCCACCCTACCATACTTTTTTGTGCAAGATTATCTGTTCGCTGACTGGCTTTATCGTGCGTTGGTATTCCTCGTGATTTCCTGTCCTTGCGCGCTGGTAATTTCCATTCCGTTAGGCTATTTCGGTGGTATCGGGGCTGCGTCGAAGAATGGTATCCTTTTCAAAGGCGCTAATTATCTGGATCTTATGACGAAGATAAAGACTGTCGTGATGGACAAGACCGGAACGCTGACAAAGTGCATCTTCAAAGTAAAAACAATCCACTCACCTGTCTTCGGGGAAGAGGAATTAATGAGTATGATTGCAGCATTGGAGAACTACTCCAATCATCCGATTGCAAAAGCAATCACAGCACACAACGGCACAGATACAAATATCAAGATAAGTGAAGTAAAAGAAATTGCAGGACATGGCTTACAATGCGTAACTGATGGCAAGCAATTCATCGTCGGCAACTGCAAACTGATGCATAAACATGGCATCCCCTACCCTGAGTCAATCGACTCTGAAATTGAAACCGTCGTAATAGCCGCTTACGACAATCAATACATCGGACATATCACAATTGCCGACGAGGAAAAAGAAGACGCAGCCACAACAATCAATGAATTAAAGAAACTCGGCATCCATAACATTGTCATTCTCAGCGGAGACAAAACATCTATCGCAAAAGAATTAGCCCAAAGACTTGGCATCAAGCATACGTTCGGAGATTTATTACCCGAAGAAAAAGTCGCCCACCTCGAAAGATTAAAAGCAGAAGGAAACAAAATTGCATTCATGGGAGACGGAATAAACGACGCCCCTTCCCTCGCCCTAAGCGACATAGGCGTCGCAATGGGCGGATTAGGAAGCGATGCAGCGATTGAAATTGCCGACGTAATCATACAAACCGACCAGCCATCCAAAATAGCTCAAGCAATAAGGATAGCGCACGCCACAAGGCGCATAGTCATTCAAAACATCATAATGGCGTTCGCCGTCAAGCTCGCCGTCCTCCTCCTCGGAGCCTACGGCATGGCGACAATGTGGGAAGCAGTATTCGCCGACGTAGGCGTAGCATTGCTCGCAATCCTAAACGCAATCAGAGTCCTAAACACAAGATTCAAGTGAAGAATCAATGCAAATACGTATTTCTTTGTCAACTGAAGGGCTGCCACCGTTACTTCTTCGAAAAGAGTTTTCATGCCTACTATAATTGCGGCAAACGACAGTAAATGCAATCGTTATTTATTAAATAAACCAAAAAGATACCATTTCAGACGAATTATGTTAAAGCAAAATAGTAAATATCTAAACGATAAGCAGTAATTTTGTCATTCATTCTTAATGATATCTTATTACAAATCAGTAAATCATGGAAAAAGTAAAAGTCGAATCTCCAAAAGGAAAACTTGGAGTGTTGATTATTGGCGTAGGAGGCGCGGTATCCTCTACATTTATCGCCGGAACTCTATCAGTTCGTAAAGGTGTAGCGAAGCCTATCGGCTCACTTACTCAGTTAGCAACTATTCGTTTAGGAAAACGAATCGAAAATAATTTCCCAAGAATTAAAGATGTAGTGCCTATCGCCGACTTGAAAGATTTAGTATTCGGTGGCTGGGATATATTTGAAGAAAATATATACGAAGCAGCAAGACATGCAGAAGTGCTTACAAAGGATGACTTGGACGTTGTAAAAGACGAACTGTCAACTATCAAGCCTATGAAGGCAGTCTTCGACCAAAACTTCGTAAAGCGTCTAAACGGTACACACGTTAAAGGCGAGGCTACACGTTGGGAGCTTATAGAACAAGTTCGTGAAGATATTCGCGAGTTCAAGAAAGCAAACAATTGCGAACGTATCGTTGTAATGTGGGCAGCAAGTACTGAAGTGTACATTCCTCAAAGTGCAGAGCATGAAAACTTAGTGGCTTTCGAAAAAGCATTGAAGGAAGACAACAAGGCAGTTATCTCTCCAAGTATGTGTTATGCGTATGCTTCTATCGCTGAAGGTTGTCCTTTCATCAACGGTGCTCCAAACCTTTGTTTGGACATTCCTGCAATGTGGGAATTTGCTGAAGCTAAGAAAGTGGCTATCTGCGGTAAGGACTACAAGACTGGTCAGACTATGTTGAAGACTGTTCTTGCTCCTATGCTTAAGACTCGTATGCTTGGTTTGTCGGGTTGGTTCTCTACAAACATTCTTGGTAACCGCGATGGCGAAGTGTTGGACGATCCAGGTTCATTCAAGACTAAGGAAGTTAGCAAACTGTCTGTTATCGACACTATCCTTCAACCTGAAATGCATCCTGAATTATATGGAGATATCTACCATAAGGTGCGTATCAACTACTACCCACCACGCAAGGATAACAAAGAAGGCTGGGATAACATTGACCTTATCGGATGGATGGGTTACCCAATGCAGATGAAGGTGGATTTCCTTTGCCGTGATTCAATCTTGGCAGCACCTCTTTGTCTTGACCTTGTGTTGTTCTCTGACTTGTCTCAACGTTGTGGTTTCTCAGGTATACAAACTTGGTTATCATTCTACTTCAAGGCTCCAATGCATGACAACGAGCATATTGCAGAGCACGATTTGTTCATCCAGCATACAATCTTAAAGAATACTCTTAGAAAGATTATCGGAGAAGAAACTCTTGATTATATGGATTAATAATCTTAATCGAAATAAAAAAACCTACTCTAACTATTTAGAGTAGGTTTTTTTGTATTCAAACAGTTGATAAAAGTTTTCCAAATACAAGATTAGGCTTTTATATACTGACAGTATTTATCATAGAATGCTCTGAATTTCCCTATCCTCAACAAGACATATTCAAAGACCAAAATCCCCAGCAAAGCACAAAGTGCGCCCAAGATAACATCTATTATATAGTGATGAGCAGAATAGACTGCGGTAAACCATATACCAAACAGACAGATAGTAATACCTATTAAAGCGGCTGGGTGACTTTTGCGTACAAAGGCATAGAATAATACAACGACTAAATAGGCTGAATGTAAAGACGGTACTGCTGCGAAGATATTTGAGTTACGTCCGTACAACGCATCAAAGATTGGTATGCCTGTCAGTTCGTCGAACCTCGCCAAAGCCGCAGCATTTCCGGGTGTATCCATCAATGGCTCGAAGCCATAGTTCATAACATACCAGGGCGGAGCAGCAGGATGTATATAATAACCGGCAAATCCGATTAAGTTGACAAACAAGAATACCATCGAGAAACGCAAAGCCAATGCTCGCTCCTTCTTATAGTAAAGATACAAGGCAAAAGCAACAGGCACCGGTACCCATGTCAGATAGAAAATACCAGCAAAGAAATCCATTATCGATGAATTATGTATCGCATAATATTCGCAAGGAATCATCCGATCCACTCCTGTTCCAATTCCGAATAATGCCTTTTCTGCATGATATATATCAGCAATATCAATAGGGTTTACCATGTAGTTCGGATATACACGCATCCAATCATACGATACGGCAAAAAGAACAAAAGGAAGTAAGCCGACCAATAATTTACGTGATGCTTCCGAAGCGAAGAACATACCGAGCAGCAAGCCACCCATAAAGAGGTGCTCAAACCTTAGTCCGACAAACAATGCTGTCACCACCATCCAGAAGGCAACACAAATGATTGCAGTCAGATAATCCTTTCGAAAATTAAGCTGCTTTTCCTTCATTGTCTAAATTAGATTCGTTCAATACTTTACGACAATGGTTCAATCGACCAAACGCTGTAATATTGGCAAAGACAGCCACGGAAGCAATAGGAACAACAAATATAAATATCGGTTCAAATACAGCTGTAGAAAGAAATGAAACATAAATTTTCACTTCTCCAAAGCAAGCATAGAACACTCCACAAAGAATAGCTCCCAATGCAGTGAGAACGACACGTTCAGGACGTTGCATAAAGCCTCCCTTACATTCTACCCCAAGTCCTTCAGCACGAGCACGCACATAACTGACCATCATTGAACCAATCAAAGCCAGAAAAGCAAACATGGAGCTAAAGAAATAACCTTGCAGGATAAGATAGTAACAGATACCAAAGAAGACAACAAGCTCACTATAACGGTCAAGCACAGAGTCAAACAAAGCTCCGTACGTGGAACTCATATTGCCAATACGCGCAACTTGTCCATCCATCATATCGAACAAACCTGCAAAAAGGATAATACCTCCTCCCAATCCGATATAGGATAAGTCTCCTCTCTCTCCGTTCATTGCACCGTAAATGAAAACACCGCATGCGACAACATTCAAAAACAATCCGGTCGCTGTAATAAAATTAGGTGTAATACCAATCTTAATCATACCGCGTATAAGCGGATTGATTATCTTGTAAATTATTTGCTGAGTTTGATCTCTTAGTCTCATTATTTTACTACTTAATTATACTTTTTGTTGAAAGAAAACAAAGGAACAAAATTAACTAATTTAATGTCCCCTTAAAACTTTTCTTGTCTTTTCTAGGCAAATATCGTCTTATATTAACGTTGCGATAAACAAAGATACGCTGCATATTATAGTTCCAAACGAGTCCGACAATAAGTGAGACTACAACTTTAGAAAAAAGAAAGATATCGTCTACAAAACGTCCGAGTATGTCAGACACAAATGGCTGTTCTTTCATAAATTCTGTTGTCAGATATACACCATACGTATTAAGGATAATACTTCCGAACCAAACAATTACATATTTAAATGCAACATTCCGCTTCTTACATTCCTTTGTCCTAAACGTCCATTTATAATTGATAACACAATTAATAATCCCTCCGAAGGTTGAACCAAGGGACGTCGCATAAACATAATACAAGGAGAAAACTTTTGTCAGAAGAATAGTAAGGGCAAAGTCTGCAACACTGGCAATCTGCGATGAGAATTGAGCGCGCAAGAACATAAAGTAGCGGTCCTTATAAAGAATAGAATTCGCAAGATCCTTTATCCAGCCACGCATCGTATAAGAATTAACAACAACAACCCATATATGCCGGAGAGAATATCATCCATCATTACACCCCAACCGCCTTTGAACTTTTCCATTGCACGTATACCCAATGGCTTGAAAATATCAAACAACCTAAAGAAAATAAACGCCAAAACAATAGTCCACCATGCACCGCCTATCGCACCAAGCAATGCAACCCAAACTCCTACCATCTCGTCCACTACGATTCGCGAAGGATCTTTCCCCCATGACGACTCGAGAGCATTAGACGAAAGAACGCCCAATACAGTGAAAAGCAGAATAAGACTAATTGTTGCATAGTACAGGCAAAGTATAGGAGCATATAGTGAGAGAAGGTACCATATAAACGTAGCTAGGATAGCTCCTGCCGTACCCGGAGCAAAGGGAGAGAAACCCGTCCCAAAACCGGTGGCAATAATAATATGATAAAGTTTTTTTAGTTTCATTATTTTAAGTCTGAACTGCACCCTATTTTCAAAAGTATTGCAAAAGTAGGAAAAAGACAGCTCTCTACCCATAACTACCCTCAATTTTCCACATCACAACGAAATATTTCTAACTACCCTACACAGAAGATAGAGTTCTTACAGACAAGTCAACAAAAAAATGAATGCCGAATTTTAACTAATCCAATTGCCGCCCACATTTTATTCAGAGGGAGGGGAAATTAACTCCTATCACAAAATCGCTTCTTATAATTTCATTTTTTTCATTTTTTGCCGGATTTAGTTTTGCTTGCTTTATTAGACGGATAGCCTCATTATCTAAATCTGTATTTCCAGAACTTTCAACTATTCTAAGATTTGATATTGAGCCATCTTTCTCTGCTATACACCTAATTACGACTCTTGTTTTATCCTCTTTATCCCAGTCCTTATATTTATTGTTTGCCCTGAAATAATCAAGAGCATTTTCCAATGCAGCCGTTACTGCTGGCATTTTATAAATCATGGTATCGCTATATGTAGTAATAGGCGTATGAGATTCTTCTTTCTCCAAAACTATCATAACGTTTTGGGGGGAATGGTTTGAATCAATGGAATCATTTGTTTTATAATTCTCTGTTATAACATTATCAGAAATATTTTCAAGGGGAAGTATTTGCTTCGAATTATTGCTATTACATGAAATAAAAAATAATGATAAAATAAAAAATAAAATGATTGAATTTTTCATGATGATTTGTTTAATTGTTTACTCACTTCGTAGTGATTCCACAGCTTTTTTACGTACTGAGAACCATATTTGAATACTTATGATAAAACATATTGTGAAAATAAGAATTAATGGTATCAGCAAGAATATCCACCAACTAAGAGATGTACGGTATATATATCCTTCGAGCCATTTTTGTAAGATGATATAGCATAGGGGAATTGCCATGATTGTGGCTGCAAATCCTATTCTCATAATATCTGTGCAAAATAATCTGATTATATCTAAAACATTTGCTCCGTTTATTTTACGAATAGCTATTTCTTTTGTTCGTTTTTCTATCATAAAAGAGATCATACTGAATACTCCCATTAAAGACAGGAAAAAGGAAATCACAGAGAACACGGATAATATCTTTGCTGTGCGCAATTCATCTGCATATATTTCATTATATTCATCTTCTACTGTATGGTAAATAACGGGACGCTTTGCCCAATCGGGTTTCATCTCTTTGTATTTTACAAGCAAATATTCAAGCGTAGATTGTGTGTCTTTCCCAGAGGTTTTTACATACATTTTCGAGGCTGCTTCAGGGTTGAATGATAAGAATAATGGCGCCGTTTTCTCTTTTAGAGGTTTGAAGTTAAAGTCTTTTACAACACCTATAATTTTCCCGGTACCCATATTATACGTTACACTCACTCCTATCGGATTTTCCATTCTCATCTGTTTTGCAAACGACTCATTGATAACAATATTAAACGACTCTTCCTCTATGCCCTGCCACCAACTTAATCCGGGAGGTATAAACTCTCCTTTTACTAGCTCTAAACCGAATGTGTTCGCAAAATTATGATCACAAAATATCTGAGTGAAGTTAATTTCATCCGAATAGGTATCTTTTCCTTCCCACGTCACTGATGAATATGCCCATGGTGCGTTGTAGGGCGGGGAGTTAGACATAGAGGCATTTATTATGTTAGGGTTCTCTCTTTTGATAATATTGATGAAATCTTCTGCTTGATACCATAAACCAGTGTCAAGAATAACAATGTTCTTCCGGCTCATGCCTGTTTCTTCATTGAAAATGGCATTTATCTGTTTATAAACAAATGCGGTACTAATCAGAATTGCTATAGAGAGAAAAAATTGAATGAAGAGAAGCCCTTTTCTTAATCCATCTTTTGTTCCTGTTTTTGTACCGCCTTTAAGAATTAGCGCTGGTTTGATGGAAGACAGATAGAATGCGGCATAGCCTCCTGATAAAACCGATATGATGATACATACTACAATGGCAATAAGTATCGTTTGCGTGTTAAAATCGAGACTGATTTGGTTTCCCATAATTTCACTAAAATCAGGGAAAACAAATTTTGTGATTCCCATAGATATAATGACCGCTATTGCTGTAATAATAAATGATTCGAATAAAAATCGTTCGATTAACTGTCTCTGATTTGCTCCAGTTACTTTGCGGACTCCGACTTCTTTCATTCTACTCATTGCACGTGCAATAGACGTATTTACATAATTTATGATTGCCATAAATAAAATGAGCAATACTGCCACCCAAAAAAAGAGGACTTGGGCATAATTACCATAAAATTCGGAGACTCCACCTTGTTCTTTTAAAGTGATGTCTTTGGGAGAATGGAGATGAACGTCTTTCAAAGGTTGAACGATCAAAGCACTCTCTGTATCTTTTGTTGTGACCAAAAACTGGGATAATTGTTGTTTAAAAGTTGACGACATAGTGGTTTTATCTTTAAGCATAAAGAAATGTTTACCATTCTTATCGTATGGGTTATTTATTTGAAGAATATCAAATCTGAGTTGTGTCTTCTTAGGCATCTTAATAACAGCTCCTATCGTATACGTATTTCCATACTGCATTAATCTTTTCCCAAGTGCAGATTCATTTTTCCAATATTTATATGCGGCTTCCTGTGTTATTATTACAGATTTATCTCTTACAATATTTTGAGGAGAGCCTTCGACATAGTCAAAATCAAACATTCTCAAAAAATCTTCATTTGTACTACTAATAATCATCATTACCCCATCTTCTTCTGTATCTTTAGCCAAAGGCGCCATCTCATTGTATAAGTATGTTGCAGCTTCTATTTGAGGAAAGGCTCTTTTTAACTGACTTGTCATATCATCCAAATAGGCGTTATGATATATACCATCCTTAAGTTCTTGTTTTTCAATCAGCTTGTATATCCGATCTGAATTGCTAAAACACTTTTCGTAACTTTGTTCGTTGTTGACCCAGAAAATGAATAGAAAACAACAGGCAATAGCTATTGTCAAACCGATTATATTGATGAAAGAAAAAGCCTTATCTTTAAGCAATCCTCTAAACGTAATTTTCAGATAATGTATTAACATAGGTTTATTTTTTGGGATTCTATGACTGCATTAAAACTTGTCCGTCAAATAGATTAATTCTTTTTCCGGCATATTCTGCATCATGTTGATTATGTGTTACCATCAAAATAGTAGTACCATCATTATTTAATTCCGATAACAGGTTCATTACTTCTTTCCCATTACGTGAATCAAGGTTTCCCGTAGGCTCATCAGCTAATATTAATTTGGGATTAGCTACTACTGCCCGCGCAATGGCTACACGCTGTTGCTGACCACCCGACAACTGTTGAGGGAAATGTTTCTCTCTATGAGTTATCTGCATTCTTTCCATGGCTTCATTTACTTTTCGTTTTCGTTCAGCAGCGCTTATACCCATATATAGCAGCGGCAATTCGATATTCTCAAATACGGTCAGCTCATCTATTAAGTTAAAACTCTGAAACACAAATCCTATCAATCCTTTTCTTAGTTTGGTCATCTGTGACTCACTGAGATTCGTTACATCCATATTGTTGAGAATATATTTCCCTCCAGTCGGATTATCTAATAACCCTAAAATATTAAGCAGGGTTGATTTACCACAACCAGATGGGCCCATTATGGCAATAAACTCGCCTTCATCAATGGCAATATTTACATCTCTGAGCGCCCATGTTTCAACATCTTCAGTAGAAAATACTTTTTGTAGGTTTTCAATCTTTATCATGATATTTTATTTGATTATTTTAAAATTAATTCTTGTACATCCCCAAAGTTATCATAGCCTGATACAATAACTTTCTCTCCGGGCGTTAATCCTTCTATTATTTCATATTGCAAAGGGTTTTGTCGGCCAATGACAACTCTTGTTTTAACAGCTTTATTTTCCTCTTTATTCAGCTTAAAAACCCATTGCCCCCCTGTAGACTGATAAAAGCTTCCTTTATTTACAACCAATGCATTCTCTGCCTGCCCCAATTCGATTTGCAGACGGCAGGTTCTTCCTATACGTATGTTATCTGGAATTTCTTCTGTAAATAGTAAATCAATATTGAAGTTTCTGTCTTTAATTTCCGGATTGATTCTCGAAATTACCAACGGGTATTTTTTTTCTTTATATGTAATGGAAGCCAGCGATCCTAACAAGATACGTTCGATATAATATTCGTTTATGGAAGCTGTTATCTTCATATTATCCAATTCTTTCTGCTCCCCGATATTAACTCCGGCATTCACTTTTTCTCCGGGAATAACACTCAGAAAACTCAATTGTCCGTCAATGGGTGCCCGTACAATCAGGTTATCAAGCCTGTTCCGACTTCGGATGTATTTTTTTTCTTCTCGCTCCATATCGTGAGTCAACAATTCTTTTTGAATGATATTCCTTATTGAATCCTGTTTTTGTTCTTGAAGCAAGAGTTGTGCATTATTTTGGTTATATGCATATTCATCCGCCGAAACGTCTAATTGTGCTTTACTCCTTATTCCTATAGAATATTCCTCTTTATCCAGTTCATGCTGTTTCCTCAACCTTTTGAGGTCATAAACCGTTTTCATGGTGTTTCGTTTTAATTCAGAGGTGTTCTGCTCCATTTGCAATAGTTTCTCCTGATAAGATATGCGCTGTTTATCCAGATTATCTCGCTCATCTTCTATCTCCTTGATTAATTCTAGATTAGTGAGTACGAGTATTGTATCTCCCTTTTTTAGGATTGCCCCATCTTCGACCATAATACGTTCTACAATACCCGACTCGTAACTATTCAGTTTAACCATCATTTTGGGTTGAGCTATTCCTTCCAAATCAAGATATTCGAGAAATTTATCCTCTTTTACTTCTGATACTTGGAGATTATTAATATCCTGCCGTAATCTGCTTGGTCCTACTGAAGCTATCGCGATGTAGATAACAAGTGCCAGAAATGTGACTCCTACTATCACATAGTATTTATTTCGTAGAAGGAAATGCTTTTTTTCTTTTTTAATATCCATATTATTACTTGATTAAGGATTCATAATCTTCGGTCAATGGTATATTTTTTTCGAAATCATATAATGTTACACCTCGTATAGTGTAATACAATTGCCAGTAAGTAAATAAAGCATTGATATAATTTCGTCTTGCTATATTCTGCTCAGATATTGCAGCGTTCATATCAAGGATAGTTGACCTTTCCAAAATATAAAGTTTACGAGCCACATCATTACGTCTGTCAGCCGTATAATCAGTTTTTGCAGCTACTTTCACACGGTTTGCCTGCAAATTGAATTGCTTAACCAGTTTCAACACATTCAGCTCAAAATTTGTTCTATTCTGTTCTACTTGAGCATATATCATATCCCTGTTTGATTTTGCAATGCTAATATGCCCTTTACCTCGCCCCCAATCTAATATCGGGACACGTATGCCTAACTCAATATACTGTTGGTTTTGAGGATCATTGTATGCCTTGTTGAATTTCTCGTTTGTTTGAGTTAAACCTACCTGTGCGTAAATATCGGCTTTCAGTCCTGTCTGTGAACGGGCATAAGCCACATTGCTGTCACTCTCACGTTTGCGTCGTTCCATAGTAACAATATCAGGACTATTTTCAAATGCCTTACTAAGCGCTTGCTGCACTTCAATCTGTAAATCGGAAATAATATGATTTATTACAGTTTCTATAACATTCACTTCAGTGATACCCAGATAACTTCTAAGCTCTTCCATATAGTCATCTACCTCAATTTGTGCATTTAGCATATTGCTTTCTTCTGTTAAGCAATTAATTTCTAGTTGAAGCATCTCGTTTTCGGTAATTGTTCCTATATTATATCTACCCTTAGCGAAGGTGTATAATGTATCTGCGTTAGCAAAGTTATTTTTGGCAATCTGTAAGTTAGATTGTGAGCGTGCCAAATCAAAAAATTTAGTTATCGCTCTTACAGAAACCAGTTCAAGTGTTTCCACATATTCTTTCTTAGCCTCTTCAAAACGTAAGGGTTCAATATGTTTATCCCACTTTAGTGAATTGTATCCGAAAATAGACTGTTGATAAGTTAGTGTAACAGGAGTAGATTTGTACATATATTCTCTGTCATTACCAAGGATGTCAAGACGTTGCAAACTGGTATTTACCGATAAGGAACCTCCTGTCCATGGAATATTTTGTGTTATTGAAAGATTTCCGTCTGTTCTGAGTTGCTCTTGTCTGAGGTACTTTGATGTACCATCCTCCATTGTTATTATGTTTATCTGATTGTTATAATATGGAGTGGAAGTAAATGTCAGAGTGGGTTTATAATTTGCTTTATAATAACAGTAATTCCAATAAGACGACTTGAAGCTATGCTTCGCAACTAAAATATCTGGCGATTGACTACGCGCTATTTCAATGGCTGAAGTAACCGAAAGTTTCAGCGTGTCGTTTGCAGGTGTCTGCGAAAAGACCGGAATTGTCAATAGTATCACTAAGCTTATCAGAATATTTTTCATTAATCATTGATTATTATACAATTAATAATAGGCAATATATGTGCCAATCTATTAATTCGTTGATAATAACGGATATATGCATATGCACAGACATGTGTGGATGTGTAAAATCGCACAAACAGTGTGCGATTACGCTCTTATTTTAGAAGAAATAATATGTATATTAGCAGTCAGTAGAAATTCGAAATCAAGAATGAATAAAAAAGGTAAAATATTAGTGATAGACGACAATGAGGATATTCTATTTTCTGTGAATACTTTGTTATCTAAATATGTAGAGAAAGTCAAGGTTAACACCAAACCTGATAATATTGCTCACTTTATCAAAGAGTTCTCTCCCGATATTATCCTACTAGACATGAATTTTAGTAAAGAGATGTCGAGTGGTAAAGAAGGATTTTTCTGGCTGGATAAAATCCTGAAAACAGATCCGAATGCTATAGTTATTATGATGACGGCTTATGCAGATACAGCAAAAGCAGTACAGTCCATCAAATCAGGAGCTACAGATTTCATATCTAAACCTTGGGAAAATGATAAATTAGTAGCTACAATAAACGCAGCATTAAAACTGAAATATTCACAAGATGAAGTGGATGATTTAAAAAAGCGACTGTCTGCATTGAATGAACCATTGGGAGAGGTTATAGGAGAATCGGAAAAAATGCAGGAAGTATATAGAATCATCGAAAAAATGTCTGATACAGAAGCTAATATTTTGATATTAGGCGAGAACGGAACGGGCAAGGATTTGATAGCTCGCACCATTCACAATAACTCGCCTTGCAAAGATAAAGCATTTGCTACAATTGATCTGGGAAGCATATCCGAAACTCTTTTCGAAAGCGAACTGTTTGGACATGAAAGAGGAGCTTTCACTGATGCAAAAAAGGAAAAACAAGGCAGAATAGAAGCTGCTTCGGGAGGAACTTTATTTCTCGACGAGATTGGTAACCTATCCTTGCCAATGCAGGCAAAATTACTGACTACCATAGAAAAAAAGAGCATTACTCGTCTGGGAGCCACAAAAAAACTATCCATAGATGTACGTTTTATCACAGCAACGAATGCTGATATTTATAAATTAGTAGAGGATGGTAGTTTCAGACAAGATTTATTGTATAGGATCAATACAATTGAAATACACTTGCCTGCCCTACGAGATAGAGGAAATGACATTCTGTTGCTTGCCGAACATTTTTTGTCGAAATTCAACCAAAAATATAAGAAAGGGATTAAAGGATTGTCCCACGATACCCAGAGATTATTAATGTCGTATAATTGGCCGGGAAATGTGAGGGAACTTCAAAATGTATTGGAACGAGCTATTATTCTTTCATCAGGGAGATTTTTGCATATTGATGATTTTAGTATGTTGACGAATCAGAAGAAAGGCAAAGTGAAAAATACCGAAACACTAAATCTAGAGAAATTGGAAGAACAAGCGATTGAAAAAGCGCTATATTTAAGTGATGGCAATATGAACAAAGCCGCAGAAATACTTGGCATTAGCCGTTTTGCATTGTACAGAAAAATAAAAAAAAATGACTAAGCTTAGTACAAAGATAATATGGATGATTTGGTCTATTGTTTTTCTTTCTGTTGCAGGAAGCTTGGCTCTGTCTGCCGGATGGTACTGGATAACGATAGTTTTTCTTTTAATTTTCATCTATATTATATATAAATTATACAAATTAAATATTAAAGCCATCAACCAATTCAGTCTGTTTATAGAATCAATTAAATTCGCCGATAATAGCATTTCATTTAATAATACATTAGAAGATGACATATATATCAATTACTATAACAATCTCAATAATAGTCTAAAACGCTTAAATACTCTAATCCAAAAACGGGAAAGTGAGATTAGCTTCTACAATAATCTACTCAACCGTGTTGATTTTGCACTGATTGTTGTTGATGATAAAGACGAGATAGTATGGATAAATAAAATGGCGTTGGATATGTTCGGGAGACCCAAGCCTAATGTCTTAAAAGACGTATCAGAAGATTTGATTGAAGTCTTTGGTAATCTTCATCCCAAAAAGGCAAAAACAATAAAAATACATCTAAATGGTAAGATGAAAAATGTTGTGATCAATCTGTCTACCATTTCTATACAGAATAATAACTATAAGATATACAGCTTCAAAGACATGCAACCTGTTGTGGAAGAAGTGGAAGATATAGCCTGGCAGCAACTCATAAGTGTTTTGACTCACGAGATGATGAACTCCCTTACTCCTATTATTTCATTATCCGAAACATTATCCAAAAATGATACAGAATATGATCCCGAAACCATGAGCAAGGCAATGTCCGTAATTCATCGTCGCAGCAGAGGTTTGGTTAATTTTGTGAGCAATTATAAGAAACTAACACAAATACCGTCTCCACAAAAAAAAGTTCTATCAGTAAAGTCTCTTGTTGAAGATATTGTCGAACTATTTAGGACGCAAGGTATAAATATAGAGTACATATTAACTTCAGAAAATATAATGATAAATGCAGACCGAGAGCAAATGGAACAAGTCTTGATAAATCTTATTAAAAATGCGTGGGAAGCGAGTATGGATAAGCCTAAACCCCAGATAAGAGTTTCAGTTATGGAAGACTCTAACAGACAGGTGGCAATTTCTATATTGGACAATGGAGTTGGGATAAATTCAGATATAACAGAAAAAATATTTATGCCATTCTACACAACTAAACCCAATGGTTCTGGCATCGGATTGAGTATATGCCGTCAGATAATCAATATGCATGGCGGTATTTTGGCTGTAACTTCTATACAGAATGATGGTAGTACTTTTATTATACGGCTATAAGACATACGATCGTTAGATGATAAATTTTAATGATATGAGACTCTTGTCAACAAAAACAGGCTGTCCCAACTTTTATAGTAAACAATACACACATAAAAAAGGAGGTATCTTGTTAGACACCTCCCGTTCGTTTCTTTATAGTATTTATCAATCTTATTATAACGTAAATGAAATAAGAAGCGTAACCAAAAGAGCTAAGATTGCATACAATTCCGGGAATACCGCCATTACCATAGTAACACCAAACACATCGTGTCCTGCTCCTACACCAACGATACCGTTAGCACAAACATGACATTGACGGATTGAAGCATATAAACCACTAATACCCATCATCAAACAAGAAGACATGATTGCAACTGCTGTAAACATTGTAATATCAGGTACTAAAAATGGTTGAAGCATAAAGAATACAACGAAACCATACAATCCCTGAGAACTAGGTAATGCTGAAAGTGCAATATAAGTACCAAGAGCCTCTGGCTTCTTCTTCATAGCTCCAACTACTGCATTACCACAAACTGTTACACCATAACTACTTCCAATAAAAGAAAGAGCTGTCATAAACGCGACGCCAAGGTAGGCGATTAAAATAGGTTCCATAATTTAAATTTGTTTTATTATTAATTGTTTATTATCTATTTAATTACTTTTCTTAAAAGGCTGATAGGCTTTTCCTCCACCCTCAAATTCTGCATTTTTATAATACTCCACAAATACAAGACGGAGTGGATGCACAAGTGAACTGATCGTACAAAGTCCAAAGTTCAGTGTGTGTCCAAAAAGCAATATTAATGCCATCACTATAATACGAGGTACAATACTCATACCATCCGTCATCGTTATCGCAAGATCGTTAAAGACACTACCTAAAACAGCGCCGGTTAGACCAATAGCAAACAAACGTATATAAGAAAGCGTATCTCCCAACATACCTGATGCAATATTATACAATGACCATAATCCACTACCAAAGTTCATAAATATATTCTTTCCCGGAGAATTATAGAATAAGGCTAAACATAAGCCAATACCTACAACACCATATAATACATTTACAACCGGCTCAGGTAATTGCATATCCAAAGTCGGTAGAGCAAAGATAAGCAAGAATGCCGTAATGGTAAACACCCAAGCAAATGGTGCAATACCAAACTTCTTTCCTTTCTGAGACATTATCTTCAGTGCTGCTATACTTTTTCCGAAAAGAATATGTAAAACACCGATAACAAGGGATATCGTCATGATATTATCACTTGTAAGGAAATAGTCTTTTACACCTGCAAACATTGGTATATTCACTAATTCTACTCCAAAGAATGAGCCTGTCACAATTCCAACAAATAATGCCGCTGCTCCTAAGTATTGAAATAAGGAACAAACAGGCTTTAAGTCCGGTGACACCTTGCCTTTCAGAATAGCACAACCGATAATCATCAATAAACCATAACCTCCGTCGGCGAAACACATACCAAAGAATAGCATGAAAAACGGAGCAAAGAATGGTGTTGGATCAAATTCAGTATAATTAGGAAGAGAGAACATCCTACAAATTGGCTCATACAATTTCGTAAAACTATTATTCTGTAACTGTATTGGCACATTGTCCTCAGCTAGAATCTCAAGTTTTCGGAAATAATATCCACCTCTATCAAGGACTGTTTCCATTTCTGCAACCTTATCAGCAGGAATCCAACCTTCAAGTAACATTAATTTATTATCAACCTCACTCGCTGTTTGAACAAGTACGTTTGAATAATTAAATTCATCTTGAAGGAGCTTATCAAAGTTCACTAAGGAGTTATAATCTCCTACAGCAATCTTATTTAAAGCCTCATCGACCGATTTTGTTTCTGTAAGCAGACGCTCTTTCTCTACACTTAATGTAGCAAAGTCAAATTCAGGCATCTTTATTTGCTCTGCAGTAACATCGACCGATGTTCCTTTATGAGTTATAGTGATAAAGAATGTAGTAGGCTGTGCACTTTTGATAACAACAGCATTATACTTATCCTCCCATTCAGGATTAAATTCAGAAATCGGACAACTATAGAAAGCCACATTGTAGCCTGATGCCTTCAACTTATCCAAAGTAGAATAGTCAAACTCACCCCAGATAGACTCCAAATAAGAACTGTCTTTATCTAAATTAGAGACTTTCGACTGAAGCTGCGCTTTCTTTTCCCTCAAATCCTTTACAGATTCAAGTATCTCACGACAACGATCTTCATCTATATCATGAGCATCAGCAAGCTCTACAGCTTCGCCTTCACGTTCATTCAATTTTTGGAAGAATTTCAGCGTGTCGTCTATCTCTTTGCGTAGTTCTAATATTTTCTGAAAAGAGTCATCATCTTTCGGTGTGACCTTATTTCCCTTCACATGAACGACGCCTAAATCACGTAATTGTTCAAGAAACACATCATATTCCCTATGGTAAACCATAAAGGCATATTTATTCATTTTCGCTATCATACTTCGCCCTCCTCTTTCTTTTTACGTTTTTCTTGGTTGGCTCTCATTATCTTCTGAGAAGATTTTGAAAGACTCTCTTCATCCTCCATAAAACGTTTTACTTTTCTAATAGCATCCTGATAACCCGGAATCTGAACTTTCTCAAAAAGGTTTACCTTTTGTGTAGTCTTCTTTCGGGCATGTTCCAATAACTCCAGCTTTACTTGTGCAAATTCTGCTTCAATACCGGTTGTAGCCAAAGTCTTCAGCAAACTGAGACCATCGGCATACCATGAAGGAGAATTAAACAGGCTATATGATTTTATTTCAAAGTCTATATCTCTGAGTAATGGCACCATTACACCTGCAATTTTACGTGTCTGAATAGATACATCTTTAACCTTGATCAGGTCCGGACGAAATTCTTTCCACAATGCAAGCATATTCTCGTAAGAGCGTATACCTTCCTCAAGCTGAAGTTCCAATTCTCGCACCTCCTCCTTGGTCCGCTTAACCTCGACACGCAAAGCACTCTCCTTACTCTTTATTGTAGGTAGAGAGCGTAAACGCATCTTAAGTTGCTTCTCAAGGTGCTGAAGTGATGTTTTATTATATTGAAACTTTACTGCCATAATTTATTTCTTCCAATATTGTTCAACCAAACTTTGTTTGATATTTACCTCTGTAGCAGAGAAGTATTTTGAGAATAGTCCCCAAGCCACATCAAGCATCTCTGTTGTATCAAGATTAACATCAATAGCCAACAACTTATCAGAATAATCCTTAGCAAACGACAATGTACGACTGTCATAGTCGGTCAAGTCGAAACCATTCTCCATCTTTGTCTTAGCATTAGCAGCATCGGCATAAAGACGTACAGCAGCATTCATCACCTGTGGATGATCTTCACGAGTCTTCTTACCTGTTACTAATTGTTTCAAACGAGATAAACTACGGAATGGGTCAACAATAACCTTACCGATATCACTGTCACGACGCAAATAAAGCTGTCCTTCAGTAATATATCCAGTATTATCAGGCACAGCATGTGTAATATCTCCACCCGACAAAGTTGTTACGGCAATAATCGTAATCGAACCACCGGCAGGGAACTGAACCGCCTTTTCATAGATCTTAGCCAAATCCGAATATAAAGAACCCGGCATAGAATCCTTAGAAGGAATCTGGTCCATACGGTTAGATACGATAGACAATGCATCCGCATAGTTTGTCATATCGGTAAGAAGAACAAGAACCTTCTCATTCTTTTCAACCGCAAAATATTCAGCAGCAGTAAGTGCCATATCCGGGATAAGTACACGCTCTACTGAAGGGTCTTCTGTTGTATTGATAAAACTAATAATACGCTCCAATGCGCCTGCATTCGTAAATGTATTCTTAAAGAACAGGTAGTCATCATTAGTCATACCCATACCTCCAAGAATAATCTTATCCGATTGCGCACGCAATGCCACCATCGCCATAACCTGATTAAAAGGTTGGTCAGGGTCAGCAAAGAAAGGAATCTTCTGTCCTGTTACCAATGTATTGTTCAAGTCAATACCGGCAATACCGGTAGCAATAAGCTCAGATGGCTGTTTACGACGAACAGGATTAACCGACGGTCCGCCGATTTCAACATCCCTACCATCAGGTATAGAACCACCATCAATAGGATCTCCATAAGCATTGAAAAAGCGACCTGCTAATTGATCACCCACCTTCAACGTTGGAGATTTACCCATGAACACGACTTCAGCATTCGTACGAATACCTTCCGTTCCGGAAAATACCTGCAACGTAACTTCATCACCGATAATTTTAACAACCTGCGCTAATTTTCCGTCTACCGACGCAAGCTCGTCATACCCTACTCCTGTCGCTTTCAACGAACAGGTAGCCTTTGTTATCTGGGTAATCTTTGTATATATCTTTTGAAATGCTTTTGTTGCCATATCTTATTCTTTTTCAGTTTTCTCTTTCAGTTTTCTCTTTCAGCAATTCATCCATTTGAACATTAAAGGCCTTAAACTCTTCGCCTTCATATTCAGTATAGTTCATCTGTTTGAACATATTAATCATCTTCTTAAAGTAATCCATTACTTCAACGAAGTTATCAAAGTAGAACTCTGAATTACAAATATTCACAATACGACTCAACATAAACTCTTGACGAACCAATGGAGTTACAGCATCGATTGCATCAAATGCATCTTGTTGCAGGATTACAAAGTCAATAAGCTCAGACTTCCAGAATGTAACGTGATAATCCACAGGAACACCATCATCACCAAGGATATTAATTTGTTCCGAGATTTCCTTTCCACGCAACAAACGAGTCTTAACCTCATTTGCCATTTCAACCCATTTATCAGAGACATGTTCTGCGATATATTCCTGGAATTCCGGATACTCCAAATATTTAGAGTAACTATCAATCGGATTAACCGCAGGATAACGTTTACGGTCAGCACGTTCTTGCTCTAATGCATAGAAACAACGAGCCACCTTTTTCGTATTTTCAGTCACAGGCTCTTTCAAGTTACCACCGGCAGGAGATACCGTACCAATAAATGTAACAGAGCCTGTTGCACCATTATTCAATTCAACATAACCTGCACGAGCGTAGAAGTTTGCCACGATTGCAGAAAGGTCCATCGGGAATGCATCCGGTCCCGGAAGCTCTTCCAAACGGTTAGACATCTCACGCAAAGCCTGTGCCCAACGAGAAGTTGAATCAGCCATAAGCAGTACCTTAAGTCCCATACATCTATAATATTCAGCAATAGTCATAGCCGTATATACAGATGCTTCACGAGAAGCCACAGGCATATTAGAAGTATTCGCAATAATAATAGTACGCTCCATCAACTTACGTCCAGTATGAGGGTCAACCAAGTGAGGGAACTCTGCAAAGATTTCTACAACCTCATTTGCACGCTCACCACAAGCAGCGATAATTACAATATCCGCTTCAGCTTGTTTAGAGATAGCATGTTGTAATACTGTCTTTCCTGTACCAAAAGGACCAGGGATAAATCCTGTTCCACCTTCTACGATCGGATTAACCGAGTCTATAGTACGTACACCTGTTTCAAGCAATTTGTAAGGACGAGGCTTAACATTATAACAAGTAATAGCCTTCTTTACAGGCCATTTCTGAATCATATTAACATTAACATCATTGCCTTCACCATCTGTTAAAACAGCAATAGTATCAATAACAGAGTAGTTACCTTCAGCAACAAGAGACTTCACAGTATAAGTACCAGTGAAAACGAACGGCACCATAATCTTATGTGGCTGGAAGTTTTCGTCAACTTCACCCAACCAATCTCCGGCAGATACTACATCGCCTATTTTTGCTATGGGTTTGAAAGCCCATTTCTCTTCATTGTTCAATGCATACGTATAATCCCCTCTTTGCAGGAATATACCATCCATCTTATCCAAGTCATTTTGTAGTCCGTCATAGTTACGAGACAACATACCCGGTCCGAGTGTCACTTCAAGCATGTGACCGACAAACTCTGCCTCATCACCTACTTTCATGCCACGCGTACTCTCAAACACCTGTACAAAGGCATCTGCTCCTATTACTTTAATAACCTCCGCCATCAGCTTAACACCGCCGACCGAGATGTAACAGATTTCATTTTGGGAAACAGGTCCATCCACTCCAAGAGTAACGAGGTTGGACACGATTCCTTTTACAATTCCTTTCGTAGCCATAATTATCGTTTATTATTCTTTTTAAATTCTTCCAATGCATTGTTACTATCTTTCTTCAATGCGCCAACTAATTCGCGGAATGTATTCTCGCCAATTTCTTTATCAAGACTTGCCCATCGTTCAATCATCTCGACCTTCAGCAAATAGGCAAAGACACTTTCAAGGCCAAATACATTAAAGATAGTATTATCATCCAACCACTCCCACTTCAGGATGTCGATTTTCTTCTCACGCATTACCAAATCTACATCCTCAGCAATTCTTAATAATGCAGGTAAATAGTCTATTTCATCACCAACATTAAAGTCACGAGAATTAGAGTTTCTCAAGGAATCCGCAACATCACTTGTTCCTATTATATATAAGTTCCTGTCAAGGTCATGCTTACGACAGGTTATGGCAGTTAATACATTCTTTATATTAAGATTCATCTCAAACCATTGAGAGAAGAATTCACTACCGAATTTCATTGCATAAGCATAATACAATCCTGCCAGAGTATCTTCCCATGAAATCACAGGTTGTTCCTCTGCTTCAAGATATGCTTTATAAAACTCCACAATATATGTTGGGATTTTCTTTGGGGCCTTCTTTCCTTCTTTAAGCAAGGCGTCTAACTCCTCAAAATCTTCTTTTGAGAATGTACCACGCTCGTCAAAGTCCGTTTCCGGATCTTCCAGCCAATAGATCAAATTCTGATTATCATATTTCAAGAAGAATAAACTCAATAGATTCTTATCCCCTTTGGTAAGCGTCTCGTCAAGTTCTTGTTTGAAATCATAAACAGAATACACCTGCTTGCTGTCATCCAAGGTTATATCCGGAAGTCCTGCTATCAGGTAATGATATTGCCCCATATCAGAATAGTTTCTCTGCTAAGTGTGGGCGCAGAAGTTCTTTAAATAGTAGAGTAAATTCTTCTTCTCCGAAATTTACCTTATAAGATCCGTCAGCAGGTTGAATTGCAAAAGAGCTTGGCTTTCCTGCAACCTTTTCAATTTTAACACCTTTGTCCAACAAATTCTTCGCATTTCCTTCGAAGTATTTTTGCAAAGAATCTGAATTAGCTGTTTGAATAGTGAATTCTTCGCCTGTAGCCCATGATTTTGCCATAAGAAGAATTACTTCCTGCATGAACTTTTCATCTGTCACAACAGGAACAACACTTGTACTGGTAATTTCACCTACCAACAAATTAACCACTTCCTTCTTCAAGGACTCAATAACGTGGTTTGCAGACACTTTAAGTTCTGCCTCTGTGTTCTTCTTTAACTCCTGAGCTTGTCTTTCTGCATTAGCCAATATCTTAGCGGCTTCTGCTTCTGCTTCTTTTAATAACTCTTGCCTTTTAGAATTCGCCTCAGCGATGATACTTGCAGCCTCTTTGTTCCCTTTCTCAACGCCCTCGGCGTAGATCTTCTCGGTTAGCTCCTGAATCTTTGTATCCATTTTTAAATTATATTATTATAGTTCTTACTTTACTTTCTAGAATTAAAAAAGGTGTCCACTACAAATATATAAAATTATATAAAAAAGTTGCCTTTTAATCATAAAATGACTTGAAAAAGCGGCATTGTTAAAGAATTTTATAATTTTATTGGTCAAAAATTAACATTTTATGTTCTCCATTAAATCATCAAAATCAGACCAAATTCATATCATAAGAGATTTAGCTTCTAAGATATGGAAGGAAACGTACAAAGAGATTCTGTCAAAAGAACAGTTGGACTATATGTTCGATATGATGTACTCGGAAGAAAGTTTGAAAAGACAAATAGTCGAGGAAAAACAAGTATTCCTTATCGCCGAAGCAGACGGAGTACCTGTCGGATACATCTCAATCGAACCTCGTGAAGAACACGTGTTTGTGTTTCAGAAAGTATATGCTGTTGCAGAAATGCACGGAAAAGGGTTGGGACGATTTATGATAGAAAAGGCAATCGAATACCTAAAGAGCATACAGCAGACTACTTTCAAGGTAGAATTGTTCGTAAACAGGGAAAATCCTGCCGTAGGGTTTTACAAGCACTTAGGGTTCAAAGAAATTGCTACACGCGACCACCACATCGGCAACGGATATTACATGAACGACTATATAATGCAGATATCAGTCTAATTGTTGAAATAGTGATCGGTATTTTGTCCCATCGTGTTTGGCAAATGTTCCATCACAATAGCAAAAACATTCTTTTTAGACTATCACACTCTGCCTAAAGGTGTTTTTTCTGAAAAACAAACAGCAAAAGTGCGTTTCAAAAGTTAAGAGTATATAGTTTTGGAGAGAATCATTGAGACTATTAATCTATTACTTTATGGAACATTTTTATTATTTATTCTTTTCATTATCCTTTTTTAGGTACTTTTCGGACTAAAAACAGAATATATGAGGATATATATTATATTATTCATTAGCCTATTGCTTTTGAATAGCTACGCTTCTACTACATCAGCAAATACTTATGTGAATTTGAAAATCGATGAACGTCAGTCTCAGAACTTACATTCTATATGCATATTATATGGTTATGCCCGCTATTTTTATCCAAATGAACATGCTGAGAAATTTACAGATATTGATTGGTATAAATTTTTGATTTACGCTATTGACAAAACGATAAATTCTAATAGTGAAGCAGAGCTAAAAGAAAACCTACTATATGCCTTCAACCCCATTGTAAATGAATTAACATTTGACGACACATTAACAAAACCAGACTTAAATAGAAAGCAATCAAATGGCTTTTATTATTGGAAGCATAAAGGTATTGGAGTCCGTCCAGGCGGAGAATATATATATTCCAGCAATATTGAATATTCAAAACTGAATTCTTTAACTGGCGTTCCGGTTCCAGATTCTTTATATGGATTCAGAATAACAGAAAAGTCTACTGTATTTCTACCTCTTGCTATATCTAACCAACCTAGTAAAAACGATCCAAAATGGAAACTACTGAAAAAGGAAATAGATAAAATAAAAATTCAGCTTTTCAATAATAGTTTTATGAAACTCATTATGGGAAAAGATAAATCTTGGAAGTTACTACATGACGACAAATTCAGATATGCCGACCTTATGATAAGATGGAATATTATTCAACATTTTTATCCCTATTATGAAGAAGAGAATCTGGCAAACACATGGAAAGACAGACTTGATACAGCCTTTCAGAGAGCCGCACTTATTGATAGCAGAGAAGAGTATTTAGAAATTGTTCATTGGCTAATGGCAGGTGTCAACGATTCCCATATCGAAACAACAAGAAATGCATATTTCGGAGGGTTAGCAGGATCTTTTATTCCTGTTTATTTTCCTAATATAAAATTAGATTGGTGCAAAGAGCAAACCGTTTACATTAGTAAACGACCCAATCCTTTAGAAAAAATCATTTCTATTGGAGATATTTTAGTTTCAATTAACAACGTTCCCATAGATACAATTATAAAAAATAAACTAGAATATATTTCTGCATCTACGAGTCAAGGAAAGATGGAGAAGTTAATAAATGGGAATCTACTGGCATCCTTTACAACTGATTCATTGTTAGAAATAGTTGTTTCTAATGCCCAAAACAAATTAGTGAATTTTTCTATAAAAACAGACCAAAAGAACTGGGTTTTCCTAGAAGAAGCGGTACCTCCATTTATAAAAAAGTTTGATAGCATATACTACATAAATTTGTCTTCTTACAGAAAAGAATCTACTTATGAGTTTTTCAAGAAACATCTAAAGGACATTCAATGCTCAAAAGGAGTAATAATTGATGTTAGAGGTTATCCTAATGTGAGTTTTTCAGATGACATAATTCCTCACTTTTCATCAAAAGCGATTTGGTCTGGAGACTTTAGAAGACCCTACTACTACTTTCCAAATCAAAAGAATGTGGTATATGTTGATGAGGGAAATGGATATTTAAATATGCCTCCTGAAAATGAATATATTTCCGTCCCGGTTTGTGTTCTAATAAATCATAAAACTGTCAGCTATGGAGAAACGGTTGTCGATATGCTGGATAAGCATACAAACAGCACGCTTATAGGTCAAAGAACAATTGGGACAAATGGAGATATGACAACAATTAATTTGCCACTCTTTCCATTTTCAATGACAGCTGTAAAAGATTTTTCAGGAAATCATGGGAAAGGAATTTCTCCAGACATTTATGTTTCTCCAACAATAGATGATATAAGAAATGAGAAAGATATACAATTAGAAACCGCAATAGAGTATTTATCTAACAAAAAGGAACAGAAGCATTTAATTACAAAATAAAATTAATAATATGAAAACGAGCCACTCCTCTTATTTACTTTTTTTATTCGGGCTGTTACTGCTCGTATCGTGCCAGAACGAAAGTCGCACGGTAGAACAAAACCTATGGGATAAACTGCCTGTTGTCGCACAAAAAAGGCTTACACCTCAGGGAGACTCTCTTGTTATTTGTGACTTTTCATTATTGAAAGACACTATTGATATAGGGCTAAGTTATATTGCTTCCGACATCGAGATTGTTTGCTTATCGAATGATGACAATGCTCTTATTACAGAGGGAAATATGACTATCAGCGAAAATTACATTGGTATATATTCTTCTCGTGCCGGAGAATACAAACTGTTTAATAAAAAGGGGGACTTTCTTACCAACATTTCGTCGAAAGGGCAAGGGCCGGGAGAGTTTACGTTCTCTATTTACGACAGCTACATTGATGAGAGATCTGAAAAAGTATACCTTCTCCCTATGATGTCTAATAAGGTTTTAGTATCTGATCTAAATGGAGAAATGCGTGGAGAAATACCTCTTCCATACACTGTATCTAAAGCTAAAATGGTTGTCGATTCAGAGAAAAGAGAGCTAGTGATAATGGTTCTACCCTTTAGCAACATAACTTCCGTTATTTGGAAACAGGATTTCGATGGGAATATTATTCAAGAGCTATCAAGCGAGCCTTATATCATTGAGCATACCGATTATAGCAATGAGATTAATTCTGGATTGAATACATCTAATTTAGATTTTTCATTATTCCATTGGATGCCAAGAGCAGATACCCTTTATAATTATAGTATAAGTCAAAACAAATTGAATCCTGTATTCACAGTAAAATTCCCTGAGAACAATATTCCCAGACATGAATATATAGAATTATCTGATTTTTACTTAGTACGAATAATTGATGATATGTTTAGCAACTATCCTATAGCAATGATCAACAAGCATACACTGACTGGTGTTTTCGTTCGATTTAATATAGATGTACTGGCCGGTATAAAAGGCTCGCCTTGGATTGATTTCAATAGAGGATATTATGTAACAAATAATTACTCATATTCAATAAAAGACGAGATTGAGGCAATCATGACGAGCACCTCCGCCATACCCGACAATATGCTTGAGCGATTGGAGTTAATTGATGATAACATTAATGACGAAAGTAACAATATCATTATTCTAGGGAAATTAAAGAAAACGATTACTCAGACGGAACCTGCTCTTGAAACTAATGTATCTATCTCTATTGCTCAACCAAAAAAAGAGAACAGAAGCAACCATGTTTCTGACAAAGGAGGAGAAAAGAAAGAAGATTTAATAGAAGATGATAGATTATATGGCTTTGATGATTTAAAAGAAATGAAGAACACCGCCTATATAGAACATTGGCAAGAATATTTTAGAGCCAACAACAAATACAAAGACTGGAATGAGGAAGACAGAAGAGAGACTATTATAAAGTGCATCGTAGAAAAAGATGGTACTACTTCAGATGTCAAAATAGTCACAACATCTGGGGTTGACAGTTTAGATATGGAGGCAGTTCGTTTAATGGAAGAAATTACAGGGGTTATACCTGCAATTAATTTCAACAACCAGAAAATTCGATCAGCAGACTTTATTGTGCGAGTATTTTTCCCTCCAATGTAACTCTTTCAATACTCATTATAGCTTACAACCTCTTCTGTCGCTTTGCGTTTTTTTGTGCGCTTTGGTTGGGTTGAGTAGCCTATTATTATGTCAAGGATTATTCGCTTGTTTGATGGGATATTTAGTAGGCTACGCATTTTGTCTTCGTTGAACCAGCCTAGAATACAACTGCCGAGTCCCTCCGACTCTGCCGCGAGGGCGATATGTGATGCGGCTATACCAATGTCGACGAGCGTGAATGTTTTATCTTTTACCCAGCTTCCGAAGCCGGACGAAAGGTTCGCCTTCTCTTCTACTACTATGATATGTACGGGTGCTTGCTTGGTGAAATGATTTAGTCCGAGTAGTTTTGTTGAGGTTGCATCGGCAACTTTGTTTTTAAGCTCCGGCTCGTCAACCACTATGAAATGCCATGGTTGGGCATTGCAAGCTGAAGGGGCTAAACGCGCTACCTCCAGTATTCGTTCAATCTTCTCGCGCTCCACCATGCGGTCAGCGTCGAACGCGCGATCGCTTTGCCTTGCCGCAGCTAATGTCTGAAAGTCGTTCATAGATTGATTATTTAAAGGACATCATCTTACTGATGTATTTACCCACAATATCGAACTCAAGATTCACAAGAGTGCCTTTTTCTATCTTACAGAAGTTAGTCATATCGTGAGTGTAAGGGATTATCGCAACCTCGAAACTATCTTCCTTCGAATTGCAGACTGTCAGACTTGTTCCGTTCACACATACCGAGCCTTTTTCGACTGTCATATAACCTTGCTTAGCCATTTCAGGATTGAACACATATTCAAAATTATAATACCAACTGCCATCAGCTTCGCGAACATCCATACACACAGCTGTCTGGTCAACGTGCCCTTGCACAATATGTCCGTCAAGGCGACCATTCATTATCATACTACGTTCGAGGTTTACAAGATCACCAATCTGCAACAAGCCTAAGTTCGAACGCTCCAAAGTCTCCCGAATCGCAGTAACGGTATAAGTATCCGCAGTCTTGCTTACGACAGTCAGACACACCCCATTATGTGCAACACTTTGATCTATCTTCAACTCATCTACAAATGAGCAACTCATTGTGATGTTTAGATTACCCTTATCTGCTTCAAGTGCGACAACTTTTGCCGCCTCTTCTACTATTCCTGAAAACATATTTTTATAATTAAATATTCTCTTGTAAAGATAGGCGAAATTGTTCGATTGGCAAAGCTGCCGCCTTTTCTGCACCATTCAGAGATTGCGCCCTTTTGAAATAACACGCTGATTTTATTGTGTTTGTTCCCGAACAAACGCATCCGGAGAGTTCTGCTGGCATTTTTGTTCTGGAACAAAAATGATAAGTGGCATAAATTCATCAGGCAAGCATAAGAATAAATAATTGTGCGATTATTATTCTCAAGAACATTGTCAGCGGATACACTGAGGCGTATGCTGCTGCTTGTGCTTGTACGGGAGCGATGCTGTTGGCAAATTCTAATGCAGGAGGACACGTCGTTGCCCCTGCAAGACAACCACATATTTTTAAGTAGTTTACTTTTAATATCCTGGCGATAGATGCTACGACTACGAGGGGAATGAAAGTTATTACGCTACCGTATAATGTCCACTGCCATCCTCCATTCAGAAAGGTGTCGACAAACTTTTCTCCTGATAATAAGCCGATGCAAGAGAGGAAGAGTATTATACCAATCTCGCGCATGAAGAGATTTGCTCCTGGCGTCATGTAAAAATTCAGCTTGCCAATACGCCCTTTGTATCCTAATAAGATAGCGACTAAAAGTGGTCCTCCAGCTAAGCCGAGTTTTACGGGAACAGGAACTCCTGGGATGGAGATAGGAATACTCCCAAGTATAATCCCCGTGAAAATCCCAAGAAAGATAGATATAATATTGGGCTTAGCTAATTCATTTACGGAATTGCCAAGCTCTTTTTTTATATCGTTTAAGACTTCTTTCTTCCCTACAACCTTGACAGTATCCCCAAGCTCCAAAGTCGTTTCCATAGTTGGCAGAATCTTCATGCCGGAACGAAAAATGCGAGTGACATTCGCTGGATAACGACGATAGATTCCTATTTGCTCTATTGTTTTCCCTGCTAACTTCTGGTTTGTCAATAGAATATTTATAATTCCTAATGGTCCGGAAATATCATCTCTGTTTTTCATAATCTCTACTGTACCAATCTTAAATTGAATCTTTTCTATTGTGTTTTGTGTGGAAACTCCACAGATAATATCCCCTTGTTGAACAGTTTCCTCATCGACAGCTATGATTGACTCCCCATTCCTTATGATTCGCGAAATAGCGAGTTCTTTGTTTATAAAATGTTTAACAAAATGGATGTCTTTCCCAAACAAATTGGGATTGATTACAGTTATCTCCACACTTTGTAGCTTCGTATCATTACTACCAAGAGATTCGGTGTAATCATTAACTTCCGACTTTGTGTTTATCCTGAATAGCAAGCGAATTAATAACATCGTAAGGATAACACCTATAATTCCGAATGGATAGGCAAGGGCATAACTCATCCCTGTTTGAGATTCCATGGCCGCCAGTTCTCCTCCTTGCTCTACCATAAATTGTTGGACAGCCCCAAGACTTGGCGTATTCGTAACCGCTCCGCACAAAATACCGACGATGACCGCAGGCGATAAGTCAGTAACATAGTAAATCAAGTATGCGATAAGGGAACTGCTGAAAATAATGCCGAGAGCTAAAACATTCAGCAGCAATCCATCTTTCCTGAACGTAGAGAAGAAACGAGGTCCTATGGAAACACCTATGCTATAGATAAACAATATCAATCCGAAATCACGAATAAAATGTAGTAGGTGTTCATCAATCGGTGCTCCCAGATGTGCAATGAAGATTCCACTAAAAAGCACCCCTGCTACTCCTAATCTGATTTTCTTGAATTCGAGCTTTCCCAGCATTATTCCTAAAAATGCTGTCACACATAGAAAAAGCAAGGTGGAAGTAACGTTCTGTGTTGTGAATAAATTCTGTATAAAATTCATGATTCAACGATTTGTAGGATTTTATAGCGGAATATTACCGTGCTTCTTCGCCGGATTACTTCTTATTTTCGTATGCGTCATGTCTAATGCCTGAATAAGTTTCGTGCGGGTTTGAGAAGGCATAATAATCTCATCGATATATCCCAATTCCGCCGCTCTGTATGGATTGGAGAACTTTTCTTCGTATTCGTTCAGAGCTTTAGCCTTGGCTTCTTCGTCTTCTTTGCGATGCAGAACGTTGACTGCAGCTGCTGCTCCCATAACGGCTATCTCGGCAGTTGGATAAGCGAAATTAATATCCGCTCCCGTGTGCTTGCTCGACATTACTATATAAGCACCTCCGTATGCCTTGCGAGTGATTACCGTTATCTTCGGAACAGTCGCCTCAACGTATGCATACACTACTTTCGCTCCATGTCGAATAATCCCATTATGTTCTTGTGTACATCCGGGCAAGAAGCCAGGGACATCCTCGAATGTTATTAACGGGATATTAAAACAATCGCAGAAGCGAATGAATCGGGCTGCTTTATCGGAGGCATCAATGTCTAAAACACCTGCCAGGAAGTTTGGTTGATTGGCTACAACGCCGATGCTTTTTCCTCCCAAGTGAGCAAAGCCAATGATTACATTCCGCGCGAAATCAGGCATTACTTCGAAGAAATAATTATCGTCTACAACAGCTTCTATGAGTTCTTTCATGTCGTATGACTTGTTTGGGTCGTCGGGGATCAAATCATTCAAGTCTTTAATCTCGCGTGTGACACTATCGGGAATGGGTCTAACAGGCGCATCCTCCATATTATTAGACGGCAAGAAACCGAGAAGCTCCCGAACCATCATTAACGTTTCCTCTTCATCATCACCCATGAAATGAGCGACACCACTTTGAGAGGTATGCACAGATGCGCCTCCCAATTCTTCCTTGCTGACTTCCTCGTGGGTAACCGTCTTAACAACATCAGGTCCGGTAACGAACAAATGGCTTTTCTCTTTTACCATAAAGATAAAGTCGGTAAGCGCAGGAGAATAACAAGCTCCTCCCGCACAAGGTCCCATGATGACGGACAACTGAGGAATAACTCCCGACGAGATTGTGTTCTGGTAGAATATATCACCATAGCCGCCCAATGCAGAGACTCCTTCTTGTATTCTTGCTCCTCCTGAATCATTAAGACCGATAATCGGAGCGCCCATCTTTAGAGCCATGTGTTGCAGCTTTACAATCTTATCGGCATTGACACGACTTAGCGAGCCTCCTGCAATCGTAAAATCGTATGCAAAGACATACACCAACCTGCCATCAATCTTTCCGTATCCGCCAACGATTCCGTCGCCTTGATTAAACACAAATTTGTCTATCTCTACGAAAGTGTCTTTATCCAAAAGAATATCGATTCGCTCACGTGCGGTCTTCTTGTTCTGGGCATGTTGTATATCCACCTTTTTCTGTCCTCCGCCCAAAAGAGCGATTTTATCCTTCTCTAAAAACTCGTTATAAATTTGTTCTTTATCTCTCTTCATAATTTTCCATTTCTAATTCTTTACATCTAAAGTTATTAACACCTGTCCTGCGGAAACGTTTTCGTTTTCCTTGACTAGTATCTGTTTGATAGTGCAATCCGCAGCTACTTTATATTCGTTCTGCATTTTCATGGCTTCGATTACGATGACCGACTGTTGAGCGTCCACCTCTTGTCCCTCTTCGACTAATATCTTCACGACCTTCCCGGGTATATAAGATTGAATGTTACTCTGCGAATCACCGGCATTATCCTTCTTACGTATCTGCCGATACTTGCTCTGCGGATCAAGAATCTCTACCGGAATAGAGGAAAAGAAGGTGTTAACCATATAGCTATATCCATTGGCATTTGTATCACGAGTCAGCTCCGCATTGTATGATCGTCCATTGTGAAGGATTGAAAATACGCCTCGCTCTGTAGTGACAATGTTCAGTTCAAACAATACATCGTCAATTGTAATTTTCACCAGATTATCTTCTTTGCTAATCAATTCCACATTAGCAATCCTGCTGCCTATTTTTATTTCCATTGTATTTTATCAATTAGCGCATATTATTTCTTTTACCAAACTCTCTCCAGCGACTTATCGGACGGTTATCTGCAGGCTGTTTTGAAGGATTGTCTTCCATATTGAACAGATAGTCGATATAGGCAGCTACAATCGCAATATTTTCGGCTGTAGACTGTGTGCTTTCGAACTTCTCTCGTTGTAGTTGGCTTACATTCTTTTCGATAAAGTGCGTATCGTACTTCCCCTCTATGAAGTCGTTTGTATCCATTATTTTTCGGAGATAGCTGATATTGGTTTTAATGCCCGAAATCTTATACTCGAAAAGGACACGGCGCATACGCTCAATCGCATATTCACGATTTACCGCCCATACAATGAGTTTGCTTATCATAGGGTCGTAGTGGATAGGTATTTCATACCCTTCATAGACATAGCTGTCAACTCGTGTCCCGATGCCTTGTGGAATGCTGACTTGATTAATTATACCCGGAGTCGGAGTGAAATTATTCTCGGTATCCTCCGCACAAATACGACATTCTATTGCATGACCGCGTTGTACAATATCCTCCTGCTTCAATGTAAGAGGTAAGCCTTTGGCAATATTTATCTGCTCTTTTACTAAGTCTACGCCAATTACTTCTTCAGTAATCGGGTGTTCAACTTGCAGACGGGTATTCATTTCCAGAAAGTAATAATTGAGATTATCATCTACCAGAAACTCGATTGTTCCTGCGCCGACATAATTAACTGCCTTCGCAGCAGCAACAGCTGCAGCTCCCATTTCATTGCGCAACTCAGGCGTCATCAAAGGAGAAGGCGTTTCCTCTACTATCTTCTGATAACGCCGCTGCACAGAACACTCTCGTTCGCATAGATGAATAACATTTCCATGTCTGTCTCCCAATACTTGAAACTCTATATGATGTGGCGATTCTATATATTTTTCGATATACACCACATCGTTGGCGAAAGAAGATTTAGCTTCCGATTTCGCTGTCGTAAATGCTTCTGCAATTTCACTTTCGTGACGAATGAGCCGCATTCCTTTCCCTCCACCACCGGCAGTTGCTTTAAGGATAACAGGCAATCCGATTTCCTTACAAATACGAACAGCGTCTTCTACTGTATCCAAATTCTCCTGTGTCCCTGGAACAACAGGAACTCCTGCTGCGATCATTGTTTGTCGGGCAGAGATTTTATCGCCCATTGCAATCATGGACTCCGCCGATGGTCCGATGAAGATAATCCCTTCCTCTTCACAACGACGGACAAACGCTGCACTTTCCGATAGGAATCCATAACCGGGATGGATTGCATCTACCTTAAAATGCTTTGCCGCAGTAATGATGTTATCTATATTCAGATAGCTTTCCATCGAAGATGCTCCGCCAATACACATTGCTTCATTGGCAAAGAAAACATGTTGAGAGGTTCGGTCTGTTTCAGAAAAAACAGCAACTGTCTTAATGTCCATTTCCTTGCACGAGCGCATAATCCTGACGGCTATTTCACCACGGTTTGCGATAAGTACTTTCCTTATTTTTTCCATTTTCCTATGTGTGTTTTATTTATTCACCCCAAATATCTTTTGCAAGTTCCAAGACTAAACGAATCTTAGCCCATTGCTCTTCCTCGGTGAGTATATTCCCTTCTTCCGTTGAAGCAAAGCCACATTGAGGACTTAGGTATAACCGTTCGAGAGGAATGTATTGAGAGGCTTCTCTCACTCTGGCTTTTATTTGCTCTTTATCTTCTAATTGAGGGTGTTTTGATGTAATCAGTCCCAAGACGACGCCTTTGTCTTTGGAGACATATCTTAATGGCTCAAACCCTCCGGCACGTTCGGTATCAAACTCTAAATAATATGCATCAACGTTTTCCTTTCCAAACAATACCTCTGCAACAGGTTCATAGCTACCCGAAGTTGCCCATGTCGAATGATAATTGCCTCGACATATATGCATGGTGACTATCAAGTCTTCGGGTAAATCCACGATTGCCTTATTGTTGAGTTCCAGATATATGTTTTGCAGTTTCATTGCATCGTATTCTCCATTAACCATGGTATCCCAGAATTTCTTATCACAAAGCATTCCCCATGTGCAGTCGTCTAATTGTATGTTTCTACAACCTAATTCGTAAAATGCAAGTATTGCTTTGCGATAGGCAATAGCGATGTCGTTAATAAGTTCTTTTCTGTCAGGATAAAACTCATCTACTTTTTGTTCGTTTTCTCCGCGAACTAATTCTGCATAAAACTGTGCAGGCGCAGGTATTGTTTGCCTTGGCATGACTTCGTCCGAAACAATCTCCTTCAAAAACCTGAAATGTTCGAGAAAAGGATGCCCCGCAAAACGTATTTTTCCACATAGGCGAGCAGAATCAGCACGCGTTTCTTCTCCATGAAACATATAACCTTGTTTCATCATATTGTGCTCAACGCCTTCAAATCCCCAGAAAAAATCCAGATGCCAGAAGCTACGACGAAACTCGCCATCGGTAGCCATTTTCAGTCCTGCTTCTTTTTGTCGGGTTACAAGTTTCTTAATCTCTCTATCCTCCACTTTTCGCAATTCTTCGGATGTGATAAGATTGCGTAAAAATTGTTCTCTTGCTTCTTTTAGTTCTACCGATCGAAGGAAACTACCAACGATATCCGCCCTATATGGGGCATTTTTTGTCTTTGCCATTTTGTTCTATTATTTAATTATGATAATGTTGATAAAGATTTTCTTCTTGTACAAGAGGGGATACAAGGGGGCATACTTACTGCCAAATATTTTTCGCAGTTGTTTTTCAATTCACGTTGACTACCAATACGCGGGTAGGCAAGACTGTTTGTTCGCATACTTTTAACTGTTATCGATGAATATTACAAGTTAAAAGCTCTTTTGAACTTAATACTTTACATGAAAAATAGAGGGAAGAGAAAAGACGACACAATACATCTTGCATAGAAATTGAAGATGTAATATACCCTTACTCGACTCAGCTTTTTTCGCGAAAGCATTGTCAAACCGATCTTAAGGCAGGTCTCCTGACTTACTCTATTCTGTACGCCTTCCCGGATTTCCCCAGTGGCATGATTGTACAAAACTGTTACAGAGTTTACAGTTGCGCGACAGTTCGTGATTCACACACGATTCCCTTTTAATTCTGCAAAAAGCAGAACACCTTAATGGTTGAATATATAAAAGAACTTTTGGGAAGCAAAGGTATAAATAAATCTCACACAGAAAAATCTCTCAAGAGGCACTCAGCCAATCACAGTTTTGAGTTTTCGATCTAATACGCTGATTTTCGGACTTTTGTTTCAGAACAAACGTATCCCGAGAGTTTTGTTTGCCTTTTTGTTCCAAAACAAACGCTCCGCCAGAGTTCTGTTTGCCCTTTTGTTCCAAAACAAATGCTCCACGAAAGTTCTGCTGACGTTTTTGTTCCGAAACAAATGCTCCACGAGAGTTTTGCTGACACTTTTGTTCCAAAACAAATGCTCCACGAAAGTTTTGCCGGCGTTTTTGTTCCGAAACAAATGCAATATTAGAAGTCTGCCGGAGCATTTGTTCCCGAACAAAAATGAAAAATGGCATAAAACTATTTCATTGTTCAACGCCTGCTTTATTCTTCGGAGTGAAAAACTGCGTGAATTCTTCCAATGAACGCTGTAGTTCTTCTTTAGGAATAAGCAATTGCTCATATTCAGCAATCATTGTAGGGCTTAGGCTACGACTCATTGCGTATTCTACAACGCTACGGTCAGTTCCTTGACAAAGCAAAATACCAATACTCGGGTTTTCATTGCTGTGACGCACATCGCGGTCTAATGCTTCGAGATAAAATTCAAGTTGTCCCATATATTCGGGCTTAAACTTTTCCGTCTTTAATTCGATAGACACCAAACACTGCAAACCTCTTCGGAAAAACAACAAATCAATTTTGAAAGTAGAATTACCTACTTGCAAAGGGTATTCCTTGTCGTAAAATAGAAAATCTTTACCGAGTTCAAGGACGAAGTTTTTCATATTATCCAAAATACTATTTTGCAAACGCTTTTCTGAATATTTTTTGGCAATCCGAGAAAATCAACGAAGATAGTGTCTTTGAGCATTGGCGTAATTTGTGGGTAAATATTCTTCAAGCCTTTGGAAAGGTTGTGCTTATCACCCATTAACGAAGAGTAAGTGTTGTTTTTTTTAGACAACGCTGCAATTCTCTTTTATTCAATTTTTCTTTGTACGAATAAAGCACATAGAATATTCGTTCCTCTGTCGTTCTGCAAGCATTTAGTATCTCAAAATGGTTTGTTAAAGTCGTTAAATTTGGAAACGTTGGTAATTGTGCAGCCGCTGGCTGCACAATTACTGTACTTTCAAATTGTCCCGCCAGTGGCTGGACAATTTCATTTAGCTTTAACATCTCCTGATATTCAGAAAATTGCTGTGACGAATAAGTATCATACAATAAAACCATATTATATATACTTGTCCTGCTATACCCTCGCAAAGTAGGGTCTTGTGCCCTCAAATACTCTGAAAGTTGCATAACGGTTTTGCTGCCCCAAGTCGAATCTTTAAGTCAAGTGGAAACAAAAGCACCTATTTCCCATGCGGTAAGCAGGTTTTCATTATTTACTTTTTGTAACGCTTTTGAACGGTGCAAGGAGATAATCCCTTGTATTTGCTGAAAGTCTTCTTTTGCAGTATTATTTATACTATTCATCTTTGTCATCAACTACGTTTTCAGCATATATCCTTTCTTTGTCAGGGATACGATTGTGACGGATTGATCTATTGACAATGCTTTGCGGATGTATGTCATCTGGACATTAAGTGCTAAGGAGTTTAGATAGGAATCATCTCCCCAGATGGTGTTCAATAATTGTTCGCGAGATACTACTTTGTTCAGATTATTTGTCAGTTGCGAGAGGATTTCCGCTTGACGGGATGTTAGGAGCGCCTTCTTGTTTCCCGAACGTAGCTCGTTAGCATTATAATTGAAGATGGTATTCCCAAAATGGTATCTTAGACCTTCTTGTTCGACGTCTTTTGCCAATTTGAATCGCTCGTGAATACGGGCAATCAATTCTTCGGGATAGAATGGCTTTGGTATGTAGTCGTTTCCTTTAAGACTAAAGCCTTTGAGGCGGTCGCTCTTGTCTGAGCGATCCGACAGAAAGAACAACAACACCTGATGGTCTATCTCGCGTATCTTCTCTGCGACCTCGAATCCATTAAGTCCCGGCATATTAATATCCAGCAGAACTAAATCAGGCTTTACGACAGGAAATTGCTCTAAAGCCATCGTTCCATTTCCTACGTATGTAACGTCGTAGCCTTCTTTCTCCAGAAACCGCTTTAGTAGAAGGGAATACTTCAGGTCGTCGTCGGCAAATAATATTTTCAATTGATTCTTCATTGCGGTATATTAATAACAACTGTTGTACCTTCTCCGACATGACTACTAAGAGATACCGATCCACGATGCGCCTTGGTGATTAGCTTCACATAGCTTAATCCCAATCCGATACCAGGAATGTTACCGTCGGGGTGATTGCTTCCTCTGTAGAACTTTTCGAACACATGATTCTGTTCTGCTGTGGCGATTCCTATTCCATTATCGGATACTGTTACCAATAAGTCTTTATTCTGCATCGAAGCATTTATCACAATCTTCACATCCTTGTCGGAATACTTAATCGCATTCTCCACCAGATTGTTCAGTATGTTAGCAAAATGAACAGGATCAGCACATACCTCCGGCGAATCCAGATTATATGAAGTAGAAAAGGTGACTTGTTTATCCGATGGTATATGTATCAAACGCAAAACCTTCTCAAGCATCTGCTCAATGTTGAAATGTTCCTTATGCAGCAATGTGTCTTCACTATCTACGTGCACCATATCCCTCAGCTTATTTATATAAGCGGATAGATTGTCCAATTCAAACAAGGAGTCTTGTACCACCTGCTGGCTGGTTTCGTTTGTCGAGATTTGTTTATCATTCAGGAATGAGATAAGCATCTTGAGCGTTTGTACCGGACGCTTTAACTCGTGTATCATCGTGTTGACAAAGCTATATTGCAAATCGCCCAGCTCCTTTTGTTTGAGTATAGTCTTTATCTGGAAGACAAGGCAGCCGACAAGCAAAAGAATAAAGCAGAAGCCAAAGAATAATTGCACACTCATCTGACTAAGAAGTGGATTATGAGGTATCACAATCTGAAACTCAAGTGAATTATGTTCAAGTGGATTATAAGGATAGATGAGAACGATGCCCGGGTTAAGCACAGTTCCTATATTCTGCCAATCCATATCCCATTGGATAGAATCGGTTTTAATAAACGTAGTAGTAAAAGAAACATCGGGAAATGCAGCAGTAACCAAGGAGTCGATACGCTCTTTATTTATAGGGTTCTTTGCCTCTGTCACATAATTGTCGATAGCACCACGAAAGAAAGCATCTACCCCCTTTTCCAGCTTGAATGTATCGATATGCATCTTCATTTCCGAAGAAGGAGACAGCGAATCCCTCACTCCAAGATTCATACTTAACATCTTGTGGATTCTCTGCACACTATCTGTTTCAGATTCTGATATATCATTTATTGTATTGTAGCTATAATTAAAAGCAATGGCCTTTTTGTTCTCTTGGCTCCTTTCATTATAGTCTGCCAACATGATTTGCCCTATCTGAGTAGCAAGGTCGGAAGAATATCGGTCAATAGAATAAACATACTGACTATACAACCAGTATCCCTGCATACAGATAACCAGTAATGCCGAGAATATCGATAGTATCCAAACTATTTTTATCCGTTCTTTCATGAAGCTATTATTTTTTGAAACAAAGGTATAAATACGGTAAGAATAAATTAATGTACGCGAAAGGCTTATTTCGCCAACGTAATATTTCAGTAATAAAAATAAGAGAATGTCTCTTTCCTAATACCATACATTTGCAGGAGAACTTATTAAAAGAATTATATATCTAACTTAAATATTTCTGCTGTTATGAGAAAGAGTTTATTCGGGATGTGCTTATCCCTCCTTAGTTTATCATTCGTTTGTCAGGCGCAACAGCTTAGGCTGCATATGATCAACCCCAACGATATTGTAAAGCAAGAGCCTATAGACGATGTGTTATTCACTGTACAATATGATGAGAGTTTTATCACCGATGTGTCGAGACCGGAACAAAAAGAAACAGAAACGATGCTGCTTAAAGTCGGACAAAGGTGTACAGCCTACTATAGCTACACTAAATATCTATCAGACTCTACAATGAGAGCTGATGTTGCTGCCGGTGCAGATATGGAAGTGATACGACAGAATGCCACTAAGTATAATGCGAAGATAAGGACTTCGCTCTACAAGAATTATCCGACAGGAAAGGTCACAACCCTTGATCAATTGGCAATGTCCAAACTTCGTTGTGAGGAAGACAATGAGCGTCCGGAATGGACTGTGCATGAAGATACCCTAACTGTTGCCACCTATTTATGTACAAAGGCGACCTGTCATTTCAAAGGGCGTGATTATGTGGCATGGTTTACTCCGGAGATTGCCCGTAGCGAAGGACCGTGGAAACTGCACGGACTACCGGGACTAATCCTAAAGGCTGAAGATAGCGAGGGGCATTATTCTTTCATCTGCACAGGTATCGAGCAAGCACGTGGTAAGGAAGAGATTATGTTCGGAGCAGATGGTTATCAATCTGTATCACGAAAAGATATAGCAAGATTATACGAACGCTTCATGGCTGACCCAACAGCATACGTAAGAGCAGCCTCTCCTAACGCGAGACTACATATAAGAACTCCTGACGGGCAAGAAGGCTCAGGACCTAAGAATTTGCCTTATAATCCTATCGAACGATAAATCTATGCGCCAGAAACACATACACGTCTTTTGTGCAACTCTCGGTTTGCTATGTTATTCCTCCCTCCTATATGCTCAACAGGCAATTATAGGAGTGATAACAGACTCTGAAACGAATTTGCCTATAGAGATCGTAACAGTCACGCTAACGCAAGGGGCAAGGGAACGCTTCATTAGTTATACATTAACTAATGCAGCAGGACAATTTTCCTTATCAACAAACCAGCAATCCGATTCGCTGCATCTTACGGTTTCCTTGCTTGGATACAAAACTCTGAAAGCAAATGTCCGACAAGGAGAATCTCTTAACCTACGTTTGGAGCAACAAGAGTTTAATCTCAAAGAAGTAGAAGTTCGACCGGGGCGTGTATGGGGACAGCGCGATACTATTAACTATGATGTGGCATCCTTCCTGACAGCAAAAGATCAATCCATCAAGGATGTCTTACAAAAATTACCTGGCGTAGATGTAGACGAACTGACAGGGAGGATTGCATATCAGGGAAAGGACATCAGCAATTTCTATGTCGAGGGCATGGAATTGATGGGTGGTAGATATAACCAACTTAACAGCAATCTACAGGCTCGCTCAGTAGATAAAGTACAATTGTTAGAAAACCATCAGCCAATACGACTCTTACAGGATAAGGTTGCCAGTGAAAATGTAGCGTTAAATATTAAATTAAAACCTGAGTTCAGAGATCGCTGGATGGGTAATATCGGCTTAGGCACAGGATTAGAGCCTGTCCTATGGAGTGTCAACAATAACGCAATACAGATTAGTCGTAATAGTCAATCGGCATACTTCTATAAAGGAAATAATACTGGAAATAACGTAAAATTAGAGCAGACTGAATTAACCAATCCTATGGAGCGGGATCGGCTAAAAGAAAGGGAGTCTTCTTCTTTTATCCCCCAGCTATCATTCTCTGCTCCATTGAAAGAAGAACGGTTATTATTCAATGGTACACATTCATTGTCCGGCAATCGACTTTACAAACTGAATGAAACAACTCAATTACGTATGAACGCAGGTTATATATACGATATACAGGAGCAGGAGCGAGGAAGCGAAACCGTTTATTTTATGGAAAACGATACTGTCTCTATCTCCGAACAGAATAGTAGTCGCCTGCGTAGTCATGTAGCCAATCTACAAGCGGTCTTGGAAAATAATACAGACAAGCACTTCCTTACAAACCGATTCTCGATTAATGGTAATTGGCAGGAAGGAGCAACAGAGTATACAGGGGTTCAGAATATTCATCAACAAATAGAAACAAATGCGTTTGATGCGAGGAACTATCTACGCAATATGTGGAAGAAGGATGATTATACGATGGAGGTCTACTCACTCCTCCGCTTCCGAAATCTACCATCATCTTTATTGGCAAGTGATAATCGGCTGACAATCGATTTTCGCCACTTATATACAGAGCAGGCGGCATCTATATTAAAAAGCAAGAATCTATTCACCCAACGATACACCGCCGGATTATCCAGCGAAACAAGTAATCTAAAAAACGGATATAGCTTATTCTTCACACCGTTTTATCAATGGAGAAATTCCTATTGGAGAACATCACTCAATCTACCATTCGCATGGAATGAATACGCAAAAACCGATTTCGGACAATTAACGTTTTCGCCAACGTTCAATCTTTCATTCGAACCTAATTATGCATGGCGGTTCAATATCCATGCAAGTCATAGGGAACGTATCGGGGACTTAACCGACTTTTATTCTTCTCCTTATTATACCAACTATCGAACGATCATTCGCCCAAACGGAGAATTGTCCACTAGCAAACAACAAGCATATTCCACTTCCGGAGAATACAAGGATATAATAAACGAACTCTTTGCGACATTATCTGTTAACTACACAAATGGTCGAAGCAGTCAAACAATCGAACGCCTGCTCGAAAATGAGATTGTTACACAAATCACTCGAACGATACCATCCAAGAATAGCGGATGGTCTGCCAACGGTACTTTCTCAAAAGGGTTCTATCCTCAAAGGTTAAAGACATCTATTTCCTTATCGACATCTTCCAATAAAGGAGAGCAGTTAATCGATGGTGTGCTTTTGTCTTATCGTACAATATATCTACAAGGAGAGCCAAAGGTCAATTGGAATCCTATCCATAATCTGGAATCGGAATACACAACAATGTTCCGCTATAACACATCACGCATAGGACAGAGCAAGATGGAGCCATTAGTAAACATCACTCAAAAGTTGACCCTCTCCTATACTTTAGATAAGTTGACGATAAATACCTCGGCAGAACATTATCACAATCAAATAACAAAGGATAATACCTTGAACACCTTATTCACAGATATTAGTCTGCGATATAAGAAGGAGCGATGGACATTCAACACTGCATTAAACAACCTGTTTGACAAAAGACAATACAGCTACACATCATACAACCCAGCAGATACATATAGTTCATGGATAAACATACGCCCCCGTGAATTTATAGTTTCCGCCTCTCTTAGGCTCTGACAAATCCAAATTACTCTGTAGTCAAAGACTCAAGTCGATTTGTTTCTAATCTTTTTATTATAGTTCTAATGAAGCCTCGAGCTACTATTTTAGCAAACAGGCTTCATTTGATTTTGAGTATAGACAAAAAACAAGTACATTTGCGCTCGATTATTTTCAGTTAGAAAAGGTTAACTGTATCAATTCCCATTGACAGTTTACTGCCGAGATGGCACTATATATTTTGTTAATACTCAAAATTAAAAATTATACTTATGTCACAACAATCAACTCAAGGTCATCCAAAAGGGCTATATCTGCTCTTTATTACCGAAATGTGGGAGCGTTTCAGCTATTATGGAATGCGTGCACTCTTTGTGCTTTACATGGTGCAAGCACTGCTTTTTGATAAAGAGTTTGCATCACAAATTTACGGTAGCTATACCGGACTTGTTTATCTAACACCACTACTTGGTGGTTACATTGCCGACAGGTATTGGGGTAACCGAAAGTCTATTTTATGGGGTGGCATAATGATGGCTGCCGGACAGTTCTTCATGTTTTTCAGTGCGATGTACTATACAGATGTCGCTCTTGCAAAGTATCTGATGTTTTTAGGATTGGGTGCGATTATCATGGGTAATGGTTTCTTCAAACCAAATATCTCAACAATGGTGGGGTCACTTTACGAACCGCACGACAGTCGCAAAGACTCAGCTTTCACCATTTTCTATATGGGTATCAATCTTGGTGCGGCAATTGCGCCACTTTGGTGTGGATTGGTCGGAAACACAGGTAATCCTGAAGATTTCAAATGGGGATTCCTTTCTGCCGGTGTCGGAATGTTGCTAAGTGTCTTTGTCTTTGAAGCGTTAAAAAACAAATATCTGATTACTCCTGAAGGTGAAGGAATCGGTATGCCTCCAGAAAAAACAGAAAAGAAAGAGGTAAAACAAGACGAGGCGAATGTAGATGCAAATTCAACAACGCGATCTTATCTTTCAATAGCCGGAGCAGTAGTCCTTACCTTATTGTTTTCGATAAACGGCGACTCTCTTTCTAATTTTTCATTAAGCACTCTTTTCGTTGGTGCCGACTGGATAGGTTCTGCCATTTATGCGGTAACTATCGTGATGCCAACATTTATTATTCTTGATAAATCATTAACGACAATAGAGAAGAAGCGCATCTTTGTGATTTACATTATTGCATTCTTCGTGATATTCTTCTGGGCTGCATTCGAGCAAGCTGGGGCATCACTCACATTCTTTGCCGACGAACAAACTAACAGAAACATTTTAGGATGGGAAATGCCAACGACTTTCTTCCAATCTTTTAATGCGATTTTCGTGATAATATTCGCACCTATTTTCGCTTTGTTATGGACATTCTTAGGCAAACGTGGCGCGGAACCAAGTTCTCCGTTGAAAATGTCTATTGGTCTTTTTCTATTAGCATTGGGTTATTTAGTTATTGCTTTTGGCGTAAAAGGAATCGATGCTGAGGTAAAAGTAAGTATCTTATGGTTGACAAGTCTTTATTTCCTTCACACCATGGGAGAGCTTTGTTTGTCGCCTATCGGTTTGTCGCTGGTAAATAAGTTAGCACCGGCACGCTTTGCTTCTTTGTTGATGGGAGTATGGTTCTTAAGTTCTGCGGCAGCTAATAAATTTGCAGGAACATTAAGCGGGCTTTATCCAGAAGCAAACGAACTAACAGGTGAAGTAGTTTCGAAATCCTTCTTGGGATATGGAATATCCAATTTGTATGACTTCTTTATGCTTTTCGTTATAATGGCAGGTGTTGCTGCTGTTCTTTTATTCTTCATTTCAAAATATCTTGAAAAGTTAATGGGAGGCGTAAAATAAAACGACTAACATAAGACTGTAAAAGGACTTGACTTTATACAGAGGAGGAATCTCATAATGAGATTCCTCCTTTTTTGTTTCGTACTAGTACGAAAGCCTAAAAACAATGTATTTTGTTGTTTCGTGAGGGTCACGAAAGCTTAAAAACTGTCTTTTTGTCATTTCGTGAGGGTCACGAAAGTCTAAAAACTGTCTTTTTGTCGTTTCGTGAGGGTCACGAAAGTCTAAAAACAATCTTTTTGTCGTTTCATGAGGGTCACGAAAGTCTGAAAACAATCTTTTTGTCGTTTCGTCCTCAACTTTGCTTCCTATATCCGATTATCGCCAGCACATTGAATGTTACGATAAATAGTATGATGGCAATAAAATGTGTCGTCAGGTCAGACAGTATGCTGCCGTTGAGATAGACCATTCGCATCAATTCCACAAAGTAGCGCAAGGGATTGAAGAGCGTAAACGTTTGTGCCCATTCAGGCATACTGGTTATTGGCGTAAACAATCCACCTAATAGGATAAAGATGATATTACAGAAGAACATCGTAAACATCGCTTGCTGTTGTGTGGCAGAGATCGTTGAGACGGCTAACCCTAATCCAGTCAGCGCAAAAAGATAAAGCGCGGCAAAGGAATATATTATCAAGATATTACCAACAGGCACAAAGCCATACACCAACCAAGCCACAATCATAGCCAACGTAAGAATAACCAAACCAATCACCCAGAACGGAATGAGCTTCGACAAAATAAAAACTGCCTTCGGGAGTGGTGTCACGTTAATCTGCTCGATTGTACCCTTCTCTTTCTCGCTTACGATATTTAGTGCCGACATAAAACCGCCGACAATCGTCATCAGAAAGGCAATGATGCCAGGTACCATATAGGCTTTATAGTCGAGATACGGATTGTAGAGGTTGGTCGATTTTATCTCCGTAGGCTTAATATGCGCATTTGGAGTTGTCGAAACGTTGAATTGTTGCAAGATAGAAGATAAATAAGACGTTCCAATTCCTGCCTTCGAAGCATTTACAGCATTGGCGGCGATAAAGACGGTAGCCTGTCCCTCTCGACCAAGATCTTTCTCCATGCCTGCCGGATATTCGAGGATAATATCGGCATCGTTATTCTCAATCATTGGCAGTGCCTCGGCATAACTTACTGTCTTACCCGCCAATTGAAAATAACCGGAAGATACAATCTGCTCAGTTATCCGTTGCGTCGTTGTCGAGTAGTCGTTGTCTACAATAGCAAGATTGATATTCTTCATCTCGAAATTGGCAGCGAAAGGCAGTATTATTAATTGCAAAACAGGCATCACCAGAATCATACGGGGAATTATCTTATCCCGTCTGATCTGCTTAAACTCCTTCTCTAACAAATAGCGTAATGTTTTCATTCTAATCGTACTTTAAAGCGTTTTACACTCGCCGCTATCAATACAATGGTCATAAACAATAGGATTCCAATCTCAGTCATGACCGACGTCCAGCCTGCTCCTTTTATCATCACATCTCGTATAGCCACGATATACCAACGCGCCGGAACTACGTTAGAGAGCAATTGCAACAAAGAAGGCATATTCTCTATTGGAAACATCATACCGCTAAGCAACATAATCGGTAGTAGCAACGCCATTGCCGATATCAACATCGCTGACTGTTGCGATTCGGCAACAGTGGATATCAGCAAACCAAGACACAATGCCACAAGCGCGTAAAGCGTTGAAAGAAACAATACCAACGTAAGACTGCCAACAATTGGAACGCCCAGCAGATAGTGTGCCAATAACAGTATCGTAACGATATTGACAAAGCTAACCAAGAGATAAGGTGTTGCCTTGGCAAGTATAATATATATAGGCTTCATTGGCGAGACAAGCAAGACCTCCATACTGCCAAATTCTTTCTCGCGAACAATACCGACAGAAGTCATCATCGAGCAGATAAGAATCAAAATCATGCCCATTACGCCCGGTACGAAATTATACGCATCCTTCATCTGTGGATTATAAAGCAGTTGAACAACAGGCGTAATTCCTTGTGCCGGAATGCCCGTTGGCGCCATCAATGTAGCAATCTCGGTTTTAATAATTCCTGAAGCGTACTGCGTCAGGGCAGTCGCCTCATTTGGCGCAGAAGCATCGGCGAGTATCTGAACCTCAGAAAACAAAGGACTCGAGCCAAAGTTGGCTGGAAAAACCACCGCAACTTTTATCTTTCCCTTACGGAATAGCGTTTGCAACTCCTCGTTACTATTCACCGAGTCGTAAAAACGAAAATACTCGCTGGCAGCAATGCGGTTGGTTATATTTGTGGTCACTTCGTCCTTGCTTTGATCGAACACAGCAAAAGGTGCATTCTTAATCTCCATTGAGATAGCATAACCAAACACCACAATCAACACCACAGGTATTGCCAGCATAATACAAGTCGTACGCATATCCCTAAAAATATGGTAGAACTCCTTACGTAAGAATGATAAGAACTGTTTCATATAATCAATCTCCTCGTTTCGCTTTTCTTGCTAAAGCGTGGAATACTTCGTCCATGCTTTCTGTCTTAAACTTTTCTTTCAGAGCTGTTGGCGAGTCAAGGGCTTCGATACGCCCGTCTACCATAATCGAAACCCGATCACAATACTCCGATTCGTCCATATAATGAGTCGTTACAAAAACTGTTATGCCACGCTCAGCCGCGCGGTAAATCAATTCCCAGAATTGGCGACGCGTAACGGGGTCAACACCACCTGTTGGTTCGTCAAGGAATACCACTCGAGGCTCGTGCAAGATCGCAACAGAGAAAGCAAGCTTCTGCTTCCATCCCAACGGAAGCGAATCTACAAACGCATCACGCATATGTTCCATATCAAGTACGTGCAACATCTCATCAGTTTTCTCGGCAAGTAGTTTTTCAGGCACACCGTATATCCCTCCGAACAGGCGGATATTCTCCCACACCTTCAAATCGCAATAAAGAGAAAACTTCTGACTCATATAGCCGATGTGTTTCTTTATTTGTTCGGACTCCCGATAGATGTCGTAGCCCGCAACCGTAGCCTGCCCCGATGTTGGCACGGACAATCCGCAGAGTATACGCATAGCCGTTGTCTTACCCGCTCCGTTTGCGCCAAGGAAGCCGAAGATTTCCCCCTCTCCTACTTTGAAGCTGATATGATCCACAGCCACAAAGTCGCCGAAGCATTTCGTTATCTCGTTTACTTCAATGACATTCATTTGTCTTCCTTTTCAAATTCCATAAAACAATCCTCTATCGTTGGCGTCATCGGGTGTATATCAACCGAAGCATATCCTCTCTTTTCCAAAAAGGCAAGCAAGGCAGATGTATCTGTTTCGTTCTTTAATATCAGATGATGCGTATCACCAAACGCGTAGCATGAGTAAGTATCCTCATATGTACGTATATCTCTCAGTAAGCCATACATATTCTCGCCACGCACTGCCCAGAGTTGATACGGAAAGGCAGCCTGTATATTCTGAGGCGTATCGGTTTGTAGCAATTCGCCGCCGCGCATCAGCGAGATACGGTCGCACCTCGAAGCCTCATCCATATAGGGCGTAGAAACAAGAATTGTAATGCCCTGCGCCTTGATGCGGTCGAGTATATCCCAAAATTCCTTTCGGGAAACAGGGTCAACGCCAGTAGTCGGTTCGTCAAGAAAAAGAACCCTTGGACGATGAATCAAGGCACAACATAATGCCAGCTTCTGCTTCATCCCACCCGACAATTTACTCACTCGCCGTTTGGCGAAAGGCTCAATCTGCACATATATGTCATGGATAAGATCATAGTTCTCATGAACAGTAGTTTTAAATACAGTAGCAAAGAATTGTAAGTTCTCTTCGATAGATAAATCCTGATACAAGGAAAACCGACCGGGCATATAGCCGACAATCTGACGAATCTCCCGCCAGTCCTTTCGCACATCCATCCCACAAACGGTGGCATCACCCTTATCTGCCAGAATCAGGGTAGCCAGGATACGGAACAATGTCGTCTTTCCCGCACCGTCCGGCCCTATTAGCCCGTAGAGTTCGCCGGTATTTATTTCCAGCGAGATATCCTGTAAGGCTTTCAGACTTCCGTAGTTTTTATCGATATGTCGGATACTTATACTATTCATCAGAAGCGCACCTCTCCGTATTGTCCTATTTTAATATAGCCATCGTTCTTCACGGCAATCTTTATAGCATAGACGAGATTTGAGCGTTCGTCCTTAGTCTGTATTCCTTTGGGCGTAAACTCCGCTTTGTCGGATACCCATGTCAGCGTACCTGTATATTCACGCTGACCATTATCATAGTCAGCAAATACGCTTACCGATTGCCCTACCTTCAATTGCGATAACTGCGCAGCGGTGATATATGCACGCAAATAGAGCAAATCTGTATCGGCAATCTTGTACAACGGCTTACCTGCGGCAACAACTTCGCCTGCTTCGGTGTATTTAACCAGAACAGTTCCCGTCTGCGGATTCGTTATCCGACATTTGGCAAGCATATCCTCCAACTGCATTACCTGAAAGACAAGTCCGTCTGCTTCTGCATCCGCACTTGTCGATGCTTTGGACAAAGACGAATGCTGCGCTTCTACTTGCTTTTGCAGAACAGCTATCTGATTGTTGATGTCATCAAGTAATTTCTGATTGCCCGCCTTTGCCTGCACAAGATTCTCCATACGCTGGCGTTCGGATTCTGCTGTTGCAATCTGCTGCTCTAACACGGCTATCTGCTTACGAATATCCGGCTTACGGATATCAACAGCGCGAAGTCCGGCACGAAGCTGTTCCTTCTTATAATACAACTGTAAGCTATCTACGCTACCCACAACATCCCCTGCCATTAGTCTATCACCCTCTTGGACAGACAACCATAAGACTCTCCCATTTGCTTCAGAAGAGACAATCACTTCTGTTGCCTCGAATGCTCCAGTAGCATCAAATTTGCTATTGTCATTACCACAAGCCGTAAAGCCCATACATACAACAGTAATCAAAAATGAATAAACAAATCGTTTCATAATCATTAAATATCTTATTTCTATAACTCCCTAATTAGTAATATACATAAATTGATAAACAGCCATCAGATATTGCGTACGGTGAATAGAGGCAGACTGCTTAGCCAAATCCTCCGAAGTAATATCCCGTACCAAATCGGCAACAGCAATCACGCCGTTCTCCAATTTTACCTCCGATGCCTTCTTGACGCTTGTACGCAGACTGACAATCTCTTCGTCTGTGCTTATCAATTGCTTTATCTTACACACATTTTCATCCTGCTGGATAAGTTGCATTTGCGTATTGAACAGGAATGTCTCACGAGCCACGTTGATATTGCTACGGGCTATATCCACCTTGCGGCGGTCGTTTTTCAACGTATATAAATTACCCAGATTCCACGACAAGCGTACACCGGCAACGTAAAACGGATTAAAACTATCCTCCAACATATTCAAGCCTGGTCGACCGTAGCCTACCTGCACAAACGCACCAAGGCGTGGCATTAGTCCTGCACTAATCATCTTATCGTTTGTCTCGGCTACCTGCAAGCCGGCATCTAATGCTGCCAACTCCGGACGGTTTATCGTCATCCGTAACTGATTTGTTGGTACGGTTGGCTGTTTAAATTCCGTATTCGTAGTAATTGTTTGTCCGGTAAAGTAAGAAAGCATTCGGACAAATGCCGAGCGTGAAGCCTCCAGTTCTGTTTCCTTCTGACGAACGTTCAGTAGTTCGACCAACAGTAAATCTCTGTCCGACTCATTCGCAACACCATTCTTTATCATTGCGTCAATACGTTCCAGATTATTATTTAGCTCCTGCTGCAAGAGACGGTTTTGTTTTAAGAGATCATCCTGCAGCAAGCAGCCGAAGTACAACTGATTAACGCGCTCCTTCAAAGCATACAAATCACTTTCCATTTGCTTGTGCTCTGCCTCAGCCTGTGCACGAATTCTTTGTCGTGCTGACTGTGTCATCCCACCATCCCAAATCGTCTGCGATACTTCGGCGGTCACCTGATACTGGTCTTTACTCATCGTCGGCACCGAAAACTGATTCATCGGGGCAGGCATTTCACTAAAGTCTAGTGGCAACTTCGTCACATCGCTTTGGTAACTCGCCTTCGCGCCAATCGTCAATTGTGGCAACCAAGCCTTTGCTGCATTCGACAAATCGTATTGCTTGGTCTGTTCAATCAAATCATATCGCTTTATCTGAGGATAATTCTCCTCCGCCCATTGATAGCACGCCTCAATCGTAACAGACGATTGTTGTCCGTATATCGGAAAGAAAAGTAATACCAAGCTCGTGATTAACAAGATACGTTTCATGCTTCTATTTTTTAGTATTATTATTATTCGGATCAAGGAAGTCAAGTATCAGATTATATACCACCTCTTCCCTGCGATTGAAAAACTCCTCAACATTACTACTATTCTTATCCTCCGTGAAAACAACGGAAAGTGGCGTACGTATCAAAAATGGAAATATTACCAAACTAATCAGATTCGCTACCAGATCAATTAGCGGAACGCGTCGGATCGTTCCTTTTTCCATTTCACTTAAAACCAACCGTTGTAACTTCAACATCGGCTGCACTCGTGATGGCTCTTTCATTATTGTATTAAAGAGATGTTCAGGATCACGATGCAGTTCGTTGACAACAAATAATGGGAATAAGGGATTCTTACTAAGTGTAGTAAGATAGAGATGAATCAGCTTACGCAACTTTTCCGTATAATGCCCTTCTTCATCAACCAGAATAGCAATATTTGGTAACAGGGCGTCCATCAATTGACCGAAGATTGCAGCAAACAACATTTCCTTCGTACGGAAATAATAGTTGAGCGATGTACGACCGATTCCTGCTTCAGCAGCAATATCCCCCATCTTAGCCGCCTCATACCCTTTGTTTATAAACACACGCTTAGCCGCCTCTATTATCCGAGCTTCTACATCTGATTGTTCTTCTTTACTAATCATATCGTTTGTTTCTTTTCATTATTCGACACTAATGTCAGACACTTTTGTCAAAAGTATAGAAAAAACGATTCACTTTTTGCATTTTGATACCGAAAATTTCATTTTTCGCAATTAAAGTAAGCGCTTTTAGCCACCTCAGCGTTGCGAAAACGCAAACGGTACTCGCTCTATTTTGATAACCGAAAGCGGGGATAACAAAAAAACAAAAAAGGATTGCCCGTTCGGACAATCCTTTTTCTATCTATAGCATTTTGTGTATTAGCAGTTACATATCGGCTTTATTTGTTTGAAGAAGTCATTGCCTTTATCATCTACAAGGATAAATGCAGGGAAATCTACAACCTCTATTTGCCAGATTGCTTCCATTCCTAATTCAGGATATTCAAGACAAGCAACCTTCTTAATGTTTTGTTCAGCAAGAATCGCAGCTGGTCCACCGATAGAACCAAGATAGAAACCTCCGTGCTTATGACAAGCATCAGTTACTTGTTGCGTACGATTACCTTTTGCAATCATAACCATACTTCCACCATTTGCTTGAAGCAAATCTACGTATGAGTCCATACGTCCGGCAGTTGTCGGACCAAATGATCCTGATGGCATTCCTTCCGGAGTCTTAGCAGGCCCGGCGTAATAAATCGGATGATCCTTCATATATTGAGGAAGCTCTTTTCCCGAATCAAGTAATTCTTTGAGCTTAGCATGTGCGATATCACGACCTACGACAATAGTTCCGCTCAATGACAAACGAGTTGAAACAGGATGTTTCTTCAATTCAGCAAGGATATCCTTCATTGGTTGGTTAAGGTTAATCTTCACAGCATCACCTTCGCCTGCATTACGCAATGCCTCAGGGATATATTTGCCCGGATTATCTTCCAACTTCTCAACCCAGATACCGTCTTTATTGATTTTACCCTTTATGTTACGATCTGCCGAACATGAAACAGCCATACCTACGCAACATGATGCGCCATGACGTGGAAGTCTAATAATACGGATATCATGAGCAAAGTATTTACCACCGAATTGTGCGCCTAAACCTGAGTTCTGTGCAGCCTTCAATATCTTAGCTTCCATATCAAGGTCGCGGAATGCTTGTCCGTGCTCGTTACCTACTGTTGGTAGCTCATCGTAGTATTTAGTAGACGCCAGTTTAACAGTCTTCATACAAGCATCAGCAGAAGTTCCACCGATTACGAATGCAATATGATACGGAGGACAAGCAGCTGTACCTAATGTCTTCATCTTTTCTGTAAGGAACTTTTCCAACGACACAGGATTCAGCAAAGCCTTAGTCTCTTGGAAAAGATATGACTTATTAGAAGAGCCACCACCCTTTGCCATGAAAAGGAACTTATACTCATTTCCATCAACAGACATTATATCTATTTGTGCAGGAAGATTTGTTCCTGTATTAACTTCCTCGTACATATCAAGGGCAGCATTTTGAGAGTAACGAAGGTTCTCATTAACATAAGTATCATAAACTCCCTTCGACAATGCTTCTTCGTCGCCACCGCCAGTCCAGACTCCTTGTCCTTTCTTTGCTACGATAGTTGCCGTACCTGTATCTTGACAAAAAGGCAATACTCCCTTTGCTGAGATTTCAGCATTACGAAGCATTGTTAGTGCAACATATTTATCGTTTTCGCTTGCTTCAGGGTCTTCAAGGATAGTCGTTACCTGACGTTGGTGGTCAGGGCGTAACAAGAAAGAACAATCACGCATCGCAGCACGCGACAAGGCCACAAGTCCTTCCTTCTCCACTTTTAATATTTCTTTTCCTTCAAACTCTGAAACCGACACATAATCCTTAGTTAGTAGATAATACTCGGTTTTTTCCTTCCCTAACGGAAAAGGCTCCTGATACTTAAATTCCTTTGCCATAGCATATAATTTGATTATAAAATAAATTCATTTCCTTACAAAAATACATTTTTTTGTCCACAGCCGAGCAGTTAATTGAGTAAATACTTATGCGATTTAAGCGTTTTTATAGGATTTTATCATGCCTATCCTTTTATCGGATACGGTCGACTTTGGCGACATTACTTCTCTTGACTCCAATTGTAGCACCAAGTTGCTCTATGTATAGTACAAGGTAGTCTTTCTTAATCTTCTTAATCTTACCGGAGACGGACTTCATTGCTCCGCATAATATTTCGACTTCTTCGCCGGGGCATAGTTCATTATTGGCTGCTGCTTCGAGAAAGGCTTTGATTGCGTCTATTTCATTCAGGCGCATTACAGCGGGCTTTTCATCATAGTAGACTATTCGCACCACGCCGTATATCTTCAGAAGATCACGCAAATCACTCTCCGCACATTGAACAAAAACATACGAATTAAACAACGGCACATCTACCAACTTCACACGGTCTGACCATGCACGCGGAGTACGATGCAACGGCAGCCAACTATTATAACCCTTGGCTGAAATTCTCTCGTGTACTTTCTTCTCTGCACGTGGAGATGTATATAAGACAAACCAGTCTTGTTTATGCATAATTGTCGTTTTCACAGTTTGAGGACAGCGAATATACGCAGATTTTTACTATCATTGTAGTAATAAATCATTGTTATCTAAAACAAAAAGTATATATAATGGACAGAAGAGATTTTATCCAGAAGTCTGCAATGACCGCAGCAACATTAGGTCTTTCTCCGCTTGTCGGAGGGTCTTATCAATCAGTCTTCGGACAAAATGCACCAAGTAACAAAGTAAAAATAGCCCTCATCGGTTGTCGCAGCATGGGCTGGGATAATCTTAATACATTCCTCGATTATCCTCAGGTAGAATGTGTAGCTCTTTGTGATGTTGATGATGAGTGGCTGAACAAACGTGCAGCCGATGTTGAAAAGAAATCTGGTAAGAAGGTTCCACACCTTTACAAGGATTGGAGAAAGGTTATCGATAATAAGGACGTAGATGCTGTTATCATTGGTACTCCTGAACATTGGCATTGCCTTCCAACGATTTTCGCCTGTCAGGCTGGAAAAGACGTTTACGTAGAGAAGCCTCTCGCAAATACAATCGAGGAGTGTGACCTTATGGTAAAGGCTGCTCGCAAATACAATCGCGTAGTGCAAGTAGGACAATGGCAACGCAGCGACCCACACTGGGACGAGGCTGCAAGATTCCTTCACACTGGTAAAATGGGACGAGTACGTACTGTCAAAGTATGGGCTTATCAGGATAGCAAACATACTCTGCCGGTGGTAGCCGACGCGTCTGTTCCCGCCGGAGTGGATTATGATATGTGGCTCGGTCCTGCGCCTAAGCGTCCGTTCAATCCTCACAGATTCCATTACAACTTCCGATTCTTCTGGGACTATGCCGGCGGACTGATGTCTGACTGGGGCGTGCATCTTCTCGACTATGCTCTTGAAGGCATGAAGGCAGAAATTCCAAGTCACATCTTCTCAAACGGAGGTAAGTTTGCTTATCCTGACGATGCAATGGAGACGCCTGATACATTGATGGCGACATACGCCTACGATGATTATAATATTATATGGGATCATGCCTGTGGTGTGAATCATGGTTTGTTCGACAAGAAAGAAGGCTTGGCATTCTATGGCGAGAACGGCACGATGGTACTAACCCGTGCCGGCTGGGAGGTTATCCCAATAGTCGCAGGAAGCGACCAACGCATGGAAGCTGTTCCATTCAAGGCAGGGGAAAACAAGGGGCTGTACAACCACGTAAGCAATTTCTTGAATTGCATGGTAGACAAAAAGCTCCCTGCGGCAGATGTAGCAATAGGTGCAAAGGTTGCTAAGATGTGTCACTTCGCGAATATATCCTCAAGGCTAAACCGCGAACTGCGTTGGGACGAATCAACACTATCCTTCGTCAACGACGCTGAGGCGAACCAATTAGCTAAGGCGCATTATCGCGCACCTTGGGAATTGCCTAAATTGTAAGCTGCCGAATATTCAGCAACACAATCTTTCGAGATGAAGAGCCCTGTCGACCATATGGTTGGCAGGGCTTTTCCTTTCTCGTAGAGGGTTGCAGCAATAGTATTTTTTGCATTTTTGAGCTAAAAGACTGATATTCTTGCTTTTTCTCCAAAGAAAAAGCTCCGGGAGAGTTCTGATGATACATTTTCTTCGGAGAAAAAGCTCCGGCAAGGTTCTGATGGCGTCCACCTATTGATACGCAAAGGAGAAATTGCATGAGGTTAGTCTTTCGGATTGGAATCCAACATTCCTACGACACGTTCTTGTGCTATCTGCTATGGGGTTGGTAGTTGTTGCTGCTGCTATTTAATTTTTTAGAGTAACTTTATAGCAGAAATAAATTAAACCAAATTGTAATATGCCTAAAGAATTTGCCATAATGTGTCTTTTTATTATCATTTGTCGTATAGGATACAAAAAAAGGACTCTCGGAAAGATTATTCCATTAAACCGAATCGATTATATAGTAATTGCTATTGTTACACTAGTAATGCTGTATTTCTATTCTGCGTCCTCACTCTGTTGAGCACAATCTTGCACTCAACGAGGCTTAGAAATCGTCGAATAGTTTATATATTTACAGTAAATAAATTTTACGATGGAGAAAAAGAAGCCTGAGAAAATCGTTCTGTATATAATGTCTGTCATCAGATTAATCCTTTTGCTCGTCATTCTTTTGGGGCTTTACAGATGGATTATGTCTTAAATATTCATAAACAGACAATACGAAATCATATCATCCGTATTTAGTTTAAGATTACAATACAGATCGTGTATTATTTATGAGGGTATGGGTTAGAAGAATAGGGATTATATGTATGATACCAATATTATTGGTGTTATTCCTTTCTGCACTTTTATATGTACCGTTTATCCAAAATTTCGCTGTAAGGAAGGCTACTTCTCACGCTTCGGAGGCTCTCGGCATGAAGGTCAACATCGACCAAATCAGATTATATTTCCCCCTTAATCTTTCTGCAAAAAATATTGAAGTCATTACCGCTGAGGCAGACACTTTGGTTGCCCTCAGAAAGGCTTCCGTAGATATTATGCTGCTGCCTCTGTTTAATAAGGAGGTTACGGTTAAGGAAATAAGTATTGAAGGCGGACGAATAAACACGGGCGATTTCGTCGACGGCATGACCTTGCAGGGAACAATCGGAGAACTTTCTGCCAATGCTGATAAGATAGACCTTGTGAACGAGGTCGCAACACTCAACACGATAAGACTAAGGAACTCGAACCTATCCTTATTGTTGAAAGACTCCACAACTGCAAAAGAACCCGACTCGACATCTTTGAGTTGGAAAATATTTATCGAAAAGGTCAGTATAAACGAACTCGGATTTGATTTCCGAATGGAGTCCGACTCGATGCAGGTGCACTCATTTATAGACAGAGCCGACCTTGCGCATGGGTTTGCAGACTTAGGGATTTCCCGATATGAAGTCGGCGAGTTGCTTATCGACGGAGCTAATGCGGAGTACGACGCAAACAGAAACAAGCCGGCAATAGGATTGGACGGCGAACATCTTGCATTATATAATATGTGTTTCCATTTTGACTCTATCGTTAGTCATGGAATGGATTTCAATGTAGTGATAAGGGATTTCTTCGCCCAAGAGCGTTCAGGCTTGAACATTTCCTCCCTCACAGGTCGCATACAGATGGATAGTACGCATATTTCTATCCCAACGCTGTCGTTAATGACACCTTATTCTGATGCTGATCTACAAGCATCAATTCCTTGGGAAGCAATAAAGGAACAGGGAGCAGCGGGAAGACTTAGCACAGTCTTCTCTGCCAATTTAGGGAAAAGGGATGTTCTCTACATAATAGGAAATAATGCAAAGAAGTTTGAGGAAGAATATCCCAACAAGGACATCACTATCGCAGCAGATATAGAAGGCAATCTGTCGAATCTGAAGATTGGAGAAATGAAAGCGGAATTGCTCGGAACATTCTGCTTTAATATGATCGGCGAGGTTAAGTCGGCAATGGATAACTTTAACCGCTCGGCAGATATAGCCTTTCTTGCTGAAACGGGTGATACGGACTTCCTACTAAGTCTGTTTCCTCCAAAAATGCACGAAATGTACAATCTGCCTTCTGTAATGAGATTGGAAGGGACGGCAAAGCTCAAGAATCAGGAGTACAATGCGAATGTATTATTTACAGAGAGCAGCGGGAAGGTAAGCCTTAAAGCGTCTTATAATGCAAGGAACAATCGTTATTCTGCCGTCTTGGATATTGACAGTCTTGAGCCTGTTCACTTCATGCCTAACGATTCGTTGATGTGGCTTACTGCCTCTGTCAAGGCAGAAGGGCAAGGCACTGACATCTTCTCCGACAAGACATGGGCAACAGTTAAGGGACGATTGTCTGATATACGTTACGGCGGCACTTCAGTTTCCGACATTTCGATTAACGGTTCGCTTAAACAACACCAGTTTGATACCGAACTCATAAGCGATTATCCTCTGGCAAGGATGAGCCTGTCTTTATTAGGTTCCATTGAGAAAGACAAACTTAGCGGTATGCTGATTGCCGATGTTGATACGATTGACTTGCAGGGTTTCCATTTATCGAAGGAGCCTTTGGCAATGTCTTTTCAGGTGTTCTCGGAGTTTAGCAGCGACTTTAAGAAGAATCATAATTTGGATATTACGCTTGGCAACTGGGATATGGTGACGACAAGAAGGCGTTCGCGTTCGAGACCTAAGACGCTCACATTATTGCTTCGCAGTAATCCCGACACCAGCACGGTATCCCTCAACACAGGCGACCTCAACATGGTTCTCTCAGGATCATCCGATCTGATCACAATACAGGATAAGCTATTAAAGACTCAGGCAAATCTACTCGCACAGATAGAGAAGGATTCTACTATTGATGTTAATATACTTCGTCAGGAAATGCCGGAAATGCATTTCAGTATGCGTGCGAACAGGGATAATCCGATATATAATATTTTGCAGAACTATAATATGTTCTTCTCAGGAATGGAGATGGAGGCAAACCTTTCTCCTATCGATGGGTTTAAGATGGAGGCTGGCGTACATATGTTCATTCGGGATTCCCTATTGCTCGATACGGTTCGTGTTAGTATCGCACAAGACTCGCTCGGCTTTCTTTATAACGCAGACATTATAAAGAAAAGGTATATGCAGCAAGAGGCATTCTCCGCAGGATTGAAAGGATTAATCCGAAAGGACTTTGCCAACGCAGAACTATCATACACAAATCAAGCTGGCGAGAAAGGTCTGGAGTTAGGCATAAAGGTTGAGAAGCTGGACGAAGGCATCAATATACAAGTCTATCCCGAACAGGTGACGCTGGCATTCCATAAGTTTAATATCAATAACGAGAATCATATCCTTATAAGGGATTGGGATAATATCTCTGCCAACATAAGACTTCTCGGACAGGAGAACCGTTCGCTGTGGATTCATTCTATTGCGGGAGAGGAGAAGATGGACGAGCTTCACATCGAACTAAGTCATTTCAATCTTAAAACGATTACGAGCGGATTCGATTTCACCCCCAATCTACAAGGTATACTGAATGTAGACCTGCAATATGCGCCGATGGATAGTTCGTACATCCTTGTCGCAGACATGAACGTAGATAATCTTCTTTACGAAGGATCGCGCGTTGGCGAAATGGCACTTAATGCTGTTTATCTGCCTTTAGATGCAACTACTTCCCAGATAGATGTTCATCTGTTCCGCGATAGGAATCAAATTGGTAGCCTTACGACCTTGTATCAAGGTGGTGCAGAAGATTATCTCGATGGTAGCATCGACATAAACGATTTGCCGTTAGAAATGTTCACCGCCTTTATTCCTGATAATATGGCAAGCCTCAACGGAGCATTGCAGGCAAATCTGTCTATCAGTGGCAATACAAAATCAGCAGAATTGAATGGCTTTATGAAGATAGATACCGGATCTGTTTATCTCGGTGCGGCAGCTTCGCGTTATCGCTTCGACAGCAAGCCTATCACTATACAAAACAGTCTGCTCTCGTTCGATAAATATCGTATATATGCCTATGGGGATAATCCTCTCGTCATTGATGGAGTAATCGACATGAATGATTTTGCGAATATGACGGCGGATATGTCGATTAACGCCAATAATATGGAATTGCTTAATGCTCCGCGTACAAGAAACAGTCTCGTGTATGGCAGGACATTCATCAATCTAAACTCTACCCTCAGAGGGCCTCTGTCTGCTCTCAATATGCGGGGGAATCTGCAATTGCTTGGCAATACGAACATGACGTACGTGATGACGGAATCACAGCTTACAGTTCAGGACAGACTATCGGGACTTGTTACATTCATATCCTTTGGTGATACATTATTCAATCAGTCAAGAAGAAGACCTCCACTACGCATCGGTGGAATGAATTCTCTGTTGACAATGAAGATAGATCCTGCAGTACAACTGAAGGTAGACCTGACACAGGATCAGTCGAGCCGAATAGAACTGAGAGGCGGCGGCGATCTTACGCTTCAGTATTCAGAAATTGGCGATATGTTACTCAACGGACGCTATACCCTATCAGGCGGAAGCGTACAATACAAAATGCCGATAGTATCCAACAAGAACTTCAGCATACAAAACGGTAGCTATGTAGAATGGAGTGGCAACGTGATGAATCCACGACTGAACATCACAGCAACCGAGCGAATGCGAGTATCCGCCGCACCTGAGGGAGCAACAGCAAGGATGGTTAACTTCGATGTAGGAATAAAAGTTCAGGAGACGTTAGAGAATATGTCGCTCGACTTCACGCTCGATGCTCCGGAAGACATGGCTATAAAGAGCGATCTAATCCGCATCGGCGAGGAGGAACAACGCAAGCAGGCTGTCGCACTCCTCGTTTCAGGAGTATACCTCGGCAGCGGAGGACGAGGAAACTTCAATATGGGTAATGCGCTTAATAACTTCCTTTCTAACGAAATCAACAATATCGCAGGCAATGCATTTAGGAATGTAGATTTATCATTCGGAATGGAAAGCTATGATGAAACAGGCTTAGGAACGAATCGCACGGATTACACCTTTAGCTTCTCAAAGAGATTCTACAACGACCGTATCCGCGTAGTCTTAGGTGCAAGATTATCCTCGGGAGAAGTTGATCAAGGGCAAGACGATAACTTTATCGACAACGTATCAGTCGAATATCTTCTCGATGCAAGTGGTAATCGCTTCGTCAAGCTATTCCATGACAAGAACTACGAAAGCATATTGGAAGGAGAAGTAACAGAGACTGGAGCTGGCATTGTGCTGAAACGCAAGATGCGATCATGGCACGAGCTGTTCAACTTCAGAAAGCCACGAGTTAAACCGGTTCCTCAAGAGGAAGAAGAGAAACCCAACACAGAAGAATGATGCTAAACAGATATATCACATTATATATAATACTTACAACGACTCTGGCGTCGTGTTCGACAACACGCAATCTACCGGAGAACGAAGTATTATATACAGGCATAAGAAGCATTACAATAGAGAATAAGGACGAATCAAGAGCAGGAGAGAACACTATAGATGAAGTTGAGGCTGCCCTATCCTATCCTCCTAATAATTCACTACTCGGGAGTTCAAGCGTACGCGTGCCTATTCCTTTCGGACTTTGGGTATATAATTCGTTTGTAAACAGGAACGGAGTATTCAATAAATGGATCTTCAACACATTTGCTGCCTCACCCGTATATGTCGATGCAGTAAATCCTGATGTACGTGTTAAAGTGGCGCAAAACCTTCTTCACGAATACGGATACTTCAACGGCAGTACATCATACGAGATTATACCTGACAAGAAGAATCCACGAAAGGCATCTATCGACTACAAGATAACAATGAACGACCCGTATGTGTTAGATAGTATTCGCCATATACGCTTCCGCCATCGTGCCGACACGGTTATACAGATGTATTCGCACAGACAATTACTAAGGTCGGGCAATAACTTCAACGTAGTCACTCTTGATGAGGAACGGAAACGCATCGCTACGTTATTAAGAAACGAAGGCTATTTCTACTATCGTCCGGAGTATATTACTTATCAGGCAGACACAACTGAAACACCCGGCAAGGTGTCACTGCGTGTAACTCGTGCGCCGACTATGCCTCGCAATGCCCTGCGCCCGTGGAATATCGGCAGCATCACTGTCAATCTATATGGGTATAACAACGAGCGACCTACCGATTCATTATTCTACAAGGATATCCTTATCCGCTATGAAGGAAAGCTGCGCGTGCGCCCCGATGTACTTCATCGTCAATTACGTTTCAAGACGGGCAACACCTATTCCGAGCGCAGACAAGAACGCACACACGCCGCAATATCACGCCTCGGCATATTCCGATATACCGACATACAATACATTCCGAAAGACACGACAAGGACGTGCGACACACTTAATGTTATAATCAACGCTGCTCATGATCTACCACTTGATGGAGAGCTTGAGTTCAATGCAACAACTAAGAGTAATAACCAGACAGGTCCGGGGATAATACTCGGACTTACGAAACGCAATGTATTCGGAGGAGGAGAAACGTTCAACGCCAGCATCAATGGTTCTTATGAGTGGCAAACTCGCAGACATTCCTCTGACGGCAACAATTTAGCTATCAATAGCTACGAATTGGGAGCTACGACATCGCTTACCTTCCCACGAGTGATTTTCCCCGGGTTGATTAATCGCGGCATTGATAATTACTCCCGCAGCACATTCAGGCTTAATGGTAGCCAGCTCAACAGGACACGCTTCTTCAGGATGCTATCGTTCGGAGGAAGTGTTTCGTATGACTACCGCCCTACCCGCTCGAGTTTGCATACGATAACACCGCTTCGCATCTCATTCAACAAATTAAGAAACCCGACGGAGGAGTTCAATCAGGTAGTAGAACAGAACCCGATACTTTTCCTAAGTCTCAAGGATCAGTTCGTTCCTGCAATGTCGTACACTTATACATACGAGAATGTAATGCGCAACCGCACAAATAGTCGTGATCGGATATGGTGGGAAACGTCCGTCACTGAGGCCGGTAATATTCTATCAAGCGTTTATGCGCTCAACGGGAGGAAATACGGAGAGGCAGACAAGACGATCTTCGGAAACACATTCGCACAATTCATTAAGGTAACTAATGAATTCCGCTACTCCCGAAGGATAGACCGTAACAACACATTCGTTACACGCATAATGGCAGGAGCTATTTACAGCTACGGGAATGCATCGGTAGCACCATTCAACGAACAGTTCTACATCGGAGGAGCAAACAGCATTAGGGCATACACAATCAGAAGCATCGGACCAGGAAGATTCAAGCCAGACAGAAGTTCGGTATATTCATATATCGACCAAATGGGCGATGTTAAGTTTGAAGCAAATATCGAACACCGCTTCCGACTACTTGGCGACCTATACGGAGCTGCATTCCTCGATGCCGGCAATGTATGGATACTAAGTAATAGCGAAGAGTCTAAACGACCGGGCGGACATATCTCCGAGAGTAATTTCCCAGCTGATCTTGCTCTCGGCACAGGCTTTGGTATGCGATACGACATGGACTTCCTTGTAGTCCGTCTCGACCTTGGTATCGCATTACACAATCCTTCGTCCGAGTCTTCCAATTACTTCAACGCACCCTTTATGCGTAGTGGCAACTACGGATTGCACCTTGCTATCGGGTATCCATTTTAAATAACAAACAGACTAAATACAATAAAAAATGAAAATGCTTAAACCCCGTATTGGGATGACACTACGAACAGGAGACAAATGCCGACAAAGCGGAGTGTGGAGAGTAGTAGGAAAGACTACAGGCAAAACCCAATCGGTATCAAGGGGAAACAAAATGCCGCAAGACGAAGGCAAGAACGTTAGCTGGCAACTAATATATTCGTTCGGGAAATAACCTTCCCGATTACATCACTAATATTACTTATCCCAGATGGACGAGAACGTTTTAGAGAAGCTTAAAGTATTGGCAGAGTCGGCAAAGTACGACGTCTCCTGCTCCTCTAGTGGCACTTCTCGTTCTTCCCAAAAGGGAGCAATCGGCAGCGCAGCCGGCTGGGGTATCTGTCACAGCTTTGCAGAAGACGGTCGATGCATCTCTCTGTTGAAAATAATGCTAACCAACTACTGCATGTACGACTGCGCATACTGCATCAACCGAACTAGCAATGATATCAGGCGAGCTACTCTGTCAGTAACTGAATTGGTTAATCTGGTAATTGAATTCTACAGGCGCAATTATATAGAGGGACTTTTCCTTAGCTCCGGCGTAGTGAGAAGTCCGGACTATACTATGGAAAGACTCGTAAGGGCTGTCAAGGATTTGCGGACTATCCACCGATTCAACGGATATATACACATGAAGAGTATACCCGGGGCTAGTCAAGAGTTAGTCAACGAAGCCGGATTATACGCTGACCGTCTAAGCGTCAACATAGAGATTCCCAACGAAGCAAGTCTTAAGATATTAGCTCCCGATAAGGACTTCAAAAGTGTATACAATCCCATGAAATATATACAACAGGGTGTCCTACAAAGTGTCGAAGAGCGTCGCAGGTATAGATACGCTCCAAGATTCGCTCCGGCAGGACAAAGTACTCAAATGATTATAGGCGCAACGCCGGAGACAGACAAAGATATCCTAGTACTATCATCCGCTCTGTACGAACGCCCTACGATGAGGCGCGTCTACTATTCCGGTTTTGTTCCGGTCAATTCGTATGATAGTAGATTGCCTGCGCTCAAGCAACCACCATTGGTTAGGGAGAATAGGTTATATCAAGCTGATTGGTTGATGAGGTTCTATCAGTTTAAGGTAGATGAAATAGTAAACGATGCCTTCCCCGATTTGGATCTGGAGGTAGATCCTAAACTTTCATGGGCATTGAGAAACCCTCAGCACTTCCCGCTCGACATCAATACTGCGGAATATGAGATGCTGCTACGCGTACCGGGAATTGGCGTTAAGTCGGCACAACTGATTGTAACATCAAGGCGATTCTCAAGGCTCGGAGCGTATCAGCTGAAGAAGATGGGCATCGTTATGAAGAAGGCGCAGTACTTTATTACTTGTCACGAGCTACCATCACGGACGATAAACGAGGTGCGTCCCGAGATGATTCGTTCACTATTCATACGCAAAGAGGGTAAGGACGATAGCCGGCAACTCAAACTAACCTTCAATGACTAAACATGGCAATAATCTTCAGATACGATAAGTCGTTCGAAGGCTTGCTCACGGCTGTATTCGATGCATATAATCGGCGAGTATTCCCCGATGTGCTGCTTGGAGAGAAGGATATACCGCCATTATTCTGCGATGAAGAGTACGCCGTTATCACTGACGACGAGAAAGCCAACCGCGTTATGAGGGGACTTGAAAGGAAGCTCTCTGCATCCGCTTTGTCGGCTATTACTACTTGCTGGCTGTCTGAATTACCCGAAGTCGACATACTGCTATTCCGATATATCCGCAAAGCAATCGATTCTCCCATAAGGATGGAATTGAACTTTGCCGACGAAGACGTTCTCGACTTGGCTAAGCTCTGGAAGAAGGTCGACCGAGAGAGATTGCGCATCATCCAATTCGTAAGGTTTCAGAAAGCAGCCGACGACACATACTTCGCTCCCATAGATCCTCTCTACAACGTCTTGCCTCTTAGCATTCAGCATTTCAGGGATAGATATGCAGATCAAAAATGGCTCATCTACGATATAAGTCGGGAGTACGGATACTACTACGACCTCAAAGAGACGCTGGAGGTAAGGTTTGAACACAAAGACAAGCATCTGCTGACAGGATTTCTCGACGAAAGCATCATGGACAAGGACGAATTGCTTTTCCAGAAGATGTGGAAAGCCTACTTCAAGCACATATCAATCTCAGAGAGGACAAATCACAAGCAGCAACGCTCATTTATGCCTGTACGCTTCTGGAAATACCTTACCGAGAAGCAAGAATAATCTGCAATCTTAGTATTAATTAAGTATTCGGGATAGTTTTTTACCTCGAAGTGCTTATCTCCTACGCATATCTTTCTATCTTTGTAACAGCTTATCTATTAAACAAATCGAACATGAAGAATGTCCTTATCGTTATAGCTTTATTATGCTCTTTTCAATTATTTGCTCAAACCAAGGTAGTTAAACGAAATGCTCTCAGAAGCAATAATTTCGGAATTACATACTCCCTACCCAATACTTCTATCATCGTAAATGTCGAGGTTAAGAAAAACACCCACAAGGCGGGCCTTTACTACAACTATGCCGACAGATACCTCGGCATCAAGGATGTTGTGACTGAGGATAAGGTCTACTACGAGATTGGCAACGTCCATCTCTACACAAAGGGCGTTCCCGACAAAGACAATACATACATCGTCGAGTTCCGTTCAGGCACCGTTGCCCCTTACGCCTATCTCACAGAGGAAGGTCTGCTCTGCTCCATCAACGCCGAGTTCACCCCTGAAGAATCTGATATGGAAAGCGACATCAAGAATAGAACCGCTCCGCTGAGAGCTACCGACGCATCCGTTTTCTCGGAGGAATTGCTTATGGCTGGATCAATCGCAAAGCAAGCTGAGGTTGCCGCAAGACAAATTTACAGAATCCGCGAGAGCCGCATGAACATTCTAACAGGCGATGCCGACAACTTACCCCCCGACGGCGAGGCTATGAGAATAGTTATCCAACACTTAGAGGAACAAGAGAGGGCTTTGACAAATCTTTTCACCGGAGTAATCTCCACCGAGACTACCTACAAAGATTTTACAATTATTCCCTACGGCAATTTGGAGAGAGACGTTTTGTTTCGCTTCTCCTCACACTTAGGCATCATAGATGCTGACGATTTTGGAGGCACGCCAGTCTACATGAACCTCACCGCAACTGATATTCCTGAGATATTAGACGAAAAAGAGAAAGCCAAAAAGGAAAGAGCAATGAGAAGAGGCATCATCTACAATATACCCGGAAAGGCTAACGTAGAAATAGTCATGAACAACAACAGCCTCCACAAAGGGGAAATCCTAGTAGCACAATTCGGCAATAAAGAAGTCTTGGCTGCTGAAATGTTCGAAGACAGAAGACAGCCTGTCAAAGTAACTTTCTATCCCGAAACCGGAGCCATCAGGCAAATAATCCAATAAGATACAAAAAACGTCTACGCAAAAAGAGACCTCTTTAGCAATGCTAAAGAGGTCGTCTCCATCACGTTTTGCATGTGTTCAGAACCCTGCGTCATTGTCTCATCTAAAATGAGAGTGCACCCAACTATAAAGCTTGGGTACGTCTTTAATATATTTCCCTGACTTGGCTTGATAATTCGCGCCTAAGTACAGAGGAGTTGTATATGTGGCTGTCAAAGAATTGTCGTCAGCACTAAGAGTATAATGTATCAACTCGATGTCAAGGCGTGCAACGAAATCATTAAAATCGAAACTATCCCTGTCGGCGTCTTCGCGGATAAACCAGTCACTTTCAACAGGAGTAAAAATCGTCGCCGCTTCGATTGGTTGCCATTCGGTTGTATAAAAAGCCAGTCTGCTGTCCGATACCGGAGCGTTGACTGTAGTTATCAGACACACAATCTTCGTATTATTAACGAGCGGTAATAGCTTCAACTCCACCGTTGTGTTCTCTGTGGATTGGAGCAATGCGTAATCCTCTGTTAATGCGATTAGTGTTGAAAATCCTCCCATCGTATTTTGCAACCGCGCCTCGCGTCCTGCATTATGCAAGTCCAAAAGATCCTTCCTCCACGCATCTTCCAATTGAGGGATATGAGAATCAGGCATATTTACGAACACTTCAGCCGCTGTTTGTGCCTTTGCAGGCGCAGACAGAGTAAGCAAAAGAAGAAGTGATGCTGTAAAACCGTTCATTTTGATACCTTTAATTTTCACTAACTGATAACAAAGATAGCTTTTTAACGCTTATGTACAATACAACTTTGAAAAAACCGCTTCCGAAATCTCTTTTTTTGAAATAAGATTCAAAAGCATCGCTCCCGACAACACACAAAAAAAAAGTAACCTCAGCGGAGTCTCCGCCGGCAACACTTCAAAAAAAAGTGTGGCAAAATGCATTGCAGATTTAAAGAATTAAAAAAAAAGTGTGGCAAAACGCATCGCAGATTTAAAGAATTAAAAAAAAGTGTGGCAAAACGCATTGCAGATTTAAAGAATTAAAAAAAAAGTGTTGTCAGCCGAGCCTCGGATTGTCTGTCTAAAAAAAAAAGTGTGACTGGCGGAGGCTACGCTGACATCACAAAAAACGGCATACAGCATAACTACAGCGTGTTTTTCATGACACATTAAGAAGATTTAAGAAAATTACAATCGTTTGAGATAAGATATTACATCCCTAATGGTAGCGTCTTTTAAGATGACGTTCTTTTCTTCGTCGAGCAAGTAAATGGTGGGGATTTCCTTTATATCATAAAGCAAATCTTCGTCGATTGCGCCGTTGTGGTCGTAACCGTTAATCCATGTGTCGGGCACTTCGGCTCGGTAGGCATCCCATTCCTCAAAATCGTTCCCGGGGTAGATTGCGACAGCCCTAAACTGCCCGCTATCCCTATAAGCTTGGAGGAAGGAGGAAGTATTTATATTCTCAATAGCCATTTTGCAGCTGCCACAATGAGGATTGTAGAACAAAAGTAACAGAAAAAAGGCGTCTTGACGGTGAAGCGTTTGGACGCTATCGCCGGCAACGGTAAAGGCGAAGTCGGTCGATTTATTACCCACCCTGTTCTTCATTACAAGCTCCAGCATCATCGTCGGACGAATCTTGGAAACGTCGTCAAGGACATCACCCTCGACCACAGTCTCCAGAATGTGGATGAAAAATTCCTCATTAGTAAACGGAGACTCTGCTTCGTAAAGGTATTTCTCGTATAATTCAAGGAAATGTCTATACATCGAAGCCTCCGCAGAAGATAGTTTCATCGAAGCCCTCAGCGAAGTAGTCGCCACGTCGGTGGACGTAAGCGTGAGTATCTGCAGATACTGCGCAAAAGCCTTCTCCAAGACATCAGGGTATCGAAGAAACGTCGTATCCGAGAAGTCGAAATTATCCCAGTAATGCTCCGCAAAGTACGCCGCCCGCTCCTGAGGAGTGGATATCTCTGTCGGAATAGACACCATCTTGAACTCCGGCTCAACATCTCCCAACGGCGCGTAATGTCGGGCAAGAACACAATGATTGCAGCCGAGCAGCATCAATCCTAAGAAAAATAAGGTGGAGAGTAATCTCATATTTATGAACTTTTCAGAAGTTTAGTTACCAAACTTAAAGAAAATTCTCGAATCGTTCAAGAGCGCATCTCCATTCCTTGTCAAAGGAGCCTCCGTGGAGCTGCTCCATTTATAAGGTCCGGATATATTCCATTAAGACGAAAACGTCCTGCGGATTGGCGATGGCGAGCTTGTGTTGTCTGATGTAATCCCGTATCTGCGCCTTATCGTCGGGGTATAATGCGAGGAGTCCTTTCTCGTTCTTGAACTTAACGTACTTTCCTTTCCTGAGAAGCCAGTATTCGTTCTTATTGCCGACGATGTTGACGTCAGCAGTCTGCCTCTCGTATACACCGGGTTGGAAGTGGTTGGTATTAATCACGATTATATTGTTCTGAGTGGTCTGTCCGTAGGCCCCTTTTTTCCCCCGATAATGCTCGTTCAACAGCCAGTTGACATAAATCTCGCCCGAAGTCAGCGGAACAACCTCTAAGAAGATTCGCCCCGCAGGAATGAACTTCCTATCAGCGATGAAGACGGTATCAATCGCCTGAGTATTTGTTAGTATCATAGCCTCCTCGCCTTCCATATACATCATCAGACGATTCGCCGCATCGTAATTCAGCGATGCATTAGCCCGAGCATTATTCAACATCAACACCGTTCCGTTAGTATATTCTTCAAACAAATACAAACGCTTCTTCTGAGCCATAACCGAAAACGAGAGCAACCCGAGAAGAGCCGTTAGCGTGATAATACGAAGATAAATCATAAGCATAGTAGTTAAAAAAAGGGGCATCTTAACGATGCCCCTAAATATATTAAACGATTTCGAATTAGAAGTTAGGTCCTTCTCCGAAGTTTGGAGCTCCGACATCTTGCCATAGACGCTCGCTATTCAAAAGAGCAGGTTCAACACCTGTACCTCCTGTGAGTCCTTGCAGCTTCAATGAGTTTTGCTTAATGTCATACATCAAATCAGTAGGCGAAGGGTTGCCGATCTCAAGACGACGAGGAATAGTATTGTTAGGAATCAATGTTTTCCAAGCAATCAAACTACTATTCACCTTAGGAACGCCCGAGCGACGAACAGATACAAACTGATCGTTAGGATAAAGGAGGAAGTGTAGATACTGTTGGATATAAACCTTCTCCATTTGCTCTGCAACGCTACCGGTCAATTGATAGTCAGCCGTAGCCATAAGTGCAGCGATCTCTCCGTCTTGCAAATCAATCACAGCTTCGAATGGGTCGAAGTCATATGTTGTTCCGTAATAAGGAATGTTGTTTAAGTCAGCTAAGTGATCGTATGATCTTACCGACATTTCTACTGCAGTATTATAATACTCCTGAGCAGTCTTAGGAAGATTAGCTCCGATCAATTTAAACTCAGCAAGGTATAAGTTAACTTCAGCGGTAGACATATACATACCATACCAAGGATTCTGAACAATATCTCTAATTACAGGACCGCCTGGAGGAGTTGGCAAAGTAAACTCTACGCGTCCTCTAATCATTTCCTCGTTGAAACGAGCGTAAGGTGCGAAAGTCTTCTCTCCAGTTGAAGGGCCGATTCTCCAGCGGTTTGACTCATAATAGTCACCATAGGTTGAAGCATTCAAGGCTGCACCTAAGTCAATCGGAAGACCGTAGTAACGAACCCAAGGTTCGCCTGCACCTTTCCATCCTTTGAATACATTCTTTCCGTCTACTACATCATAGTCTACGTTTGCCATGATGTATGCAGGCAATGCTCTGCCTTCATCGAAGAACGCTTGAACGACTCTTGAGTTGTATCCATTCTTACTATACGCAAAACGCACACGTGGGTCTTTGTTCTTAACCATAAAGTCTACGACTTCCTTGTTAGGAGCGCCCCATTCTAAGTTATTGCCAGTACCGTACAATTGATCTTGCTCTCGCTCATTACGACCCTTATTATAGATTAGGTCATCGCTTAAGCCATTAAGAACACCAGCTGGGCTATTGGCAACCTCTTCAGCTATTCTAAGAGCTCTTGCTCTGTCTTGATGCAATAATCTTACAGCAATCTTTAACTTCAATGAATTAGACAATCTTGCCCACTTCGCAACATCACCTCTATAAACAAGATCTTGTGCTCCCGGAGCCATCTGAGGGATTACCTCGCCATTCAATGTTACAGGTTGTGTGAACGCTGCAATAGACTCATCCAAATCATTAAGCCATAGATCATACAAATCTGCTACTCTATCATATTTTGGAGTCAGCAACATAGGATTTGTATAACGTGCCATCATAGCTTCCGTGAAAGGCATATCACCCAATAAGTCTGTGTCATGCAGTCCTAATACAACCATCATTGGGTTAAGCATAGAACGGATTTGTTTGTATTGAAGAGCTCTCGACTCTTCCATCTCAGAGAACATGTGATCCATCTCACGAGCATAACCCAATACATCTAATACCTGTGTGCCCTGATCTCCAGTCGCACCCATTATATTAAAGTCAGAGTTTAGTCCTCCGGTTTGAATAAAGCTTTGAACGAATCTAGCTGTATACTTTCCATTATAAAACCAGAATGCATATTCAGACGGGTTGAACTCGATTTGTGATTGAGTCAGAAAGTAGGTAATATTTCCCTCGCTAATAACACTGGGACTTGTATTTATATCTGCAAACTCATCCTTACAACTTGTAGAGAACAAAGTTGTTGCTATTAAGAATGAAGATAATAATGATTTATATTTCATATCTCAGAATATTTTTCGTGTAACAAATAAGTAAATTAGAAACTTGCATTGATAGTAAACATGAAGCTTGCTGTGTAAGGGATGAAAGAACGAGCACGGAACTCACCAGCTTCTGTACCACGTACACTTTCAGGATTCTCGTTATTAGGCATATTGTTCAATAGATATCCTAAGTTACGACCAGTCAAACCTAAGTTAAGAGCTCTTGCGCCCATCTTTGATGCAAGTGCAGCAGGAACTTTATAACCGAAAGATATTTCACGTAATGCGATATAATTAACATCCTTAACCCAATCGTCATTAACAACACCTTGGCTCCAGCTATTTCTTCTGTAAGTCCATTGAGAGATGTGAACAGGCTCTACATAACCTTTTTCATAAGCATCTCTGTATGTCATACCTCCGATATTAACTTGCTCTCCTGATGGTAATGTCGAAACAGAACCTTCAGCAAAAACACCTTCAGGGATATATCCATCGCTGTAAGTCAAACCATCGTATTTACTTGTCCAAGTAACACCACCATGTTCTTCATCACGATGTTTCAATGAAGCTTCTGTAAAACCATTTGACGTACCATAACGGCTACCATAAGAAGCAATCATACCACCGAAGCGCATATCCATAGCAATACGCATACTCAAATTCTTCCAAGTCAATCCTGTAGCAACAGAACCTAAGAAATCAGGAACCAAAGAACCGATTTCTTCAACAACACCGCTACGTTGTGCAACAGCAAATCTCTGAGTATCATTGTAAGTTAAAACTTCCAATCCTGTAGCTTCGTCAATTTTAGGTTTTGAGTCTGTCATCAACAAACCGTAAGTGCTACCTACTTTTGCTACTGAACCGATTCTATAGTTACCATAATCAGGGCTACCCTTCAAACCGATATAGTCTGCAACATTTTCGTGTAATGAAACAACCTTGTTATCATTCTTTGTATATGTAAAGTCTACAGTCCACTCCCAATCCTTGTTACGGAAAGGAACTGTGTTTATAGCAAGCTCAATACCTGAGTTTTGAATATCTCCGGCGTTGATTAATTGTCTTTCAATACCAGATACGTGTGGAACAGAAATAGACATAATCTGGTCTCTTGTATTTTCACGATAATAAGCTACGTCAACATTCAAGCGGCTACCGAAAAGTCTCCAGTCAGCACCAACTTCCCAAGCAGTCTTACGTTCAGGTCTGATACCTGGGTCAAAGCCTTCTACCGGTATTTTCAATCCATAGATATAATCATTTCCGGTAAGTGAAGTTGTCAAACCATAACCTTGGTTAATTCTGTATGCATCAGTATCATTACCTACTTGTGCCCAAGAAGCACGTATCTTACCTAAAGAAACCCAGTTTGGCAATTCAAACGTTTCGTTCAACAACCAAGAACCTGAAACTGAAGGATAGTAATAAGAATGTGTACCTGTACCATTAGTATAAACCAATGCAGAAGACCAGTCATTACGTCCTGTTACGTCAACAAACAATTGGTTCTTCCAAGATACACTTGCCATATATGCAACAGACATCATACGCTTTGTTCTATCAATCAAAGCACTTTCAATTTTTGGATTTTGCTTACTGTTTCCAATAAAGAATTGTCCAGGAACAATCAAACCACCTTCTGTTCTAATGTCAGAAGCTTGTTCAAAGTTATTGTAGTATTCACCACGTAAATATCCACTGAAACCCCAGTCACCAACATTTTTATTCATTGTAAATGAAGCGTTCAAGTTTGTTTGCTCTTTCGCATATTGAGCTAAAACATATTTACCTCCTTCATTTGCATATCCAGTTCCTAATTCTTTTTCTTCTCTACGAGTGAAATAATAGTTGAAGTTACCTTCTGTATTAAATCTTAACCAGTCAGTCAATTCGATTGTCAAATCCAAAGATGGTCTTACTGAAGTTTCCTTTTGAGTATATTCATTCTCATAGATATTGAACCAAAGACTTCTTCCCGGAACATAAGCATACTCATCTCCATAATTAGAAGATGCAACACCACCATGAGCACCTCTATATTTTTGTTTCAATGAGGATGGGTCATAAAGGCGAGAGAATGTAGCACTAGTAAAAGCCTCTCCAATGTTTGGTTGAGGGTTTTTAGGCATTGAATTAGCAAAAGACATCGATGCTTGAAGAGTTACCCTATCAGTGATGTCATGAGAAGCTTTTGCTAAGAATGCCAAACGTTCAAATGAGTTATTCGGCAATGTACCAGATGAATTTCTGTAAGAAAGAGAAGTATAGAAAGTAGTCTTATCATTACCACCTTGAACAGCAACATTGGTATTAGAGCTAAGACCTAAATCATAAGAATCTCTATAGTTGTTCTCAACTGCACTATAAGGGCGTGTTGTATGATCAAAATAATCTATCTCACGTCCATCAAAACGAGGTCCCCATCCAAAAGCATTTGAATGTCCAAAAGCTGAAGGTCTTCCACTTGAGTTGTAGTAAAATTGGTTTGTGTCAAATGCATAGAAATTACCATCTGCATCCTTGTCTCCATAACCAATAAGTCCGGCAAGAGTACCTGTACCGAATTTGTTTTGAAGGCCTGGTTGTGCATAAACATAGTCCATACCAAATGTTTGAGAAACATTTACGCCGATACCTTGTCCTTTTTTACCACTCTTTGTAGTAATAACGATAGCACCATTCAAACCACGAGAACCATATAAGGCAGTTGCAGCAGCACCTTTCAAAACAGACACTGTCTCAAAGTCATCTGGGTTCAAATTTTTCAACTCATTACCATAATCATTTGAGTTTGAATCCCAGTCTGCATCACCAGATCTACTGGTTGCATTATCTAATATAACTCCATCAACCACATAAATAGGCTGGTTATTTGACCCTAATGTTGATGCACCACGTAATTGAATCTTAGTAGATCCGAACATACCACCATCAGAACCTGAGATGTCAACACCGGCAACCTTACCTTGCAAAGCCGCAACTGGGTTAATTGTATTAGCATTAAGATCGTCACCTTTCAACTCAGTCATTGCATAACCAAGAGCCTTTTGCTCACGTCTCAACCCTAAGGCTGTAACAACGACTTCGTCAAGTCTCTGAGAGTCTTCTAATAATGTAATGTTTAGATGGTTTTGGCTACCGACTACAATTTCTTGTGATACATATCCAATAAATGAGAATACTAACACATCGCCGGTTCTAACATTAAGGGAGAAGTTTCCGTCAAGATCAGTAACAGTACCAGTTGTTGTACCTTTGATAATAACAGTAACACCTGTCATAGGTCCAAAAGTGTCTTCAATAGAACCAGTAATCGTTTTCGACTGTTGCGTAACAGTCACATTTGGTCCGACTACATTATCCGAAGCATTTACCGAATTTGGTAAACACAGCGCAAAACCTAGTAGAAACAAACTTACAGGCTTGTAAATTTTGTACATAAAATAAGATAAATTTAATTTAACATATAGTTTTTGAAAAACGCTCTATTTCAAATTACCCATGTATATTATGGATGTCATAGTCAGCATATAAAGTGATTTTTAACATTTCATAATACAGAGCACAAACTTATCATTAACAATATTCATTTAGAGATATAAGAAGTAAAAATACAAGCGCATATAGTTTCGTGAACGATTTTACACCCTATTTGAACGATTTTATATGTTATTTGATTAATTTCACACCTTGAAGAGTTTTATTAATTCTCATAAAAGATGAAAATAGAGACTTACGTATATTTACTTTTTTTCACGTTTTCACTTTCCACTTTCGCATACGGAAACAATATACATTTTAGAACCGTAGGAAGTTTACAAGGATTGTCACAATCGTCTGCGATATCTATTTGGCAAGACAAAATAGGTCGTATGTGGATAGGAAATGACGCACTTAACTGCTATGATGGAACATCATCCAAAGTATACCGTATATCAGAGTACTATCCCGAAATAGAAGATGCTGACATACATAATATATGTGGTACAGAGTCTCACATTTTTTTCATGGCAGGAAATAACCTCATCGAGTTTGATATCACAAAAGAGACTTTTCAACATACAGAAATAAAAGCGCAATATATTACTGTCATAGACGATATCCTTTATTATTCCACCTTGGATGGTGAACTATTCAACTATGATCCTTACTCCGACAAAAAAACATTGCTATATACAATACCTTCCAAAGAGATAATCATCACCCACATACTACAAGAAGAAGGAAATGTATTTTGGCTGGGGACAACAAACGGATTATATAAAGTTGATATTGCAAGCAAGGAAATACTCTCCCTCTTTTTTGAGACAGATTTCATTTATTCCTTATTTAGAGATTCCTTTGAGAATATATGGATTTCGTGTAGAGGAAATCAAGTACAAATACTTCAACCTAACGAACAGATAATCCCACTATTAAACAGTGAAAACAAACCTCCTAAAGGAGAAGTTCTATGCTTCACAGAAGACTCCAAAGGCATTGTCTGGATTGGTTCATACATGGGAATATATACAGCCCAGCCTCCAATCAGGGATAAGAGAGCCGGAATCCTTCAAGAGTCAATTATACCGGAAGCATCTATCTTTGCTTTACACACCGACCAACAAGGAACAATCTGGATTGGCTCATACTATGGAGATGTTCGCTACTTTAATCCGGAAACTGACAACTACACATTATATATAGGCAAAGAAAGAGAAGTCGGTTTCCTTCACGGAATGGTCTTAGGAGATATTGTAGAGGATAATGAAGGAAACCTCTATGTCGCATCAGAAGGAAGTGGGGTAAATATTATCAAGAACAATCGCTCAGATATCAGCCAAATAATCTCTCGTGATGGCTCCAATAATAAAATACGTTCACTATTCTATGATAAAGAATACAACCGATTATATATTGGTTCGTATATGCAAGGTCTGTCATTCATCGAAAGATACACAGAAAAGCAAACTAAAATTGAGACTGACATCTTTACCTCCCGCTATCAACGAATTATAGAAGACATTATTCTATACGAGAACTATCTAATACTATCAACACAAGATGGACTATTTAAGATGGATAGAAAAACTCTGGAGGTAACACTATTATTTGCAGAACAAGAATTACAAGACCTCTGTAGGGGAATCACACGTACCATTTATTTAGACGATAGGAACGTACTTTGGGTGTCTTCGTTGAACAATGGACTTTTCACAATAGACATGAACACCAGAAGAGTTTTAGAATTTTATGGTGATGGATTAAAAGACAAAAAAATTATACCAAGTGCTGTAATCAGTATTTGTGGGGATTCAAAGCATGGACTATACTTTGCAACCCTTAAATCGGGTATATTAAGTTATAACATGGAAAACAATACTTTCAGAAACTACACCACAGAAGGCGACTTATTGTTGAGTGATATTTGCTACAACGTAGAACTATCACGATATGGTAATTTAGTTGTTACTTCTAACAAAGGTGTATCGATTCTGAATATATCGGTAAGAAGAGAAATTGACTCATCCAGCCATATCCGCTTAGACGGCAACTCCCCTATTATGTCTATCAGTCCTGATTGTGGCCTATATATATCGCCTAGAGACGGACTAATATTTGTTGGCGGACTACAGCGACTTATTTCTTTTGACGAAAGAGACATAACTATGGCTAAAAGGAATTACTCACTATATTTCTCCTCCCTTTTGGTAAACAATGTACCAATAAATAGTCCGTCGGAGATATTACCACAAAGTCTGCAAACAGTCCAACAAATAGTTCTACCTGCAAATAAAAACACGATCAGCATTACTTTCTCATCATCCAATTACATATCTCCTTACTACACAAGGTATGAATATCGATTGAAAGGATTGGATGATTTGAAAGAATGGACCAAGACCGACTACAAAACAATAACATACACTGCTTTACCTGCAGGAGAATATACTTTGGAAGTAAGGGAAACAACCGACCCTGACAAAACAACATCAATCAAAGTAATCATCTTGCCTACATTCTGGCAGTCTAAATTGGCATATCTACTCTACTGTGTTCTCGTTCTAATAATTGTAATACTACTTGTGAAGGAGCAGAACAAAAAAATGACAATGGCTGATGAGTTATACGAAGAAAAAAGAAAATCTAAAATGTTAGACGAGGAGAGCAAGAATAAACTAGATTTCTTCGAAGGCATCGCAAACGAATTCAGAACACCACTTACACTTATCATTGCAACACTTGATGGTTTAGCCAATGACTTTAACTCTGTCACAAAGTCGAAGATAGATAAGATTAAGAAGCATACAATTCATCTGCAACTTTTATTCAAAGAATTGCAGGATTTCAGGTATGCCAAAAATGGTCTGCTAAAATTAAATGTAAGGCATTACAGCATCACGAATTTCTTGCAAGAGGTATATGAGACGGCATTAGATTTCGATTCGGACGGACAAATATCTTTCCGTTACTATCATACAGACGAAGACATCAAAGCATGGTTCGACATGGAGCAAATGCAGAAAGTATTATACAATCTGATATTAATCGCATACAGGTCTGTTTTAACAAAAGGCACAATAAATCTCTCCTTAAATAATAATACCGACAATATTGAGATTCAAATAAACTGCATAGGAAAGTCCTTTAATGAAGAGTTGTTCGAACAAATATTAGAATTGCTAAACAACGAGCAAGACTTCTTCAGCCAGTCGAAGAACAACCATGGATTATTCGATAATGGTATCGGTATCGCCTTTAGTAAAAGAATCATAAATATGCACAAAGGTTCTCTGGAAGTAAAAAGAGAGGAAGGGCAAATATCCATAATAATTAATCTAAAAACAGGAGACAAACACTTTAGTGAAGAAGAAAAAGAAGGAACATACAAAAAACAAGAAATGAAATTACCTACTCTCTTTAGCAAAATACAAGGAGAGGAAAAGGAGAGGCTAAATGTAGAGTCACCCGAAGAAGAAAGCACAAAGAGGAGGTTCAGAATCCTTGTGGTAGACAGAGATAAGGACATAAAGACAATTCTAAAGGACGCATTTTCGTCTATCTATGAAGTATACGAAGCCAATAGCGCAGAAGAGGCTATGAAAATAGCACTCACAAAGCAACCGGAAATTATAATCAGCGAAGTTTCACTCATAGGACAATCCGGATTGGAACTATGCCACATGTTAAAGGCAAATATTGAAACATTGCACATCCCTATACTACTTATGACTACCTACCCTTCCACAAAGCAACAAAACGAAAGCATTAGGGCGGGTGCAGATGATTATATCGTAAAGCCATTCAATCTGGAATACCTCTTCCTAAGATGTAACAGCATTGTTAAATACAGAAGTAGCATTTTACAGAAATACAAAGGAAAACTAATTGACGACATCCCTGAGATGGCAACCAATAATTACGATCAGGAATTTCTCGACAAAGCAGTACAGATACTAGAGAATAACCTTATCAATCCGGACTTCGATGTATATATGTGGAGTAAGGAACTTGGCATCGGTAGGACACGCCTATTCGATAGGGTTAAGCAAGTTACCGGAATGACACCTAACGACTATATATTATCAGTCAAAATCAATAAGGCAATGAAACTACTACGAGAACGTGAAGACCTCACTATCTCTGAAATTGCATATCAATTCGGTTTCTCCAACCCTGCCTACTTCACTAAATGTTTCAAACGACAAGTAGGAGTTCCACCTCAACAATATCGTAGAAAAGAAGGATAAGAGAAATTCACTTTTTTGAAGAAGTGATATGCCTTTTTGTCTCATCGTATTGGAACGGCCGTTCCATTGTATTGAAACGAGAGGATGATAAAATCCAGCTTTTTCTGTATAAGAAACCGGTATGGGCTCTTTTACACATTTATCACTTTAACACCCATTTTGCCATTTTGCTGTCATTTTGCTACAGGCTATTTAAATCGATTTCTAGGCGCGTTTGAGGGGTC